>Ga0224748_10642_pt1 | contig 11082 bp, 10 predicted proteins | sample LIM_F_Water_Neg_FD_182074 | JGI IMG/M metagenome (GOLD analysis project Ga0224748, IMG submission 182074) | Enriched cells from gastrointestinal tract of the lab mouse from Pacific Northwest National Laboratory (PNNL), Richland, Washington... | ecosystem: Host-associated > Mammals > Digestive...
TGCTTACAAAGCCTCAAATTAATAAGCTTTTTGATGGGGAACTCCACAAATATGATTCATTAGTGGCTAACTTTTTTGAATCGCATTTTATGGAGTGGTTCACGTATACTTGTTCGGATGGTAAGTTTGATACAGTAGTTGTAAATGACATTCTTGCAGTTGTAAATCAATTTGACCTGAGTACTTATATTTTAAAGCCAGAAGAACTGCAGGATATTTTGCAGGAAGTCTATATGGAACTCATTCCTGCAAAAATGCGCCATTTAATGGGTGAGTACTTTTCGCCTGATTGGATTGTGGAACATGCACTGGACCTAGTAGGGTATACAGGTGAGATCGAAAAAACGCTGATTGACCCTGCGGCTGGCTCTGGTACTTTTTTAACCCATGCAATCAAACGGGTGGTTGGGCAAAGGGACGGGAAATTATCAAGGGATGATATTGATAAAATTACCCATAATATTATTGGGTTTGACATAAACCCTATTTCGGTGGTGGCTGCAAAAGCAAATTATATTCTTGCTGTCTTTTCCTCATGTGAGGATGAAGTTTTTCAGGATTTTGCCGGCCCAGTTGATATCCCAATTTATATTGCAGATTCGATTTTATCTCCAGTGGTTTATACGGAAGAAAGTGAACGGACATTATTGATTGGCACATCTGTTGGCAAGTTTCAAATCCCCAAATTTTCTGATTATGCAGATGCAAGCGAATTTTTAAGAACATTAAGCAAGAATATTGATGATAAATGTGATTTTGATGTGTTTTGGAACAGAGTTGGGGGCAGGGTAATTGACAGCCAGTATAAAACGGTAGCAGAAGAATTGTTTGATAGGCTTTATACCCTGCACAGGGCGGGCAATGATTCTTTCTGGCCCGTTATCCTAAGGAATAGCTTTGCGCCGATCCTTATAGGAAATAAATTTGATTTTGTAGTTGGCAACCCGCCGTGGATTGCTTGGAAGTCAATGAGCAAGAGCTATCGGGAAGGGACGCTTGAAATCTGGAAAAGCTATGGGATTTTTGAAAAAAATGCCTATGACAAGAAAACAACCCATGATGATTTTGGGATGGCTGTTACCTATGTTGCCGTTGATAAATATTTAAAAGAGAACGGAAACATGGTTTTTCTGCTGCCGGCTTCCTTCCTGAAATCTACGAAAGGCGGGGAAGGGTTCCGGAAATTTTCCATTACCCGCTTTGGGCAGAACATCCCTTTTTCTGTAGATGCAGTGGATGATTTTAGCAATGTGAAATTATTTACGATACCAACTGTGGTAATAAAATTTACAAAAAGCGTTGAAATGGAATATCCAATGCGGAACTATAAAGTTTGGAGCCAAGTAGGGAAAAAAACCACGATAGATTCCCATGCAAAGTGGTATCAGGCAGCCCGGAACATGACATCCGAAACATTGGATGCCCAGCCAGTGGATGGGAATGATAAGCAGTCTTCTTGGCTTACCATGTCGGATATGGGTTTTGCAAATAAGATTTTAGACCCTTCCCCAAAAAGATATTACAGCGGAAGGAAGGGGATTGAACCAGCAGGGGCAAAAGGGGTATATCTGTTAAAGAAACCAGTACGCAGCAGGGACGGGCTGCTCTTGGTTGAAAACTGCATGGAGAGGCAGCGGAGAAAAGATTTCTTGGCAAAAGGCGTCCATAAAGGAAAAGTGGAGGAAACATTTGTATTTCCAATGTTAGGTGGCAGGAACATAGGGAAGTGGCAGGTGAAGTCAAATGAATTTATGTTAGTGCCGCACACTGCGGAATACAAGTATGGGATACCAGTGGCAGAATTAGATAAAATTGCCCCCAGGACAAGCGAATGGCTGTATTTTTACCATGATGAATTATTGAATAGCAGAATTCAAAATGGAAAATTTTTCAATCCTTCCACACAGCCCTATTACCGCTTGGACAACGTAGGGGAGTATACATATGCCCCATATAAGGTTTTATGGAAAGAGCAGACGGGGAGCATGTCGGCAGTTGTGGTTGGTTCTTATTTTGAATCTGTTCCAAATGCAGACAGAGGTTTGTTCTCAGAAGATAAGGCCATTGTAGTGGATTCCAAAGTCCTTATGCTGGGGCTCCCAGAGTTTGAGGAGGCAAATTATGTCTGTGGCATATTAAATGCAAAAGATGTGGTGGCTGTGATTGATGGATATGCCATTAACACAAACCGAGGGATAGATGTATTAAAGTATCTTGCAATTCCAAAATATGACCGGAAAGATCTGGTTCACCAAAAAATATCAGCAATGTCACAGGAAATTCATGCCAGGATGAAGATGGTAAAGCCGGAGGGGATTTTTAGGCTGGAGGAAGAGCTGAATGATGAAGTGAGGAAACTGTTTTCATCTATTACGGCCCCTCCCATAAAGGAAAGCAGTTTTAATGTTCCATAACAGTGGCTGCGCAGGATGGAAGGTATGATGGAGCGGAACAGGCATATGTACAAGAAAAGAGGAAACCATGCTGGAAAATTATGTAGTAGTAGATTTGGAAATGACAGGGCTGCGCGCCAAGACGGACCGTATACTGGAAATCGGCGCAGTAAAAGTGGAACATGGCCATTGCACCGATGTTTACCACAAGCTGGTAAACCCCCATACAGAGCTGCCGGCGGAGGTGGTGGAGCTGACGGGGATTACGCAGGAATTGGCGGAAAGCGGCTGCGAAGCAGAAGCTGCGGTAGCAGGCTTTTGCGGGTTCGCCGAAGGGTTCCCGCTGGTAGGCCACAATATTTTATTTGACTACCGTTTCTTGAAGCAATGTTCCGCCAACCATGGGATCCCTTTTGAAAAAGACGGCTTGGATACCCTAAAGCTGGCGCGGAAATTCCTCCCAGAAGCAGAAAAGAAAACGCTGGACTACCTGTGCGCATGGCTGGAGATCCCCCGTGCCCAAAGCCACCGTGCGCTGGAGGACGCCAGGGCTACAGCGGCTCTCCTGCAATATCTGCAGCAGTTTGAAACAGGGGACCCGGAAGCCTTTCAGCCCAAGCCCCTTTTGTATAAGGCCAAAAAGCAAGGCCCCGCATCCAAAAGGCAAAAAAAACGCTTGAAAGAACTGGCAGACTGGCATAAAATAGAACTGGATGTTGAAATAGGCAGCCTGACAAGGAACGAAGCTTCCAGGATTACCGATAAAATCTTAGCAAGGTATGGGAAGATCCCAAAAGGGGAAGGGCAGTAGCCCATTTATGGGGCTGCCATCTGCCCAAGCATCTTTAAGATAGGGTTTTTCATAAGGGAATTCAGTTCCGAAGCAGCCTTCTGCAAGCCCTCTATTTTGCCGGATTCCCCGTGCTGCTGGTAGAGTTCTGCCAGAAGCTGGTAGGTGGCCTTGATATCACTCCCGATTGCCACCGCAAATTCCAGCACTGCAGCAGCCTCCGCCGCATACCCAAGTTCCCCAAGCCGGTGCCCCCCAGGTATTCAGGGTCCGCACCAGCAGGGTGAAGCTCTGGTCGTATTGTGTCAGGAGAGGTAAGTTGGCTGCCCCGTAGGCAAGCTTTAAATCCGTGTTGCTGATGCCGGTCAGGTTCAGGATTTTTTCATCCTTAAGCTTTTTCACCTGTTCTTCGCATTGCTGCAGGGTATCGTCGGGAAACAGGGCGAAGGGCAGGGACACGCCGGTAAAGTCCACATAATCCAGGGCAGAAATATCCTGCTTGCGGGTAGCGTTCGCAGTGTTTTCCCGCTCCCAGAAGTCAAGTTCTGTTTTTTTGCGGCTGCGGTCTGCTTTGCGGCGTTTGTAGGAAACAACGGCCACAAAAATCATGACCCATCCGAATAGTACAGGGATTTTCATAATATTCCGGTTCCTTTCTTTTACGTAATCATACACAGTGCATTTTGTTTGGAAATGGAGGTGAGCCTGATGATTAATTTCCATAACCCAAAAACGAAAAAAACGTTCGCTGCCATTGTGGCGCTGGTGCTGGTAGCATCCATGGTAGTGTCCTTATTTTTGGCAGCGTTTATGTAGGCATCAGGGGCGCACCTGCATCTGTTCATAATATACAGAAAGTATAGTATTATGTCAACGAAATTCGTGGTTTCGTACCTTGAAAAAAATTGCTTATCCATGTTACAATAACTGGGTAAGAAACCAAAGCAGAGCAGTAGGAGAATAGATGATGAAAAGAAATTGGAAAATGTATGTTACAGTTGCAGGGGCAGCCTTGGTGTTAGCGCTGGCTGCCGTGGTAACGGTTCCGGTGAAAGCGGAAACAAAAGAAACAGACACCATTCCTGAACGGGTATATTTCGGCGATATTTCTGTAGGAGGGAAAACGCAGGAAGAAGCCAAGGCGGCAGTGGAGGAATATATAGAAACCCTGCAGAGCGAGGTGATTACCCTGCAGGCCGGGAAAAATACCGTGCAGGTCCCAGTTTCCCAGATGGGGCTTTCCTGGGACAACGAGGAGATTGCGGCAGAAGCGGCTGGCCTTGGGAAAAGCGGCAACCTGATTACCCGCTATAAAGCCATGAAAGATTTGGAGCGGGAAGACAAGGTGTATGAGCTGGCGTTCCGTGTGGACGAGGGCAAAGTCCGGAAAATGCTGGAGAACAATTCGGAAGTTTTGAACACAGAGGCAGTCAATGCAGGGCTTACAAGGGAAAACAGCCAATTTACGGTAATTCCCGGCAGCCAGGGCGTGACCGTGAATGTAGAGGAATCTGTAGAAGTCCTTGAAAAATATTTTTCACAGGAATGGAAGGGCGGCCCTGGATCCGTTGAAATTGTGGCGGATGTCGTTGATCCCAAAGGGACAGAAGAAGAACTGGGCAAAGTCAAAGACCTGTTAGGCGGGTTTAATACCTCCTATGCGTCTTCCGGCGCAGGCCGTTCCAAGAATGTGGAGAATGGCGCAAACAAAATCAATGGCACTGTGGTTTATCCAGGGGACAGCTTCTCCGTTTATGAAGCAGTGAGCCCCTTTGATCCGGAAAACGGCTATGAGCTGGCAGGGTCTTATGAAAATGGGACCACGGTAGAAACGTATGGCGGGGGAATCTGCCAGGTGTCCACCACGCTGTACAATGCAGTGATCCGGGCGGAGCTTGAGGTTACGGAGCGTTTTAACCATTCCATGATTGTGGGTTATGTAGACCCTTCCGCAGACGCGGCGATTGCAGGGACTTATAAAGATTTAAAATTTGTAAATAATACAAAAGCGCCGATTTATATTGAAGGGTATACTTCTGGAAGGTCCCTTTACTTTAATATTTTCGGTGAGGAAACAAGGGATGCCAACCGGGAAATCAGCTTTGTCAGCGAAACCCTTTCCACTACGGAACCGGGCACCCAGTATCAGGCGGCGCCAGGGCATGGCATTGGCTATATGAGCCAGACCCAGTCCTCACATACCGGCTATACCGCCCAGTTATGGAAGGTAGTCACTGTAAACGGGGTGGAACAGAGCCGTGAAATTTTCAACAAGAGTACTTATAAGGCTTCCCCAAGGATTGTGGCAGTTGGTACTGCTTCCGGAAGCCCAGAAGCGGTAAATGCAATGAATGCAGCCATTGCGTCCCAAAATGAAGGGGCCATCAGCGCAGCGATAGCCCAGTGGAACGACGCGGCAATTGCAGCCCAGCAGCGGGCGCAGGCAGAAGCAGACGCGGCAGCGGCAGCAGCGGCGGCAGAAGCGGCGGCAGCCGAACAGGCAGCTTTAGATCAGCAACAGCAGCAATTGCAGCAGGAACAGGAAAAAGAACAGGAAAAAGAGAAAGAGAAAGAGAAGGAAAAAGAAAAGGAAAAAGAGGACAATGGCGGCAGCGAAGGCAATGAGGAAAACGGAGGCGACGGAGAAGCCGGCGGCGGTGAGGAAGAATAAAATAGAATAAATGATAAGGCTGTCCCGGAATTTGGGCCTTTCCTTAGCTTTAGGTATTCCGCTCCTGTCAGGTTGCCAGACACTGCAGGAGCGGAATCGGTTGGCGGCATTGCAGATGCCAAAGGGCTTTAAAGCAAGCTTCAGGAAAGGCCAAATGGCAGCCCGGCAGTTCCCATACAGTATGCATCCCTTCCAAAAGGGATGCGCTCTGGGGGCTGGCTGGGCAGGGGCAGCCTTAAAATGTATAAAAATGGGGCATTTTATAACGAAAGGGATGCATATCGAATGGAGCCAAAAGAACTGAAAGTAGGGAAAGTTCCGGAAAGCGTGTTAAAACGTTCCGTATTAAAGCAGATACACACAAAGCGGCCGGAGGTTATTTTAGGGGCTGGCGTGGGGGAGGACTGCGCGGCAGTCCGGCTTGGGGAGGATGAAGTTTTTGTTATTTCAACAGACCCGGTAACCGGCACTGCTACGGATATTGGGAACCTTGCCATCCACATCACCATGAATGATTTGGCTTCCGCCGGGGCAGAGCCAGTAGGCGCCATGCTGACGGTCCTTTTGCCGGAACATGCCTGCGAAGGGGATTTGAAAGAGATTATGGGGCAGATGGAGGTTGTATGCGCCAAGGCAAAGGTCCAGATTATGGGCGGCCATACGGAAGTGACCCGCGCCGTGAACCAGCCCTTGGTAAATGTCTGCGGCGTAGGGAAGGCCAAGGCGGGAAAGCTGGTATCAACGGCAGGGGCGTCCCCAGGGGATGATATTCTGGTAAGCAAATGGATTGGGCTGGAGGGCACCTCGATTATAGCCAAGGAAAAAGGGCAGGAGCTGGCTGCCCGCTATCCCATGCAGCTTATAAAAGCAGCCCAGGGTTTCGACCAATATTTGTCTGTGCTGCCGGAAGCCGCCATTGCCGTAGCATCCGGCGTCAAGGCCATGCATGACGTGACGGAAGGCGGGATTTTCGGCGCCCTTTGGGAATTGGCAGAAAGTTCCGGCATTGGGTTGGAAATAGACTTGAAAAAGATACCTGTGAAGCAGGAAACCATTGAAGTGTGCGAATATTTCGGCATAAACCCCTATGGCCTGATTTCCAGCGGATGCATGTTGATGGCGGCTTCCGATGGGACTGCCCTTGCCCGGGAACTGGAAAAAAATGGCATCCATGCAGCCATTATCGGCAAGGCGGTGGCCGGGAACGGCCGGGTGCTGCTCAATGAAGAAGAACGGAGGTTTTTGGAACCCCCAAAAACAGATGAATTATATAAAGTGGTCTGATTGGGCAGGATTGTGCGGCATTTGGTAAAAAGGGCAGAAAGGATGGTATGTTATGGAAATGAGAGAGAAGATTTTAACTTTTATAGAAAAAAACAGCAGGGTGGATTTAAAAGAGCTGGCAATTATGCTGGGCGTTGGGGAATCGGCTGTGGCAAACGAAATGGCTGCCATGGAGCAGGAACACATTATCTGCGGCTACCACACCCTGATTGACTGGGAGAAAACCAGCCTGGAAAAAGTGAACGCGCTGATTGAAGTCCGTGTGACGCCCCAGAGGGGCCGGGGGTTTGACAGCATTGCGGAGCGGATTTATAACTATCCCGAAGTCAATGCCGTGTACCTGATTTCCGGCGGGTATGACCTGTTAGTGACGCTGGAGGGGAAAACCCTGCGGGAAGTGGCGCAGTTCGTTTCCGATAAGCTGTCCCCGTTGGAATCCGTCTTAAGCACCAAAACAAATTTTATCCTGAAAAAATACAAAGACCACGGAACCATAATTGCAAAGCCGCAGGAAGATGAAAGGATGTTGGTGAGCTGATGAGGAACCCATTATCGGAACGCATTGTTGGGATACCGTTTTCCGGCATCCGGAAATTTTTTGACATTGCAGCGGAAATGAAGGACGTGATTTCCCTGGGCGTAGGGGAGCCGGATTTTGATACGCCATGGCATATCCGGGACGAAGGCATTTTTTCACTGGAAAAAGGCAGGACGGCTTACACCTCCAATGCAGGGCTGAAAGAGCTGAAGATAGAGATTTCAAAGTATCTGGAGCGGAGGTTTTCGGTATCCTACGATTATGATACGGAAATGATGATAACGGTAGGCGGCAGCGAAGCCATTGACCTGGCAATGCGCGCAATGCTGGACCCGGGGGACGAAGTGCTGGTCCCACAGCCCAGTTATGTTTCCTACACGCCCTGCGCGCTGCTTGCAAACGGCGTCCCTGTGGTAATCAATTTAAAAGAGGAAAATGAGTTCCGCCTGACGGCAGAGGAGTTAGAAGCGTCCATCACCCCTAACACAAAGCTGCTGGTACTGCCCTTCCCCAATAACCCGACAGGGGCGGTTATGGAACGGAAGGATTTGGAAGCCATTGCGGAAGTGGTGGAAAAGCATGATTTATTTGTGCTGAGCGATGAAATTTATGCAGAGCTTACATATTTGGAAGGGCAGGACCATGTGACAATCGCTTCCCTGCCGGGGATGCGGGAACGCACTGTCTTAATCAATGGCTTTTCCAAGTCGTATTCCATGACGGGATGGCGCCTGGGCTATGCATGCGCCCCCAAGGAGATTTTGGAACAGATGCTGAAAATCCACCAGTATGCCATCATGTGCGCCCCCACCACCAGCCAGTATGCGGCGGTAGAAGCAGTCCGGAACGGGGATGGTGATGTGGCTGGCATGAGGGAAGAATACAATGGCAGGCGCCGTTACCTGATGCACCGGTTCCGTGAAATGGGATTAAAATGCTTTGAGCCGTTTGGGGCTTTTTATGCATTTCCCTGCATACAGGAATTTGGCATGACGTCGGAAGAATTTGCCACACGTATGCTGCAGGAAGAAAAGGTTGTGGTAGTGCCCGGGACGGCTTTCGGGGACTGCGGGGAAGGGTTCCTGCGGATTTCCTATGCGTATTCCCTGGACAGCCTGAAAGAAGCATTGGACAGGATGGAAGCTTTTCTGACGAAGCTAAGGAAATAGGTGGATAGGATGGCAGGAATAAATATTGTGCTTTATGAGCCGGAAATCCCGGCAAATACAGGGAATATTGGGCGTACCTGCGTGGCTGCCGGGGCAAGGCTCCATTTAATTGAGCCTTTGGGCTTCCAATTGAATGAAAAGGCCATTAAACGGGCAGGGATGGATTACTGGCAGGATCTGGACGTAACCCGGTACGTGGACTGGCAGGATTTCCTTGGGAAAAATCCGGGGGCAAAGATTTATATGGCTACCACCAAGGCGCAGCGGCTCTATACCGAAGCGCAGTATGAGCCGGGCTGTTACCTGATGTTTGGGAAGGAGAGCGCAGGGATCCCGGAAGAAATCCTGAAGGAATCCCCGGAAACCTGCGTGCGGATTCCTATGGTGGGGGAAACCCGCTCGTTAAACTTAGCCAATTCTGTCGCCATTGTCTTATACGAAGCATTGCGCCAGAACCAGTTTGCAGATATGAAGCTGGAAGGGCAGCTCCACCGGTTAAGCTGGGAGGAGTAAGGCCATAGATGGCTGGAAGGGGAGCCTAAAGCTGCCAATTTTGCTGGGAGGGCGAAGGCCATGAATTTTATAGAAGCCAGAAAGTTAGTACATGAATATTTCCGGCGTGACGAGGAAGGCAATGTGGAAGGGATTACCACGGCTTTGGATCAAGTGGACTTGGGGATAAAGCCGGGGGAATTTGTGGCAGTCCTTGGGCACAACGGTTCCGGGAAATCCACCCTTGCCAAGCACCTGAATGTACTCCTTCGGGCAAGCGGAGGCACCCTTTGGGTAGATGGGAAGGATACGCTGGATGAAAATTATCTATGGGATATCCGGCAGAATACTGGGATGGTGTTCCAGAACCCGGACAACCAGATTATTGCCAGCGTGGTGGAGGAAGACGTGGCATTTGGGCCGGAAAATATTGGGATACCTACGGATGAAATCTGGGAACGGGTGGAACGGAGCCTGAAATCCGTAGGCATGCTCCAATATCGTGGGCATTCCCCCAATAAGCTGTCCGGCGGGCAGAAGCAGCGGGTAGCCATTGCAGGGGTTATGGCAATGGAGCCGAAATGCATTGTGCTGGACGAGCCAACCGCCATGCTGGATCCCAGCGGCAGGAAAGAAGTTCTGGATGCCGTGGAGGCCCTGAACCGGGAAAAAGGCGTGACCGTTATTTTGATTACCCACTATATGGAAGAAGTCACTGGGGCAGATAAGGTCTATGTGATGGACCATGGGAGGGTAGTGATGCAGGGGACGCCAAGGCAGATTTTTTCCCGGGTGGAGGAACTGAAATCCTACCGGCTGGACGTGCCGCAGGTGACTTTGCTGGCCCATGGGCTGAAAAAAGCAGGGCTGGACATTCCGGCTGGCATCCTGACAAGGCAGGAATTATCAGAGGTTTTATGCCGCCTGTATGGGGAGGAAGGGAAAAATCCTGAAGATACCTTGACAGGCTAAGGTACTGCAAAAATCCAAGGACTGGTGGGCTATATTATGTCAATGATATTAGATAAGGTAAATTATATTTACAGCGCACAGACTGCTTATGAAAAGCAGGCCTTAAAAAATATAAACCTGAAAATTGCAGACGGGGAATTTATTGGGCTTATCGGCCATACCGGTTCCGGGAAATCCACCTTAATCCAGCATCTCAATGGGCTGCTTAAGGCGACTTCCGGGGGCATTTACTACAATGGGCGGGATATTTACGAGGAGGATTACAGCCTGAAAGAACTGCGTGGCAAGGTGGGGCTGGTGTTCCAGTACCCGGAGCACCAGTTGTTTGAAAGCACGGTTTTTGCAGACGTCTGCTTCGGGCCGAAGAACCTTGGGCTTCCAAGGAAGGAAACGGAGCTCCGGGCGTTTGCCGCGCTGCGCAGCGTGGGGCTTTCCGAGGAATATTGGTACCAGCCCCCGTTTGAGATGTCTGGTGGGCAGAAGCGGCGCGCTGCCATTGCCGGGGTCCTTGCCATGAAGCCGGATATGCTGATCCTGGATGAGCCCACGGCCGGTCTGGACCCTAAGGGCAGGGACGAAATTTTAGGGCAGGTGGCAGCCATGCACCGGGAATTGTCTATAACGGTCCTTCTGGTTTCCCACAGTATGGAGGATGTTGCAGATTACGTGGGAAGGATTATTGTGATGGACCAGGGCAGTATTTTGATGGACGGCGCCCCAAAGGAAATATTCCAGCGTTATCAGGAACTGGAAGAAGTGGGGCTTGCAGCCCC
>Ga0224748_10643_pt1 | contig 11080 bp, 8 predicted proteins | sample LIM_F_Water_Neg_FD_182074 | JGI IMG/M metagenome (GOLD analysis project Ga0224748, IMG submission 182074) | Enriched cells from gastrointestinal tract of the lab mouse from Pacific Northwest National Laboratory (PNNL), Richland, Washington... | ecosystem: Host-associated > Mammals > Digestive...
AACTTTGCCTCCCGGAGCCGGTATTCCTCTGCCAGGTCGGGCGTAATATTCAACTTGTCCATTATGACATTCCAGTCCAGCTTGTTTCTCTTCTCTTCCGCAAGAACATAACAGTAGACCGCACGAAATGCAATTTCCGAAGGGGGCATTTTCTGTTTCATGGTCCATTCATAATCAATTACCGTCCACTTGTCCTGTTCCACCAGGATATTAGCAAAAATCAAATCATAATCTGTGACGGCCCTTTCACCCTCGCAGGAATCCTCTCCATAAGAGATTAACTCGTAGTATCTGTCAAATAACCGGTAAAAGCCTTCCATATCCTCCTTTGCAAGGCAGTCATCCAAAAGCTCCTCTAAGGTCACGCCTTTTTCGAAAGGAAACTCCGCATATCCCTCCGGTGAAAGCTCACAGGAGTTAATAGATAGGCCGCTCCCCTCATATCGGGCCTTCAAAAGCTCACAGGAACGCTTCATCCCCTTCACATGCCCCTTCGACTGCTCGTTTAAAGGAATTTTCTTGACCAGTCTTCCCTTCTTTGTCTCTGTAATCTCTGTTCTCAGAGCATATTTCTCGGCCCGGTCATTGGAATATTTCACGTAGCTGGTCTGTGTCTCCCCGCCGATCAAAACCAAGAAAGAGTTGGAAAACACATCAAACATACCATCCCTTACAATACTGTCAAAAACATATTTTTCATTAAACAAAACCAATCTGTCACGATCAAAATTACGTATGTTATCCGTCAGTTCCCCCGGATTGGGCAGCCTTTTGTCAGAATAAATCACTGTTGGAAGTTTATAATCCGGATAGGGATAATAGAAAGAATACTGTGTTATATTGCAGCTCCGGAAAAGCTTTTCCAGCCCCTTACGGGTAAAGGTACGCGCGCTGCCTCCCTCCGGATAGCCCTCCAGTCCGCTGAAATAGGTTCCCAGATGATCCTCACTGCAGCCGGCCCAGTATTTAAGACCGAATTTATTCTCGATGGCCATTACAATACATCCGTTATCCTTCTTGTGCTTCTGAATGATTTTCAGGAAATCCTCATAGGGCGTCTGAGTGTGGATATAGGACTGCCCGTATTCAAATACGCCGATCAGGAAAATGAAATCATAGTCATCAGGAAGGACAGGTTCAATATCCTCAAAATTTCCCACGTGAATTTCGATATTCCCTCTGTCATGATTTCTGTACGCATTAATACGGCTTCTTTTCGCCGAAAGTTCCACGCAGGTAACGCTTCCCGCCTTTTCGGAAAGCTTATCCGTAATCGCTCCGCACCCTGAACCGATCTCCAGCACCTTATCTCCGGGCTTTATGGGAAGCCAGTCAACAATATTGGCCCGAAGAGGAGACAGATGATAGAGGATGGGCCAGCTCATTTTCTTCTCAATAACCGAAGCGTATTCTACCCTCGACACATCTCTCACGATAGAGAATATCTCATCCTCAATCTCCCCGTCGCTATAGAGGTCGCTTCCGGAATAACGCTCGAAATTTAATTTAACCTTTCCGATCTGATCCGGCAAAGAATTCAGTACCTCTTCCTCTTTCAAGTGTATCGGTTCTGACTGTTTTAATGCGTCGCTCATGGCCTCTCCCTTCTTCTTGTCCTGACAGGTAACCAATTCAGCCGAAGCAGGATCCTTCTCCTTTTCCTTTCTTTTGGGTTCCACGAATGCCCTTTTCGGCTGTGCCTGCACGTCTTTAACCTTTATGTTCGAATCGGTGTCAAAATATCCAACCGTATCCTTATCGGAAATCACCGTCAAATCCATCACATCATATAATCTGTGATATACCTTAAAATCCTCGTTTTCGTAACCGGTCACCCCCAGAGAGAGCAGATATTCCCCGCCCTGAAGGCTTAATTTCTGGGAAAAAGTAATGTGCTTTGTGACCCCCTTTTCCACAGACTCCAAAAAGGCTTTCTCTACCATGGTGTTCGTTCCGGTAATTTCTACGCCCTTAATATTTTTAATCGTAAAGGCAAAAATCGGTTCCTGTATATCCTCCTCAAAATGCACGATCATATGTATGTCGCACTGCTGCCCCTTAATAATCGCGCTGCTTTTCCGCCCCGACTGGTCTGTGATATAGTAATCTTTAATAACAGCCGCTTTTGTTCCATATTCCAGCAATTCCGGGTTCTTTACCACTCCGCTGTCTTGCGAATCACTCTCTCCTGCCTGCTCTAAGGCTCTCTTTTCCTCTTCTTTTTCTTCTTCCAAAAGGGATTCTTCCTCGGGATGGAAATGTCCGTTCTCAGGAACAGGATACTGACCTACCAAAACCTGTTTATAGGCGTCAATCATCTCTTTGGGCGTGCCTTCCCCCAGCTTCACTCCCTGATTGAGCAAAACCACCCTGTCGCAGTACTTGCTGATGCTGCTGAGATCATGGCTGACAAACACGATGGTCTTACCCATACTCTTAAATTCTTCAAATTTGTGATAACACTTTGCCTGGAAAAATACATCCCCCACCGAGAGAGCCTCGTCCACAATCAAGATCTCCGGATCAATATTAATCGCAACAGCAAAAGCCAGCCGCACAAACATGCCGCTGGAATAAGTCTTAACCGGCTGGTAAACATAATCTCCAATATCCGCAAAGCTTAGAATATCATCCAGCCTGTCGCTGATTTCCTTTTCTGAAAACCCGATCATGGTGCCGTTCAGATAAACATTTTCGATACCGTTGTACTCCATGTTGAACCCGGCTCCCAGTTCAAGCAGTGCAGAAATACGGCCGTTCACCTTCACTGTACCGCCTGTCGGATTGAGAACGCCCGTTATTATTTTTAGAATTGTAGATTTTCCCGAACCGTTGGTGCCGATGATCCCCACCGTTTCCCCCTGATGAATGGTCAGGTTCACCCCTTTCAGGGCATAATGCTCCTTATACCCCTTCTTTCTGGAGAGCCCTAAGGATTCCTTCAATCTGTCGGAAGGCTTGTCATATAGCTTATATGCTTTTTCCAGCTCTTTCACCTGTATGGCAATTTTTTGTCCGTCCATCTTTTACTCCCCTGTCACAATACATCGGCGAAGTGGATCTTCAGCCTCTTAAAAATCAGCGAACCTATACAAAATAGAGTCACTGTAAAAATCCAGAAATATGTGGAAGAATAAAAATGCTCAAAAAACCATTCATCCCCATAAATCGCATTCCGATATCCGTTCACGATATAAACCAGGGGATTTAACTTAAAAAGTGTAATTACCTTATCATTGGAAAGCATGTTAATATCCCACAGTACCGGGGTGGCCCACATGCCCACCTGCAGCCCGATGTTGATAATCTGAATCAAATCCCTGAAAAACACGGCAACGGCACAGGTACAATAACTCATGGCAAGAACCAGAACGAAAAGGCAGAAACTGTAGTAAAAAACCTGCAAAGTATAGACCGTAGGGTAATATCCGTAACAGACTGCCACCACCAAAAGCACTGCAACAAAGAATAAATGAATAAAGGTTGCCGCCACCAATTTGATAATAGGAAGAATGCTGATATTGAATACCACCTTCTTTACCAGATAGCTGTATTCAAGCAATGCGCTGGTTCCATTGGTGATGGCTTCCGAAAAATAAAACCAGGGAACAAGCCCTGCCGTAAGGTAGAGCACATAGGGCACCTCCACGCCGCTGGCCAGCATCTGTGCCTTTGTATTAAACACCTTATCAAACACAAGCCAGTACATAACAACTGTTACCACCGGCTGCACCAGCGCCCACACAAATCCAAGATAAGAGCCCGCATATCGCTTTTTAAAATCATTTTTCGAAAGCTTCCAAATCAATTTCCTGCTGTGATACAGTTCCCTGGGAATAATAAACATCCTGTCGTAATACAGCCCAAAAATAATACAGGCCAATACAAGAAGGGCACAGGCACAGTATTTCTTCAAATCCTCTGTGTGCTGATCGGGCGCCAAAGGATTATTGTGCGCAAGAATTAAAATGGCAACCATACCGCAGATACCAAAAAAGATACCAATTCCCACAGGCTTTGGCAAATTTTTCAGATAAGTCTGCCAGCGTTTTTCCCCATTATCCTTCATATTCCTCTATCCGTTCTTTCTGCTTTCTGTATACTCCCTGATCCCGCCCCAATTCCTGTCTTTCTCAGCCATGATAAACTCTGTGCCCGGCGCCGCAGGCCAGTCGATTCCGATCTCCGGATCGTCAAATTTAAGTCCGCCCTCATCGCCGGGGTGATAGAAGTCTGTGCATTTATAGGCAAACTCCGCATAATCCGAAAGCACCAAAAAGCCGTGGGCAAAGTTCTTGGGAACAAAAAACTGCTTTTTGTTCTCGGCGGAAAGATAGACTCCTTTCCATTTTCCATAGGTTTTTGATCCCGGCCGCAAATCTACCGCCACATCAAATACCTCCCCGGAAATCACTCTCACCAGCTTGTCCTGGGGATAATGAATCTGAAAATGCAGCCCTCTGAGTACATTCTTTACGGACGCCGACTGATTATCCTGCACAAATATCTGGTCAATTCCGGCTTCCTTAAAATCATTATAATTGTAGGTTTCCACAAAATAGCCTCTTGCGTCTCCAAACACCGCAGGGGTGATAATTTTTAATCCTTCAATTTCACAGGTTTCTACTGTTATTTTTCCCATGCCTGTATCCTCTCCTTTATCCCTTCCCATTGATTTTCCGGTCTGATCTTCTTTTTAGAGCCCGTCCGCAACTTCCTTCATATATTTTCCGTAATTGGTCTTCATTAACGGCTCTGCCAGCTTAAGAAGCTGTTCTCTGTTGATAAATCCCCTTTTGTAGGCAATCTCCTCAATACAGGAAATATACAGCCCCTGCCGCTTCTGGAAGGCTGATACAAAATCCGCCGCATCCAGGAGAGAATCATGATTCCCGGTATCCAGCCACGCAAATCCCCTTCCCAGAGTTTCCACATGGAGTGTGCCTCTGCGCAGATATTCATTATTGATACTGGTAATTTCGATTTCCCCTCGCGCTGAAGGCTTTACGTTTGCCGCAATCTCCACCACGTCATTGTCATAAAAATACAGGCCCGGAACCGCATAATTGCTTTTGGGATTTTCCGGCTTTTCCTCTATGGAGAGAGCCTTTCCTGTCCGGTCAAACTCCACTACCCCGTATTCCTTGGGATCCCGCACATAATATCCGAAAATGGTGGCGCCTTTTTCCCGCAGGGCCGCTTCCCGCAAGACTCTTGAAAAGCTTTGTCCATAAAAAATATTATCTCCAAGCACCAGCGCAACGTGATCCCTGCCGATAAAATCAGCTCCGATGATAAAGGCGTCCGCAAGCCCCCTGGGCTGCTCCTGAACCGCATAGGTAAATTCCATTCCGAGTTGGCTCCCGTCCCCCAAAAGCTCCTCAAAAACCGGGAGATCTCTGGGTGTGGAGATGATTAACACCTCTCTGATTCCTGCCAGCATAAGCGTAGACAGCGGATAATAAATCATCGGTTTGTCATAAACCGGCATAATCTGCTTACTGATCGCTTTCGTCAGGGGATAAAGCCTTGTTCCTGCCCCTCCCGCTAAAATAATCCCTTTCATTTTAAGCACCGTACCTTTCCTATAAGCTGCAACCGCTCACTATAGTCTACCACAAAATGGGAATGATTGTAAATCACCCCCATTTCGTAAATTATCCGATTTAAAAATTCTGTCAGCGGTTTTTGTACATTTCCTCATAATATTTCTGATAATCGCCGCTGGTCACATTCTTCATCCAGTCCTCATGCTCAAAAAACCAGGCTATTGTGCGCTTAATTCCCTCTTCAAAGCATGTCTGTGGCTCCCAGCCGATTTCTGCCTTGATTTTATCCGGCGCAATGGCATATCTCCTGTCGTGCCCTTTCCTGTCCTCCACATAAGTGATCAGATCGTCGCTGACAAGCTCTCTTCTGGGATCCCCCTCCGGGAGCATTTCCCTCAAGGTATCCAAAATAATATGGATAATCTCAATATTCTGCTTTTCGTTGTGGCCGCCTACATTGTAGGTCTCAAAAAGCCGCCCCTGTTCCTGAACCATGTCGATTGCTTTTGCATGATCCTCCACGTAGAGCCAGTCCCGGACATTCTTTCCGTCCCCGTAAACCGGCAGCTTTTTCCCGGAAAGGGCATTGTTGATAATCAGAGGAATCAGCTTTTCCGGGAACTGATAGGGGCCGTAATTGTTGGAACAATTGGTAATATTGGCCGGGAACTTATAAGTATCCATATAAGCCCGAACCAGCATGTCCGAGCCTGCCTTGCTTGCGGAATAAGGACTGTGAGGGGCATAGGGCGTAGTCTCATAGAAAAAGCCCCCGTCCTCCGTAAGAGAACCGTATACCTCGTCCGTGGACACGTGCAGAAACTTCTTGTCCGGCTGAAAGGTTCCGTCCGGATTCTCCCAGGCTGCCTTCGCGCAGTTTAACATCACTGCCGTTCCCAGCACATTGGTCTGTACAAATACCTCCGGCGTCACAATACTTCTGTCCACATGACTTTCCGCCGCGAAATGCACCACCCGGTCAATCTCATTTTCGGAGAATATCCTGGCAATTGCATCCTTATCGCAAATATCCGCCCTGATAAAAGTATAGTTGTCTCTTCCTTCCAAATCCCTTAGATTTTCCAGATTTCCCGCATAAGTAAGAATATCCACATTGATAATCCTTATGCTTTGATCATACTTTTTAAACATGTAATGAATATAATTGGATCCGATAAAGCCGGCTCCTCCGGTTACCAAATAAGTTCTCATTTTCTCTCGTTTCCTTTCAAATACCCGCTCTTTAGCGGACTGATTTACTGACCAGAAGCTCTCGCTCTAGTATCCCATATAACTGATGTTCATGTCAACATTTCCACTGATTCCCGCCACACTTCCTTTGGAGGAGTACTGCCACATATCATATTTCGTCCTGTTGTAGCTGGGCGCCGCCGCATACTGGGCCAGCCATATTTTGTAGGCGGAAAGCCCGGGCGCGTCTATAAATTTGTTCAGCCATTCCCTGTTGGCATAGATTCCCGCCTTATAACCGGAATTCTGGACGGTTTGGCAAAAGGCCTTGCAAACGGCCGTCCTTGTGGATGCGTCAATCTTGTCCCCCCGGCCTCCGTTGCTGGATTCCACATCCAAAAATACCGGATAAGAAATAGTATATCCTTTTATCAGATTTAATACCATAGAGGCTTCTTCCACCGCTTCCACCTCATTTACCGCCTGGGTAAAGAAATAAATTCCCACCTTCAGCCCTGCCTTTGACGCCCCCTGAATATTGGTTCTGAACATGGGATCCTCAATCAGCGCGCCTGTGGAAGAACCACGGTAGCCGCAGCGGATAATGACATAGGAGACGCCGCTGTTTTTTACCGCATTCCAGTCGATGCTTCCATTGTGCTTGGAGACATCGATCCCCATATGGCCGGAGCCGGTGTTCAGGGTACCGTCGCTGTTAAAGCTGTATTTTGCTCCCTGTATGGTCTGCTCCCCGGTAACTGCATTTCCGTTCTTGTCAAAGAAATAGGTCTTCCCGTCAAGTTCCTGCCATCCTGTGTAACGGTACTGCCCTGTGGTTTTTTGGGCCAGACGGTAAAATTCCTTAATCTCCTCATTGTAATAATCTGCAAATTTAGCTTCTCTGAAATTCCCCTCCGCATCCTTTACATACAGGATCTCCCCCTCTGCATTTTTCAGGGTGCTGGCCGTATCCGTGCGCGGGTCGAGGGCCGTGGCCGTAGGAGTAGGGCTCTGGGTGGCCGCAGGCGTCGGCGTGGCCGTGGCCGTGGCAACAGGCGTAAGAGCCGCTGTCGCAGTGGGCGCAGGCGTGGCCGTGGATTCCGGAGTGGCTGTCGGATCCGGCGCAGGAGTCGGAGTCTGTGTGGGCTCCGGGGTCTGGACCGGCGTAGGCGTCGGTTCCGGTGTAGCTTCCGGAGTCGGTGCGGGGGTCTGTGTCGGTTCCGGGGTGGGCTCCGGCGTTTGCGCGGGCTCCGGCGTAGCCTCCGGGGTCGGCGCCAAAGTTTCTGCGGGCGTTTCGGTCAATGGGGTTTGTTCTGTCTGCACTGCCGAAGCATCTGTCGCTGACAACAGCCGAAAACCTGCCCATGCCTTCAGCTGGGGTTCCGGAATTTTGCTCCGTTCCACAACCTCATACTGCTCCTGCGAAGACTCCGTCCCTTCAATCAGGGTTTTGGTGGATTCCACCCACTCCACGGTATCGGTATTGACAGACTCTACCACAGTCTGATTTACCTTGGTATCCTCCGCCGCCACGTTTACCTGAGCTTCCGTCTTCACTTCATCGGCAATATCTACTTTTTTATACTCGATGGTGTCCCGCACCGTAATTGCCATGGCTTCCCCGGAAAACATATATTCCCCGGATACAGGAGCCACAATCTTTACCTTGTAGCGTCCGGGCTCCATATCCTTCTGGTAAATAACGCCGTCCATATCTTCATCTTTTTGGGTGTATACAGAGCCCGAGGGCTTTTCTATTTCCACCTCAAAGGGGACGCTGGGGATTAATTTCCCCGACTCCTTATTGAGAAACTTGATCTTTAAATCCTTTTGTATGGAAGCAAGGTTTAGAATCGCCTCTTTATCCCCCTTTTTTTCTTCCTCTTCCTCGTCCTGTTCTTCCATCTCTTCTACCACTTCCGCCGCCATAGACCTTGCAGCCTGGGCATCGGCAACGGCAACCAGGCCGCCCTCACCGATCATGGAAATATCCTCCAGTCCCACGCCGATCTCCGCAAAGGCTTCGATCTGTGCCTTCTCTTCTTTGGCGCTGAAATACAGCGTGCCGGTGATAACGGCCAGAACAAGGACAGCCACCCCCGTCAGCGCCACAATATAATCAACGGAAGACAAATTGGTCAGCTTATAGACTATTTTGCCTATGCCGCCTGCTGGAACCTCATCCTCCTCATAGTCTTCCTCCTCATAATCCTCATCTTCATAATCGTATTCGTCCTCATACTCTTCCTCGTCGTACTCGTCGGCTTCATCGTACTCCACTTCAGATTCGTACTCATCCTCGTCGTACTCATCAGATTCATAATCGTATTCGTCCTCGTACTCTTCTTCATACTCCTCTTCCCCGTACTCATCGGTTTCCTCGTACTCGTCCTCATACTCCTCTTCCCCGTACTCATCGGTTTCCTCGTATTCATCCTCAAATTCATACTCTTCTTCCTCGTCGTACTCCTCAGATTCATAATCCCGGTCAAAGTCGATCCATTCAAGTTCTCTGTTTTTTGCCTTATGCCGCACGCTTTTTCTGCCCTTTTTCCGGCCCCGCAGCAACCTCCCCATATATGTATACCCTCCTGCTTTCATTTTCGGTGAACTACATTTTATCATCTAATCCCTTCCGGCACAATCCCTTTATATGCAGGAATGGCCCGGTTTTCGTTCCCTGCTGCCTGATTTTGCCGAAATTTGCCAGATTCTGTCACTATAGTACGGCAAATATTACCATATAAGTTATTGACTTTTTTCGCATAAACTGTAAACTTAATATCAGGTTTTCAACTATTGTGTGCTTTTAATAGAAAAGGGGAATTTTTATGATGTACATGCACTATTGTAAACGTTGTCACCGCGTCTTCATGCTGAACGGCCACAAAATGATCTGTCCGAAATGCACTGACCCACTTACAGAACTCCAAATCTCCTATCTGGATTATGTGGAACTTGATATGTCGGAAAGGGAGGCCTTCAAAAATGCCTGTGCCGATGACGCACAGCTCGGCAGGCTCAAAACTACATACCGAATGTACAAATACAGTAAATGGTATAAAGAGCTTCAGGCTCAAAACAAGCATAACCTGCCGATCACTACTCTTTTAGCAGCCATGAACCATTCATCCGCAGAGAATTGCAGCATCGAAAAACTCTCTTGACACCTGCTCCGGGCAGCGGCAATTGCTGCTGTCCGGACTGTTTTTACCGATAGTACACAAAAATTCCCAGCAGGATCACTGCCATTCCCAGGAGCTTACGTTTCGTGATCCTTTCTTTAAAAAACAGGTAGCTGAGCAGCATAACCACCACATATCCCAAAGACTCTATCACAGGCACGTTGGAAAAATCCAGTCCCCGGTAGGCAAGCACTGTGATAAACATGGACAAAAACATCATCCCATAGCCGCAGATCACATAAACGTTCAGATACTCCCGTATGGGCGAGCCGTAGTTTTTCGCCGCGCTCTTTTTCAAAAGAATCTGCGCAAAGGAGGCAATTATCACCGACAAAATCAATATCAAAATTGATAAATTCATGACTCTTTTCCCTCCTCGCTGTTCAATATAAATATCCCTGCCATCACCAGCACAATCCCCGCCGCCTTAAAAAAGGTAATCTCCTCATGAAAGATACAGATCCCCCACACCAGCGCCCACAGAAGGGTAACCGCCTTGTTTGCATAGGCAACGGAAAGCTCAAATTTTTTGATCACCTGCTGCCAAAGGAGCGCATAAATTCCCAGCACCAGAATATCCAGCCCGTAAAGGAGCAAAAACTCCACGCTGAAGAGCTCCCTGCCGGAAGCCAATTTAGAGACGACGCTGGATATGCTGTAAACCAGAAATACGGCCTGCAGCATCAGGATATTACCCCATTTCAATTGCTTTTTCATATTGTTCCTCTTATTTTGAAAGTCTACTTTGAAAGTTTTCCCGAAAGATATCGGTATTTTATCACAAAAATCCCGAAAGATATATTAAATTTTTATGAATAAGTGGATTTTTCGGTCAAATAATAGTAGAATAGCGAAAGAATTACAGAATCAAAGGAGCAGCTTATGAAAAACAACAGAAAAAAATCCCCTTCCCTCAATCTTCATATTATACTGATCGCCGCGATTGTATTGATTGCCGGCGTGGCCGTCTACCGGCTGGTACGCTGGAACAAAGGGGTGGACATCAATGAGCTGAATGCCGACCTGGAGGAAATCGACCCTTCCGAATTTGACGTGGAAACCCTGGACATGATTATTCCCATGGACGCCTCCGCCCTTGAGGGCAGAGAGGATGACGGCGTAACCACAATCCTTTGTCTGGGAAACAATCCCTTT
>Ga0224748_10644_pt1 | contig 11078 bp, 7 predicted proteins | sample LIM_F_Water_Neg_FD_182074 | JGI IMG/M metagenome (GOLD analysis project Ga0224748, IMG submission 182074) | Enriched cells from gastrointestinal tract of the lab mouse from Pacific Northwest National Laboratory (PNNL), Richland, Washington... | ecosystem: Host-associated > Mammals > Digestive...
AAAAAGTTCGCTTCATGCGGACCTTCCTCTCCCTCTATGTTCCACTTTTGTTCATTTCCTGTGAGAACTTTCCATTCCTCACAGAAGGTACTCACCAGTTTCTCTGTGGTAACGCAGGAAACCTCGTCTGGTCCTACGTTATAATTTCCTGCATATTTTATATCTTCACACTGTTTTGCAGCAATCATAAGATAAGCAAATACTGGTTCCAATACGTGCTCATACGGGCGCACAGAATAAGGATTGCGGAGTACAATTTCTTCTTTTCTTTCAACCGCTCGCAGACAGTCAGGAATAATACGATCCGGCGCAAAGTCTCCGCCTCCAATGACATTTCCGGCTCTTGCGGTAGAAATGGCCGGACCTCCCTCGTCAGCAAAAAAGGAATTTTTGTAGCTTTCCGTTATAAGCTCTGAACAGGATTTGCTGTTGGAATAAGGATCATCCCCATTCAATTCTTCGTTTTCCCGATATCCCCACTCCCATTCTCTGTTTTTATATACCTTGTCAGTGGTTACATTTAAAAAGGATCTCACAGAATCGCTCTGTTTTACACACTCCAGGACATTTACAGTTCCCATCATATTTACATCATATGTATAAACCGGATTCTTATAGGATTCCCTTACGATTGGCTGAGCCGCCATGTGAATGACAATTTCCGGACGGACCGTATCAAATACTTTCCGCAGTTGTTCAAGATTACGAATGTCCCCCTGGAGGGAATGGATTGATTTTTCTATTCCGCTCAGTTCAAAAAGGCTCGGCGCTGTGGGCGGCTGCAGGGAATATCCGGTAACCTCGGCGCCCATATCTTTCAAGACATGGCACATCCAGCTTCCCTTAAAACCGGTATGCCCGGTTATCAAAACTTTTTTGTTGTGATAAAAATTCATTGTTCTCTTACCTCCCAATCGATGTCATTCCCACATTTTCCAGGGCGCCTGTCCGCTCTTCCACAGTTCTTCCAGTTTCTGCTTATCCCTTAAGGTATCCATGCACTGCCAGAAACCTCTGTGTTTATAGCACATTAGCTGACCTTCGCTTGCCAGATGTTCTAACGGTTCATGTTCAAATATGGTTTCGTCCCCGATGATATAATCCATGACCTTCGGTTCCAGTACCATATACCCTCCGTTAATCCAGCTCGTATCTTCTTTAATCTTTTCCCGGAAGGAGGTTATTCTGTTGCCTTCTATATCCATAACGCCGAATCGTCCCTCCGGCAAAACTGCTGTCAGCGTCGCCAGATTTCCCTGTTGCTGATGTTGTTTAACCACTTCGTTGATATTAACATCTGAGACTCCGTCGCCGTACGTCAGCAAAAAAGTTTCATTTCCTATAAATTCGCTGACCCTTTTGATCCGTCCGCCAGTACAGGTAGAATACCCCGTGTCCACCACGGTTACTTTCCACGGTTCAAAGTTTTTTTCATGTACATTAATTTTATCTCCCTGGGTAAAATCAAAAGTAAGATTACTGTTGTATATAAAGTAGTTTGCAAACCACTCCTTAATCACTTCCTGCTTGTATCCGGCACATATAATAAATTCATGAAAACCATAATGGGAATATTCTTTCATGATGTGCCATAGTATCGGTTTTCCGCCTATCTCTATCATAGGCTTAGGCCTTAAATGACTTTCTTCGCTGATACGGGTGCCCAGCCCCCCGGCTAAAATCACAACTTTCATTATATTTTCTGCACAGTGTACGATGGCCGTACGCACTGTTCTCCTCATGTTTTATTTTTCATTTTCCAAAATAACATATCCGCGTGTGACAAAATTTATGGCACGAACTCTGAAATAATATACTCATTCAATTCTCTGTCAAAAAATACATGCTCGATCATCCCTTTTTCTTCTAATGTTTTTTTGACTTGTTCATGGTATTCCACACTGAGACCCAGGCAGATGCCGCAATTCTTCTGCTCGGATGTCAATTCTTCCACACTGTAAACCGGGCGCCCCATCAGCAAATCTGTATTCTCCTTTTTGGCTGAGATAACAAAACCCGTAAACGATATATTCTGGATTTCAAGAAATTTTGCATATCTTCTTGCTATCGGTCCGGCGCCGTAAATTAATATTCCATGATGCTTTTCCCCCAAAGAACGTAAAGCGGCCTGCCATTCCCCGATCCGTTTTTCTCTTTCTAGAAGCGCCTGCTCCGGTGTCATATATGCAATTTTTTTAAGCACGTTTGTTGGTATGTCACAAATCTTTGGAAAAACATCTTCATATTGATGAAAGATGTTATCATCATAAATACCGTCAATTCGTTTCTGCAGAAACGATTCTTCCGTTTCCAGAAGGGAATACTTTCCCAATTTAAGGAGAGCCGTCTCTTTATTCGTATAACAATCTGGCAAAGTTTCTATTGTATTGACCCAGTCGACACACAGCACTTTAAATAGTCGTTCATACCAGACCGTACGTTTTTTTAATTTTGAACGGTAACAGAGAGAGGCTCCGCTGATGTATTTCACACAAAACCGAGGCATTTCCAGAAACCTGTAAAAATAAAAACTGACCTGGCTGAATTCCAGATAGCCTTCTTTTAAAAATTTCTCTTCATACGTTTTCCAGCATACATCCTTGAGCATCGTATTACAGTTAAATAGTAATGCTCCCAGCAGAGTAGTATGCCATGCGCAATCCCCTAGATACTCATTGCAGTCTTCGTACACTCTGGTTCCCAGACCTTCTCTGTCTGTTGCGTTGATGTGAACCATATCATATTGATGTGAAATCTGCGGAAGTATGGTATCCATTGCTCTCAGGGGATAATGGATGCCGTCTCCGCACGGCCAAATAAAGTCGTACTGGTCTTTCATCTCATACTGCTGGAAAATTAAGTAAATCTTTTTATAGACATTTACTTCTTCCGGAATACGAATATAATATAGAGAATCTATCTTCTGCTGATAGGCGGTCACTGTTTTCTCCGTCTCATCATCCGGGCTGGAATCATAGATATAGATGTCAATGCTCCGTTCTGCATAACCTGCCGCATACTGTCCGAGAAATTCTTCAATCATATGAGGATGTTTATAGGTAGGGATACAAAATGCAATTCTTATTTCTGACATGATTCTATCCTCCTGTGATTCTTAAATGTTATGTGCGCTTTCATCCTTCTGGTGAGACAGCGATGTGTCATGCCTGCGCCATTTGGGAGCGCTTTGCCTGATCATGCGCATGAAATCAACTACAGCTATATCTGCATATGTTCCATGAATTTGTTTTTCAATCGCTCTGTAATAAATGGTACTGGCCACTAAAACTACATCGATCTCATCTTGCTCTAAATCTTCAAATGCATGAATGTATTTATGCGCATCTTTCCATATTTCCTGTCCATGCTTTGTATTGTCATAAACCTGAAAATCATATCCCATTCTTATTAATGTTGAAATCAGAGGGATACCTACCTCACCTACTCCCCACACGGCTATGCGTTTACCGAATTTTTGCTGTAACGTCGATAAAATATCTTTGATTCCAGCTTCTGTATTTCTGTCCATCCCTTCCTCAATCTGCATTTTGACAAAGGAAGCATAATCATAATTTTTTTCTGCAAATTTTTCCGGACAATATAAAAAATCTTTGACGATATTTTTTTCTGCACAAGATAAATTCCAATCCATCAGACTCTCGTCCAAAATATGACCATCCAGAACTTCAAGCTTGCGCCGTATAGCGAACAGTTCATCCATGGTTAATCGATAGTTTAATTTCCACAATCTCATAAACGCCCCAGATATATCTTTGGCGATCATAAAATCAGATTCAGCAGTGTATTGCTTAAGCAGTCCTTTCTCCTGCATGATCTGGTATCGGCATGGCACCACATCAGTGATTGGTGAAATGACAGAGCGTACACTAGTTTCATTCATAAGAGAACCTGCGCGGTTCACATAATAGTAATATGGTTTTTGAACTTTACATCGCTTTTTCGCATAATATTTCCATAAAGGTGTAATTGCCTCATCGGGATTAAGGATATTCTCCGGCATAAGAAGTTTATGTTTAAGTATAATTTCTCTCTTGATCATTTGCAGCCAAACTGCCCGTCCAATTAACTGGTGCCAGCAATCTATCTCTTCCTGCCCAATAAGCTCAGACGGGTACTCTTGTCCGCCTTCCATACGGATAAAATCATAAAACACCATATCGGCATCCTGTTTTTTTGCTTCCTTATATATATCTTCGCATAAATGAATGTCCAAATAGTCGTCGCTGTCCATAAAGCAGAGATATTCTCCCCTTGCATGGAGAATTCCCTGATTTCTGGCTCCGCCGTCTCCGCTGTTTTGGGTAAGTGTTAACAAAATGACTTTCTCCGGATATTTATTAACATATTCTTGTATTACTTCGGCGCTCTGGTCGGTTGACGCGTCATTTACACAAATAATTTCTATGTTCTGCAATGTCTGATTGACGCAGCTATCCAATCCTTTTCTTAAAAAATCTCCTGCGTTATAGACGGGTATTATAATACTGACAGCTATATTCATCGCATGTTCCTTTCTCTGTATACATTATAGTTAGGGCTTCATGATTACCAGCGTTCCGCATTGATCCGCCAGCGGAACTTTACAAAGCATTTTTCCTATTTCATTTTCATATGTTTCTACAGCGATTCTAACTCCCTCTAAAGATGAACTATTAAAATCATGCACAAATATTGCTCCGCCTGTATTTACTCTTGGATAAAAATATCTAAGACCCTCTAACATAGATTTTTCAAAATCAACGTCAATAGACACAAACGCATACGTTTCATTCTCTAATCCAATTGCCGTATCAGGAAACAAACCTTTTCTTACAATACACTGTCCTGGAAAAGCCATTTTTTTCATTACACTCTCCACAGAAGTATTTTTAAAATTATTGATAAGCGCTTCATTACATCTTCCAAGACGTATCTCCCTCTCGGCTTCGTCTGGATCAAAAGATTCAAATGTGTCAAATAAATATAATTTTCTATCATGAAATTTTGCATTGATGAAAGCTGAGAAAACTCCTTGGAATACGCCCAGCTCTGCTGTATTCCCCTCTATTTCCTGTTTGATAATCTCATTTGCAGCCAGCTCGAATGTTCTATATCTGAAATAGTCGCCCTGATAATTTGGTGTTAGAAACTGCTGGCTGATCATTAACGTCTTCTTTGTCAAATCTAGAGTATTTCTTCCTGTTATGACATACTTTTCCGTTATGCCGTGCATCTTAATCTCTTCATATAAAAGAGGAAATAGTTTCTTCACATCAATATTATTCTGGCAAATTTCACGAAAATTGCCGTCAGCCCATTCCCAATTATCGACTAAAATAAGTTTATCCGTACTTATCTTAAGTTTTACGCATGTATCGTAAATCTCCCTTCCACAACCATCGCCCGCACAAACTATCATATAATCATAATCTTCGTTTGCTGCTATTTCATGTGGTTCATAAACCTTCTTATCAAAGAAAAAATCCTTGCTCTTTTTTGTTTCAATAAATCCAATTATATCATCCGCTTTTAATTCGTTCTTTTTTAAATAGGCAGATGCTATTTTCCCTGTTCCCCAAATATAAATTTTCATTTTCACTCTTATCCACCTTTCCGCAAAAGACATTGATGTAACTAAACAGCACCTTGTCTTTTATCTTTTCGTGTCATTCCTCTCTTGCAGGAATTTTTGGGAAGCTGTCGCGATTTCAGGCAGAGAAAAGTCTTGCTGGATATCTTCTGGTATTGCTTCCATAGTAACAGAAGAGACATCCATTGTCGCAATTTTATCCTGAGCAATTCCCTTTTGTATAAGGGATCGTTTTATTTCCTTTGCCATATCAGCCCCCATCACAGCAACAACAATATAGTCATACTCAGCGCTTAAGATATTTTCAATCGGGCTGATACAGTAGCCTGGGATTGTTTCTCTGTTCGTGTTCCGGTCTACCCATAACATTACCTGATACTCCTGTGATTCAGACAGGAATTTCATGAGACTATATCCCAGCGCCCCGGCGCCATAGACTATCAATTTATGTCCTCTGCGAATTTGCGGAAACGGATACAAATAATTTTTACAAGTTCTAAGCAGCAAACTGTAGTCGGCAATCATTAATTCATATATAACCAGATAGACAAACACTTTCTGCATTTCTGCAAAAACATGATTCGCTTCTAAATAATTTTTTAGCTGATGATACCAAATATTCATTGGCTGCATGTTAGTGCATGATAAGTTCGGCACAGCATGTGTAATGGAGGATGTTCTCTGCACATAGTGGTAACCATTTTGTTTTATGACGGAAACCCGCTGCGCTGATACCAGGCAAAACAAGACACAGATTGCATCTTCTCCTAACACAATCTTTTCATTTATAAGCGGTTGTTTCTCCTGCAGCAGTTCCCGCTTAATTGCCCATGCACATAGGCACCAGCCAAGTTTCACTTTAAAAGCTTCCTGCTCATCAAAGATCATAGATAAAAGCTGCGCTTTTTGGTTTGTGTTAAAAGTCTGGGGAGAAATATGAGGCTCAATGATAATATGGTCATCTGCATAATCTCTGCTGTATCCGGCCATATATACCATATCAGCTCCAAAATGCATGATTCCATCCTTCACTAATACATTTATCCTCTCTGGTTCGATCCAGTCATCCCCGTCAACATTTACGATATAATCTCCCTTCGCCGCACTGACGCCCGCCTTTCTCGCACTGACTAAGCCGCCGTTTGGCTTATGAATTACTGTTATCCGGCCATCTTTCTCTGAATAAAAGTCGCATATCTGGGGACTGTCATCTGTAGATCCGTCATCTACCAAAATAATGTCTAAATTTTTGTACGTTTGACAAAGTATGCTTTCAATACACTTCTTTAAGTAATCTCCTGTGTTATATATGGGAACCACAACGCTAATTAAAATAGAATCATTTTCCATATTGCTATTTCCCTCTGTTATATGAATAATTGTTTTTAGCTTTTCTCGTAAAATATTTTAATCTGTGTTATTCCTTCCAGAACCCTTGATTTTAGCGGGTTTGGCAGAATTTGACCAGATTTCTGACGGTGAATAAATTAAGAAAAAATTTTGGCAGAGATGTTATTTTTGCCTGATTTAAGAGAAAAGGGAAGGTTATGGATGACGGTATTTCTGACGGAAAAAGGAGGATAATGTGGACGGTTAGAAACCACAATTGACTGAGGTATGCCAGAATGCTATACTTTTTATATGAGAGTTGCGATGGAATATGAGCGTCTTGAAAATGATGATTCAGATAACATCTAACAATTTTTGGAGGTATGGCATATGGCAAGAACAGTGGCAATCGGGATACAGGATTTTGAACAAATGATAGAAGGCGGCTGTTTCTATGTAGATAAGACATATTTTATTAAGGAGTGGTGGGAAAGCAAAGACAGCGTCACTTTAATTACCCGGCCCAGGCGTTTCGGCAAAACGCTTACCATGAGCATGCTGGAACATTTCTTTTCCATAGGCTGTGCCGGACAAGGAGCTTTATTCGAAAACCTTATGATCTGGCAGGAGCAGAAATATCGTGATTTACAGGGCACTTATCCTGTGATCAGTCTTTCCTTTGCATCTGTGAAAGAGAGTGATTATCAAGGACTAAAACAAAGAATTTATCAGATACTCACTGACGTTTATCAAAGATATCGTTTTGTCAGAGACAGTGATGCGCTTACAGAGATAGACCGGGAATATTTTGACCGCATATCTATTAATATGAGTGAAAGTGACGCCGCTTATGCGCTGCACAAGCTCTCTGAATTTTTAAACCGTTATTATGGTAAAAAGGTAATTATTCTGCTGGATGAATATGATACTCCTATGCAAGAGGCATATATCAATGGATATTGGGATGAGATCGTAAACTTTACCAGAAATTTTTTTAACGCTGCATTCAAAACTAATCCGTACCTTGACCGCGCAATTATGACGGGTATTACCAGAGTAAGCAAGGAAAGCATTTTCTCAGACTTAAATAACCTTAAGGTGGTGACGGCAACTTCCGACGAGTATCAGGATGTATTTGGATTCACCGAAGAGGAAGTTTTTGCAGGAATGGATGAACAAGGACTGGATCAAAAGGATGAAGTAAAGAAATGGTATGATGGCTTTACTTTCGGCAAGGCAAAGGATATCTATAATCCGTGGTCCATCTTAAATTTCCTGGATACCGGGAAGATTGGAATTTACTGGGCAAATACAAGCTCCAACAGTCTTGTCGGAAAATTGATTCGGGAAGGAAGCCCGGATGTAAAAGTTGTAATGGAAGAGCTCTTAAAAGGTGAGACATTTCATACTGTGATAGATGAACAAATTATTTTTGAACAGTTGGGATACCGAACCAGCGCCCTCTGGAGCCTGCTGCTTGCGAGCGGATATTTAAAAGTAGAACATTATGAATTTAATATTGAGAAAAGAAAACCGGAATATGACCTGAAGCTGACAAACCTGGAAGTTCAATGTATGTTTGAACGAATGATAGATGACTGGTTTTTGGAATACACTCCGCACTACAACCGGTTTATCAAAGCCCTTTTGGCCGGAGATTTAAAAGAAATGAATATCTATATGAACAAAGTAGCGCTGAACACGATCAGTTATTTTGATACAGGAAACCGTCCCTCCGGAAGTGAGCCGGAACGCTTTTATCATGGACTGGTACTTGGTCTGCTGGTAGAGTTGAGCGATAGGTACACGGTAACATCCAACCGTGAAAGCGGCTATGGACGTTATGATGTGATACTGGAACCGCGGAAAAAGGGATGTCCGGCAATTATTATGGAATTCAAGGTCCTTGACCGGGAGGAAGAAAAATCACTGCCGGAAACGGTAGACGCAGCTATAAAACAGATTGAGAAAAAGCAGTATGCACAGGTTCTGATAGATAAAGGAGTAGCAGCAGAACATATTCATAAATATGGCTTTGCCTTTGAGGGGAAAAATGTGCTGATTGGGGAAAACACCTTATGAATGGAATACAATAAGTGGCATAATTGTTATTTCTCTTATAGGGAAGATACTTTCACGCTTTAGCGTGACAAGCTATCTCCTGTAAGAGAAAAAATATGGCAGCCGTGTTCTAAATAATTTTTTTCAGCGTCTCTATCACGTATTCCTGCTGTTCATCCTGCAGAGAATAGTACAATGGTAAACTGAGAATATTTTTGTACAGTTCTTCTGCCTGTTCACAGTATACATTATCATACCCATGACTCTGATAATATGGATGTTTATATACAGGAATATAATGAACATTTACCTGTATGCCGGCCGCCTGCAGTTTATCGTAAATTTCTCTGCGTCTGCCGTTGGGAGTCTGAATTACATATAAATGCCAACTGCTGCTGCAGCCCTTTTTCTGCAGGGGACAGGTAATGCCGTCAATTTTGCCCAGTTCATCAGAATATCTTTGCGCAAGTATGCGCCTTCTTGCTACAAACCGGTCAAGTTTTTTCATTTGGGAAATGCCAAGTGCACACTGTATGTCTGTAATCCGGTAATTATAACCCAGTTTTAACTGCTGATAGTACCAACCTCCTTCATTATCTGACATAAGCGCTTCATTCCGGGTAATCCCATGGTTTCTGAAAAGAAGGAGCCTCTGATACAGTTCATTATCATCTGTCGTAATCATTCCCCCTTCTCCAGTAGTGATGTGCTTTACCGGATGAAAACTGAATGTTGACATATCAGAAACAGCTCCTATTTTTTTACCTTTGTAATCTGCTCCCAGCGCATGGGCAGCGTCTTCAATCACCAGCAGATGATGTTCTTTGGCAATTTTATGAATCTCATCCATTTCACAAGGCTGTCCCGTATAATGAACGGCAATAATTGCTTTTGTCTTTGCTGTTATCTTTTGTCTGATATCTTCTGGATCTATATTGTAAGTATCCTTTTTAATATCAGCAAATACAGGCTTTCCCCCGCAGTATAGTATACAGTTTGCAGAAGCTGCAAAAGTAACAGCCGTTGTTATGACTTCATCTCCCGTCCGGATGCCTGCCGCATAACAGGCTGCATGTAATGCGGCTGTGCCATTAGAAACGGCAACTGCATATCTGGCTCCGGTATAATCTGCCACTGCTTTCTCGAAATTTTTTACTGCAGGTCCCGTAGTAAGAAAATCTGATCTGAGAATATTTACGACTTCCTGAATGTCTTCATCATCAATATATTGTCTGCCATATGGTATGTTCAATTTACAAATACTCCTTCCTGGCTCATTTGCAATTATCTTCTCTTCGTCAAATATATTTTAACGCCTCTTTTAATTCCTCCGTACCAAGCCATACGGTGTTTGTCCCTGAACTGTATTCAAAATCATCCGCAACTTTCACTCCGCCCTCTGTAAATCCTGCTTTGAAATCCCACCATTCGAAATGTGGGTATATAATATAATGTTTATCGTATTCATAAGTTAGAATAGAATCATCTTTCGTCACCATGACTTCATGCAGCTTTTCTCCCTCACGGATGCCAAACACGTCTATCTTACAGTCTGGCAGCATGGCTCTTGCCAAATCTCCGATATGGAAAGAGGGAATTTTTGATATGTATGTCTCTCCGCCTTTTGATTCGTGGAACGCTTTAAAAACCAGATCTACGCCTTGTTCTAAGGTAATCCAGAATCTTGTCATCCGCATATCGGTAACGCCCAGTGTATGTCCTCCCTCGTCTATGATTTTCTGCCAGATGGGAATCACAGAGCCCCTGCTTCCTGCTACATTTCCATAGCGCACAACAGAAAATACCGTATGATAGTTTTTTCCACGATAGGCGTTTGCAGCGATAAATAATTTGTCAGAGACCAGCTTTGTCCCCCCGTATAAATTGATGGGATTTACCGCCTTATCTGTGGACAAGGCCACCACCTTTTTGACACCGCAGTCTAAAGCGGCGTCAATGACATTCTGCGCGCCATGGATATTCGTTTTGATTGCCTCCATCGGATTATATTCACAGGTTGGAACCTGCTTCATTGCGGCGGCATGGATGACATAATCTACGCCCGTAAATGCACGGTACAGCCGTTCTCTGTCCCGGA
>Ga0224748_10647_pt1 | contig 11053 bp, 8 predicted proteins | sample LIM_F_Water_Neg_FD_182074 | JGI IMG/M metagenome (GOLD analysis project Ga0224748, IMG submission 182074) | Enriched cells from gastrointestinal tract of the lab mouse from Pacific Northwest National Laboratory (PNNL), Richland, Washington... | ecosystem: Host-associated > Mammals > Digestive...
CGTATGCGTTCTTCCGTTATGCTTTTAGGGGCGATGTTGGGAAGGCTGGGGGAAGTGACGATGGCTTATCCCGGTGGATTCCGCTCCCGCCTTCTATCCCTTAAATGTCCTTTAACCGGATTCCTTTCGCCACGCTTAAAACAAGCCCGATTTCTATAAGCAAAAACAAAACTGCCGAACCGCCGTAGCTGATAAAAGGAAGAGAAATCCCGGTATTGGGTATGGTATTGGTAACAACCGCAATATTTAAAATTACTTGAATGGCAATATGCCCCATAACACCAACTACCAGCAAAGCGCCGAATAAATCGGAAGCATTGTTCGCTATGACCATGAACCTCCATATGAGCAGGAGGAACATAAGGATTACCGCTATCGCACCGAAAAGCCCCAGTTCTTCACATATAATGGAAAAAATCATATCATTCTGGGCTTCCGGCAAAAACCCCAGCTTCTGCATACTCTGCCCCAGCCCTTTGCCAAGGATTCCGCCGGAACCGATAGCATACAGGGCCTGCAATGTCTGGAAGCCCTTGCCATTGGCATAGGCTTCCGGGTTCATCCATGCCAGAATACGCTCGCTTCTAAATCCCATGCTGCCGGAAGAAGCCGTCTTGGAAATGAAAAATACTAAAACGGCTATCGCCGCCAGCCCTCCGGCCCCCAGAATAATAAATTTCTTATATTCAGGGCTTGCTACAAACAGCATCAACGCTGCAATGCCAAAAACAATAATGGCAGAACTCATATTATTGGTAATCCGCCAAATCATCAAACAGATAGGAAGGGGGATTGCCAAAACAAGGGCAAAACCTTTTGTTGTCCGGATGCCTCTTCCCATCCGGCATACAAGGCTTGCCAAAAAGAGAATCATACCCAGCTTCGCCACCTCCGCCGGCTGCAGCGTCAAACCGCCGACCCTAATCCATCTGGTCGCCCCGTTGGCCGAATATTGCAGCCCGGGGATTAATACCATCAAAATCAATACCGCCGAGCCAATGTATGCCAGCATGGAAAAACGCTCCCAAAAATGATATGGGATATTGGCTACCACAATCATTGCCCCCAGCCCGATAATCGTTGCCATTACCTGTTTTTTTAAATAAAACGTGGATTCATGCCCCTGCATATTCGCTTCATAGCAACTGGTAGAGTAAATCATGACCAGGCCAAACCCCAGCAAAAACAATACAATAAACAAAAGGCTATAATCAAAATAGTTCTCCGTCTGCCTTCTTCTTTTTCTTTCCGCCACTTTTTCCGCCCCTTTCCTGATTTAAAGGCTATTGACATAGTTTTTAAACAAATTGCCCCTCACTTCATAATTCGGGAACATCCCCCAGCTTGCACAAGCCGGAGACAGCAATACCGCATCCCCGCTTTCCGCTTTCTGCGTACATATGCGCAATGCTTCATCGAAACCGTCCGCCCGCACAATATTGTCCATGCCGTGTTCTCTGGCGCAGGCTTCTATTTTCTCCGCCGTCTGCCCGATTAGTACGAGGCATTTTACCTTACCTTCAAAAGCTTCTATCCAATCATCATATACGCTTCCCTTGTCATAACCGCCTCCAATTAAAACCGTAGGCTTGTTCATGGCGCGGATGCCCTGAATCGCTGCGTCCGGGTTCGTTCCTTTGGAATCATTGTAATAATCCACCCCGTTTTTCGTAGCCACAAACTCAATCCGATGCTCCACCGCCCGGAATTGTTTTACCGTATCCAGAATTTTCCCCATAGGCAAACCCATATGGTAAGCAATGGCTATTGCCGCCATAACATTCTCCACATTGCACATCCCTACCAGACGCATCTCATGGATATTCAGCAGTCTTTCCTCTATGCCGTTTTTTGCCATACAGATTTCATCCCCGTCCAGATAAAAACCTTCCTTTAATTTTTGCCTGGATGAGAAAAATACGGTATGGGCAGGGCAAATGTCGCCGAACTTTCTCGTATATTTATCTTCATAATTTAATACACATACATCTTCCTTCGTCTGTCTGACCGCTATCCGTTCTTTTACTTCCACGTAATTTTCCATCGTATGGTGCCGGTTCAAATGATCCGGTGTAATATTTAAAATTGCAGAAACATGAGGACGAAATTCTTCCGTAGTTTCTAACTGGAAACTGCTTACTTCTGCTACCGTAACCGTCTCTTCCCCGGCTTCCAGCGCCGTTTCCGTATATGGTGTCCCGATATTGCCCACCACATAAACGGACGGGCAGGCTTCTTTCATCATCTGCCCTACCAACGTGGTCGTTGTCGTCTTTCCATTCGTCCCCGTAATGGCGGCCAGCCTCCCCTTTGCATACCGGTATCCTAATTCCAGCTCTCCCCAAACAGGGATGCCCTTTTCTTTCAGCCTTGCCACAATCCCCACATCTACCGGTACACCCGGGCTCGGCACTGCCAAAACAATCTCTTCCACAACTTCTTTGGGCAATCTGCCGATAAACACTTCCGCACTTTTATCCTCCGGCAATTTCCCCTTTACATCCGTTGCCACAACTTTTTCATTTTCATCATAGAAAACGGGAACAGCGCCTATCCCGAAAAGGAGCTTCGCCGCTCCTATCCCGCTAATCCCCGTTCCAATTACCAACACCTTTTTATTCCGAAGTTCCATAGTCAAAACCATTCCTTTTTAAATCCCCAAACACAACGCTGCCAGACACAGCATTGCCGTCACGATAGTAAACACTGCCACTACTCTTGTCTCCGACCACCCGCACAATTCAAAATGGTGATGGATGGGAGCCATTTTGAAAAACCGCTTCCCGCCGCTGATTTTGAAATATCCTACCTGTATCATAACCGAGATAACTTCTACGGTATATACCAAAGCCACAATCGGGATAAACAACGGCATTTGGAGCATATAAGCAGTCGCCGCCACAAATCCCCCCAATGCCAAAGAGCCCGTATCCCCCATGAACACGCTGGCCGGATAAACATTAAAGAGCAAAAACCCTAATAACGCGCCCACCACCGCACAAGTGACCGGTTCAATCCCGCTGGCCGTCCCTATGGCAACTGCCGTAAAAAAGGTGGCTATCATCACCGTCACACTGCTGGCCAGACCATCCAACCCATCGGTAAAATTTGCACCGTTTACGGTAGCAATCACCACAACAAACAGCACCGGAACATTCAAAACCCCCCAGTCCACGTATTTCCCTGGCAGAAACGGTATCTTCATGGCAAAAGACACTTCCGCATGGTTTACCATATAATAAGCAAATATCCCTGTCACAAGAATCTGCCCAAGCATCTTCTGCCATGCCCGCAGCCCCATAGAGCGGTGCAGCACTACTTTTATATAATCATCCAAAAACCCAATCAGCCCAAAGCCTAACGTCACAAACAGTATGGGCATAATTTTAGGATAATCTTTCATATAAATTACGGAAGTTGCGGTTATGCCGATTAGGATAAGAATCCCTCCCATAGTCGGCGTACCCGACTTCTTCAAGTGGCTTTTCGGTCCATCATCCCTTTCGGTCTGCCCTACCTTCAGTTTTCTCAAAAACGGTATAATCACCGGTCCAAGTATGACGCTTATAGCAAAGGCGATTGCTACGGACATAATCACTGTATGACTCATTTTTCCCTTCCTATCCTTTCCGAATCGGCATTGTAGCCATTCACCTTATGTATTATAATCCATTCCTTCCAAATAAGGAAGGATATTTTCAAAAAGCTGTCGCACGATAGGCGCCGCTATCTGTCCGCCGTAATAAACCCCTTTCGGATTATTGATAATGGCAACTGCCAGAACCTTAGGGTTATCCGCAGGCGCAAAGCCTAAAAAAGAAGAAATATAACGTCCGCTTCCTCTTGGAAGCGTCTGGCTGGTGGCTGTCTTGCCTCCAACCCGGTAGCCTTCCACATAACCGTTTTTCCCGCTGCCGTTCTCTACCACCTGCTCCAGAATATAGCGCATCGTTTCCGACGTTTCTGCAGAAACAATATTTTTCTGTACCGGATATTGCAAAGTTTTTACCGTTTCCCCTTCCCCATTCACCACCTTTACGCCAAAGTGGGGCGTTACCCTGTTTCCTCCATTGATAATAGAAGAAGCGGTAGTTGCCAACTGGATAGGGGTAATCTGGAACGACTGCCCAAAGGAAATCGTGGCCAGTTCCACCGCACCGATATTTTCTTTCTTATGCATAATGGTTCCGGCTTCCCCTGGCAAATCCACACCTGTTTTCGTCAAAAGGCCAAATTGCTTAAAATAGTCATAATACCGGTCTACGCCCAGCCGCAGCCCTACCGTTATAAACACCGGGTTGCAGGAGTTCATCGTACCCTGTACGAAATCTTCCGCCCCGTGGCCGCCTACCTTATGGCATCGTATCCTTCTGTCCTCTACCATAATATAGCCCGGGCAGCTAAAACGGTCATTTACCGTAACTTCCCCCGATTCCAGCCCGGCGGCTGCCGTAATGATTTTAAAAGTGGAACCAGGTTCATAAGTATCATTAATACATCCGTTCCGCCACATCTGGTTCAGGGCATTTTGCTTTTCTTCCTGGCTTGCCGGAGCGGGGATTCCTTCCGGCAATGTATAAGGGTCGTTTAAATTGAACTCAGGCACATTCACCATCGCCAGTATTTCCCCGTTCTGAGGGTTCATCACCAATATGGAGACGCTGTCTGCCTGCTTTGTCTCCATCGCCTGCATCGCCAGTTGGGTCGCATAGCTTTGGATATTGATGTCCAGGCTTACATGGACATCATTGCCGCTTTCCGGCTCAACCCGTTCCTCCCCGGCTTCTGCAATTTCCACCCCTTTTGCATCTGTCACTGTTAGGATAGTTCCCTCTTTCCCCTTCAAATATTCCTCGTAAATAACCTCCAGACCGATAATGCCCTGATTATCCCCTCCTGTAAATCCCAAGACTTTCGATGCCAAGGTTTCATAAGGATAATATCTTTTATAATCCTCATCCACCTTCACCCCGTCCAAATCGTACTCCCGTATTTTATCCCCTATGGATTTATCCACATTGCTTTTAATCCTCTCGATGGCGGAATATTTCTCCACCCTTTTGGACACATATTCCTCCGACAGCCCCAGTTCCTTAGAAAGGGTTTTCACTACTGCCTCCGCATCGGTTATCTGGTTATGGATAACCGAAATGGTGCATACGGTACGGTTATCTGCCAGTACCGCACCGGTAGAATCAATAATCCTTCCCCTGGCCGCTTTAATGGAACGTTCCCTTTCATGAAGGTTTTTCGCCGCCTCCGTATAATGGGCCGAACAGCCCACCATCAAATAGACAAGGCGTCCGATCAGCAAAAGGAATGCCGCCGTACAAAGGAAAAATGCCACTACGATTTTTTTTCTTATATACGTTTTATTTTTGGTTGGTAACATAGGTAAGTAAACCTCATAAAAAGGTGTTACTACAATTTATTATCCTTTTTATGAGGTTATTCGTTTTTTCACCAACCGGAAAAATCTTTTTGTACCTTTTAAAACGGACTGTTATCCTCTTCGCTGTCTGTCCGGTTCCCGCCGGCGCTGCCAAGCCCTGCCGGCGTGCTGTCATCCCCGCCGGCTACTACATGCCCTGTTTCCGGGTCTACCAGCGTACCTGTTTCCGGGTCTTTCGCATAGCCCGATTCCGGGTCAATGGGGAATGACTTCCAAATCGTCGAGCGAACCGCTTTTTCGCCTTCCTCCCCGTCTCCTTCCCCGCTTCCGGACGTTCCATTATTCCCTTCTTCTCCGCTTCCGGGCGTTCCGTTACTGCCCTCTTCCCCGTTTCCGGGCGTTCCATTGCTGCCCTCTTCTCCGTTCGCGCCCGTTCCTTCTCCTCTGCTGCCGCCTTCTTCTCCTTCTGCCCCTTCTTGCCCCTCTTCTTCCGGGGCTACCGGCGACATAATTTCCTGCTGCAAATCTTCCAATTCTTTCCGTTCTTTATCCGTCAGCTCCTCTGTCATAAAAATGCCCATATAAGGAAGCACTTCTGTCAGAATATTCCTGACAATGCCTGTGGCAAACTTGGCATCGGCCTGATATTGCACATTGGGCCTGTCCACCACCACGTAAATGGCTATCTGCGGGTCATCCGCAGGGGCATATCCCATAAAGGAAACCACATATTCATTGTTTTTACGGGGCAGGGTTTCCGCCGTTCCTGTTTTCCCGCCAATCAGATACCCCGCCGGACGCGCCGTCTTGCCCGTTCCGTTTTCCCCGCTGACAACCAGGTTGCAATATTCCTTGATTTTTTCGGAAACGGATGTGGAAATGGTCTGCTTTAACAGACGTGGCTCAATGTTCTGCACGGTAGCCCCGCTTGGGCTGATAATCTTGCTCACTACATGCGGCTCATAATAATTTCCGCCATTAATCAAAGAACAAAATCCGGTTATCATCTGAATCATCGTCACATTATAGCCCTGTCCGAAGGAATTGGTCGCCAACTCCGTCGGCCCTATGGAATTTATATCGTATACAAAATTTGACGTACGGGATTCCCCCCACAAATCAATGTTGGTCTTCAAGCCAAAATTGAAAATATGCTGGTAATCGATATATGTTTCCCGTCCGGTCATCGCCGCTATGTCCATCATTGCCACGTTGCAGGATATCTCCACAGCCTGTGCCACCGAAACCTCGCCATCGCCCCATTTATTATGGCATTTGATAGGGTAGCCCCCGATTTCCCGGACACCGTTGCAGTTAAAATATTCATCCCCCGTGATTTTCCCGGAGTCCAAAGCAGCAGCTACCGTAAAAGGTTTTGCAACGGAACCCGGCTCGTAAGTATCGTTGATGCAGAAATTCCTCCACAAAGCGTTAAACTGCTGCATCTTCAAATCGGAATCCAAAGCATTGAAGGTTTCAGGGGTAAGATATTCCCCCTGTACCACATTCCCTACATCGTTCACCATAGGCATCCCATATAAATCTTCCGGGTTCATCCTGTCATTCAAATCAAAATCCGGATAACTCGCCATCGCAAGGATGTTCCCGGTATTCACTTCCATAATAATGCAGGCCGTATTATTGCTTCCGTTCCTTTCTACAAAGTTGTCTTTATATTCCTCATTGAACTTCCTCAAATATTTTTCCACAATGCTCTGGATATTCACATCAATGGTGGTCACGATAGAGTTGCCATCCACTGCGGCAATCGTCGTCCTCTCCAATGCTGCGTCGTCATTTAAGTAACCATATTCCCTTCCGGCGGTGCCGCTTAACACATTGTTATAATATTGCTCCAAACCATACAACCCATTGTTGTCGCTCCTGGTAAATCCGATGAGGTCGCACGCCAACCTGCCGTTGGGGTATATCCTTCTGTATTCTTCCTCGAACCAGATGCCTTTGATATTGGCGCCGGCCTCTTCGTCCTCCTGCAGTTCTTTAAATCCCCTGATTTCTTCATAGGTCATTTGCTTCGCCAGTACATAATAAGAAGAATCCGGGTGGGATTCCAGACGGGATCGTATGATTCCCGTATCCAGCCCAAGCTCCTTCTGTACCGCTTCAATGGTCGGCTCAATATATTTCCCATCCCTGTCGCGCATAACTTTGGCATCCAAAATTACATTGTACACCTTTTCGCTGGCAGCCAGTTTCGTTCCCTTGCTGTCCAAAATATCGCCCCGCCTGAAGGGGATGGTCGTGCTGTCATACGTCTGCTGCGACAACACCTGCTTCTCGTATCTGGCACCGTCGTCTTTGTTAATACTTACCAGCCGTAAGCCAAGCCCGACGAAAGCTGACAGTACAAACAAAAAAAGTACCACCAGCTTCTTCTGCATCCTTAACGTAAACCTGCCGTTTACTCCCCTATTTCTCCTATTGCCCTGTACTCGTCCGTTCAAAAATATCACCTGCTTTACTGCGGAATATCCGCTACTTGCCTCATATAATCGCTGCCGCCCCCCGTTACGGTTACAATTTGACCTTCTTCCGCATACTTCATCCCAAGTTCCTGAATTGCAATCCGTTTTACCTCTTCCAAATCAATGTTGCTGGTAATACGGCTGTATTCTTCATCGTTATCCAGCTTCAGCGTATTCAGCCGGCTTTCCAATCTGGATATATTTTTAATGCTGTTGGTAATATCCGATTGCAGCCCGATATAAATCATCAGGATAAACCCTGCGGCAATTACCGCACATGATAAAAAGAGTACATAACCCAGACTCATATGGCTGGCTTTTTCCCTGTTTTTCCTTGCGGTATTGCTGATCTGCTTCCTCGGCTTTTCCGGCACATAGATTCTCTCGTCCAGTCTCCTTACGGCATTCCCATGAACGTAAGCGCTGCTTCTTCCTGTGTATGTCTGCTGTCTTCTGTTTTCTCTTCTTGCCCTATACTGCGCCATAACACTATCCCTTTTCAAACACTCTTAATTTTGCACTCTTTGAACGCTTATTCCATACCATCTCTTCTTCTTCCGGAAGTATGGGTTTCCTCGTAATGACTTTCCCTTTTGCTTTCTTCCCACATACGCACACCGGAAAATCCGGCGGGCATGTGCAAGGGTTTTCGTAATTCCTGAATGCGGTTTTTACCATCCTATCCTCCAGGGAATGGAAAGTAATAATACAAAGCCTTCCTTCCGGGTTCAGGCAATCAGCCAAATCCTCCAAAGAATCTTTCAGCACTTCCAGTTCCCGGTTACATGCAATACGTATGGCCTGAAACGTCTTTTTGGAAGGATGCCCTCCCGTCCGGCGCATTTTTGCCGGTATTGAAGCCTTTATAATTTCATTCAGTTCGCCTGTAGTTTCAATCGGCTTCTCCTGCCTTGCCAGCACAATATGCTTTGCGATATTTTTTGCAAACTTATCCTCACCAAAATCCCTGATGATGCGGAACAGCTCCCCTTCCGGGTAATCGTTCACAATATCTCTGGCATTCAGTTCCTGCCGCGTATCCATCCGCATATCCAGCTTAGTGTCATATTTATAAGAAAATCCTCTCTCTAAAGTATCCAATTGATAGGAAGAAACCCCAAGGTCCAAAAGGATGCCGTCCACGCTTGTAATTCCTAGCCCTTTCAATACCTCCTTTATATTGCAATAATTATTCCTTACAATAACCACTTTGTCCGAAAAGGAGGAAAGCCTTTCTCCGGCAGCTTTTATTGCCGCCTCATCCTGGTCGATGCCAATCAGCTTTCCTTTCGCCCCCAGACGGCTCGCAATCTCATAGGAATGACCGCCTCCGCCCAGAGTACCATCTACATAAATACCGTCGCTTTTTATCTTTAAATTGTCTATTGTTTCTTTTAACAAAACGGATCTGTGCTTAAATTCCATCCATTTCTCCTTGTCGTGGCGGAGAGGCCGCTGTTTATACCCTTCCGGTTTATATGCCAAGCCCAAGTTCCGACATATGTTCTGCAATGCTTTCCATGTCTTCGTAAGCGGACTCGCCTTCCCATCTTTCCTTACTCCAGATTTCGATTCTGCTCGCCACGCCTATTAGGGCAACTTCCTTGTTGATACCGGCAAATTCCTTTAATACCGAAGGTATCAGTATCCTCCCCTGCTTGTCCACCTCCACGCTGGCAGCCCCTGCCAGAAAAAAACGGACAAAACTTCTTGCATCTTTATTTGTAAGCGGCAGGCTCCTGAGCTTTTCCTCAAAGGAGGCCCATTCCCTGTTATCGTACACAAATAAACAACCGTCCAACCCCTTTGTCACAACGAACTCATCACCGAGAGATTCACGGAACTTTGAGGGGATGATCAGCCGGTTCTTTGCATCAATTGTATGGTTGTACTCTCCCATAAACATATAGCTCACCCGCCGTTCCAAAAAGTAGTCTGCCGTCACCGTCCGGCTTTCAAAGCCATTGCGGCTGACGCATCGTGGCATGAAGCCCTGCCACAGGAAACCACTTTCGCAGGATTTTTATCCCACTTCGTTCCACTTCATACCACTTCCCACCACTTTTATAATAGATTCTATACTAATATGGAACGTTTGACAAGCAAAACTGACGATTTTATTTACAAAAAATGCACTTTACAATTTCCTGTAAAGCGCATTTTTCCTGCATTTCCCATATATTGTAGGAACATTTGTTCCGTATGCCAGATGTGGTTTTAACCATTTCCGGCAGACAAAAGGCAAAATCCTATCCGTAAATTTTTATACGTTAAACCGAAATAGAATCACATCCCCATCTTTCACCACGTATTCCTTCCCTTCCATTCCAACCAGGCCCTTTTCCCTTGCCGCTGCCAAAGAGCCATGCTCTAACAAGTCTTTATAATTTACTACCTCCGCTTTGATAAATCCTCTTTCAAAATCCGTATGGATTTTTCCTGCTGCCTGCGGCGCCTTTGTCCCTATCTTTATTGTCCAAGCCCTTGTCTCGTCTTCCCCTGCCGTCAAGAAGCTATGCAGCCCTAAAATACGGTAACTTGCTTTAATCAATTTTTCCAGGCCCGATTCCTTTAATCCCAAGTCTTCCAGGAACATCGCTTTTTCTTCTTCATCCAGTTCCGCAATCTCCTGCTCTATCTGGGCGCAGATTACAAATACACCGCTGCCGTTCTCCCCGGCAAATCCCCGGACATCCGCAACTCCCTGGTTGCCTGCCCCGTCATCCGCAAGGTCATCCTCCGCCACATTCGCCGCAAAAATAACCGGTTTATAAGTCAAGAGATTATAAGCGGAAAGCAGCCCAAGCTCATCCTCGTCTTCCGTTTCAAAAGACAGCGCCAGCTTCCCTTCTTCCAAATGCTCTTTCAGCCGTTCCAAAAGCCCCTGTTCCTTGGCAAGAGTTTTATCCATCCTCGCCCCTTTCCCTACTTTGGCAATCCTGCGTTCTAAGATTTCCAAATCGGAAAAAATCAGCTCAAGGTTAATCGTCTCAATATCCCGCAAAGGGTTTACGCTGCCGTCTACATGCACTACATTGGAATCTTCAAAGCAGCGCACTACATGGACAATAGCATCCACCTCCCGTATATTGCTCAAAAACTGGTTCCCCAGCCCTTCGCCTTTGGAAGCCCCCTTTACCAACCCGGCAATATCCACAAATTCAATGACCGCAGG
>Ga0224748_10648_pt1 | contig 11043 bp, 8 predicted proteins | sample LIM_F_Water_Neg_FD_182074 | JGI IMG/M metagenome (GOLD analysis project Ga0224748, IMG submission 182074) | Enriched cells from gastrointestinal tract of the lab mouse from Pacific Northwest National Laboratory (PNNL), Richland, Washington... | ecosystem: Host-associated > Mammals > Digestive...
GCAAAAGCCAATTTCTTTTAGGAAACGGAGCGGTTGGGTTTGGTACACATCCATGCGCTCCACAAGCTCATGCAGGATAGTGGGCGCCAGCGTTTTCATCTCCATGAACTTCCGCACCGCTTTCAAAAACTGGTCTTTGCAATAGGCGCGGTCATCGTCCTTGTCACACTGGCACTGCAATTCCCCAATGTCCTTTTTGAGCTGCTTCTGTTCCTCGTCGTATCGCTGGGACATTTTCATGAAGCGGTCGTCGGTGAGCTTGCCAGATACATTGTCCTCAGAGAGCTTTTGTCAAGGGTAAATCTCAAAAAACGGTTCGTCTGTCTAGATGAAGACAGGCAAACCGCTTTTGAATCTATGATGTATCACAGCTCAGGCGGGGACTTTAGATACTGCAAAAGCTGCTCCTCAAAGGTTTGAAGTGTTTCTTCCGCAAATTCTTTCAGCTTAACTGGGTCATGCAAGTCCATGGCGCATTGGTTCATGGTCTTAAAATTAGGCACGTCATCATAGGACACGGCCTGCTTACCGTTGGAGTAGCGCCAGACAAACCACCAATAGCTCCGGGAAGCAATGACGCGGAAGGCAGGAAACTGCTTCTTGACCGTCTCCATGGCTGCGTCATCTACTTTTATTTGCATCCAATCGTTTTCTCTCTTCTTCTCCACCAGACAAAAACCACCAACCAGATAGCCGTCGTCAGATGCCTCAATGCGGAACCACATCTCTTGGTTCGAATCAGAAAATTCCAATCCCTCCGCTTTTACCTTGTAGTTCACGCCGGGGCAGAAGTTCAAACGTTGTAGGTTCGTTTTCTTTTTTTCCTTCAACTCCGCACTGCAATAGGACTTGTAGGAATGCTCCAACCATTCCAACTGGTAGGTTTCCGCAATCGCTTTCCTGTCGATTGCTTCCTTGAATGTCTCTAATACAGTACAAGCCAAGCTGCTATCCGCTGATTGCTTTTTCGAGTCGGACAAAAACCACTCAATAGCCTCTATGTACTGCCGAACTTGTTCCAAAAGTTCAGCGTTTTGGTCAGATTTAGGCTGTCTCCTCCTCCATTCCTCCAGCCATGTGCAGATACTTTTCCAGGAGATGCATGTGACAGCGCTTTCTTCTAACGTATTCCCCTTATCCTTGGACTGCATGGTCCACAGGGAGGGTTTTGTTTCATGGCTCTTAGTCAAATAAACCAATTTGGCGTTTCGGGCATAGAAGTGATAGTCATAGCATTGAGACTCTTGGTCACCAGCATTGATCTTGACCTCAATCGGAATAGAAAACTGGGGATGTTGGAGCATGATATCGATTCTCCGTCCGTTGTCAATCAGGTATTCCGTCATGACGCAGGTTCTTTCCAGAGTTTTCAGTTTTGCACAGTCCATTTGCAAACATACTTCCAGGAACGACTTCAAACAGGACGTATCCAGCTTGTTCCGCCCCTTTGGATCCAGCAAATCAGCCAGAAAACGGCACATTAACACCTCGTCCTGTCCCACTCTCAGCGCCTTGAAAATATTGCGTTCCATCACGATTCCCCCTTCTCTTTTTTCAATGGCGAAGAAATGTTTTGATACCTCTCCCATCCATTCCGCAAAATTTCGCCAATCTCCCGCCGCAGCCCAAGCGGTTCCAGGACCTGGCACACCGCCACATATTGCAGCGCCCAGAATTTCAGCCCTGCGGCCCCGGTGAAGACCGTGGCATCAAATGTACCGTCTCCGTTGTCCCGGAGCTGGGTCTCCATGCCAAACCGGTCCAGCACGTCGCTGGCCAAATCCGCCTCGCAGCGCAGCACCGCCCGGACGGCCTCGCCGGGAAAGGGGTAGACCCGCTCACGGACGTAACGCCCTAAATCCAGTCCTGACGGCAGTGGCTCGACCGGCTGGGTCTCCACCAGGACCGGGGACTGGATCCGGTCCACCCGGTAGTGGCTGATATTCTCCGCGCCCTGATACCGGCAGAGCAGATAATAATTGCCGTTGGTAAAATAGAGCCCATAGGGCGACACCTGATAGGGCCGTTCCCGGCGGGGGTGAAGTTTCTTGTCCATACCGTATTCCATGTACTGAAACTGTACCTGACAGCAGCGGGAAACCGCCTCCTCCAGCACCTCGATAGACAAAAACGCCTCCTGGTTTACACCTCTCCAAGGCGTTTTGACAGGGAGAGGAGGGCACTGTTCCCGCTGCCAGCGGCTCAGGCCCCGCCCCAGCTTCTTCAGCAGCCGCTCACACTGGCGCTGGGAGATGCCCGGAAAGGCGGACACGGCATCCGACAGCAGCCGGACTTCCGACGGTTCCAGAGGGCGGGACAGCAGCCGGTAGCCCTCGCCGTCGTCTTGGTACTCAGGAATATGACAGCCCACAGCCCGCAGCTTGTCCAGAGCGGCGTACACGGCCCGCCGGTCACAGCGCAGGCCGTACTCTGTCCGCAGCAGGCGGAGCAGTTCCCCCATGGGCAGGGCGTGGTCGGCGTCGGTATGTTCCGAGAGGACCTGATAAACCCGGAAGGGAAGGATGTTTATGGACACGGCGGCACCTCCTTTTCCTGATGGGTTATTGTACCATAAACGCAGCGCGGATAGCAACCACCCCTCTGTACTTGTTTTGGTATAGGGGGGTGTGCTAACATTGCGGAAAATCCATTTGAAGGAAAGGATTGTGCGTTTATGGAAAAGAGGCCAGCAGGAAAACGGCTTCTCAGGGAGACGGATTACGCGCTTTTGAAACGAGTGCTGTGCGGCGCTTCCAGTCTGATTTGCCTGGATGTGGATGATCTGACGGTTCTGCAAAAAGGCGGGGCAGCGTTCCTTTTGGAAAGCCCTCCTTGCGCGTCAATGGACGAACTGATACGCCTGGCCCCGCTGGCAGCGGCGGAAATGGCGCCGGAGCGGGGCCGGAAAATCGTATCCGCAGTGCTATATGTCAATGTACCTGGGGATATGCGACTCGAAAACCTGGATGGACTATGCCGCGCAATCCAGCGGCCGGTTCCCAAAGACGCGGATATTCGATTCGGCTGCGGCTATAACGGAAAAGCTGGTTTCCTGCTGGCCACTTCTGAGGGAAGCACAGAGAAAAGGGGGAAAACGCGATGACCTATGTAATATCGGACATTCACGGCTGTTATGAAAAATACCGGTCCATGCTGGAGATCATTGAGTTCACGGGAGACGATACGCTCTATGTGTTGGGGGACGTGCTGGACCGGGGGCCGGACGGGTTCAAAATCCTGCTGGACATGGCGGCGCGGCCCAACGTGATCGGGCTTCTGGGGAACCACGAGCTGCTGGCCGCTGCAGTGCTGCCGTCCCTTTTGCGCACTATGCGCCAGGGAGAGGAACAGTCATTGAGCAAAACGGAACAGGAACAGATGCAGGAATGGATTCAAAACGGTGGAAAGGCGTCCATTCTGCAATTTCTCCAGTTCAGCGGGGAAGAAATGCAGACCGTGTGTGAGTATCTGCCGGAATTGTCCGCCTATGAGGAGGTCACCGTGGAGAGGCGAAAATTTGTCCTGGTCCACGCCGGGCTGGAGCATTTTTCCGCCGCCCGTCCTTTAGAGGAATATGGCCTGGAGGATTTTCTGTTCTGCCGCCCGGACCCGGAGACCGCCTATTTTCCGGACAAAACCCTCGTTTTCGGGCACACCCCCACCCGGCTGCTCTTCAGGCAAATCGGGAAACCGGAACTGCCGGACCGGATTTTCCATTGCAATACAATGATTGGCATCGACTGCGGCTGTGTCTATTCTGGCGGACGCCTTGGGTGCTTATGCCTGGATACCATGGAGGAGTTTTATGTGTAAGAATTTCATAAGGAGAGTTCCTTCGATTTGCCGCGCATATTTCATAAGAAAGCATACCCGCAGGAAATCAGTGGAAAGAGCTGAGTTGAGCTGCCGCACATGCTTTGGCAAAATAGACGGCCTCCTCTCTCCCCGGGAGTGGATTGACATTGCCCGTGGAGCCGGCGTCCGGGCAATTGCGATTACGGATTTTCAAGGTGTAGAGGGGTTTAAGGAGGCGGCACAGGCGGTAGAGAAATTGCGTAAGGAAGCGGGGCCGGGAGAGGTTGGCTTCAAGATGCTTTATGGCCTGGAGACTGTGCTGGAAGACGGGTGCCCTGTTCATCTTCTGGTGCGGCGTCAAGAGGGTTTGGCGCAGCTTTACCGGCTGCTGGAAATTGCCTGGCAGGGACGGGAGAAGCGGCCATTTCTGCGCAAAGCGGAAGTTAGTGAGCATCGAACCGGGCTGCTGGTGGGCTGTCCTGGAGAGGGCGGAGAGGTCTGTCGTGGGATTCTGGACAATCTGGATGACACCCGTCTGGAGGAAATCGCAGGGTTCTACGACTATCTGTCGGTCCTGCCGCCGCAGCATTACGGACTGCTGTCCACACGGGAACAAGCCCTGCGCGGCGAAGCCCTTAGCGCGGAGGACTTGATCCTCAAAACCATTGCCATCGGCAACCGGTCAGGCAAGCCGGTGGCCGCGGCAGGAAATGTGCGCACGGCAGATCAGGATTGGGGGATGTTCCGAAGCAGCATTGCCTATGATATTCTGAAGGATGAGGACTTGATCCTTGACCCCATTGTCCTTAGCAGACAGTTCGGCAAACTGGCGGCCGCAACGGGAAATACGCACATGGAAAACCAGCCCTGGGGGGTGTTCCGGTGCGGTGCCGCTTATTATGTTCTGAAGGGCGAGGATTTGGATATGCCCCTGCCGAATCACCTTTACACGGAAAAGAACGGGGCTTGGGATATATCCCTGCCGGATCTGCTCTGCACGGAGGAGATGCTGGACGCCTTCTCATTCCTGGGAAAAAAATCAGCGGAAGAAGTCGTCATTCACGCGCCCAACCATCTGGCGGATCTCTGCGAAGAAATCCGGATTTTCCCAGAAGATCAACAATGTTTTCAGCCCATCCTGCCCCGCGCGTATCAGACCGTAGCAGACCTCTGCCGGAAGCAACTCCGGATATGGTACGGCAGTATGATTCCTGAGACGGCGCAGGAACGGATAGATTATGAGCTTGCAATTCTGCAAAACAATGAATGGTTCTGCTCCGTTCTCCTGATTGTCCGCCAGCTAATGCAGGGGCTCCAGGGAAAGGGGTATCCGGTCTGTGCCATAGCTAGGTACTACTCGGACTCCGGTTATACATATTCGTACGCCGCATATCTGCTTGGAGTGACCGAAGTTGATCCTTTGGCCATACAGATCCCTCGTGAACGCTTCAGGATGCCTGATGCGCCTGAATGGCAATTTGCATTGAACGTTCCAGAAGAGTGTGTGGAGGAATGCTGGAAAGAGGCGGTTGCGATCCTTTCCCAAATATTTCCACAGGGAATGGCGGTATCAATGCCGGAATCATATCAATCCAACGGAAGGATTTTCGTCCCCAATGCTGCGGAACTGCGCAACTGGCTGCCCTTGAAAAAGGTTGACGGAGAATATTGGATCCCTTATGGAGCCGCTGAGGATTTTCCCTGCCTGTTCCGGCTGTATTTAGTGCCCGCAAGAGACCTGGACCTGCTTCGTAAACTGGAACAATTAACTGGAACTCACTCTTCCTCCATAAACGTTGAAGAAGATGCGCTCCCATTATTATTGCGGGATCAAACGGATATCCCTGAGCTTGGATTTTCAGATATCCAGGAGATCTGGAAATTGGCAGACCCCAAAATAATGGATGACATCATCAAAATTTTTGCCCTGCGCCACTCCTGGGGCGCTTGGGAGGGCAACGGTGAGGAGCTGGTGAAAAAGAAGGCCGTTCCATTCAGCGAGATCATTGGGAGCGTGGATGATGTTTTCTGCCGCCTGCTGGACGCGGGATTGGATATGGCGTTTGCATACCAGGTTACAGCGCAGCTCCAGGGATTCGGAGAACTGGATCAAGAATATAGTATGTCCGTCCTGACGCAAAGCGGGCTTCCAGAATGGTTTATAAATTCCTGTAGCAACATCATAGACCTGTCTCCGAAAGCGTATTGTGCGGCAGCCTTCGCGATACCAGTGCTTAAAGCGGCATGGTATAAGGCGCACTTTCCAAAAGAGTACGCGCAGGCGTATTCTGAATGGCATTCTATATTGCCAGCAGAACCGGGCTTAACTTCCGTGTTTGGGATGGGAGCGGTATAGGAAATGAGGAGTCAGGGTAACGGCGGTCTTTATTATATTCAGCATGGTGTTGACCGCCTTGGAACAACGGTCACAGGGAGGCCGGTATGAACGCTCAAGAAATCAAGAACATCCTGATCGCCTATTTGAAGGCAACCAACCGTGAGATCCGGATCTATCAGGAAAAAAGCATCGGCGACGCAGTGTGCGACCTGATGGCGGTGACAGACTGCCTGACGGGCTACGAGATCAAAAGCGATTTGGACAATTACCAACGGCTGGGTCGTCAAATAAAGGCTTACGACCTCTTTTTTGAACAGAACTATATCGTTATTGGCGGGCGGCACTTGAACACAGCGGCCCGGAGACTGCCCGACCACTGGGGGATCATCACAATCCAAAGCGACCAGGTCATCGTCAACCGCCCCGCCCGCGCCGGGAACCCGAGCTGCGCCAGCCAGCTGGGCGTCCTCTGGAAGCTAGAGCTGACCAACCTGCTGACCAAAACCGGCCTCCCGCTGTACACCTATAAAAGCAAGCAGTACATCATCAACCAGATCGTGGACCACCTGGACAAGGCGGAGATCAAACGGCATGTGACCTATGAGCTGATGCACCGGGACTATGCGCAGTTTGACGCGGAAGACTATTCCCTCCATTTCGGCGGAGCGCAGGAAACTGGTTCACGCGCAGTGAGCGGCCTGCCGGCGGCGGAGATCGTGGACGCCCTGTCTGAACAGGATTTTGGAGAGATGACCCTGGACCAGTGGATTGCGCTGTACGCCCAGGCAAAGGAGCTGCAAAAAAACAAAGAGGACCTTCATCGTGTGCGGACGGCTCCACGGACGCTCCACGACATCCCCTATACCGATATTGAGGTCTCGCTGGGCGTGCCCTGGGTCAGTAAAACGATCATCAGCGATTTTATCTATTTTCTCCGCACGGGAAACGAGGCGTTTGCCGCAACGGGGAAGATGCTTAAAACATATGTCAGCTATGAGCCCATGACCGGATACTGGTATGTGGAGGACAAGAATCTGTGGGGCCGCGACGGGGTGGACCGGAAGCAGCTGGAGCATACCTACGGTCTGCCAAGCTACAACGCGCTGTATATTCTGGAGGCCGCGCTGAATCTTCGGGAAATCCGTCGGGAGACGGAGGAGGAAACATTGGCGGCGCTGGAAAAGCAGGAGGTCATTGAGAAGCTGTTCAAGGAATGGGTCTGGCAGGACGAGGACCGCCGCTGGGAGATCGAGGAGGCGTACAACCGGATCTTTCAGGGCTGCCGGGCCAAAGAATACAGCGGCCGGGAACTGAAATTCCCGGAAATGAGCCCGGATGTCACCCTGTTTGACTACCAAAAGGACGCCGTCATGCGGGTAATCTCGGAGAAAAACACGCTCCTGGCCTTTGACGTGGGGGCGGGAAAAACCTACATCATGATCGCCGCAGCCATGAAAATGCGCCAGGAAGGGAAGTCCCGGAAAAACCTGTTTGTGGTGCCCAACCATATCGTGGGCCAGTGGGAGCTGATTTTCAAACAGATGTATCCCGCGGCCAAGGTATTGTCGGTGGGCCCTGGGGCCTTCCGGCCCCAGCTCCGTCAAAAGGTGCTGGGGCAGATTCAGCGCGGGGATTATGACGGCATCATCATGGCGTACAGCTGCTTTGAGATGATTCCGCTGTCGGAGAAATACCTGATGGAGCAGATGAAGCAAAAGCTCAGGGAGCTGGATGCCTCATTGCCGGAGAGACATCCGCCAGGGATCGGTCCGGCGGTAGACCGGGAGAAAGAATACCTCGGAAAGCAGATTGCCGACCTGATCAGTATGCTGAAGGGCCCTGCGGACGCCATTACCTTTGACCAGCTGGAGATTAACACGCTGTTTGTGGACGAGGCCCACAACTTCAAAAATATCCCTCTGCGAAGCAATTTGAAGAGAATTTCCGGCATCAATATCACCGGCTCCAAAAAGTGTCTGGAAATGCTCCACAAGGTGCGGTACGTTCAGGACAATAACCAAGGCCGGGGCGCGGTCTTTGCCACCGGCACGCCGCTGTGCAATTCGATCTCAGACACCTACGCCATGCAGATGTACCTGCAATATGACAAGATGAAGGAAACGCACCTGGACCGCTTTGACAACTGGGTGAAATCCTTTGCCAAGCCTGAGCGGGTATGCGAGATTGATGTGGATACGTCCAAATATCGATATGTCCTGCGGTTCGCGCGGTTTTTCAATCTGCCGGAGCTGTCCAGGCTGTTTTCCCAGATCGCCGCCTTTTATGCGGTGGACGACAAGGAAGGAATCCCGCGGCTGGAGCGCTACAGCGATGTGATTCTGTCCCGCAATGCGGCGCTGCAGGGCTACATGGACCAGTTGTGCCAGCGCTCAGAAAAAATACGTGCGCGGCAGGTGGACAAGACCGCAGACAATATGCTTAAAGTGAGTACCGACGGCAGAAAGGCGGCGCTGGACCTGCGGCTGGTGAAGCGGGAGCAGCCCGGTGGGGAGACTTCCAAGGTCTGGCGCTGTGTTCAGCAGGTTGTGGAGACTTACAAAGAGCACGACGGGTGCAGCCAGATCATATTTTGCGACTACTCCACGCCTAAGACAGAGAAGTTCAATATATACGACGAACTGAAACAGGAATTGATGAAGCAGGGTGTTCCATCCAAAGAAATCGCCTTTATTCACAGCTGCCGCTCCGAGGCAGAAAAGGTGCGGCTCTTTGAAAAGGTGAACTGCGGCGCGGTACGCGTCCTGCTGGGCTCCACCTTCAAATTGGGTATCGGCGCCAACGTGCAAACCCGGCTCAAGGCGATCCATCACCTGGACGTACCCTGGCGGCCCTCCGACATGGTACAGCGGGAGGGCCGCATCCTCAGAAGAGGAAACCGATACCAGGAAATCAAGATTTTCCGCTATATCGCCGAGGGAAGCTTCGATTCCTACTCCTGGCAGCTGCTGGAGACCAAGCAGCGGTTTATCTCCCAGTTTTTGAGCGGCTCGGAATACCAGCGTTCCGCCTCCGATCTGGAGGAAAATGTATTGACCTACGCGCAGGTTAAGGCCCTGGCCATCTCCCAGCCGCTGATGAAAGTGCTGGCCGAGAAAGAAAATGAACTGCGCCGCTTGCGGATGCTCTCTGATAACCATGTGCGCACACAAGAAGCTCAGCGGCAAACCATTGCCGAGCAGGAGAAACAGCTGGCCATTCTCAAGGAAGGGCTCGCGGCTGCCGAACGGAATGCCAGTTATGTGGGCGGTATTTCTAAGGACGGGTTTCAGGCTGCTTATAAAAATATGAAGGAAGTACTGACTGAGGATGTGATTTTGGGGAGGGCAGCTTCTCCCCGGGAGCTATCAGTCTTGGGGTTTGGAATTGCAATCCCGGGAGCCGGGCAGCAGAACACCCAAAAGCCCCATATTGCCCTGTCCCGCAATGGGACCGCCTATCCGGTCGAAATGGGACCATCCTCTGCCGGAAACGCACGCCGTGTGGTGAACTTTTTGAAGCGGTTTCATGAGCTTCCCAAGCGCATCGGAGAACAGCGGGACGAATGCCTGAGGGAAATCGAACGTCTGAAGGAACTGAGCCGGGAAACAAACCCTTATTTGGATCATATGCGGTCTTTGGAGGAAGAGATCATACGAATACGCTCCAAAATCACCGAACCGAATGGAATATAAATTTGATGAAAAGCAAGTTTTTCAAAGAGGTATGAGCGGATCCCTGTACTTGTTTTAGTATAGGGGATGTGCTTTACTTCAGGAACAAATCTAACGGAACGCCCCCAAATTTGGAGGACTCTAATATGCGGCATATTAAAATTGGCAGTCTGACTTTGCTGGCAGGTGGCACCCGGCTGGAACGGGAAGAGGAAATGGGCGAATGTCAAAGCGCCGACTGCTTCATAGAGGCCGCTATCCGGGACACGCAAACACATGACAGCGGCATCCTCCTGGCCCAACTGCGCACTGCTCCGCGTTTTGCGCTGTCGGAGGTGCAGTTGATCGGTGGAAAATCGAGGGCAGAACAGCTTTTATCCGCTCTTCTGATGGAGCGCCAGCGCCAGGGGCTTCCCACCGTACTGGATATGGCCTGGCAAGCGGCGTTCAGAATGGCTCCGAAACCGGGGCGGGTAGTTCTGAGCGCGGTTTTAAGTATCACTGCCAGTGTGGAAGTCGATGCCGGCCTTGAGGCGGTTGAGGAGGTGGCTCATACGATTCTGCAAGGCATCTCGGAAGATGAAAATATAGACTTTGTCCTGGGCGGTATGGAACGCTCCGATAAGGGAGCCAGTTTCGTACTTGCCACCGCAGAGAGGCTTGTCAAGGAGGGAACACCATGACCTATGTGATGTCGGACATTCACGGCCATTATGACAAATACCGGGAGATGCTGGAGACGATCGAGTTCGCGGCAGACGACACCCTCTATGTGCTGGGAGATGTATTGGACCGGGGATCAGACGGGTTCAAGACCCTGTTGGACATGACGGCGCGGCCCAACGTGATCGGGCTTCTGGGGAACCACGAGCTGCTGGCCGCCGCAGTGCTGCCGTCCCTTTTGCGCACCATGTGCCAGGGGGAGGAACAGCCGCTGAGTGAACCGGAACAGGAGCAGATGCAGGAATGGATTCAAAACGGAGGAAAGGCGTCCATTCTGCAATTTCTCCAGCTCGGCGGGGAAGAAATGGAGACAGTATGCGAGTATCTTCCGGAGTTATCCGCCTATGAGGAAATCACCGTGCAGGGGCGGCAGTTTCTTCTGGTCCACGCCGGATTGGAGCATTTCTCCCCCGCACGCTCTCTGGAAGAGTATGACTTGGAGGATTTTCTGTTCTGCCGCCCCAATCTGGATGCCGCCTATTTTCCGGATAAAACCCTTGTATTTGGGCACACGCC
>Ga0224748_10650_pt1 | contig 11041 bp, 8 predicted proteins | sample LIM_F_Water_Neg_FD_182074 | JGI IMG/M metagenome (GOLD analysis project Ga0224748, IMG submission 182074) | Enriched cells from gastrointestinal tract of the lab mouse from Pacific Northwest National Laboratory (PNNL), Richland, Washington... | ecosystem: Host-associated > Mammals > Digestive...
AAGAATCTGCTGTGCATCCAGGATATAGCAGACAGGCTCCTTGGATACATGAAAGGGCATCAAGCCTCTTTCGGGCCGGAGATCACGGACGAGAATGGAAAGTTCAGCCAGGAGAAACTTTCCGGTTTTGTGGAAGAACTTTTATCCCGTTGGGCAGCAAAGCAGCGGGAGGGCACATTCACGGATCCGTCCACAGGAGAAAGCATAGTGGAACCCTATATCCGGGCGCGGCAGGAACTGTACGGCAGCTATCTCTATGTGGTCATGCGGTGCTGCCTGTGCAAGGGGGATTATGCCCTTGTGACAGGCAGAGAAATGGAGGTGAGGACGGATTTCGCTTTCCTTCTGGAACAGGCGAGGCGGCTTTGGAGAAACTGGTGCGTCATGGAAAAACCGGATGAGGGCAAAAAGAACGAACTGTTCTGGGGCTATGATGATCAGTTCGGCCTCCATCTTTACCGCGTCCTCTCATGGCCGGGAGCAGGTTACAACAATGGCCTTGATCTGGTTGGGCGTTTGCCTGTGGATTGCCCCGCTTTCCTGACAGATGAAGGCAATGTGAAACGGAATCAATTCAAAAGCATCTACCTGAATCGCAGACCCGGGTCATTGGCGAAGAAGGCGGAGGAAGGGGCACAGCCGGAGGAGGGCATTGCCGGGGACAGCCGCGAAGGTGAGGACGGCCATGACACGGAAGACGGTTATGACACCGAAGACAGCTATGGCGAAGAGGAGGGTTATGACACCGAAGACAGCTATGACGAGGAGGACGGTTATGACATCGAAGATATCTATTACGAAGAGGATGATTATGGCGATGGTATGGACTTCCCGGAATACCGTGACGATGCATGGTATGAGGCAGAGGAACGCCAGGCACAAAGGCAGGTGGATATGGAGTATCTGGCCATGTCCTTTGAGTCCTCAGGTGAATATGTCCGGCACTGCAGACGCTTCGTGGAACTGTTTCAGCAGGCGGGACAGGATGTCCTGAGGGGCTTCTGCGAAGATCTGGAAGAGATCGTGGCTCTGTATTTGACAGAGCGGGATATCCCGCCCGTGATGGATACGGATAAGGCACTGGACGTATACAGCGGCATCTACGATGGCCCTTACCGGCAGGCAGAGCGCTACTCAAGGGGGATACGATGGAAAAATCTATAAGGGGAATTCGTGAGACATACTTCTACGACCTGATTGACGATTATCGGAAACAGGGGAAAAATTCTTTCCTGTACAGGAGTTTTTGGGCCGAGAACACCAGGGAACTGCTGAAAGAGAGCCTGCCGCCGCTCCCGAAGAAGAATTTCAGGAAACAGATGGAGAAACTAAGCAAAGGGTTCCTTGAATTTCTGGCAGATGAAAAGAACGAACCGGAGCAGATGAGGGAACATTTTGCCCAGCTTCCCGATGAGGTGAAAAAACTGCTGGAAGTGCATCTCCCACAGCTTCCGGAGAGCGTCGTGAAGCTGCTGAAGGAACACTTCAGACGGCTTCCGGAAGAGGTGAAAGAACTGCTGACGGGACGCTTCCCCTGGCTTTTGGAAGAAGAGACCTCATGGCCAAAGTACGGAGCCAAAATCAGGGGGCTTCTGAAAGAAAATATGCTGGAGCGCCCGGAGTGGGCACATGAAGTGCTGATACGAAAACCGCCCCAGAGGGCGGAGAACGGACAAGGGACAGAACAAGAAAAGGAGAAACAGAAGAAGGAGCGCCGGGATTTCTGGAAGGAACTTATGCAAAACGATGCCGGCTATGAAGCGGGTCTGATTACGGATGCGGAATATTACCTGTGGCTGACAGAATATCTGGCAGTACGCAATATCTATTATAAAGATATCAGCATAGCCGACGGACACACATGGCTTTATAAGCTGCTGCGTATGGGACTGGGACGGGAACTTGAGGAGTCTGTAAAGCTTGACGAAATCCGGAAGCTTGAAAAAGAGACCCGGAAACTGGAAAAAGAGATCCAAAAACTGGAAAATGAAATTATGGAGAAGAAAGAATCTTTGGAGCGCGAAGGAGCCGAAATACCTGAAATTCTTAAGAAGCTTGAAAAATCCCGGGCCCGCAAAGAATCCAGAAAACTAGAAAAAATCAGGGAACTTGAAACGCTTAAAAAGCCCGGAGAACCCGGGAAGCCCGAAACACTTCAAAAGGGCGGCCAGAACATCCGTGATAAGGCGGGCGTAGAGCGAGATCTGGCAGAGCTGGCAGAGAAGGTTTGGAGCGAGGCAAAAACAGGAAGCAAAGAAATTTCCAACCGTCTGCACGACCTGAAAATCAAAATAAGAACCAAAAAAGACATCCGGACGGTGGACTACCTGCCATGGCTGACCCAAAAGCTGGAAAAGATGGCAGTTCACATTAAGATTAAGACCTGGCTGCAAGACAATGGATATCCCCTCGGGGAGGAGGACGAACTTAAGAATCTTTTGCAGGAACGCCGGAAGCAGGACTTCTCCATGCGGCTTTTCGGAGCGTACTGTGACAGTGAGAAAGGTTATGATTTCATCGGAAAGGGAGAAGGCGGCAAGGAATCCGATGAAGGCTGGGCAGTAAGAAACGGGTTCTGTGTGTGGGAGCCGGATGGCTTTGAGAATTACCGTCAGGAGCTTCTGCGGGCTTTGGAGCAGGAAGGCAAGGAGAATTTCTACTTTCCGCTGGCCATGGATCTGCGCAGCGGCTGTGTCTTTTTCCTGGCAGGGAAGGAATACTACGCGAAAGTGTATGAGAAGAGCGAAAAGGCGGAACTGAAAAAGAAATATTATAAGGAAGATGCGTTTTTCTGCTACGACTTTCTGCGTCTGGACAAGAAAAACTCCGATGATCCGGAAGTGGTATTCCAGCTGCAGCCCACCTTTCACGAAAATGCCGGAAAAAGCTATGAAGATGTTCTGAGCAAATTCAAATGGTACTGCGGAAGCGGACGCGGCATACAGATGGCATCCCAGAATATAGACAACGGAATAGGATATTACTATGAGGATATAGACAAGATTCCCCGCCAAAAAATCAAGGCATGTAATGAGGAGGGTTTCGTTGGTATCCCGAAAGCGTTTTGGTGGGCTTTTGATGGCTTGGAGGACGCGGAGCCAAGTCCGATGGCGAAGAACGACTTCAAACGGACACAGAGAAAGTTTGCTAAAGACATCCCGCGCCGCTGAGGTGAAGGAAATCTTACGGCAGGCTGGCAAAGCAGATGCATTTACTGTTGATGGGGTGTTCTGTTAAAATATAATGATTCAGACAAAAATGTGGCTATCCCAAAAGGTGTCAGAGAGACTGACATGAAAGCCTTTGAGGGATAGCCTTTTTCTGTACTGCTGTCCATTGGGGAAGGCTGGCGGACAGTATCATGTTGTGCCATCCCCTGTCCTGGGGTTGATTGGAGTATAGCTTGGCTTGTTGTCTATTATATCATACCCCATCTGTCACATCCTTGGGGTTGGCTCCATAGCTTTCTTTGATTGTATTTGTAATAATTACGAACTTTATTACAAACCCCCACTATACTATTCACTGTAAGGCAGACACCTTGAAAAGAAATTGAGAAAGGCAACCAATTCTACCCAAAAGAAAGGATGAACGCTTATGAAAACCTTCAACAGCATCGAAAAAAGTTACCGCAAACAGCACGCTCTGGCCTACATTGTATATATGATGGCAGGAAGTTACTTTTCTTTGAGCAACTCCACCCACAGACCCTTGAACCTGTATCTGCATTATGCGGAAATGCCCCGGGAAAAGCAGTATCAATACGAATCCCGCGTCATCTCTTCCATGGAGGCACTCGGCAAGGAATTTTTGCAGAGTATCGCCACCCTCCGCTGCAATGTCCGCTGCAGGCGATCCGGCGATGACATCCTTCTGGAGTTTTGCACCGGCGGCTTTGAAGGCCTCCAATGCCGCATCCAAAAAAACTGCACTTTTCAACTTGCCCCCATAGGGGGGTGAGTTGTTCTTCCCCATTAATTAAAACCCGCGGAATTTATCGGCTGCCCGGAGAACGTGGACTATGTGGCGTATCCCAGGTACCGGGACAAAGAGCACATGGACAAAAGACAGGCCGAACCCGCAGACATGGTTGATTCGGCCGCCATTGCGGCAGTGGGGCATCTGTTTTGCTATTCTGCAATCAATAGTTATCTATGTAAAAATTACAGATACAAAACCAGGCGCCTGATATAATGAAGTAACAACATAAAAATCTTAGAAATCAACAAAAACAGGAGGAAAAAAAATGTATAACAACATCAAAACCAAACGTATCCTTGCGAAGAACATCCTCGCCAGCAACGACACCTGGGCCACGGGCATCAACAACAACGATCTGCTGGTAGGCCCGGCTGGAGCCGGCAAGACCAGGGGCTATGTGGTGCCCAACATCCTCCACGCCCAGGACAGCCTGATCGTGGCCGACACCAAGGGGAACCTTCGCAGGCTGTATGGGGAGCATCTGGAGAGGAACGGCTACAAAGTCATGCATCTGGACTTTACGGACGTGGCTGAGACCCCATGGGGCTACAACCCCCTGTCCTATGTCCGGAAATGCCAGGATGCCGAACTCAACCGGAACGGGGACTACTACAATGAACAGGACATAAAAAAGCTGGCTCAGGCTCTCTGCCCGTGGATGAACAGCAAAGACCCCTTCTGGGATCAGTCGGCTCAGATGTATTTGGAGGCGATTATCCTCTTCGTAATGAACCTGTTGCCCCGGGAGCAGCATAACCTGTACGAAGTGTACACCTTCCTTTCAAAGATGGGAACCGAGGGGCTGGAAAACATAATCGAGGAGGAGTGCGCCACCCATCCTGACAGCGCTTTCGCACGCAAAATCGGGATGATCCGGCAGAACACAAAGGCAGAGAAAATGGATGCCAGCATCAAGGGAATCCTGGCTCAGTACCTGAACGTGGTGACCTACTCCGGCGTGAAGCGGATGTTTCGCATGAAGGAGCAGGTGGACATGGGTGCTTTCCTGAAAGGAAAGACGGCTCTGTTCCTGTCTGTCAGCGACTCCGACCGCAGCCAGGATGCCCTGATAAACCTCTTCTACACCCAGGCACTGCAGTATCTCATGACCGCCGCCGACAAACAGCCGGACAGCCGCCTTCCCATTCCGGTGCGCTTCATCCTGGATGACTTCAGCACCAACACCGTGATTCCGGATTTCGACAAAATTATAGCGGTAATCCGCTCCCGGGAAATCTATGTCAGCGTGGTCATCCAGAGCCTCTCCCAGCTGGAAGGCCTCTACGGCCATGCCAAGTCCCAGACCATCATCAACAACTGCGACCACTGCCTGTACCTGGGCGGAACGGACACCCAGACGGCCAAGTACTTTGCCGAAAAGTTCAACTGCCAGATCTCCACAGTTCTGAACCTGCCCCTGGACACCATGTTCATCTTCGAGAGGGGCACCGAGCCGCGCAGGGTAAAGAAGTATGAACTGGCTCAGGACGAAATCTACCGCAGCCTGATGGAATGCATAGAACGGATGCGGGCAGGAGCAGAGCCAAGAAAGGAGGCTGTATGAATAATGAGGATAGGATTCTTCTGACAATGGAGGAACGTCTGGAACGGTCGGCAAGGTCTTTGGCGGCTTCGCCTGAGGCCGCTGCCAAACTGGTGGAACGGTTCTCCCGGCTTCCCGCGTTCCAGGTCTTCTTCGGGAAGCCCGATGTGGATGCCATGTATGGGCTGACCGGGGAGTTCTGGGATTATCCGGCTGTGGACATGGGCAGTTACTATGGCTTCACCCAAACCTTCCGTCTTGCGGTTGAGCGCGACAACAATTTCTTTCAGCTGGCCTCACTGGGCATGGCCATGGCAAAGAAGCAGGATCCCTACAAGCCGGTTTGGGGCGTCAGGATGAACAATGCCATAGTCCTGCTGGGGCTGATGCTGCTGGATCATGCAAAGGGCCGCCTAAGACCCAAGAATATCTACCACTGCATGAGGATGACACTGGGACAGTACCTGGATGCTCTGGCGAATCTGGACTTTCAAAAAAACGAAAGACAGGATTCAGGCCGGGAGGAGTTCCTGATTTGGAGGGAAGCGCTCCTAAAGGACTATGGAGGATCCATCCCTCTGGAGAAGGCGCTGGCAGGCATCCTTGGGCATTACATCACGGCCTGGCAGGAGTTCGACCATTTAGATCATATCATCCGCTGCATAGGCGCCCTCTCCTGCTATCTGGAACAGGAAGAGGCAGGGAGAACCCTCCCTCCGGAGGAAGCGGACAGGGTTCGGCATTTCCGGGAAGCACTCTGCCGGTACAGCCCTGAACTGGAGGGGTGGGAACTGGTGGAAATGGACAAGCGGTACCTGGATCCCTGCGGGTACTATTTCAACCTGGCCTATGAGTATCCGGATAATGTGCCGGATCCCGGCAGCAAGGACATCGCCCCGGGAACCCTGCGCGGCCAGATTTTCCTCTCTGAGCGGGATTACAGCCCCAAGTCTCTTCTGGAACTGGCCGCCAAGTCACCTTCCCCGGATTTGCAGGCACTTCTGGAGAAATACGTCTGCCATGAGCGTCTGGCATTCGCTATGAGGGAGATCAATATAGCGGTGATAAACCTGTATGTCCTGTTTGTGGAGCCTTATCTGCAGATGGGGACATACTGCCGCAAAAATCATTTGGGATAAGGAGCCAATAATTTCCCGGAACCGGGGCTGCGTCGTCATGGTACTGCCTTGCCTGGGAATGGCACAAATCATCATATTTGTCAAGTTCTCTTTCTAAAAAATCGTTTAAAATATTAATGTAATTGTAGCAGAAATTTGTCTGTCACACAAGGGGAGTAATATGTCGGTTCAGAACGGAATGTTCACCGCCGGTATATTCGAGAATCCGACCGCGGCAGAAATTGCCGCGGTCCGTATTCACAGGGCTTTCCATTGCAGCTCCCTCCCATAAGATTTCGCCAGCCGAAGAGAGCCTTCACAGAAACGGCTGCACACATCCAGCGCCTTATCCATATCCGCCAGGGGGGCGATCTTACGCTGACCCAGATACAAATTCACGATCTCTTCCAGTTCCTGACAGAAATCCCGGGAGATCTGTGCCCCTGACTTCTGAAAGAGTTCCACAAAGCGCCGACAGGCAGAACAATACTCGTCCAGCCCATCAAAGTGCTGAACCAGAAACAGCAGATACATGTTTCTGGTCGCCGACTCTCCCTCCTGCTCATACTCGGCTGCCCACCATGCGATGCGCTCCTCCTCATCCAACTCATCCAGGGGGCTCCAGAAATCGTCTTCTCCGGGATCAGGGAAGGCATTGGCAAAGCAGTCGCCATCATCCCCATCCTCATAAAGAAGATCATTGCTGTCCATATCTGGCACATCCGTTTCCTCCGACTGCCCTGTCATATCCGGCACATCCGCTTTCTCCGGCTGTTCTGTCTCCCCCGGCTCTTCTATTCCCTCTAACCCTTCTGCCTCCCCCGGTTCTGCCGTCTGGCTGTAGAGCCAGTTTTCGGCTCTCAGATGCGGAGGGGTCAGAGCCCAGTCGTCATCCAGCGTCCTTACGTTCAGTTCCATAAAGGTAAGGTAATGGTTAATGGGCGAATAGAGGTGGAAGCCGAAATGCCCGTCATAGCCCCCGCGCGGTTCGTTCCGGCTGGTTCCGTCCGGCCCGTCTATCATACACCAGCTTTGGGAGAACCGCTTTGCCTGCTCCAGCAGAAAGGCGAAATCCGTCCGCTCCTTTTGCGCGCTGCCCCGGGCGTAGAAGTAGCCCCCCTGGCACAGGCTGCACCGCATGACCAGATAGAGGTACAGGCCGTACAGTTCCCGCCGCATCCGAAGGCCGGACTTCACCCAGCTTTCCTTAACATAAAGATTCGCGCGCGGCTTCTCTTCCCAAAGGGAAAGCATCTCCTCCACCAGGCCGCGGAGTTTTTCCGGACAAAACTCCCCCTTTCTATCTGTAATCTCCCGCCGGAAAGAGTAATCGTAGCCCTTCATGTGGCGCATAAGTTCATCCGTCGCCTCCTGCAGGCTTTGAAGGTTTTTTTCATAGATTTCCAGCTTTTCCTTAGACAGTTCCATAAGTATTCACCGTTCCTTTCCTGAAATATGGATAGCGCGCAGAATTCCCCCACGGCCATCCTGATACAATACTAGCATCACACAAAAAAATGTTTGTAAAATTTACAAATTAATTTTTTTAGCCTGGTATACTGATATTTGTAAGGTGCACATGGACAACTGAATGACCGTCCGAAGGAGATCTTCTCCAGGGAAATACGCCGTAATGCCCGGATGGGGTCAGCGTGTCAAGGGGAAGGGAAACGCCGTGAAACGACAGCGGCGGCTTCGGAGGAGAACGGCACGGAAAAACCTATAGAAACAAAGGAATGAAAAACTCAAAAATTATGAAAACAGGAGGGAATGGAAAATGGCTATTGATTGGGAATATTACCTTGACGCGGAGGGAGATGAACTTCAGGACGCGTATGACCTGGCGGTGGAAGAAGCAGAGGAGATGCTCGGCTGGGATGAGGAGTGGGACAACGATTGATGGAATTGAGAAATGTAATCCCGTAAAATAAGCAGAAACCTGCCTTAATATTCACTGCAAGGCAGGTTTCCCGGGAAACAGAAAGGAGAAAACTAACATGTACAATCCAAACGAGGCAAGAATCATCAGGGAATCATCCTACGGCTACCACCTCATCCCGATTCAGGACGAGATGCTGTCCCACCGGGAGGTGGAACTGGTCGGGGAGGTGGACGCGAACACAGTGAATGCTCTTATCCGGCAGCTGCGCTATCTGCAATGCGAGGATCCGGAGGCGCCAATCACCCTGTACATCAACAGTCCCGGCGGCAGCGTGGACAGCGGTATGGCGCTCTACGATGTGATGCAGGCAGTGAGCTGCCCTGTCCGGACTGTCTGTGTGGGGCTGGCGGCCTCCATGGCGGCTCTGCTCTTCGTCTCAGGCGCGGAACGCGACATGCTGCCCCACAGCCGCCTCATGATTCACGATCCGCTGATTGTTCAGACCGGCGGCAGCGCCCTGAAGCTGAAAGCGATCAGCGATGATCTGATGGAAACCAGGCAGATCATCGCCAGGGTCATCGCGGAGCACTCCGGCAAAAACATGGAGGAAATTCTGGCAAAGACCGCAAACGATTGCTACTTTCGGGCGGAGGAAGCGGTCAAATTCGGGCTTGCTGACCACATTATCACAAGCCTTGCGGACAAATAACTCCGCGGCAGACAAAAATCCGATACAGCACATCCCGGCAGCCGCGGATGGCTGCCGGGGAAACGGGAGGCGCCCCGGAACCGGGGCATAGTATGGAAAGGAGGCTTTATGGGATACATACGGCATATTTGTTCTGCGGAAGTGCGAACAAGGACATCATGGAAGGGCTGACCGGCGAGTTCTGGGAGTGCCTGGAGAGTGATCTTCTTCATTACGGCGGCTTCTGCCACATATGGCACCGACCTGGAGGGATGGGAACTGGTGGAGACAGATAAGTGATACCTGGATCCGCGCGCCGTTGCGCTGAATGATAAAATCAATCTCGGCTCCGCGCGGATTCCCGGCAACAGGCACGGTATCCGTTTATGGTAAGTTGTATGTTCACTTAATTCTCTATCATCCTGATCTGTTCTGTGCGGCAGACCTGTGACGTGATGCCGGAAAGGAATCGAAGATAAAATTTATAAAAAGGATACGAAGAACAAAGAATTAAAATTGGAAGCTTATAAATAGCATCCGTTTGGTATTCGTCATAGAATTTTTTGTTGTCGTATTCATTATTCACATTCAACCTCCAAAACTGAAATTGATTTCCACTTTCCGTTTTCGGTTCTAAACATTGCAGCCAGGACCGTTTAGAGTATGCTTTCCAAATAGCAGAGTAAATCTTCTTACGGAAGTGGCTCACAGTGGCTGAGGATACAATAATCACAATCCGTCGATTGAATCATCCGCATCTACGGAAAAAGGTGGGATAGTGAAGCCTTTTTCAAAGTCTGCAAAAGTTGCCTGCATCTGGGTAAAGAATGCAGATCCATCTCCTATGATGCCAATTATTGCTTCAAATGTTCAGAGAGCTGGCTGCCGACCATCTTGATATAACAGACGATAAGATTGTCGCGTTAGTAGATGCGTTTATGGTCCTATTCGAAAATGTAAATTTCAGATTGACAATAATGTGTTTATCTGATATAATTTTTTTTACATAAATTATTGTGATTTAACACAGAGAAATTTAATTTTTTATAGTTTGACCAACAAGCGGATGTATAAATATTTAAGAGAGAACAGAGTATCCCATGGGGATATTCTGCCCTCTTGAATATGCGATACATCGGCTTTTTTGCTGTGCGACATATTCCCGCAAGGGTAAAGTCCGCACCTTGACAACTTAATCGCGATCTACGTTGGCCGGGGAAGCACCGCCATGACCCGCGAAACTAAAAAACGCGGCGAGCGTGCCAAGGTTTAGATCGGGAGGAAAGTGACACAGAAACTTATTAATTTTTGTAATAATAAAGGAGATACAGCTTATGTCAAACTATATATTGAAACCAGAAAACAGGATGATCGCGAATATCACATCTTTAACAGCAGAGACCAGTAAAAAATTCTATGAATTCTATGAATCCTATGGATCAGAAAACGCTTCAAAGGCAATCAAGAGATTTATTCAGACGGCTTCACTGCTTCCGGGGAATGATTTCCTGGGTTGGCAAATGACTGCCGACAAAGAAGGGAAACTCCATATGTTTGTGTTCTCAGGCGAGAATGTTAAGATGACATCAAGGGACTTTGGCTGGATTTTTCAGAAGTCCGCGGCTGTCGAAGCTGAAGGCGCGGATTCCTTTGAGGATTTGCATAAGGATTTTTGTAAGGTATATGTACTGCGGCATATGCCCAGGATTTCTGATAAGATTCAATCCTTCGGAAATCGGAATAGGTTCTCTGAGGATGCTGTATCGTCAGCGGATTATTTCAGGGATGTTGTTGAGGTCATGAAGGAGATGGGCGCGGTTATCAGGGTC
>Ga0224748_10651_pt1 | contig 11031 bp, 11 predicted proteins | sample LIM_F_Water_Neg_FD_182074 | JGI IMG/M metagenome (GOLD analysis project Ga0224748, IMG submission 182074) | Enriched cells from gastrointestinal tract of the lab mouse from Pacific Northwest National Laboratory (PNNL), Richland, Washington... | ecosystem: Host-associated > Mammals > Digestive...
GTGGAGCCGGATAGAGACCTACGGCCCCAAGCTGGTGGAGAACATCGTGCAGGGGACAGCGCGGGATTTACTGGCGGAGGCGATGCTCCGTGTGGAGGAAAAGGGATACCCCATCGTGATGCACTGCCATGATGAGATCATAGCGGAAATGCCGGAGGGCACCGGCTCTGTGGATGAGATGTGTGAGGTTATGGCGGTACAGCCGGAGTGGGCGGAGGGGCTGCCATTGAGGGCGGACGGTTACCAGTGTAGTTTTTATCAGAAAATGTAGGAGGAGAAATTTATGGATTTAAGTAAATGTGTTTGCACATCAGACCTTGAGGTGCTTGACCTGGATGACCCAGGTGCGGATATGTGGTCAGAAGTATGGAAAAAACCCTGCGGCTGGGAGAACCTGGACCGTATTGTCGTGGACGAGGATGAGGCTGACGCGCTTGTAGGGCAGTTGGAAGGGATGCCCTATGAAGGCTCGGAGCTGGTCATGAACCCGGCGCTGCCTGAATTTACGTGCATTGTGCGGAAGGAGGGCAGACAGGAGGAGACGCTGGTGGCTTTCAAGAAAACGATCCTGCCGCCCGAAGGACCGTCCTATGAACAGGGCGGCACAAAGGCTTATTCCCGCCATGCTATTGACGCATACGTCCATATCAACAACGGGGGAAGCCATGCGGACGAGATCATATCAATAGGGCAGTTCATCTTCTCAAAGGGCGGGGAAAAAGTCACATCGACCTATTCCCATATTGTATGGACCCGGTACGACAATTCCATGCTTGCGGACGGGCAGGCCAATGCGGAATTCAGCAGGAATGTAAAGCTGCTGTACATGGCTGTGCAGAAAGCCCTGTATGACCGCCCGTCCGTGTTCGTCACCGGGCAGGGGAGGCCGGCTGTCAGGCATGAGGGCCGGGGGAAGGGCAGGAAGAAAGAGGAATTCCGCAAGGTGAAAGCTGTCCGCATGATCCGGCTGTCCAAAGAGGAAATGACAAAATACTGTGCGGAAAGCAGGAAAATGAACTGCCCAAGCTGGGGAGTCATCGGGCATTGGCGAAACTACAAATCCGGCAGGAGGGTATGGATACACCCTTACCGGAAGGGGCGCGAGCGGAACAATCCGGGGCAGTATGCGGCAAAAGAATATGAGATCGGAGGGACGGGGAATGCGTAAATTATCAATCGCCTACGGCAGCAGCTGCCATGCAAAAAGATGGGTGAACCAGCAGGTCACCTTTGACGAGCTGTGCGAGCGCCTTTCACAAACGGTGCGGACGCCGGAAACAGTGGAGGAATACCCGAAGCTGCCGAAGTCCGAGCGTGACCGGGCAAAGGACAAGGGCGGCTTTGTAGGGGGAAAGCTGAAAGGCGGGCGGCGCAAAAGGGACACGGTGGAAGGGCGCTCCATGCTGACGCAGGATGCCGACCATGCGGGCATTGGCTTCATAGACAGCTATGAGATGCTCTGCCCTTATGCTTCATGCCTGTACACGACCCACGGGCATACGCCGGAGGCTCCGAGGGTGAGGGTGGTGGTCCCGCTCACAAGGGACGTGACGCCGGATGAATATGCCGCCATCTCGCGGCTCTTTGCGGCGGAATGGGGGATAGACCAGTTCGATGAATGCTCCCACCGCCCGCACCAGTTGATGTACTGGCCGACCACGCCTGCGGACGGGGAATATGTGTTTAAACGCTGTGACGGGGAGTGGCTCGACCCGGACAGGTACCTTGCGGCGCATCCGGGGTGGCGTGACTGCGCCGGGCTGCCGCATTCCGTCCGTGAGGGAGGCATCGTGGAGAGGGGCAGGAAGCAACAGGAGGACCCGCTGGGGAAACAAGGCGTGATCGGGGCGTTCTGCAGGACTTACGGGATAAATGAGGCCGTCCATGTGTTTTTAAAGGATATATACCAGGAAAGCGAATTGCAGGGACGTTTTGACTATATCCCTGCGGATTCTTCTGCCGGGGTGGTGGTTTATGACGATGTGTTCGCCTATTCCCATCATGCCACCGACCCGGCCTGCGGGAAGCTGCTGAATGCCTTTGATCTTGTCCGCATCCATAAGTTCGGCGGGCTGGATGAGAAAGTGCCGGAAGACACGGAGGCGGCAAAGCTGCCGTCTTTTAAGGCAATGTGCGATTTTGCCGTAAATGATGAGAACGTGAAGATGACCATTGCCGGGGAGCGGATGGAGATAGCGGAGAAGGAGTTCTCCGGGGAAAATGAGGACTGGCTGAAACAGCTTGAATACGAGAAACGCTCCACCGTGGTAAAAAACACCTTACGCAATCTGCTTTTAATATTAAACAACGATGAGAAGCTGAAGGGCATCGTTTTCAATCAGCTCAGTGACGGCATGGAGATCAAAGGGGAAGTGCCGTGGGAGCATCCGAGCCGCTTCTGGCGGGACGCGGACGATGCACAGCTTATCTCCTATGTGGACCTTACCTACGGCACGTTCTCCGCAAGGAACTATGACATTGCGGTGACGAAGGTGGCGGATGACCGCTCCTACCACCCAATCCGGGAGTTCCTCGCGTCCCTGCCGGAGTGGGATAAGGTGCCGCGGGTGGACACCATACTGGTGGACTTCCTCGGCGCGTCCGACAACGCCTATGTCCGTGCGGTCACCCGTAAGACCCTCTGCGGCGCAATCGCAAGGGTGATGAACCCCGGCTGTAAGTTTGACACCATGCTGGTCTTGAACGGCCCGCAGGGGAAAGGCAAGTCCACGCTGATATCGAGGCTGTGCGGCGAGTGGTTCAATGACTCCCTGCTCCTGAATGACACGAAGGACAAGACGGCGGCGGAGAAGCTGCAGGGCTACTGGATTCTGGAGATCGGGGAGCTGGCGGGGCTTAAGAAGACGGAGATCGAGACGCTCCGTGGCTTCCTCTCCCGGCAGAACGACATCTACCGGGCGTCCTTCGGGCGCAGGGCTACCCCGCACCCCAGACAGTGCGTGTTCATCGGCACCACCAACGCGGAGAACGGGTATCTGAGGGATACCGCTGGGAACCGCCGTTTCTGGCCGGTAAAGACGCCGGGGGATGCCGCCCGCGCCTCGTGGGAGATGACGGAGGAGGAAATCCGACAGATATGGGCGGAGGCGCTGGTCCGCTATAAGGAAGGGGAGCCCCTGCACCTCGATAACGAGCTGGCGGGCATGGCGCTTAAGGAGCAGCAGATCGCTATGGAGGTGGACGAGCGGGAAGGCATGGTGCGTGACTACCTTGAGATGCCCCTGCCGGAGCGGTGGGATAAGATGGATATCTTTGACCGCAGGAACTATATCTGCGGCTCCGAGTTCGGCGGGGAGCGTGAGCCGGGGGTACGGAAGCGTGAGCGCGTCTGTAACATGGAGATATGGTGCGAGTGCTTCGGCAAGGAGCGCGGGAACCTGAAACGGCAGGACGCCAATGAGATCAGCGCCATCATGGCGAACATCGAAGGGTGGAAGAAAGCGGACAATAAGGTGCGCTTTCCGATCTATGGCATTGTGCGCGGCTATTGCCGTGACCGTGAGACAAAAGCAAAAAACGGAAACGCATAAATGAAAGTGCAACGGGACGGGGAGTTGCTGTTGCCATAAATGATGCCGGAAAAACAGAATAAATGCAACAGCCGGAAAAGCTGTCAGGCAGGGCGTTAGCAGTCATTGGTTGCTTATGTTGCTGATACTTACTTATATATTGGAATGTATAAATATATAGTAGTGTGCAGGCGTAAACGCACAAATGCACTATATACGCGCGAGGACAGCTTTCCGGCAAAGGCGGAAAGGAAAGATGGTTTTATGGATGAGGAAAGCAGGATAGAGCGGCACCTAAGGGTGTCGGTAAAAAAGATGGGAGGCATGGCGGTGAAGTTCACCTCACCCGGATTGGATGGGGTGCCAGACAGAATCGTCTTATTGCCGGGTAGGAAGATTGCATTCGTGGAGTTAAAGGCTCCGGGGAAAAAGCCCCGGCCATTGCAGGAAAAAAGAATGCGGCAGCTTATGAGTTTAGGATTTCCTGTTTATGTGATTGATGGCGTGGAGCAGATCGGAGGTGTGCTGGATGAGATATGTGCCACATGAATATCAGGAGTATGCAAAAGAGTTTATCATAAGCCATAAGGTGAGTGCATTATTTTTGGATTGCGGATTGGGAAAAACGGTGATCACGCTCACCGCCATATGGGAATTACTGTTTGATTATTTTGACATTCGAAAAATTTTGATTATAGCGCCCTTGCGAGTATGTTATTTAACATGGCCTTCCGAACTGGAGAAATGGGAGCATCTTTCCGGGATGGGGATGTCGGCGGTGCTTGGTTCGGAAAAAGAACGCATAGCCGCACTTGGCAGGAAAGCACAGGTGTATGTCATCAACAGGGAAAACGTGGAATGGCTGGTGGAAAACCATAAATGGGATTTTGACATGGTGGTGATCGATGAGCTTTCGTCCTTCAAGTCCCATAAGGCGAAGCGGTTCAAGGCCCTTAAAAAAGTGCGCCCGATGGTGCGGCGCATCGTGGGGCTGACCGGGACGCCCGCGCCGAATGGGTTGATCGACCTTTGGGCGGAGATCGGCATCCTCGACATGGGGCAGCGGCTTGGGCGGTTCATCGGCGGCTACCGGGAGCGGTTCTTCGTGCCGGACAAGCGCAGCCGGGAGATGGTCTTTTCCTATAAGCCGCGGGAGGGTGCGGAGGATATGATTTATAATTTAATCTCCGACATCTGCATCAGCATGAAGGCCGTGGATTATCTGGATATGCCGGAATGTGTTTATAACCGTGTGGAGGTCATTCTGACCGAAAAGGAAATGGCTCTGTATGAGCGGCTAGAGCGGGATATGCTCCTTCCCTTTGCGGACGGTGACATTGACGCGGTGAATGCGGCGGCACTCTCCAACAAACTTTTACAGATGGCGGACGGTGCGGTCTACGATGAGAACGGGAACGTGAGGCACATCCATGACCGCAAGCTGGAAGCCTTAGAGGATTTGGTCGAGGCGGCAAATGGCAAGCCTGTTCTGATCGCGTACTGGTACAAGCATGATTTACAGAGGATCATGGAGCGCACCGGGGCGGTGGAATTGGACACGGCGGAGGATATGCGGAAATGGAATGCCGGGGAAATCCCGGTGGCGGCGATCCATCCCGCGTCAGCCGGACACGGGCTGAACCTGCAGGCGGGCGGCTCCACGCTGGTGTGGTTCGGGCTGACATGGTCTCTGGAACTGTACCAGCAGATGAACGCAAGGCTGTGGCGGCAGGGGCAGGAGGAGACGGTTGTGATCCACCATATGATTTCCAAAGGCACACTGGATGAGAGGGTAATGGCTGCGCTGGAGAAAAAGGACTGCGGGCAGTCGGCACTTGTGGATGCGGTAAAAGCGAGGATTGGAGGCGGAAGGAAATGAGGGAAGAAATCAGAAGGATGTTCAGCGAATACCAGACCAGGGAGAAGGAACTGAAAATACTGAAATTCAGGATAACCAATTTCAAAGGGATAGAGCCGGATGATGTGATAAAGTCCATGTGCCTTTCCGGGCATGAGGGGGAAAAGGTGCAGACCAGCGGACCGTCAGACCGCACGGCATCCGCAGCCCTCAATTACCGCAGGGTGGCGGATAAGCTGGACGATGACCTGTTTGACGGGCTTTTGGAGGAATACCAGAAGAAAAAAGAGGAAATGGACTTCTTCCGTTTCGGGATTAGCTGCTTAAGCGGGAAACTGCCGGAGATCATAACCGACATGGTGATAGAGGGGATGGAGTGGCAGGAGCTTTCCGAGAAATACGAGGTTTCCCACTCCATGATCGGCAAGTACAGGAAGAAGGCGCTGGAGGAGTTGGAGACCATTTACAGCATCCGGGAACACAGCGATACGGCGTTTATGCTGAGTTAAAAAACTTTTTTTGAAAAATTTTAAATTTATTTTTTGCCGGGTGGGGTAAAAATTTTATGGGAGAAAGCCAGCAATTACAAGGGTTGCTGGCTTTACTGCCGCCGGAAAGTAGACTGATGGTAGACTGACGGTAGACTAAAGGTGGACGGCTGGTTTATTGCAAAGGAAAAAATATTGTGCTATGGTTATGATGCGAAGAAGTGTAGGGAGCCCTGTTGGAGAAGCCACGGGGCTTTTTTCACGTCCTCCGCAAGGGCAGCGGGCTTTATCCTTTCACCGCTGTCCTTTTCTTTTGCGGAAAGGGTGGAAAGGAGTTATCGATGGATTGTTTCGCTATGAAGGATGGGAACTGTAGCATTTTGAGATGTGGGAAGTGTGGAGGCGGAACCTGCCACTTCCATAAGACGAAGGAAGAACAGGCGCAGTCGCTGGAGAAAGTGAGTGAACGCCTGCGGAGCCTGCCGGAGTACCAGCAGGAGGCAATCGCTGACAAGTATTACGGCGGCGTGAAGAAGTGGTGACGCCATGCCGAGGAAACCGATGAAACCATGTAAGCATCCCGGATGCCCGAAGCTGACGGACGGGATGTACTGTGAGGGACACGCAAAGCTGCACGCCTCCGACCGAGCCAGCGCATCCGTCCGGGGATACGATGGCAGGTGGGAGAAAGCACGGATACGTTTCTTGAAAGCACATCCCCTCTGCGTCAGATGCATGGAGCAGGGACGCTTGGTGAAAGCAACCGTGGTTGACCACATCATCCCACACAGAGGGGATGCAGAGCTGTTTTGGGATGAGAGCAATTGGCAGAGCCTTTGTAAGAGCTGCCACGACCATAAAACCATGACGGAGGACCGCTATCAGGAGTTCCATTACTGACGGTTTCCGTGATGGTTCTTTTTCCGTCACGCTCTGACATAGTGTGACATTTCCCGTGGAAATCTGACCGGGGAGGGGCGACATCAATCTCCAAAACCTGACGAAATTCTGACCGCCGCCCCCTCAAACGTAGATTTTCGCAGAATCGCATAGGGGGGATAGGAAAACGCCCCTCTGACCTTACATAAACATTGATTTTTCAAGGCTTTCGGGCATTTTAGTTTCGCCAAAAAGTACCGAAAAACCCATGTTTTTGGGCTTAAAAACCATCAAAAAACGGTGGTTTTTGGGCCTTTTTTGATTGGAGGTGAAGGGATATGACCGATGCGCAGGCGGCGCAGATCAAGGAAATGCGCATGAAAGGCATAGGCTACCGCGCCATTGCGGAGACGCTTGGACTTTCCCGCGACATCGTGCGCAACCACTGCAAGGCAAAGGGGATGGGCGGCTATGTGGCGGCGGCAGTGAAAAACCTGCAGGAGCGGGCAGAGCGGAGCGGCATCTGTATCTGTTGCGGGGAGGAAATAGACCAGCAGGGGAACGGCAGGCCGAGGAAGTTCTGCTCAGAGAAATGCCGGAGGCAGTGGTGGAAGACGCACCCGGAAGCGGGAAATCAGAAAGCAGTGTATACACAGGTGTGCGCCCGGTGCGGGAAAGAGTTCACAGCCTATGGGAACAGCCACAGGAAATACTGCAGCCATGACTGCTACATCAAAGCAAGGTTCTGGAGGGATTGAGAGTATGGAGTTTAGGAAAATCAGAATTGCGGATTTAATTCCGGCATCCTACAATCCGAGGAAAAAGCTGAAGCCCGGCGATAAGGAATACCAGAAGATAAAAAACTCTATCACGGAGTTCGGCTATGTGGAGCCGGTGATCGTCAACTCAGACCTGACCATTATCGGGGGACACCAGCGCGTATCTGTTCTCTCCGATCTTGGCTATGAGGAAATCGACTGTATTGTCATTGACATTGACAAGCAGAAGGAGAAGGCGCTCAACATTGCCCTCAATAAGATCACTGGCGAGTGGAACAAGGAACTGCTGGCGGATTTGATCGCCGACCTGCAGGATTCGGACTTTGATGTGTCCTTCACTGGCTTTGAGCCGCCGGAGATCGAGCAGCTATTCAATTCCGTCCATGACAAGAAAATCACAGAGGATGATTTCGACATTGACGCGGAGCTGGAAAAGCCCGCTGTGTCAAAGGTTGGTGATGTGTGGACGCTTGGCAGGCACAGGCTGGTGGTCGGGGATTCCACTTTGCCGGAGACATACGATGTGTTAATGGCAGGGGCGAAAGCAAACCTTGTGGTGACGGACCCTCCGTACAATGCGAACTATGAGGGGAGCGCCGGGAAGATTAAGAATGACAATATGCCCGACAAGGAATTTTACCAGTTCCTTTTTGCAGCATTCGTAAACATGGAGCAGAACATGGAGAGTGATGCCTCCATCTATGTGTTCCACGCAGACACGGAAGGGCTGAATTTCCGCAGTGCGTTCAGGGCGGCGGGCTTTTACCTTTCCGGGTGCTGCATCTGGAAGAAGCAGAGCCTTGTGCTTGGCAGGAGCCCCTACCAGTGGCAGCATGAGCCGTGCCTGTTTGGATGGAAGAAGGGCGGGAAGCACAACTGGTATTCCGACAGGAAGCAGACCACCATATGGGAGTTTGACCGCCCGAAGAAAAGCGAGAGCCATCCGACCCAAAAGCCAGTGGGACTGATTGCATATCCCATCAGGAATTCCAGTATGAGCAACTGCATTGTACTGGACCCTTTCGGCGGTTCCGGCTCCACGCTGATCGCCTGTGAGCAGACGAACCGCATCTGTTACACCATAGAGCTGGATGAGAAGTTTGCGGATGTGATCGTGAACCGCTATATCGAGCAGGCCGGCTCTGCGGAGAATGTATTTGTGGAGAGGGATGGAGAGCGGATTGCTTTCTCTGCACTGGCGGGGGAGGTGGCTTCGGATGGATGAGAATGGAAAACTGACGCTGGGCAGCCTGTTCTCCGGCTCCGGCGCTTTTGAACTTGGCGGGATGCTTGCCGGAATCCGCCCGGTGTTTGCAAGTGAAGTGGAGCCTTTTCCTATCCGGGTGACCACAAAGCGGCTGCCTTTCGTGAAACATTACGGTGACGTGAACAGCATCCGCGGGGATGAGGTGGAGCCCGTGGACATCATAACATTTGGAAGCCCGTGCTTTCCTGCGGGTACGCTGGTCCTTACCGACAAGGGCTATACCGAAATAGAGCGGATAGAAGTCGGGATGCGTGTGCTTACGCATAAAGGCAGATGGAGGAAGGTAACGGCTGCCGGTTCCAGACAGGCTGAAACCATAGTCCTGAAGGGGAACCATTACGGGCTTGAATGTACTAAAAACCACCCTATTTATTGCAGCAGTGAATCGAAAATTGAAAATAAGATAAGGATCGAGGAAGAAAAATCATGGATACCACGGCATTATATATTTTCCGCCGGCATATTTCCCGAAATTGTCCGTGAGCCAGTTACAAAGCACCTGCCCGCAGAACCTGAACTTGATTGCGGTCCTGCACCTTTCCACGCTGTACGAGGATGTGACCTTTTCCACTATGGAGCGGAGCTCATCTTCCTTATCGTAGGAATCGCAGAGGTAAATCTGCCCGCTGCACTGCCCCTCCGGCCTGCCGGGTCTCTGCCCGTCACGGACCCACCCGTCACCAAGCCATCTTCCCACAAAATAAAAAAAGTCCCCATCCATCAGGGGCATCGGCTTCTGCTTCCTGCTCCCCGAATAATGCGGACTTATCATCTGTGTTTTCTCAATCTTTCTTGGAACGCCCCACAGCCGGCCTTTCATATCCGCCGCTGGTATCCATGATTTTTCTTCCTCGATCCTTATCTTATTTTCAATTTTCGATTCACTGCTGCAATAAATAGGGTGGTTTTTAGTACATTCAAGCCCGTAATGGTTCCCCTTCAGGACTATGGTTTCAGCCTGTCTGGAACCGGCAGCCGTTACTTTCCTCCATCTACCTTTGTGCGTAAGCACACGCATCCCAACTTCTATCTGTTCTATTTCGGTATAGCCCTTGTCGGTAAGGACCAGCGTACCCGCAGGAAAACACGGGCTGCCAAATGTTATGATGTCCACGGGTTCCACTTCATCCCCGCGGATGCTGTTCACGTCACCATAATGTTTCACAAAAGGCAGCCGTTTTGTGGTCACCCGGATAGGAAAAGGCTCCACTTCACTTGCAAATACCGGGCGGATTCCGGCAAGCAGGCCGCCAAGCTCAAAAGCGCCGGAGCCGGAGAACAGGCTGCCCAGCGTCAGTTTCCCATTTTCATCCATCAGAGCCACCCCCGTCCAGATCGTCACAGGTGATGCCCGCCAGTTCCGTCAGCACATCCTCGCAGGATGCCACCGCCGCATCCCATCCGCGGCTGAATGATTCCGATGCGTCACACCCGCCAAGACCGTGTATCCTGCGGAAAATCTCAACCAATAATCCCCTGTCACTCATTGCCTGCCGCCTCCTTTTCCAGTTCCGAATAAGGGATTTTCACGCCATCCCTCTCAACAAATACATTCTCCCCAGAGCCAAAATCCTGATAATAGCGGTTCACGATGACATCCGCAAACTTCTCATCCAGCTCTATGGTGTAGCAGATACGGTTCGTCTGCTCGCAGGCAATCAGCGTGGAGCCGGAGCCGCCGAAGGGGTCCAGTACAATGCAGTTGCTCATGCTCGAATTTTTAATGGGATATGCAATTAATCCCACTGGCTTTTGGGTCGGATGACTGTCACTTTTCTTCGGGCGGTCAAACTCCCATATGGTGGTCTGCTTCCTGTCGGAATACCAGTTGTGCTTCCCGCCCTTCTTCCATCCGAACAGGCACGGCTCATGCTGCCACTGGTAGGGGCTCCTGCCAAGCACAAGGCTCTGCTTCTTCCAGATGCAGCACCCGGAAAGATAGAAGCCCGCCGCCTGAAACGCTTTCCTGAAATTCAGCCCTTCCGTGTCGGCATGGAACACATAAATGGATGCGTCCTGCTCCATGTGCTGCTCCATATTTACGAAAGCGGCGAAAAGGAAGTTATAGAACTGCTCATTTTCCATGTGGTCATTCTTTATCTTCCCGGCGCTCCCTTCATAATCGACGTTGTACGGCGGGTCCGTCACCACAAGGTTTGCTTTCGCCCCTGCCATCAGCACATCGTATGTCTCCGGCAGGGTGGAATCGCCTACCACCAGCCTGTGCCGC
>Ga0224748_10652_pt1 | contig 11026 bp, 13 predicted proteins | sample LIM_F_Water_Neg_FD_182074 | JGI IMG/M metagenome (GOLD analysis project Ga0224748, IMG submission 182074) | Enriched cells from gastrointestinal tract of the lab mouse from Pacific Northwest National Laboratory (PNNL), Richland, Washington... | ecosystem: Host-associated > Mammals > Digestive...
ATGGACAGCAGCAGATCTGCGTCCCGCCCGCCGAACACCACCCCCTGGGCGGCAAAGGCGGTGAAGACCACCCCGGCGATCACCGCCTGGGCCGGCATCAGCACCAGCACCAGGTGCAGCGCGCCGGTTCCGGACAGCTGACCGCCCAGCGCGAAGCTGTAAGAGCCGGACATGCAGACGCACAGAACCGCCGCCAGCAGCAGCGCCGCCCACACGGAGGCGGCCCTCTTCCGGCTGCCCCCCACCCGCAGGGAGCTCAGCAGCGCCCGCAGCTGGACCCGCGCCAGCACCAAAAACTTTTTCATAACCCCCATCCTTTCTCCGCTGGAACCGTAATACAGGGAAAACAGCAGCATCCGCAGCCGGGTGCGCACCCAGACGGCCCGCTCATTCACGACTCTTCTCCATCATACCCAGGAACACGTCCTCCAGGCTGGAGTCCCCCACCACCTGGTCCGTGGGGCCGCGGCGCACCAGACGGCCATCCTGGATGATGGCGATGGTGTCGCAGAGCTTCTCCGCCACCTCCAGCACATGGGTGGAGAAAAACACCGCGCCCCCCGCCGCGCACACCTCCCGGAGATACCCCTTGAGCAGATGGGCCGCCGCCGGGTCCAAGCCCACGAAGGGCTCGTCCAGCACCAGCAGCTTCGGGCGGCGGATGAGGGAGAGCTTCTGCTTCATGCCGTGGGAGTAGCCCACCACGGCGCTCCCCAAGTCCGCTGTCAGCTGAAAGGCATCGGCGTACTGCCGGATGCGCTCCTCCCGCTCGCGGGCGGAGAGGCCGTACAGATCTGCGATGAAATTGAGATAGTTAATGCCGCTCATAAACTCGTAGAGGTCCGGGTTGTCCGGCAGAAAGGCGGTGATGGACTTGGCCGCCACCGGCTCGCGGCGGATGTCGTGGCCGCCGACGGTGATGCTCCCCTCCGTGAAGCTCATCACCCCCGCCACCGCCCGGAGAGTGGTGGTCTTGCCCGCGCCGTTGCGGCCGATAAAGCCGCAGATCTCCCCCGCCGGGACGTGGAGCGACAGGTCCCTTACGGCGGTCTTGCCGCCGGGGTAGGTCTTGGTATAGTGGGATATGGTCAGCATGGATGAAGCCCTCCTTTTTGGTTTGTCCGGGGGCATCGTACACCCTCCAGCCGGCGGAATGTCAAGAGTTTTGTCAAATTTTTTCTACTTTTATCAACCTTCCACCGGGGGGAAGGGGTTTTGGGGGAGGGGATATTGCGCCTTGGCGGAGGGCAAAAAGGGCCCGGCGGAGACATCCGCCGGGCCCTCGCCGTCCGCCGCCCTATGCGGCAGTCAGCGTCAGGTCGCTGTCAATCATGCTCGCTTCTATATCACACGCGCCATTGCCGCTGACATACGTATTGCCGTCGCGGTTCAAGACGAAGCTGTCAGCGCTCAGGTTTCCGCCAATGTTCGAATACTCCAGCGTGAATCCCAGCGCCGGGGGGAGCTCCAGCAGGGCGCTCCCTCCTATGAAGCTCAGTTCAATGTCCTCCGCTCCGGACACGTTCAGGCGCATATTCCCATCAACCGCGCTGACCGCTGCGTCCTTGCAGGCCAGCTCGAAGTCCATGTCGCCGTCGGTGACGTTCACCTCCAGATCCTCCAGCCGGAGGCCGCGGACCTGGGCGTCTGTGGAGACAAGGTTCAGCGTCAGGTCCTCCAGCAGAGCGGCGGGCACTGTCATCTGCAGCGTCTTCCCGTAGGAGATCTTCGTGTTGATGGATTTCCGGCGAAATCGGATGTATAATGTATCATCATCTATTTTGTAGACCATCTTGACCTCGTCGGTCAGCTCCACGCTGGCGCTTTCCGAGAAGGTCACCGTTTGATCCGTTCCCGCCTGAATCTCCACATGGCCGCTCACCCAGTCCACCTCGATGTCCTTGATGCCCGCCGCAGGCAGGGAGACGGTCTCGCCGGGGTAGTCGTAGCTGTAGCTGCCGGCGGGCTCCACCCAGGCGCTCCAGTCCTCCCAGTCCTCCCAATCTTCCCAGTCCTCCCAGTCGGACCAATCAGACCAGCTGCTGCCGTTCATCCCGATGCCGCCGGGCCCTATGGAAAAGGAGTCTTCACCGTCATTAATCTCCACACCGTTGGGACCAACGCGGATAGAATCGACGCCGTCATTGATCTCCACGCCGTTGGGACCGATATGGATGCCGTCGGCCGTGTCGCCGTGGGGCACCTGCCCCTCCGACGAGATGGTGTTGGAGCCCCGGTCCATCTCCTTATTGGATATGCCGGGCTTAGGAAGATTCCCGTTATGGAGCTTCCCGGCTGCCACCAGCACCACGGCCACGATGGCGGCGGTCCACAGGCCAATCTGGGCGATCTTCCGCCAGTTTCCGGCGGGAGGCGCGGGGGCGGCGGCCGGCGGCGTCTGGGGCTCCGCAGCCCTGAGAACCGGGCCGGGGGCCGCGGGCGCCTGACCCTCCTCCTGGAGGATGCGGCCGGCGATGGTGTCCACGTCCTCCAGACTGGCCACCGCCTCCTCCTCGCTCATGCCCTCCTCCATGCGGTCCATCAGCATCTCCGCATAGTAGGTCAGGTGCTGTTCGGCCTGCTCCTTGCTCATGCTTCCCAGGCGGCGGTACAACTCATTAAGAAACTGCGCGCGTGTCATCTTCAGCACACTCCTTTATTAAATCATATATCCGCAGGATTTCCGGCCAGCTTGCCAGAAACTGGTCGATCAGACGGACGCCGCCGTCGGCAATGCGGTAGAACTTGCGCAGGCGGCCGTTGTGCTCCACGGAATAGACCGTCAGACAGCCCCCCGCCTCCAGCCGGCGCAGAATGGGGTACAACGTCGACTCCGAAATTTCGATACAGCCGGACAGATCCTTGATCAGCTGGTAGCCATAGGAGTCCTCCCTGCGCAGAATGGACAGTACGCACACGTCCAAAAGCCCTCTCTTCAGCTGCGGGTCGATCACAGCAACACCCCCCTTCGCATATTACTATACACCGCATTGTATCGTCTGTCAAGAGGGATCTGGGATTTTTTCCAAATCGGAACAGCCGGCGGAGGCGGAGGGCCTCTGCCGGCTGTTCTGCGGCTATTTTCTGCGCAGGCGGAGCGTCACGCCCCACGCCAGACTGCACCGGGCGATGGGACAGGACTGGTTCCTCGGCCCTCCATCTGTCAGTTTGCTCCCTGATACCACATCCCCGGCGGCTCCTCCCGGCGGCTCCTCCACTTTTTTCGTTGCTCTTTTGGGAGAAATAGTGTAGAATATCTGTAAACGCGCATCTGCAAAGGAGACCTTCCTATGAAACTCGACTTTATCAACGCCGGCCAGATCGTCAATACCCACGGCATCCGGGGGGAAATCAAGCTGCTCCCCCAGGGGGTGGACGCGGAGGACCTGACCGGGTGCAAAACCTTCCACATCGGCGGCCAGCCCTGGGAGTGCGCCGCCAGCCGGATCCACAAGGGCTGCCTGCTGGTGAAGCTGCGGGGCGTAGACGACATGGACGCCGCCCTGGCCCTCAAGGGCAGGGCCGTCACCGTCCGGCGGGAGGACGTCCCCCTGCCGGAGGGGCAGTATTTCGACCAGGAGCTGGCGGGCCTCACCGCCCGGGACGCGGAGAACGGCGAGGTGCTGGGGACGGTGGAGGAGGTCCTCACCTACCCCGCCCACAAAATCTACGTGGTTCGGGGCGGGAAGGACGAGTACCTCGTGCCCGCCGTGCCGGCCTTCATCGCCGGTATCGACATGGAGGGAGGATGCGTGGACATCCACATGATGGAGGGGCTGGGGACCCATGGAACCTAGATCCGCTCCCTCCCGGCCCTGCGCCGGCTCCGCCATCGGGCGGAACATATTCCATTTTCAGGGGAGAACATATGAGAATTGACATCATGACCCTGTTCCCCGAAACTGTGGGGGACATGATGAACGAGTCCATCCTGGGCCGGGCCCAGGAGCGGGGCTATATCCGCATCGACGCCCACCAGATCCGGGACTTTACCGTCAATAAGCAGAAGCAGGTGGACGACTACCCCTACGGCGGCGGCCGGGGGGCGGTGATGCAGGCGGACCCCCTCTACCGGTGCTGGGCCCACATCAGGGAGCGCTTCGGCACGGAGAAAACCCGCACCATCTACCTCTCCCCCTGCGGGACCACCTTCTCCCAGGCCAAGGCCCGGCAGCTGCTGGCGGACTACGACCATCTGATCCTGGTCTGCGGCCACTACGAGGGCATCGACGAGCGGTTCATCGAGGAGTGTGTGGACGAGGAGATCTCCCTGGGGGATTTCGTCCTCACCGGCGGGGAGATCCCCGCCATGGCGGTGGCGGACGCGGTGTGCCGGATGGTCCCCGGCGTGCTGCCGGAGGCCGCCTGCTACGAGGAGGAGAGCCACTGGAGCGGCCTTCTGGAGTACCCCCAGTACAGCCGCCCTGAGGAGTGGCACGGCAGACGGGTGCCGGAGGTGCTCCTCAGCGGCCACCACGCCAACGTGGCCCGGTGGCGGAAACAGCAGTCCATGCTCCGCACCCTCCGCCGCCGGCCCGACATGTTCCGGGAGGCGGATTTTCAGGGCTCCAAGCAGGACCGAAAGCTGCTCGCGGAGGTCTATGAGGTGCTGCGGGAGGAGCGGGCGGCGGACTCAACCGCCGGTTTACCCGGTGAATCGACTGATTAGCGGTTGCTTTTTCCGAAAAAAGCGGCCTACAATGGGGTAAACACCACACGAGGAGGACATCACCATGGAAGAGTTGAAGATCGGCCTGTTTATCCGGGACCGGCGGCTGGAGCTGGGCCTCACCCAGCAGCAGCTGGCGGAGAAGCTGAACATCACCGACAAGGCCGTCAGCAAGTGGGAGCGCGCTGTGAGCTATCCGGACATCACAATCCTCCGGGAGCTGGCGGCGGCACTAGAGGTCAGCGTCGCCGAGCTGCTGGCGGGAGAGCGGGACCCGCGGCCGGCCCAGCCGCCGGCGGCGGTGGAGGACATGGTGGTGGAGACCGTGTCCTACGCCGAGACGGCCCGGCGGAAAAACGGCGGCTGGCGGTTCTGGGCCTTTGCCGCCCTCACCTCCGCCTGTCTCGTGGCGGTCCTGGTGTGCCTCATTATCTTTTTTGCCGTCCCCTCCGTGCGCAGAGCCATGCTCATCGCCATCCGGTCCATCGCCCTGGGCTGGGCAGTGTGTTACCCCCTGCTGCGGGTGGAGCGCTACCCGGTCCGCCGGTCTCTGACCATTCTCTCCTTGGCGCTGCTCCCCTATCTGGCCAGCCTGCACCCCGTCCTGATGGAAAAGCGCTTTCTGGCCGTCGAGCTGCTGAGCCTGCTCTTCCTGTGGGGGGCCTACTTCATCTCCGTGAGGTACCGGCGGCAGAGGCTGCTGGCCACGGGCTGGATCCTGCTGCTGGGCGGCCTGCTGTCGATGGCCATCACCCTGATGGTGAGCGGCCAGTTCTCCCATTTTATCTCCGGCATCACCCTGGCGAGCTCCGGCGGGGGACTCCTGCTGGGCTGCGCCTGGCAGCCCTGGCTCCGGTTCAGCCGGCCCACAAAATAACCGCTGCCGCCCCCTTTCCGGCCGCGCCGGGAAGGGGGTTTTTGCGCCCTCCGGCTGTAACTTTTGTAACCATCTCTGTAACTATTTTTTGTCACACAGGCAGTTTTTCCCTCGTCATAACACCAAATACTAGGTTTTATGTCGACCATTACATAGGAAATATGGGAAAAACACTTGACAAATCGGGGTTTTTCCGCTATACTACACGAAGTTTTCAAAAAAGTAACAAAAGTTACAATTCGGCGCATACACTGTTTAGGCGAAGGAAATTTTGGTGATCCTTTCCTAAAAGGCCGGCATGGCGGAGGGCGGTTTACCCGCGCGTCCGCCGGCATGGAACAACGCAGGGATTCTATGCTTTGCCCTTTTTTGAAAACCATGGAGGTTCAAGTATCATGTTTGAAAGAAGCAAGAAAGCCATGTCCGGCGCGATGTGGCTGATCGCTGTCGCAGCTGTACCGGCTCTCTCCGTTCTGGCACTCTCCCTCACGCCCCACCCCCACGACAACGACGCCAGCGCCCTCTACGTGGTGTCCAACGACGCCTACGTCCATGTGGACGAGCTGGCGGGCGACGTATTCCTCACCGACGGCTCCGACGGCCTGGTCTCCCGCAGGGAGGGCAGCGAGCTGCAGCTCACCGCCGGACGGAACGCCGCCGTCTCCCACCAGGGCGCCACCCGCTACACCGTCACCGAGGACGAGACGGTCAGCGAGCTCCTGGAGCGGCTGGCGATCTATCCCAGCCCCCTGGAGATGGTCTCTCTGGCCTATCTGGACGACCTGCTGGAGATCCGCATTGACTCCGAATTTGTCTTCTATGAGCACATTTCCACCGTAACCGAGCACGAGATCGTCTATCAGTACAACGACCAGAAGCCCGACTGGCAGGAGACCGTCCTGCAGGAGGGGTCCGACGGCGAATACCGGGAGGTCTACGAGGTCATCTATCAGGACGGCGAGGAGACCGGGCGGCACCTCATCGACGTGGTGGATACAGCGGCCGTGCCCACCATCATCGAGCGGGGCACCATGGCCAACTTCGCCAACAACGGCGACGCCGTGGCCGCCATCAGCACCCAGGCCGACGGCTCCGGCACCATCACCCTGGACAACGGCCAGGTCCTCACCTTCAGCGAGGCCCGGACCATGAAGGGCACCGCCTACACCGCCGGCGGCAGCGTGGGCACCCGCACCGCCTCCGGCACCCCGGTCCACGTGGGCGTGGTGGCGGTGGACAAGAAGGTTCTCCCCCTGGGCACCAAGGTGTATGTGGTGTCCAACGACGGGCAGTATGTCTACGGCTTCGCCGTGGCGGAGGACACCGGCGTGCGGGGGAACGTCATCGACCTGTATATGGACACCCACAGCGAGTGCATCCAGTTCGGGGTGCGCAACTGCACGGTCTATATTTTGGACTGACCGGCAGCCAGAACGAGAAGCGCTGCCAGCCGGCGCGCCGCCGTTGGCAGCAGCAGCGAGAGTGATTGGCAACCCGTGGTGAGCGCGGCGTAAGGGCGCTCACCACGGGTTGTTTACAACCTGCATTGAAGCGCTGAAAGAGGGCTGCTGAACTACTCAGCAGCCCTCTTTTGCAGGCGGTTCCCCTCACAGGAACAGATCCGCCAGCATCTTGACAAACAGCATCCCCAGCACTACGAAGATCATGCCCCGAATCTTCTTCCCGCCGCCCCGGATGGCGTACCGGGCCCCGCAGTAGTTGCCCAGCATGCTGCACGCCGCCGCCGGAACCACCAGCGCCCACATCACCTTCCCGCCGATGATGAAGGACACCGCCGCCGCGATGTTGGAGGCCAAATTGCCCACCTTCGAGCAGCCGGAGGCGGTGACCATATCCATGTGGAGCAGGGCGGTGAAGGCCATGATCATAAAGGTGCCGGTCCCCGGCCCGATCATGCCGTCGTAGCAGCCGATCACCAGGCCGATGGCCAGGCTCACCAGCATCTCCCGGCGGCGGCTGTACCGCCGCTCCCCCGCGTCCTGGCCAAAATCCTTCTTCAGCACCAGAAACAGGGCCACCACCGGCAGGGCCACCAGCATCAGCCCCTTGAGCAGCCCCTCGCTGAGCAGCTTGGCGATCTCCGCGCCGATATACCCCCCCGCCAGGGCCCCCAGCGCGGCGCACAGGGCGGCGTGGAGCAGGATTTTGCCGCTGCGGAAGAACTTCACGGAGGCGGTGGCGGAGCCGCAGCCGTTGACCACCTTGTTGGTCCCGGCGGCGAAGTGGACCGGCACCCCGGCCATCATGTAGGCCGGCAGGGTGATGAGCCCCCCGCCGCCGGCCACGCTGTCCACAAAGCCCCCCAGAAAGATCAGCGGGCAGACGATCAGGTACATTTTCAGCAGCTCGTGCATGGCAGATTTCCCCCTTTTCTCGATTCGCGGCGTGATTATATCACAATCGGAAAATTTATGCTACCCATTTTTTCAAATTATGCTATACTGGAGAAAATGCAACCGCCATCAGGAGGAATCGTCTATGAATCTCTGCGACATCCGGGAGGTCCGCTCCCTGCTGGGCCGCCACGGCTTCCGCTTCTCCAAGTCCATGGGGCAGAACTTTCTTATCGAGGACTGGGTCCCCCGCGAGATCGCCGCCGCCAGCGGCGCGGACTCCGCCTGCGGCGTACTGGAGATCGGCCCCGGCATCGGGTGCCTCACCCGCGAGCTGTGCGCCCTGGCGGGAAAAGTGGTGTCCGTGGAACTGGACCGGGCCCTGCTGCCGGTGCTGGCGGAGACCATGGCGGGGGCGGAGAACTTCACCCTCCTCCCCGGCGACGCCCTGAAGCTGGATCTGGCGGCCCTGGCGGAGGAGCACTTTGCGGGGCTCACCCCCATGGTATGCGCCAACCTGCCCTATAACATCACCGATCCCGTCCTCCACGCGCTGGTGGAGGCGGGGCGTTTTCAGTCCATAACGGTGATGATCCAGAAGGAGGTGGCCCAGCGGCTGGCCGCCGGGCCGGGGAGCAAGGCCTACGGCGCGCTGTCGGTCTACATGCAGTACCACACCCGGGTGGAGCTCCTCTTCGACGTGCCTCCCTCCTGCTTCCTGCCCGCGCCCAAGGTGACCTCCGCCGTCATCCGCTGCGAGAGGCGCGCCGCGCCGCCGGCGGCCCCCGTCTGCGGGAAGGACTTCTTCTTCCGCACGGTCCGGGCCGCCTTCGCCCTGCGGCGCAAAACGCTGTGCAACAGCCTGGCCTCCGCCTTTGCCCCCGGACTGAGCAAGGAGGCCATCGCCGGCGTCATCGCCGCCTGCGGCCTGCCCCCCACCGTTCGGGGGGAGGCGCTGGACATGGAGGCGCTGGCCGCCCTGGCGGACGGCCTGCACGCCGCCCAGTCCTCCTACGGCTCCCGGTAATAGGCCTGTACGGCTCGCAGGAAAAAGGCGGCGAAGCCGGGGGCGGTCTTCTCGTAGTGCTCCGTGAACCGCCGGTCCTGGACGTACAGCTCCGCCATGCCCAGATGGGCCTGGGCCGTGACGCTCTCCGGGGGCCAATAGCGGGCCAGCCAGGCGGCGTGGAGCCGCACGGCCTCCCTGGCGTCCTCACCGGCGGGATCGTCCGCCGCCATCGCCCGGAGCAGGGCCTGCCGGTACCCCCTCTCCTCCTCCTGCATCTGCGTCCACTCCCCCTCCGTCATACCCGCCAGACGGGCGGCGCTGTCCGAAACCGCCGCCCCGTACTTCTCCCTGGCCTCCTGTCCGTAGGCGGCCTCGTTTTCTTGGATGATCCGGCGCTTCATGCCCTCAAATTTTTCCTTGTCCTGCATAGTCTGTTCTCCTTCCATTGTCTGTAGTTCCCGGCGGACGGTGCGGATAAGCGCCTCCGTCTCCCGCCGCCGCTCCAGGAGGCGGTCCAGATGTCCCCGCAGGGCCCCCGCCCGGTCGAAGTCCGGCGCGTCCAGAATGCGCCCGATCTCCTCCAGGGGCAGGCCCATCTCCCGGTAGAGCAGAATCTGCTGCAGCCGCTCCACCTCTCCGGCCCCGTAGAGGCGGTAGTCGTTGTCCCCGTTCCGCCGGGGGCACAGCAGACCGATGCTGTCGTAGTACCGCAGGGTCCGGGGCGTCAGGCCTGTCAGCCGGGCCAGCTCCTTGACGGTGTACATGCCGGAATCACCTCCTGATGGTTAGGATAGACCATGACGCGGCGTCAAGGTCAAGGGGTTTTTTATTGATTTTATAGACGAAAATCGTCTTATAACTTCTTACAAGCCTTTATAGAAAACGGCAAAAACCATTGATTTTTCAAGGTTCTTGCCGTTTCTGCTTATATCACGCCGTATCTCTTTACAAGCCCACTTTTGGAGCAAGGGCGGCAAAATAGCGTCAAAAATTTAGACGCATGAACAGGAGGACGACATGAAAAACGAGCTTTTAGACAAGGGTATTATACTCCCGTCCGGCGAAATCGGCAAGGATAAGATAAACCTTGTAGCCGGGGCAATCACGCAGCCATTCGCAGAAATGGTATGGGTAACGACGGGCGGCGATATGGAAACCATAAACCGCTTGACAGATATTCTTGTTACCATGAACACTCCCGCCGACCAGGGGAAGCTGTTCAAAATCATCAAAATGCTCTACGGGCTTATGGGCTTGCCCTTTTCCGGGGAAGCCGAGCCTATGGACGCAGACCCCGCCGTTTTGGAATACTTCATTTTTTCCTTTACGGCAGACTTTCTTTCTGCGCTTGGAGGGCTTCATATTCCGATTGCAGCGCGGCGAGGTTCGGGAGCTTTGCAATGCCCGCCGCTTTCAGCGACCTTGCGGCGGCTTCATGTAGGATAATCGCCTGTTCCTGTCCGGCTCGGTACTTCTCCCTGTTCCTTGCCTTCCGGTATGCGTCATAGACGGGCTTTGTCTTTTGGTAGGTGGAAACATTCTTGATAAGCACCGCCATGTCCGCAAGCCGCTTTTCCGCGTTCTTCAATGCGTCTGCCGCCTGTCCGCTTTCCGCTGACATTTCCTCAATCCGGCTGACTAAATCCGCGTACTGTTCAATCTTGTGTCGCTGGGATAGTGATCTACCGTAGAGAGCTTGTCCATATCTGCCTGCGACAAGGCGCTAATGGACACCTGCCGGTCACGCTGGCGCTTTAAGCCGCGCTGGTAGTTATGGGCCTCGTTCCGCAGTACCGACTTGCAAAAGGCGTCAAACCGGCACTCGTCATAGCTGCGGGGGATAGCATCCATCTTCTCACCCCCTTTCCTCGGGGATGGTGGTGGTTCTCTCCCTTTCCGCTAACATGACACCGGCAACGCCGTCTGCTACCCGCTAAAAGCCCCTTTTGCGAAAATAATTTTTCCTGATCGGCGCAGACCGCAGAAAACGACAAAAACCGCCCGGCAGGTCGCAGACCTACCGGGCGGGACGCAAGAATAAAATTGCATTTTGTAACTGTGTATAGTTCATGCTCGTGGCTGGAATGTCCCCAGGCGGAGGACGGGCTTTTTTTGAC
>Ga0224748_10654_pt1 | contig 11017 bp, 14 predicted proteins | sample LIM_F_Water_Neg_FD_182074 | JGI IMG/M metagenome (GOLD analysis project Ga0224748, IMG submission 182074) | Enriched cells from gastrointestinal tract of the lab mouse from Pacific Northwest National Laboratory (PNNL), Richland, Washington... | ecosystem: Host-associated > Mammals > Digestive...
TATTTCATTTCACGCCCCCTTCAGGGACAACCTGTTTTAGTTTCGATCATTGGTGTTTTGATTGCGGTAATGCTGATCAATCTTCTAATTCCATCAGGCTCAGCCAAAGCAGCGATTGTAATGCCCATTATTATCCCTATTGCTGAAATTGTGGGATTAACCGCTCAAACCGCAGTGCTGGCCTATCAACTCGGCGATGGTATCACCAACATGTGCGGCCCCCTTTATGGCACTCTGCTGTTGGTGTGCAGTATGGGCAAGGTTCCTTTTTCCAAATGGGAAAAATTTGTTCTGCCTATGCTGGCAGGCCTGAGCGTTATTGCCGCTGTTTTTCTTTTCATCGCAATCCAAATCGGTTATTGCTGAATGGAGTATCAGGTTTTATCAGAACATTCCGTTTGGATATTCCTACTATTTTAACCACAAAATTGCCTGAAAGTAAAATACGGAAAACTTAAAGACGTTATACTTATTTTCATATAACATCTCTGTGCCCAACCAAAATAAAATTCTGGTTGGGCACAGATGTTTTGAGTTTATAATTGATCTTATCCTTGATTTGCGGGGGCAATTTTTGCATATCCGTCCCAGGAAAAAACTGCCCGTTCATCCTTGTTGCCGTAGACCTGATCCACATCACAGATATACAGATAATGATCCCCGGTTTCAATAAACTCCTTCAAACTGCACTGGATTGCCACACGGCTGTGCAGCGGAATCTGAATTTCACTGCCAGGTATGTTCTGCATCTCAATACCGAACTTGGAGACCTTATCTGTATTCCGCCCGGTCGAAGTGCCGCAGCCCATAACGGCATCCGCAATCTCCGCGCCAGGAATAGAGAGAATAACTTCCTTATTTTGGCGAACCATCTCGCCGCTGTATGAGGTCTTGGCCATTGCGTAGGCAATCATTCCCGGATTAAAGGAGAGATACGTCCACCAAGACACAGTAGCCAGGTTAGTAGTTCCATCAGGCTTCTGTGTGCAAACGATTGAAACCGGATTTGGTGAAGTCAGAACCGAGGCCTGAGGCAGTTTGATCTGTTCCATAATTATAATCATCCTTCCAATCTGAACTAAATGGGATTCTTTAACAATGCAAGTATATCTGAAATGGAATCAAAAACAAGTACGCACATTTAAGTAATATACTTACCTCTAGGAGGGTGTACCATCTTCTCATATGAAAAAAGATATAACGTTATCAAGTAATTCGTATTTGATTTGCAGACGTGCTTCCTCATATAATAATATCATAAAACACCGCAGCCTGCGGCAAAAATCGAGGAGGCAATCTATATGAGCAAGAAAATCGTGGTTATCACCGGCAGTCCCCGAAAAAGCGGCAACAGCTTTGCCATGACTGACGCTTTTATTCAAGCGGCTCAGGCTAAAGGGCATACCGTCACCCGATTTGATGCCGCTATGATGAAGATTGGCGGCTGTCACGCCTGCGAGACCTGCTACAAGACTGGCAAGGCCTGTTCCTTCGACGACGACTTCAATATCATCGCCCCCGCCATTCTGGAGGCGGACGCTGTGGTTTTCACTATGCCTGTCTACTGGTACTCCATCCCCGCCCAGATCAAAGGTGTTATTGACCGGCTGTTCTCCTTCGTGGTGGGCGGCAAGGACATCGCAGGCAAGGAGTGCGCCATGATTGTCTGCTGTGAAGAAGCGGATATGGACGTGATGGACGGGGTCCGTATCCCTCTTGAGCGCTCCGCCGCACTGATGAAGTGGAAAATGATAGGGGAGGTGCTGGTGCCTGGAGTCCTCAACGCCGGCGACATCGCTAAGACGGATGGCTGTGCCCAGGCAGTCGCTTTAGCAGAGAAATTTTAAGAATGAGAGGTTTTGCGTTATGCCTAAGAAGATCGTCATCTTAAACGGAAGTCCCCGGAAAACCGGCAATACATCTACTCTGGTTAAGGCGTTTACCGAGGGAGCTGAAAACGCCGGCCACACCGTTACTGAGTTTTTTCTGGACGGCATGAACATCCACGGCTGCAAGGGCTGTTTTGGCGGCCATAGCAGCCAGGAATGTCCCTGCGTTCAGAAGGACGATATGACTCAGATCTATCCAGCCGTGAAGGAGAGCGATGTGGTCGTGTTGGCAACGCCGCTCTACTATTGGAACATGAGCGGCCAGCTCAGAACGGCAATCGACCGCCTATTCGCCCTAGAGGAGGGTGACGGCAATCTGCTTCGGGGCGGCGGCAGAGCTTCGGCCCTGCTTATGGCGGCGGAGGGCCATGGGTTTGAAGATGTTGTCCTCTACTATGACCACCTTATGGAGCATCTGCGCTGGAACAATTTAGGCCATGTTCTTGCTGGCGGAAATATGGATGTCGGCGACATTCAAGGGAAATCAGAACTTGAAGAAGCCTATCGGCTTGGAGTATCTATCCAATAACAGGATAAAAACAGAGCGACCGGCTGCGCAGAAATGCGAAGCCGGCCGCTTGATATATGGTGATTCAGTTTTTATGTTCAAGATTGAGCAGAAAGTGTATTGGAGCTCTGGTTATAAACCTGTACAACACATTTCCACTCTCCATTCAGTTTCATCATCAGAAGGTAGTCAGTGAAATCCGCATTGCCGCCCCAGTTTTCCTCCAAAACCCGAACAACTGCCATAGTTTCCACTAAGGCAATTACATCCACGCGAGCTTCAAATTTCGGGTGAGAACCAACACGGTCTACATCATTAAAAAAGTTTTGGATCGGGCCACAGGAGAACTGAGATCCAGAGCAGCCGTACACCATCGCCTCCTCACTGAAGGCATCCCTTGCAATTGCGCTATCCCCTTCCGCTACGCCGTTAAGACGTTTTAGGGCTGCCGCCTCTACAGCTTGATATTCTTTCAGCGATGCACGCATAATGAACTCCTTTCAATCAAATGAAATAAAATCCCGGAGCGGAAAGTGGGGGTTCCCGCTCCGGATCAGGATATCAGAAGGTAGGATTACTTCTTTTGAATGGTGTTGGAGTTCTGGTTGTAAGCTTTCGCTACACACTTCCACTCGCCGTCCATTTTCATCAGCAGCAGGATATCGGTAAAGTCGATACGGCCACCCCATCCCTCTTCCAGTACGCGGACAACAGCCAGAGTCTCCTCCACGTCAAGGACATCTACGCGGGCCTTGAAGTTTTCCCCGCCTGGAACGGTGTCCACATTGTGGTAAAACTGCTCAATGGAGCCGTGCTCCAGTTCACCGTCCAAGTAACCGAACAGAACGGCCTCATCAATGAACAGCTTCTTGGCATGGGTGCTGTCTCCCTCGGCCACGCTTTTGACAAAATTCATGGCAGCAGCCTCGACGGCCTGATACTCTTTCAGTTCAGCTCTCATAATGATTGACTCCCTTTCATGCTTTCATCATTTTCTGAATGGAATGAGTCGCTTGACTTTTTTCCACCAGATGACTATAATTATATTTCAAATGAACAGAATATCAAGTACGCACATTTAAGTGCGATACTAACATAAAGGTTATATACTTACTAAAAGGAGAGCGTATTATGGGACAGAGATGTATTGCAGATGAATGCTTGGAGACCACTGGATTTAGCTATACCCTGTCATTGATCAACGGAAAGTACAAAATGACTATTTTGTATGCCCTGATGGAATTTGGAGTAGTCCGATTTAATGAAATGAAAAAGTATATTGGCACTATTTCCTATAAGACCCTCAGCGTTATGCTCAAAGAATTGGAGGCAGATGATTTGGTCCACCGTGAGGAATATCCTCAGATACCTCCTAAGGTAGAATATAGTCTAACAGAGCGAGGAAAGTCTCTGATCCCCATTTTAGATAGCATGTGTGAGTGGGGAGATACACACCGTTTGCAACGTCTACATGTCATTTGATCCTATAGATCAAAATCCCCCGGCTTTCAAATAAGGCCAGGGGATTTTGATTATGCTCTGTTATGCCGCCTTTTGAAATCGAATACTGTTTGCCCTTACCTGAAGCTCCTGAGCCAGGAATTTGAGCGTGTTAAACTCATCATCCAGCCCGTCCAACTCCCGCTGGAGCACCTGCTCATAGTGCTTCTTTTTCGCCTCCAGGCCCTGGACCTTCAGCACCCAGCGGTCCATGACCGCCGGACTCTGGCTCCCGGACTGGATCAGGTAGTCGCACCGCTCCTGGTATGCGGCAATTTCTTTCTTCACTGCCGCGTAGAACTCCTCGGTCATTTTGCCCCGCTGCTTTTCGTCGTCGATAATGTAGAAGCTGTTCACCATCAACGGGGTGTTATTGCGGTTGAGGTCGCCCAGCAGGTTGATGAAGTCCTCAAAAATGTCCACCTTTTCCATGTAGGTCTTAGGGACAAAGTACATATGTCCAGCGATGCTTAGTTTGGTGGCGTCAAGACTGCGCAGGAAATTGGCGCAGATAGTCTCGATCTGTTTGCGGTTGGCGCACCGCTGGTAGAGCTCAAACAACTCCTCCGCCCGGCGGCAGCAGTCCCGCACATCCACCACATCGTCCATCATCAGATTGTCACAGCGAAATACATGATCCCGCTTGTCAAAGCTGATGTTGGCCAGCTTTTCATACTGGTTGGTTCTTTGATTCAGCGTCTCTTTCACCAGTTCCCGGGAAAGAATATCCGCCGTGTGCTTGTTGTCCCGACAATAGGCCAGGTAGATGTGGGTCTCACTTCCGGAGGTGACGGGATACCGCTCCCGAATATCCCCAGTGGCGGAGCGGAAGGCATCCGCCACCGACAGCCGCTTGCCGCCGGTGTAGGGAATGTCCATCTCATCACAGAGCTTTGCCAGGGACTCCTTCTCCACCAGGAGATTGCTCAGGGAGAAGTAGAGGAATTTGCCCAGCATATGCTCCTTGTCGCCAGTAGATGTACCAATGAAGTCCTTCATATCAAATACGTTATCCATAATAATTCCTTTCTCTACATAGCAGCCGCCCGGCTGAGGAGGTAGTCATCCACTCCCTTGTAGGCCGGGTCCCATGTGTATTTCGTGTACTTCCACCGCTTGAACTTCTGCACTTCCTTTCGCATAGCCAGAATGGCGTTGCGGACCTCCGGTTTGGTATTCTGATCCATGTCCATAGCCTCCACAACTTCGGTTACACCCAGGTCAAGGAGGGTATCGGTCAGGCCGTTCAGTGCATTGACACCGCCGATACACACGAACAGGGCGTCATGGGCCAGGAAACTGGCCACGTCCCCTTTCAGCGGCCCTTCTGTCAGATAGGCCCGCTTACTGGTGGTGTCACCGGTGACATGGACCCAGGAATAGCTCCGGGTGCCGTCGGTCATATCCCGGCTGGACAGCCAGCGGTATTTGCGCCTTGGGTCGTCCGTATCATCCAGGCGGATTTTCAGCCCCTGAATCAAGCCGTTTTTATCTCGAACCGGAATCAGAAAACCGTTTGGCCCGGCCAGGGTCCAGTCGCCGTAGTAGGTACGGAAACCGGGTACACCCAGCAGATCAACGCCGCAGGAGCGGAGCAGGGAGGCAAGAAGCCGCCGGCCCTGTTCCGTCCTCGGCATACTGCGGTACTCGTTGCGCTGAATTCTATCCGCAGACAGCCCGCGTTCCAGCAGGTTTTCCCGGTGCTTGTCCAAAAGCGTCAGATGGTTCAGCATGGCGGAATAGGCGGCGTGCCGTTCCTCCAAGGAAATGGGCTGCCGCTCTGCTTCTGTGTTTTGAGGAGTCGGCTGTTTGGGGAGAGGATACACATTTGTCCCCTTTGCCAACTCCTGATACGCCTGTTTGTTGCTCACCCCGTTCAGCCTGGCGTACAGCGTGACGCTGTTACCATGTGCGCCGCAGAGGTTGCACCGAAACTGATCGGTGGCGGTGTTCAGGCTCAGATGATACTTTCCCTTACCGTGGTCGCCGCAGAAGGGGCAGCTTGCCTCGACCTCCCGCCGCCGAAGCGTCCGGGAATCGAGGACAAGCCCGCACCGCCTGGCTGTGTCCACGATGGGGATTTTCTCATAGGTCAAGCGGTTTCACCCCTCTGTCTGACAATTAAGCGGCTCGCTGTTCTGTCGCTGTGGGGACAGGCCGCAGGGGCCGTACCTCCAGGGGTGCGCCGTGTACACACTTGGCCATGATGACCTGCCCGGTGGGGCGCACGTTGGCCAGATCGTCCACCGACTCCATGTTGTCCACGAACACCGGATAGTTGCGCCCGGTGAGCCGCTTCACCAGCTCGGACACCTCCATCCCCGCCCGAATTTTTTCAGACAGGGACAGCCGGTCATAGCGCCGGTCATTGTAGGTAAACTTGAAAGCGGCCTTCTGTTCGCCGGTGGTTTTCATCACATCATACAGAGAGATGGCCACCTTGTTCATTTTCAGTGACTCAAAGATCAGCTCAGCCCGCACGCTTGCGTAGATAACCACATTGGAGATCAGGGCCTTCAGCTCCTTGACTTCCTGCTTGTCCTGAGCAATCTGGCCGTCGAAGTCAGGCTGCTCCTGTTCGGCGGCGCGCTTGGCCGCATTCAGTTCCGCGGCACACTGGCGGGCCTCCTCCCGGCAGGTGAGAAGGTGGTCGTATTCCTGCTGAGACAGGCTTCCGTACTCCAGGCTGGCGGACAACCGCTGGATCTCTTCCCGCAGGCCGTCCGTCTGTCTGTCCTCCGTCACCTTGTCCCTCTGCCAGGTGAGCGCATCGATCTCAGTCTGGATCTTGAGGATGTCGTCCGCCTGGAACTGGTCAAAGGTGGCCTGGGTCTTGCCGTCCAACTCCTGAAGCTGCTTCAGCTGGGCCTGCTGCTCCCGGCCCTCCGCCACGATGGCGTCAATGACCTTCTGGAGCGCCCCCCGCACCTCGGCCAAGTTCTGTTCCGTCACCGGACGGCGGCAGGTGGGACAGGCCACGCCGGGGACAAAGGCTTTCATAATCTGAGCCTCCCGGCGGTACCGGTTCCCCAACTCGGTCACCTTGGCGCCAGTATCGGCTATGGCTTGGGTATACTGGGACTGATACTGCTCTGCCCGGCGCTGGGCCAGTCTCTGGTTCAACGCCAAAATCTGTGCGTCAATCTCCGCTGTCCCGCTGGAGTTCTGGGCTGCTTCCTCGTAGCGGGCGCTCAGTTCCACAAGCCGGGCCTCCATCTGAGCGCGATCCAGGCCAGCGAAACGCTTGTTTTCCAAGGCGCTCAGATCATTGTCCAGCCGGCTGTAACGCTCTGTCAAGTCGGCGACGGCTTGTTTCTGAGCCTCGGCCTGAGCATCGGCCTGATCCTTCTGGCCCTGGAGATAGATCATGTGCTCCTCCAGCTCCCGAATCTCCGCGCGCTTGCTTTTCAGAAAAGCGTCGGGGGAGAGAATGTTTACCCCCTCCAGGGCGGCCCGGGTGGCCTCGGAAAGCCTGTCCATTACCGCCTCATGGGAGATCATGGGCAGGTACATCTCCAACAGATTTTTGCCGTTATCCCCCAGCTCCTCAATAAAGTATAGGGGATTGAAAATGGACAGAAACACATCCCGCTCGCCGAACATATCCGTTAAGTCCAGCTGGCGGATTTCATAGCCGTCGTAGTGGATGGACATACGGTTTTTGTGCCGGGTTCGGGTCAGCTCATGGGAGGCACCCGCCTCATTCACGAAGCGCAGGGAGATGAATACATCGGGCCGGAACTCATTGTGCAGCTTGTCGATGCCCCGCTCCCCGAAAAAGGGCTGGCCGGTGATGGCGAAAGCGATGGTGTCCGCAATACTGGTTTTGCCCCGGCCATTGCCGCCGGTGATGGTGGTGGGATTGCCGAAGACCAGATCGGTGGTCTCCCGGTAGGACTTGAAGCCCTCGATGGTCATGCCGGTGATCTGAAACTGTTCAATCTTTTTCATGCCGTCCTCCTCTTACGCCGCCTGATCCTGGGGCACCACAATCCGGTAGTCCCGCAGGATATAGAACACCACGGTGTCCTGCTTCTGAAGCTCCAGCTTCACGCCGGTCAACTGAACTCCATTAACCAGTTCCGGGCGCTCGCCCATGGCGACCGCAGCGATTTGTTTTTGATCCCAACCTTGCAGCATTACAGTGGTGTGAATCCCGTTGGCAAATTTCTGGGGACGGGTCGCAATGACAGTATAGGTTCCGGTTTTGCTGTCCGGCTCCGGTTGGGACCTGGGCAGCGGCTGGACCGGCGCGGGGCCTGTCTGCGTATTGGCTACTGTGAGCGTGGAAGCCTCCCTGGTCTGCTTTGGGGTCAGGGTGGACTGCACCCCGCCGGCGGGGGCCGGTTCCAGCCTCAGCTTGTTCAGGGTGTCTGTGTAGGCCTTGTCCAGCTTGGCACGCTCACTCTTTTTGATCACCCAGCTTCTGCCTTGCTTCTCAATATCCACCCAGACCACATCCATACCGTAAAGCACCCGGCCGATGCCCCACTGGACAGCGGCCCGCTTCATGCTGTCGGACAGGCCGCCCTTGACCGGCTCGATGTCCGAGTCCTCCGCACCGTCCCACTTGGTAATGAAGCCTTTCTCCGGGAAATAGATGGAGATACCGCAGATCTGGGCCTCCTTCTGTCCGGCCTTGTGCCAGGGCTTGTACTCGTTGTACCAGCCGTCCGGACCCACCACATCGTCCAGCCGGGCCTGAATGGCCCGGTTGGTCACATAGGGGACCGCAATCCCCCGCATTTGGCTTTCGATGGCCCTTTGCAGCCGCCACTCCAGGTCCTCCGGGGCAAAGGACCGGGCCAGTTCCTGCTGGATGGTTCTCGCGTCTTTCTGTGCCATAACATTACCTCCTGCTGATAAAATCTTGCAGTGTTTTTCCGTTTGATACCAGAATGTCCGAATAGTAATACGACGGCTCCTTGTCCTTCAGGTGCTCCAGAAGCGCTGCGTGGGAGAGACGGAGCTTGTTTTTCTTGACATCATACATATCATCATTATCCGGCAGTCCCAGCAAAAAGCGGGGAAAGTTCCGAAGCAGCGTCTGTTTTTTGTACCGGGGCAGCACATTATTTCCAGTGCAGACCATATTGTTGGGGTGTACGTTGGAAAACGGGTAGTAAAACATAGGGGTCTCCGGCGTTGGCTTTTCATCCGCCACAACGCCCATGGAACACTCCGCTACCTTGCCGGAATCCAGCATCCGTATCCCAAATACCAAACGGGGAATGGGGAAATTGAAATACTCAATATCCTGGTACATCACATCCGCACGCAGTTCCGGATTCCAGATTGTAAAGAATTTCTCTTTCCGATCCATGGAGATGTGCAGGCAGTTGTCCGGCAAAAAGCCGCTGCTGACCATCTCATTGCTCCAGTAGCTTCCATTGATCGCAAAATAGAAGTCAAGCGGTGAAATTTTCTTATAGGCCACGATCCCGCCTGGCTTATGTTCTTCTATGGTCAGGCTATGCTGTCCGGGGGAAACTCGGATTACAACATCCCGGGAACAGTCTTTGTTTTCCGCTGGCATCGTTAAGCCGCCTCCATTTCTGTTTCATCTTCCGCATCAGCCAGTTCCTTTTCCAGACGCGCATTCTCCCGCTGGACATAGAGCAGCAGATCAAGAAGGGAGGCGTTAAAGGCCATAGGTTCATAAGAGTCTGGCGAAAGCCATAATTCCAGCTGCACACTGTTCCCTTCAAAGCTGACCTTCCAATCATAGATGGAATAACTGCCGCCTACCACAAAATACTCCACAATGTCTTTGATTTTCTTCTGCCATACGCTGAACACGCAGTTATGCAACTCACACCACCGCCATCCCATATCGAGATAGCGGTTGAATGCGGGGTGCCTGAGATACAAAACGGTAAAGTCGGAATCCTCCTCCTGTCCCGCCATGCTATCGTCAAAAATTCCCCAAAAGGCATAATCCGCTGCCATATAAAATGCGTCCACGTCAAATTCACTGAACATATCAAGCGTATGCTGAAATCTCTCCGGGCTGTTATCGTGGAGGTATTTCAGCATTTGCAAGGATATTAAAACATCCTCCTCATACTCGTAGTCGTACATGAGGCGTCCTCCTAAAAAAATTCCTGCCGCCCAGCAGCCGTTCCCGATGTCTTATGCACAAAAAAAATTGATCCCATGAAGCCAGCCGGAGGGCGTCGTGTTCAGCCAGTTCGCGTGCCCGCTGGAACGCAGATCTTTCATCTCAAAGGCAGACCAATCCAGATGCTTCAAGTCAACGCTGCCGTCTTTTTTCAGCACATCAAAGATATTCTTTTGCAGATATTCGCTGTGCTCAGGCGTCTCCACCATAGGCTTTTCCTCTGGCGCAATTTGGAGAAGGGCAATGAATTGCCGCATATCAAATTCAGTCATTTGGCGCCTCCATTTCCTCCAGCGTGACCGCACACAGGGCGTAATCGCCAGGATGGGCGGCAATCGCTTTTTCAAGCCCCGGGTCAATTACTGCGCATTTCTGTTCCATAAAATAGAGCCCGCAGTCCGGGAGGGGTTCACCCTCCATCATGGTCAGATGCCAGAGGGAGTGGGCTCTCAGTGCGTCGCTGCTTTTATCCGCTGTGACGTGGCAGACCAGGGTATCCCCAATCCGCTCGGTCTGGTCAAAATTGATATTGTTCAGCATCCCAACTGAATGAAACGCAATGGCGTCATCCTGCTTTTGTTTCGCCTGGTAAAGCGCATTGAGGAAGGTCACCGGGTCTTCCCGCCCCAGCACGACGCTGAACGGATAAGCGAGCGCCTGTCCCCAAGGGGCTGCGGCGGGGTAGAAGCGTCCGTAGAATTTCCCCAAATTGGGTAATAGAAGCTGAGATACCGCAGCCCACGCCTGTGTGCGGGCTTGTTCTGTGTTTTGAGGCAGCCATTTTCTCGGCATAATGACCACCAGATAGTTGAAGTTCATAGGCACGCTCCTTAATAATCCTCCGGCAGCAGCACAGTTGTGGCCGACCGGTCCCATTCGGTGATGATCCAGAATTTGACGCCATCCTTGCTGTGGTAGACGGAGAACAAGCGCTCTCCGCCCTTCACCGCTCTGTCATTGGCCCACTTGTCCTGCGGAGAAACATCGCCCCAGTCACAG
>Ga0224748_10656_pt1 | contig 11005 bp, 9 predicted proteins | sample LIM_F_Water_Neg_FD_182074 | JGI IMG/M metagenome (GOLD analysis project Ga0224748, IMG submission 182074) | Enriched cells from gastrointestinal tract of the lab mouse from Pacific Northwest National Laboratory (PNNL), Richland, Washington... | ecosystem: Host-associated > Mammals > Digestive...
ACACCGGCCTTTTAGCCAGCCAATCCCATTCGGTCCATGTATTCGACGATGCCCGCACTTTGGAGCGCAATGAGAATACGATGATTTTCATTTTAGATGAGAAAGTTTCTTCCGAAGGGGACGTGCGTGCCCTGGGCATCCGCCATGGCGACGTGATCTGGCTGGAGCCCCATTTTACCGTTACGCCCAGCGGGTTTATCAAATCCCGCTTTATAGATAATAAGGCATGTGTGGCCTGTGCCTTGGCGGTGGTCAAATTTATGAAAGACAAAGGCCTGGCCCCGTCCTGCAATGTCTGGTTTGCCTTTCCCCATTATGAAGAGATTAACCATGGTGGGTCCTATGTGCCTGCAAAAGTCAGCCAGTATGTGGCTTTGGACATTGCCCTGGTTGGGCCGGATTACGACGGCAGGGAAGATAAGGTTTCCATTTGTGTGAAGGACAATTTTTCCCCTTATGACCGGGAACTGACCAGCCGGTTGATTGACGTGGCGGGGCGCATTGGGCTGGATTTTGCGGTGGATATTTTTTACCGGTATGGCACGGATGCTAACGCCGCCGTGCGGGCAGGCAATAACATCCAGGCGGCCGCTTTTGGCATGGGTACTTTTTCTTCCCACGGGATGGAACGGACCCATGTGGACGGGGTTATGGATACTGCCCGCCTTTTAGCCGCATTTCTGACAGAAGGGTAAGGGCAGAAGCAAAAGGTAAAAGCGGGGCAAAAAGCCATGGCCTTTGCGAAAAAACGGTTTAGATACAGGGAAAAGAGGCCTTGTGTTTAAATAAAACGCAGCTGGGGGATGCCGGCGCGTTAAATGGCAGGATAGATCAACCGGCGCGTTATGGGCAATACAGAAGGCAGCTGTAAAAAATACGTAAAAAAGGAGAGAAAATAAGTGAAAAAATTAGTGAGTGCATTGCTTGCAGGCGTTATGTGCGCGAGCCTGCTGACCGCCTGCGGCGGATCATCTTCCAACACCCCGGATGCCGGCGGCGCCGCTTCCAGCGGGGCCGGAACGGAAAGTTCCCAAGGGGGGAGTTCCATGATTCATATCGGCATTAAGACCGATTTAACTTCCCTGGACCCCCATAATCATAACGATACCATATCTGCCTATGCCACCAGGCATATTTACAATAATCTGGTCAAGCTGACCCCGGATAATACGTTTGTGGGCAACTTGGCGGAAAGCTGGGAATTTAAAGATGACGTAACCGTGGAATTTACGCTGAAAGAAGGCATCAAGTTCCATAACGGGGAAACTTTGACGGCGGAAGATGTAAAGTTCTCCCTGGAGAGGCAAAAAGAGTCCCCCAAGGTCGGGCACCTGGTATCTATGATCGACAGTGTGGAGGTGGTGGATGACACCCACTTTATTATTCACATGAATACCCCGTCCAATGCGTTGATTTCTTCCCTGAACCATTCCGGATGCGCCATCTTCTGCAAATCTTATGTGGAAGGGCTGGATGCGGAAGGGAAGACTTTGGAAAGCGCCCCCATGGGATGCGGCCCATATAAGTTTGAGGACTGGACCCCGGGCGCATCGTTTACCTTGGTGAAATTTGACGATTATTTTGACCCGGAGACGGCTGCCAAAAACGACGGGCTGGTTTTTAAAGTGATTCCGGAAGAGTCTGCCAGGACCATTGCGCTGGAAACCGGGGAGCTGGATATGGTTATCGCCCTCAATACTACGGATGCGAACCGGATCCGTGACAATGCAGAGCTGGCCCTTGACGAGTGCGATTCCACCCATGTGGAATACCTGGCCCTGAACGTGCAAAAGGCGCCGCTGGACAATAAGCTGGTACGGCAGGCCTTGAATTATGCCATTAAAAAAGACGATATTGTTATTGCTGCTATCGACGGGGAAGGCGACCCGTTCCACAACTACATCGGAAAAGCAGCTATCGGCTATTATGATACGGCGGTAAATTATGAATACAATCCGCAGAAAGCAAAAGAACTGCTGGCTGAGGCCGGTTATGCAGACGGATTTACCATCAACTGCTATTTGGCTACGGAGATCCGGGCACGGATCGCGACTATAATCCAGGCCAATTTAGCCGAAATTGGCGTTACCATGAATATTGAGCAGATGGAATCTTCCACTTTTTATGAGAAGACCGGAAACGGTGAACATGACACTTGCCTGACCGGGTGGGTGGCCAACGCGGAGCCGGATAATACTTACCGCCCCCTGTTTTGGAGTGAAAATGTGGGCGCCGGCGGAAACCGCAGCTTTTATCAGAACCCGGATGTGGACGACTTGATTAACGACGCAGCGAAAAACACTGACCCGGCGGCAGTGCAAAAGGACTATGAGTCTATTTTGGCTACCGTGTCGGATGACGCCATCTGGGTGCCGCTGTTTACCAAGAAAGAACTGGTAGCCCGTAACAAAGACGTGCAGGGATTTACCATTTCCGCCATCGGCATGCATGACTTTTACGGTGTGCATTATTGATCCGCAACCCTTTATAAAAAGAACCTATTTCCCTATGCCCTGCCCGTTTTCCGGCGCAGGGCATAGGCAGTTACCATTATCAAAAAAGGAGTCTGAGATATGCATAAATACGTAATGAAACGTCTTCTGATGCTGATTCCTGTTATTTTGGGCGTATCTTTCCTGGTTTTCTTTATCATGTCGCTGGCCCCTGGGGACACGGCCCGGATGATCTTGGGTGACGACGCGCCCATCGAGGCAGTGGAAGCTCTGCGGGAGGAATTGGGGTTAAATGACCCGGTGATGGTCCGTTATGCCCATTATATGCTGGATTTGCTCCATGGGGATCTGGGAACTTCTTATAAATCAAGCCGTCCTGTGTTTAGTGAAATTGCAGCCCGTTTCCCTGCCACGTTCCGTTTGTCTTTTTGGGGGATGATGTTTGCCGTAGTGTTGTCTATCCCCATTGGGATCATATCGGCTACGCGGCAATATTCCATTGCGGACAGCGTTAGCATGGTGCTGGCTTTGCTGGGCGTGGCTACACCCAATTTCTGGCTGGGGCTGATGTTGATTATCGCCTTTTCCCTAAACTTGCGCTGGTTTCCGTCAGGGGGGGCGGAAGGGTGGAAATCCTTGGTCCTTCCTGTGATTACTTTGGGCACCGGCTGTATGGCCAACATTACCAGGACCACCCGCTCGTCCATGTTGGAGGTCATACGCCAGGACTATATCCGCACGGCCAAGGCCAAAGGCGTGAGCCATAGGAAGGTTATCAATAAACATGCCCTTAAAAATGCCCTGATACCTGTGGTTACGGTGATCGGCCTGCAGTTTGGCGCCCTTCTGGGCGGCGCGGTGCTGACGGAGGCGGTGTTTGCCTGGCCTGGCCTGGGGACTTACCTGGTCAACAGCATCAAAGCCAAGGACACGCCGGCGGTATTGGGATGCGTAATTATTTTTTCCATCTGTTTTAGTATCGTCAATCTGTGCGTGGACTTGCTGTATGCGTATATCGACCCACGCATTAAGTCCAAGTATAAATAGGAGGTGGCGGCATGAGTACGGAAAAAACAAAAAAGCGGAGTATGGCAGCAGAAATCTGGCAGCGCCTGCTGCGCAATAAAATGGCTATGCTGGGGCTTGCCATCCTGGCTATTTTGGCTTTGCTGGCAATTTTTGCCGATGTGATTGCCGATTATGATACAATGGTCGTAGCCCAGAACATACCAGAACGGCTTCAGGGGCCCAGCGCGGCCCATTGGTTTGGTACGGATGAATTCGGGCGCGATATTTTTGCCCGCATTATCCATGGCGGAAGGGTATCCCTGGTGGTAGGCCTGATCTCTGTGTCCGTGTCTTTGCTGGCCGGCGGTTCCCTCGGCGCTTTTGCCGGTTTCTATGGGGGCCGGGTGGACAATGTTATCATGAGGGTTATGGATATTTTTCTGGCGGTCCCCAGCATTTTGCTGGCCATTACCATTGTGGCCGCGCTGGGCACCAACCTGGTCAACGTTATGCTTGCCATTGGCGTGTCCGGCATCCCCACGTTTGCCCGTATTGTCCGGGCTGCGGTTATGGGCGTAAAAGACCAGGAATTTGTGGAGTCGGCCCGGGCCATTGGGGAAACCAACACGGCCATTATTTTCCGGGAGATTTTGCCTAACTGTATGGCGCCGATTATCGTACAGTCAACCTTATCTGTGGCAAGCGCTATTTTGTCTACGGCATCTTTGAGCTTCATCGGGCTAGGCGTCCAGCCGCCGGATCCGGAATGGGGGGCCATGTTGTCCAGCGGACGGAATTTCCTGCGTGACGCGATGCATATTACGCTGTTCCCCGGATTGGCGATCGTTGTTACTATCCTTGCCTTGAACCTGTTGGGCGACGGCCTCCGTGACGCCCTGGATCCAAGGCTGAAACAGTAGGAGGTACCCATGGCAGAAAAACAGTATTGTATTGATATTCAGGACCTTGCCGTAAAATTCACCACTATGGACGGCGTGGTACATGCGGTCAACGGTGTGGATTTGAAGATTGAAAAAGGGAAAACCCTGGGGCTGGTGGGGGAAACCGGCGCGGGGAAGACTACCACAGCCCTTTCTATTTTAAGGCTGATCCCCAACCCTCCGGGCGAGGTCACCGGGGGTTCCATTGTCCTGGAAGGGAAAAATGTGTTTGAATATACGGAGAAAGAGATGGAAAGCATCCGGGGCAAGCAGGTTTCCATGATCTTCCAGGACCCTATGACGTCTTTGAACCCGGTTATGACCGTCGGCGACCAGATTGCCGAGGTGATCCAGCTCCACGAAAAAGTGGACGCCAAAGGCGCCATGGAAAAAGCCCGGGAAATGTTGGAAATGGTGGGCATCCCCGGAAACCGGGCCGGCGAGTACCCCCATCAGTTTTCCGGCGGCATGAAACAGAGGGTAATTATCGCCATGGCCTTGGTATGCAACCCCCATTTGCTGATTGCCGACGAGCCTACCACGGCCCTGGATGTGACCATTCAGGCGCAAGTGCTGGATTTGATGCAAAAACTCCGGGAAAAATATGGCACGTCTATGCTGATGATTACCCATGACCTGGGGATTGTGGCGGAGGTTTGCGATGAGGTGAGTATCATGTATGCAGGGCGGATTGTGGAACATGGCACTTTGGAAGATATTTTCAACCATACCGGCCATCCCTACACAGAAGGGCTGTTTGGCTCCCTTCCCAATATCGAGAAGCGGACGGAAGAGTTAAAGCCCATCCCGGGGCTAATGCCAGACCCCACCAACCTGCCTGGCGGATGCCCTTTCCACCCCCGCTGTGTTTACTGCCAGGAAATCTGCAAAAGCAGGGTTCCGGCGCAGACGGCTTTAAGCGGTACCCACACGGTTTCCTGCCTCGCTTATGAGGAAGGCACCGGAGTAAGCCTGGGAGGTAAGCATTTATGAGCGAAGCGTTACTGGAAGTAAAAAACCTGACAAAATACTTTGAGACGCCTGCAGGTACCCTCCATGCGGTCGACGGGCTGACTTTCCGCCTGGAAAGGGGGAAAACCCTGGGCGTGGTAGGGGAATCCGGCTGTGGAAAGTCCACTACGGGACGCGCGATCCTGCGCCTTCACGAGCCTACCGGCGGCGAAGTGGTATTTGAGGGCAAAGATATTACCAAGATCCCCCAGAAAGAAATGATGAAACTACGTTCCGAGATGCAAATGATTTTTCAGGACCCATTTGCGTCTTTGAACCCAAGGAAGACCGTCAGTGAGATTATTGCCGAGCCTTTGCGGCTCCACAAAGTATATAAGAATAAAAAGGATCAAGATAAACGGGTTTTGGAGCTGATGGAGCTGGTGGGCTTGTCCGAACGGCTGGTCAATACCTATCCCCATGAGTTGGACGGCGGACGGCGGCAGCGGATCGGCATTGCCCGGGCCCTTGCCATGCAGCCCAAGTTTATTGTCTGCGACGAGCCGGTTTCAGCCCTGGATGTGTCCATCCAGGCACAAATTTTAAACCTGCTGAAAAAACTGCAGAAAGAATTTGGGCTGACCTACATGTTTATTACCCATGATTTGTCGGTGGTGAATTATTTTTCGGATGAGATTGTGGTGATGTATTTGGGCAAAGTTGTGGAACATGCCACATCGGAGGATTTATTTGCCCATCCCACCCATCCATACACAAAAGCTTTGCTCTCGGCGATCCCGATCCCCAGTTTAGGGGCCAGGAAAGAGCGCATTTTGCTGAAAGGGGAGATTACTTCCCCAATAAACCCCAAACCGGGATGCCGGTTTGCCCCTCGCTGTGAGTATGCGCAGCCTTGCTGTTTTGAGGAATCTCCGGAATTGAAGGAACAGGAACCGAACCATTTTGTATCCTGCCATTTCAGCAATAAATTTTAGACTTAGGCGCGTGTTTGAAATCTGCCTTTTGCCAGAGGCCTATTTCAGGCGTGCCATAAAATGGAGGCAAATATGGAGTATCAAATTGACGGGCAATTTACTTTAGACTGTTTCCGGGCGTTGGTCAATGCGCCGAGCCCGGTCAGCTATTATGTGGAGGTGAACCCAGTGGTGGAGCGTTTGGCCAAAACCCTGGGATACCCGGTAAGCTATGATAATAAACATACGGCGTATCTAACCTTGGAAGGGGAGGATAATTCCAAAACGGTTATGTTGGGGGCGCATCTGGACACCATTGGCATGATTGTCCGCCGCATTGACGACGACGGGATGATCCGGATCCGGCAGCTGGGCGGCATGAATTTTTACAGTGCGGAAGGGGAGACGGTGACAATACATACCCGGGAAGGCAAAGCTTATACCGGGCTTTTGGCCTGCCAGTCCCATTCCACCCATGTGTTTGACGACGCCCGTTCCCTGGCCAGGGACGAGATGAATATGATAATCAGCCTGGACGAGAAGGTCAGGAGCCGGGAGGATGTGCGGGCTTTGGGGATCCGCCACGGCGATATCGTGTCAATTGAGCCCCGGTTCCAGTATACGCCTACCGGTTATGTGAAATCCCGTTTTATTGACGATAAGGCAGGGGTGGCCTGCCTGCTTAATATGGTTAAGTATTTAACGGACCATCAGATGAAACCCAAGTACCGCACGGTCCTGGCGTTTCCCCATTATGAGGAGATTGGCCATGGCGGGGCCTATGTCCCCCCGGAGGTGTCGGAGTTTGTGGCCGTGGACATCGGGCTGATCGGGCCGGACTATGACGGGAACGAGTACGCGGTAAGCATTTGTGCCAAAGACAATTCCACCCCCTATGATTATGGGCTGACTACCCGGCTGATCCGCCAGGCAGAGAAGGCAGGGTGCGATTATGCAGTGGATATTTTCTACCGGTATGGCACCGATGCCAACGCTTCTTTAAAAGCAGGGGCCAACCTGAAAGCGGCCGCGGTGGGCATGGCCTGCTATTGTAGCCACGGGATGGAAAGGACCCATATACAAGGCCTGAATAATACGGTGAAATTGCTGCTGGCATATGTGCTGGACATTTAAACGGCGAAAGGCAAGGCGCCGGATGAGAAAGGCGAAGGCCCTGGGCAAATCTGCCCCGGAGCTTTCGCCTATATTATGTTATCCGGATTTCCGGAGGGCCTTGAGGCGGGCGGTATGGCTTTTGTATGAGGGCGCACTCCGGCATACGGTTATTCTGGAGGCAGGGCCTTTGAATGTATGTTTGTTTTGGGCTTTTTTAGTAAAAATTATTGTTGCCAGGAGGGCAGATGTTATGAAAAAAGGGTTTTTATTTGCAATTCTCCCCCTTATTGTATTAGCTACAGCCTGTGGAGGGGATAAGAAAACCAACATGGATATTACGGCTGCACCGGCAATCGGGGCAGATGAAGGCAATGGGGAGGCACAAGAATCCGGGGATCCGGAAGAGGGGCTGAAAGATGCAAAGGAGGTCGGGCCTTTATTGCCGCCGGCCACGTCTGCGCCCCCGGTGGCAGCGATACCAGCAGGGGAAGGCGCATCCCAGGCAGAGAAGATCCAGCATATCCGGGACGTTTATGGGCGCACAGTGCAAAACCAGGACAGCTATAGGCAGTCCGGAGGGAAATATTACATGGCGGACGGCACATTGGCAAAGGCCGTAACTTCCAATGGCAACCCGGTATTGGATGAGGCCATGGAGAAGAACGGCTATTCTGCCTACGGGGTGGAATATTACTATGAGGATCAGCCGGGCGTGGATCCGTACCCCATTTTTATTTATGCAGTAATAGACAAAAAGGAATACCGTTATTATTTTTGCCGGGGGGAATTTATCCGCCGGGTAGGCCCGGAGGGAGGGGGGAATACCAACGACAGCCCCGAAATGAATTCGTTTATCCAGGCTCTGCGGGACGAGGGGGCGTCTTACCGCCAGGGAGCGCCTTTCTACGGGCCGGGGACGGCAACGCCACCGGCCGGGCAATTGTCCCATGCCGATAAAATTGCCTATATTCAAGGGGTGTATCAACGGATTGAACAGGATTTAAGCCCTTACAGAAGAGAGGGATACCACTATTACAACGATAATTATGCCCAAAGGATAATGGTTTCTACGAGGGAGCATATAGCGTTGGACAATGTGATGGAGAAGAACGGTTATACGGCCTACACCTTGACGTATTATTATGACCACAAAGGCTACAGTGAATATTTTGCCGGAAATCCGGTGCTGATCCACGGAACCATTGACGGAAAAGAGTATTGGTACTATTTTTATGGCGGGGAATTGATCCGCCGGGTGGGGCCGGAAGGCGGGGGCAATACCAATGATACGCCCACGTCCAACGCCTTTATCGAAGCGATTTATAATGAAGGGGCATATATGGAATATGCCCGTTGCGGGGCGTAAAAGCCGTTGCCCCCAATTGTTTTTATGGGTTTGCCGGGAAGCAAGGGCCTGCAAAAAATAACATTTTTATGAAGATAGTAGCATCTTTTCCAAGAAAATGGTATACTGTCTGCGTAGAAATCAGGGAAAAGGCTAAAATAAAGCAAATATAAGGCAGACAGGAGAACGATATGCAGGCGATTTTACTGGCAGGCGGGCTGGGCACCCGGCTTCGGAGCGTGGTTCAGGACCGCCCAAAGCCTATGGCCCTGGTGGAGGGGAAACCTTTTATGGGGTATCTGGTACGCCAGCTGGCCCGCCAAGGGATTACCCAGATTATTTTTGCCGTAGGTTACAAAGGGTCCATGGTGGAAGGGTATTTTGGGGACGGCAGCCGGTTTTTGGCGCCGGACGGACGGGCGCTGTCCATAAGCTATGCCTATGAGGAAGAGTTGTTGGGCACTGCCGGGGCTATCAAAAATGCCGGGGGGCTGGTGGACGGGGAAAGCTTTTTGGTGTTAAACGCAGACACTTTTTATTCATTGGATTACGGGCGGCTGACCCGGCTGATGGAAGGGCACGACCTGGAAATGGCACTGGTGCTGCGCCAGGTCCCTGACGTATCCCGATATGGCCAGGCTGTGCTGAAAGGCGGGATGCTGGCCAGTTTTAATGAAAAGGCGCCCGAGCCCCGGCCAGGTACCATAAACGGCGGCGTCTACTTGATGAAAAAGGAATTGTTGGAAGAGATCCCGCCGGGGAAAGTTTCTCTGGAAAATGAGATGATCCCTTTATGGCTGCGCCAGGGGCGGCGGCTGGGGGGGCTGGTCAACGACGGGTATTTTATTGATATTGGGGTGCCAAAAGACTATTTCCGGTTCGGGGAAGATGTGAAGAGGGGGATTGTGTTATGGTAATCAGAGGAAGGGCGCCGCTGCGCATCAGCTTTGGCGGCGGGGGGACGGACGTAGCGCCGTTTTGCGTGGAGCAGGGCGGGGCGATTATCGGCAGTACGATTAATAAATATGCTTATTGTTCCATTGTGCCCCGGGGGGATGACCAAATTATCGTCCATTCCTTAGATTTTGATATGACAGTGAAATATAATGCTAAGGAAAATTATGTCTATGACGGAAGGCTGGACCTGGTGACGGCGGCGCTAAAGGCCATGGGGATTGACCAGGGCTGCGAAGTGTATTTGCAGTGTGACGCCCCTCCCGGTTCCGGATTGGGGACCTCGTCTACCGTGATGGTGGCCCTCCTCGTGGCTATGGCCCGGTGGAAAGGCGTAGATATGGACGCTTACCGGCTGGCAGACCTGGCTTATCATGTGGAGCGGGAGGATTTGAAAATCGAAGGCGGCTATCAGGATCAATATGCGGCCTCTTTCGGCGGATTTAATTTTATTGAGTTCCATGGCCGCAATAACGTGGTGGTAAACCCCCTGCGTATTAAAAAGGAAATTATCCATGAACTGCAATATAATTTGTTGTTGTGCTATACGGGAAATATTCATGTTTCTGCGAATATTATTAAAGACCAGGTAAAAAATTATGAGAAAAAAGATGCTTTTGACGCTATGTGCGAAGTGAAGGCCTTGGCTTACGCCATGAAGGACGAGCTGCTAAAGGGGAATTTGCACAGCTTTGGAAAGCTGCTGGATTATGGCTGGCAAAGTAAGAAGCGTATGAGCAGCAAGATAACCAATAGCCAGATCGACCAGCTTTATGAGGAAGCAATAAAAGCAGGGGCCCTGGGAGGCAAACTTTTGGGGGCCGGCGGCGGCGGGTACCTGCTGATGTACTGCCCGTATAACGTAAAACACAAAGTCGCCCAACGGATGGAACAGGCCGGCGGCCAACTTGCCGATTGGAATTTTGAGCTGAGGGGGGCACAGGCGTGGGTTGCCGATGAAAACCGCTGGGGGTATGGGCAGGTAAACGTGCAGATGCCAAACGGGGAGTACCACTTCCCGTTGTAGTGCCGTAGATAGCGGTGCGGATCATGGCAGGGGCCGCAAAAGGCCGGGGAGGGCCGGGGAATGGAACGGGTGATATTTTTGGATCGGGACGGTACTTTGAATGAGGAAGTGAATTACCTGTACCGGAAAGAGGATTTGCGGATATTGGAAGGGGTGCCGGGGGCCATCCGCAAGTTAAAGGCCAGGGGTTTTAAAATCGTGGTGGTGACCAATCAGGCCGGGGTGGCCCGGGGATA
>Ga0224748_10657_pt1 | contig 10984 bp, 17 predicted proteins | sample LIM_F_Water_Neg_FD_182074 | JGI IMG/M metagenome (GOLD analysis project Ga0224748, IMG submission 182074) | Enriched cells from gastrointestinal tract of the lab mouse from Pacific Northwest National Laboratory (PNNL), Richland, Washington... | ecosystem: Host-associated > Mammals > Digestive...
AGATTATCAATATGCGAATCAGACGATGAAGACGCACCCAATACGTTCCCTGCCAGAAAAGTAACGGTAAGCGCAATACCCAGAATAATCCCTGTTTTTTTGTAATGGCTTCTTCCATCCCGAAAAACAGTTTTACCAGACATTTCTATCACATCTCTCACTTCCTTCACACTGGCTCCACATTAAAGCCCCAGTGCTTTTTTCAAATCCGTCAAATGCTGTTTCTCCTGCCTTTTCAGATATAACTTCACGAAGGGTCGCATCCACAGCTTTCGTACCTCTACTTCCTCAGTAAATGTCACCATACAGCCGCAGGCCGTTGACTCAAGTTTTCCAGCCCAATGCCCCGCCATGTTTTTATTTTCCATATCGAAGGCCCAATAGCCAGGTGGCTCGTGCCGGGTTACAGTGAAAAAAGTTGCAACCCCGCCTTTGGTATATTCCACAAAGGTCGTTTCTCCTGTAACCTCCACTCGTTCTATATCGCTGCGCCAATCCTGATGGTTCAAGTCGGTCAATACCTCCCAAACCCGTCTTACCGGGCTGGCCAGCTCCGCTTGTACAACTGATTGCGTCATAAACAATATCCTCCTGTTTTTATAGCGCTTATTGTCAATGTCATTGGTCTACCCCTGAGTCCACAACAAATTTATACCCATACCCTACAACCGTTTGGATCAGTTCCGGGCGTGCCAGCTTACGTCGCAGCTGGCAGATCGTATTGCGCACAATATGGTCACAGTCAACAGCTTCTTCCTTCCAAACATGCTCGTATATCTGCTGAGGTGAAAGGACCCAGTTAGGATACTGCGCCAACAAATAAAGTGTCTCAAATTCCTTGGGAAATAGCTGAAGCACTTTGCCCGCCTGCGTGACGGTGCAGCACTGGGGATCAATGGACAAATCTCCTTGTTTGAGAATGGGGATTCGCTCAATATTAGCGGGACCCAGCATAAGCACCCTCCTCTCAGTTCATTTAAGTATAGTAAACATATGGGCTTTCTATTGCCGTATTCGACACCTGGAGATCCTCGGAATACTCTTGCCACCCTCACTGAAAGCAGCCGCAGGCGGGGATTCCCCCCCGCGCTGCGGCTGTCTTGCCGGGGCGTGGCTTTCGTACAGAAGACTTCGCTAGGCTTTACCGCTTTAGATTTCTTTACCACCATAACATTGACGCTAATGTTGTGATTGTTGTATCTTCATCATTTTGTGTTTCAGTTCTGCAAAACCGGATCCATTTCTCTTTTTCCGAAACATTGTCAACCACATAGCTGCAATGAAAATCCTTTTTTATACAAAGAGCAGCCGTGTAATTAACTTCAATGCCCAATATTTCTTTTAGCGTGTCGAAGGATAATATGACTGTTGCATTTCCGCTGTTTTCAAGATATTTTTGCAATTTATTATAATTCATTTGAACCTCCGTCCCATACCTTTTCCTAAAGCTTGTGTACTCAGCAGCGTCAACAGCACAGCAGTAAAATCCAATACAGACCATTCTACTATAGACTGCACCGACCTACCCGACTTCTTTGCTATTCTAATCTATACATGCGGATGTGATTCCTCGCCTTGGAAACCCATGCGGTTACATGGTTGGCTGGAGCCCCTAGTAACTCACCAATTTCTTTGCTTGAGTATCCATCAATGCGCATACGAATGGCCCGGATCCCCTTTGCGGTGCTTCCGGTGGCTGTTGCTTCAGCCCGATCAAGCAAATTCATCAGTTCCCGGCAAGCCTCCTGCTCCTCCAGACTATCACGCAGTCCACCGCAGGGCAGTTCTGCCGGATCCGTGGCCTGCTCCCGTCCACAGCGAACAGCATACTCCAACTGTGTGCAGATTTCATTGTGAATCAGGTGGTAAGCATAGGTTGAGAAGGCACTTTTGTACTCAGGTTGGTATGTCTGAGCCGCTTTGCACAATCCAACACATCCGATTTGGAAGAGATCGTCATAGGTATAGATGCAGCCCATGTCTAGTGCATGGACACAGTCTCGTATTACCCTACCCACAAGGCCCATGTTTTTCTCTATCCTTACCCGCTGCTCTTCCATAAGTGACGGCATAGTATCCATAATATAGTGAACACCATCCTGAAAAGAGGCGTCTTCTGTGGAGTCAGGTTATATCGCGCCCAGTCAGAAAAAATCCTTCTTGTCTTTCATCTTGTTGCCTGTCACTTCAGTTTGAAAATTCATGGCGGATGTCCATACACAAAATCAGCAGAAATATGATAGCATATGGAATGTTAGATTTTTGTTAGATACAACATCAATCTCGCTTTATTGCCTATTATACTCCATAAACTCTGACACCGTATGTCGAGGTTTTTTCAACGAAAATCAAAACAATACATGGCCAGACCAGGTTGCGCTGGTCTGGCCATATGAAGATTTTTATGGTACCTTTTTCTCTGCCGCAGCGCCTGTGTAAGACGCGGTATCGGTCGTATTCTCCCCGCTGCCATCATCTTCGGGAAGATCGACCAGGAACTGCTGAGCGACTTGCCGGTTGGCACCCGCATTGGGATCGTCCTCCGGGGCAATATCCGGCGTGCCAATGGCATTCTCCGGCACTCCCTTTGAATTCATGCTCTGCGCATCATTCCAATTCGGCTCGGCCGTACCCAAATCATCATGGGTATCAGCTTCGCTGCCTTTTTCGGGAAGGTTGATTTGCCCTTGCTCAGCAGTCTGTTGGTTGGACTTCGCGCCCGGGTCATCCTCGGGAGCGATATCCGGGTTGCCTTCATTCTCAGGATTGCCGCTTGCACTGGGTGCCCCTACCTGCTGGCTGGGGTTGCTGGCCGCTTCATCATTCTCGGGAACATCCTGGCCGCAGGCAGCCAGAGAGAGCAGCATCACAGCCGCAAGACAAAAAGCAAAGATTTTTTTCATAATAGATTACCTCCTGTCAGTCAGTTATTCAGTTGATGATTGTAATGTCCGCCGTACCGGTGATGATAGATGCGATGGTCTTGACTACGTCCGCCCGCTCGATCTGCTGGGCTGTCAGCTGGAAGTGCAGCCCACCCGACTCCCACTCAGCATTGATCACTTCCACCGTTCCAGCCGGCTCACACAGACGGATACTCACGCCCAAAGTGACCGCTATGCCGTCAATGTCCGTGGTCTGGCGTTCCTGCTCAGGCAGAACGTAGTCCCAGTGAGGCAGCATGCCAAGCCGGGAAGCTGACAGGCTTAGACCCTTAGCGGCGTTGGTGTCCTCATACAACTCCGGCAAGTTATCGTCCTGGAACCCAGAATAGAAATCAAGAACAGCCATGTCACTGACAATCGTGCCGTCCGTTGCTATGACCTGCTCCGCCGTGCCGTTCCGTTTCGACGGGGTCAGTCCATCCGGAAGCCAGAGCGGGGTAAGGTCTCGCTGGTAATAATCTGAGAATGCCTGCCCGGTCAATACGGTAATGGTGTAGTCATTTGGGTCATACCAAATATCCTCTTGTGAACCTAACGCATCGTTGAAATAGACTTGCCCCATATCCACGGTGACTTCCTCTGGAACAAACTCAGGTGGGTGGCTGATGTCAGGGGGCTCGACAACCGGCCCGGGCGGCGTGGGCCCAACGGGGCTACGCGTATAGAACACCGTAGCGGCAACAATCAACACCGCAAAGCAGGCCGCCATAGCGCCATAGCGCCTTAACGCCGTACCAAAGGGCTTCCTCAGTGTCTTTTCTTCCGCCGCCTGGATATACGTCTCGTCCACATACCCCAACCCCAGCAGCAGGTCTTTTCCGTTCATAGATGGATTCCCTCCTTTGCCAAGAAGTTTCTCAGACTGGTTCGGGTGCGTAGCAGGGTGGTCTTCACCTTGCTCTCCCCGATACCATATCGTTTCGATATATCTTTCACGGAGTCTTCAAACCAGTACCGGCGCATAAAAATCAGCCGCTTCTCCTCGGTCAATGTCCCGAGGAATATGTTCAGCAGTTCCCCCAGCTCCCGGCTGTCAAAGGCGGCCTGGGCCGCAGAATCCGGGATACAGGTCTCCAGTTCGTTGGTCAGTTCCACCACCTCCGCCTGACGTTTCTGGGCAGTTTTCCAGTCCAGTTTACCATAGGCGGCAAACCGACATATCTTCGCCAGAAACGCAAAGAAATGCACGGGTCTCTGGGGCGGAATTGTATTCCAGGCCGCCAGATAGGTGTCGTTGACACTCTCCTCCGCATCCTCGCGGCTGTATAGGATCTTCGTGGCCAGTCGCTGAAGCCTGCTGCCATACTTTATGCCGGTCTCTTCAATGGCCATCTGGTCGCGCGTCCAGAACAGGTCAATGATTTTATTGTCTTCCACGGTCACATCCTCCGTTTAGTGTTGAGGGCCTCTCACCCCTATAGTGGGATTCGGATCAGTGCAGGTTACACCCTCTAAAAAAATATTTTCTGTTTTTTCTTCCCACCTTGTGACTATAGGGCCGACTGCGGAGTTCCATCGGCTGTTTGAAGTAGGTCCTGCCGATTGTTCAGAACATCACGGGCTGGAGCGGCATTGGATCCACTACCACGACCTGAGAAGTTGGTATGAATCAATCCTGAAATACCTGATATAAATTGCTGGGCGGTCATCCAAAACAGATGACTGCCCAGTTTGTTCATGCTCCATCGCCCCACACATCACCATCTACCGCCGCAGTATCCGGATGGATCCGCAGGATCCCCATTTTCTTTTTCCTGGCGTACCCTACCATCTCCCCTTCGCCATCACTGACCGCTACCAGGAAGTCCGCATGGTCTGCCAGGTAGCGGTTTTGCTTGGCATAGTTCTCTGGACTGGGCTGGCTCCCTATCGTCAGCTGCTCTGTGCAGTTTTTCAGCAGCTGCTCCAGCCGCTTCCGGCTGCGCACGTCCCACCTCGCGCTATGGCCGGGGGCCGGCAGCACGACAACTAGCTCTATATCCTCATAGCCTGGCTGGCCCCTCAGCTGCAGGACTAGTTCACCGGCCCAGATATGCACCCCCATAGCACCGCCAATATAAAACCGGCGGACGCCCTTTTCATGATAAAGACGTTTGAATTGCTCCAACATGGCCTTTTTTATCTTCTTACACAAGGAATAGTCCTCTTTATAGCCAAATTTGAAGCGGGTGGGTCTGTCTTACCCCTGCTACATTTTAGGCCCCCACCCGGAGAAAGTCAAGAAAGGTGCTTCCAGAAATTGTATTAAATTGTCGCAGACAAAATGAAAATGCGGGGTAGACTAACGGCATCGTCAGCCAAACCCCCGCATTTTCATTTTACTCAATGTTCGGTCTGCTTTGTCATAATAACCCACCGGAATCCGAACCGGTCAATCACATTGGTGGTACAGGAACTGTATGTAGTACTGTGGGGCGGATAGATCACCTCTCCCCCATCTTCCAGCACCTCAAACGCTGCCAATACTTCCTCTTTTCTGCTCATGGTCACAGTCAACGATAATGCTGTACTGGGCCGGAACAGAATGTCCAGGTTGTCAGCCATCATAATGCGCTGGCCGTCGATGTAAAGCTCCGCATGATAGACGTAATCCTTTTGCTCCTCGGATAGCTCCCGCTTAAAGTCCGACTGGTCTGCGTCCCGATAGTGGAGCAGGCAGTCCACTTTGGCGCCAAACGCCTGCTGATAGAGTGAGATCGCCTCCCCACATTTGCCATCAAAATTAAAATTCGGCGTTATAGTCATCATTCGGGTTTGCCCTCCCAACGCTTAAAGACGATGATTTCAGCATCAGAGCCATATCCCCTGTACTCAGATACCATAAGGTATTGTTCGTCAGCGACGATCCCATAGCACCTGTCGCTGTCCTGTTTAGGAAGTTGATACCCCAGATAAATCTTGTCATCATCCCAAAATTTCATGGTTTTGCCACTCGGCAGTGTGTACGCAATGTTGATTACAGAACCTTTCAAAGCGTAGAGTTCTGTCACCGGCGGCATATCTGGAATGCCAAGATCGTTGAACGCCGTTATCAGCTTGTCCTTCAGTTCCCGCAATACGTTCTCACCTTTCCGGCAACACCCCGCAACAAGGCACGGCCTCCCAAAAGGAGCGCCGTTGGTTTCCGTACAGCCTGCACAGGCGCTGGTGAACTCACACTTCGTACAATCAGCTCCACAAATAGATCCCACGTTTTTCCCTCCATAGTTTGATTTATTTTCGCTGGGTGTTTATATTGTAACAAAGAAACGTGGACATCCTGTGTCAAGTTTTTTTCAATTCTATAAACGAAACTACTCTGCCGCAGGTTTTCTCGTTCGGAATCTCACGTTCAGCACAGTGAAATAGACTGCCAGCCGGATTTGTTCCGGCTGGCAGTCATTCTAATCGAATTGAGAGGATAGAGGAAGAAAAATTTACCCCTCCACGCCGGCGGGCTGTACCCCCTCCTGGACACTGTCGCTCTCAACCGTCCCCGGAGCGGGTTCGGTAATACCACCGGGAACGGGGGTGGGTATCGGATCGTCTGCCGCCCCGTCTGTCAGGGTGTTTATCTGCCCAGCAAACACCCTCACCTGGATAGCATCCCCTGCCGGGTCCAATTCAGCCAGCGCTGCCAAAACTTTTTTGAACTCCTGGGTAGTCTCTTCGCTATAGAGGTCCACCCCCAGGCGGTTAGCAATTACATCTACGCCGACACCGCAGGTCAGTCCAGTGCCTTCAAGATGGGCCACGGTCTTCTCCATAAGGGCATTCAGATAAGTATAGCTATACTTAGCACCCTGAAATGCAATGTCAGTCTGAACCCAGCCCTTCATTTCCATCTCCAATTCCGGGGTTCGGAGTTCATCCACAATGCCCACTGTCAGTATCCCATCCTCAAACCATGCGCCAGCGAACCAGTCGGGATAGGCGTGCTCTCCGTCCCCACGTACTCCCATGCCTTGGAGCAGCCGGTTGTACTGGGTGGCTGCGGCCTTGTCCGTTGGCGCACCGGACAGATCACTGCCTGGGTTTTCGACCCAATAGTCTCCACCAGAGGGGGTGGACTCGTTGCCCACATAAGCCCCGCCAGGAAGGTTATCAGTGGCGCCCTGTCCTCCTGTTACAGTACTCTCGCCGTCCAACGTATTCATCGTGCCGCCACGCTCCATCACTGTGTAGCTGTGGAGCGGCGGGTTAATCATCCGATACACCGGATAGGCACAAATCATCAGTGCCGCGCAGGCGGCGCAGGCAACGAAGGTCTTCCAGCGGAACCGGGGGCGAACCACTTTGCTGTCCGCCGCCTGGATGTAGTCCTCGTTAACGCTTCCAATCAGATTCAGAAACTCGCGGTTTTTCATAATTCAAATCCCTCCTGTTCAAGATAGGCGCGCAGCTTCACACGCAGCCGGTGAAGTGTAGTGGTCACCTGTGTTTTGCTCATAGCAAAGCGATTTGCCATCTGCTCCACACTGTCCAAATACCAGTACCGGCGCAGGAACAGATTGCGCTGTACCTCAGGCAGCTCCGCCAGGAAACGGTTCAGCGCCTCCAGCAAGACGGTTCGGTCCAGCGCCTCCTCCGGGGTATCTTCGCCGGATACCACCTCGTTAAGCTCCTCCAGTGCCAGCGGGACTTGTCCTCCGCCGCGTTTCCAGGCCGCATCCGTCCGCCGGACATTGAGTGCCAGATTGCGCACAATCCGTCCCGCAAAACTTTTCAGTGACCGGGGCCGCTGGGGCGGGATAGCCTGCCAGCATTGCAGCCACATGTCGTTGACACACTCCTCCACTGCACCGGGGTCACTTAGGATGTTTTGGGCAATGGCGGTGCAGTAAGCTCCATACTGCTGCTGGGCAGCTTGGATGGCATCCTCATTTCGCTTAAAGAACAGTTCAATGATATAGTTGTCGTCCATCGTATCACTCCTTGAAAGGCCTTTCACCTATAAGGACACGGTTGGGAAAGGAATGTCACAGGAAATATGAAAAAAGCTGGCCCTCCGCAAAAGAGGACCGGCCTTATCCCTGAAAAGTCCCAGGTTTGTGGGATATTGCTCCAGTCAATCAGGGCAGCGCCCCTATTATGATGCCCTGTTCAGCCCCTCAACCCCACAAGCTGATTTGCTCTGCCTCGGGACTCTCGTCCAGGGTTTGCAGATAAGCGAATATCTGCTCCTTATTATGCACAATTCCATATTCGCCGCATCGCTCATTAATCTTTTCAAGCAGGTCGATGTCCCGGAGGAGCCGATTGGACTTGGTGATAAGGGTAGCCCCGAAGCCATGTTCATATATGAGAGCGAGGGCCTGCCGGACGTGTCCCAGCTCCAGTTCCAGTGGAATGTAGGGGTCGGTCATGGCGCCCATACCGATCATACATCTGCGGCGCTTCCGCCGGAGCGTATCCGCCAGCAATGGGATGGCGTTCCGTTTTACCTCAATGTCCTCAAAGGTATGCTCCATATGATAGCACTTGCTCCTGGAGTCGCAGTAGATGCAGCCGTGAGAACAGCCGCGATACAGATTCATACCGTTTTTCGCTGACAAAATTCCTTTAACATCCACATAATGCACAAACTGTTCTCCCCCCTGTCAGTCTCTATATTTTTCATAGATTGCCTTCCCAAGTTCCGCCAGCATAGGCCGCAGCTCAAGCGGCTCAATAACCTCCAGTTGAGTTCCGAAGGTCAGCAAATAGTTTGTCAGCCATTCATCCACCGGCATCCATACCGTTACAATCAGTGCCCCGCCCTCACGCTTCACAGTCTCCGGATTAAATTCGTCATAAATACGATAAGCCAGTGCCTCGGGAAAGCGCAAGACAATTTTCTGATTATCGAACTGTGAAAAGTCTATTTTGGGTGGAGGTGGATAAGGCGAAAATTGATCTTCCAGCATCTCAAGCTCCAGAATGCGGGTCAGTTTGAAGGTGCGGTAATCTTGCTTTTCCACACAGAACGCCTTCAAGTACCATGCCCTTGATTTATAGGAAAGCTTCAAAGGGTGTACGAACCGGCTGCTGATGGAACCGTTGGCATTGGCGTAAGTGATGCGCACACTCCTGCGATGGATCACTGCTGCCTTCAGCCGCTCAAATTTCTCATTATCGCTCCCCTCGCCGCCCCAGCGGGAGAAGTCCACCTCCAGCCAGCTCTCTGTACTGACATCAAAAAGCGCAGAAAGTTTATTCAAGGTATCCCTGTCCTGGATGCCAACTGTACCGCCAATGCTTTGCAAGGCCGCAAGGATCTCATGTTTCTCTGCCTCAGATAAGACGGTCCGATCCAGGACAAAGCTGCCCAGCAGACGAACGCCGCCGGTCCGGCCGGTCTCCGTGTAAACAGGGATCCCTGCTGCACTCAGGGCATCAATATCCCGGTAGATGGTCCGGTCCGATACCTCAAACTTCTCCGCCAGCTCATGGGCAGTGGCCTGCCCCTTTTCCAGCAGGTAGTAAACAATTTTGAACAGCCTGCTCTCCTGCATCCGTCATCACCTCTTGGGCGCAGTATAACACAAAAAACTGGACACCGGAAGTCAAGGTTTTTCTACTTCTCAAATATGATTATGCTTGTATTGTTCCGACATCTGAATTATACTATGGTCGGGAGGGATCGATATGGACTACCTGACTGCCACAGAATTCTCAAAAAAGTGGGGTATCACCAGCCGCATGGTTGCCCGGTATTGCGAAGTCGGCAGGATTGACGGCGCGATTAAGAAGGGGAAGACATGGCTGCTCCCCGCTAACTCCAAAAGGCCGATGGACCAACGACGTAAAAGGCCGGCTGTCAAAACGGTTAAAACCACGGGCAGCACACTGAATCCCGCCAGCGAGACTGCGACATATCATACTACCGACGTTTACCAGACGCTGGGACTTACCCGGGAGACGCTGCGCTACTATGAGAATGTGGGGCTCATTGAGCCCAAGCGGAGCAGCCAGAGCCAGTACAGGGAGTTTGACCTGTATGATATGTCACGGCTGATGTCTATTGACTTTTTCCGAAAGCGAGGTTTTTCCCCAGTGAAATCCGAGATTTCCCGGCCATAACGGCGCCGGAGGACTACACAGCCATTTTAGACGCCAAATTGGCACACTTGGATCATCAAATTACGCAGCTCCAGCAGATGCGGCGCCGCTTGGAGGAGGCACAGGCATCTTGCAAAAGCATTCCGGACACAACGGGTAAGTTTTCCGTCCGGGAACTGCCCCTTTTCTCCGTTCAAGAGACGTTGCCCTCTGTATCCGCTTTTAAGGAATACCAGGACAGGGTCTTGCGGTTTCTTGACCTGGAGCAGGAGGATATTCTCTCCAGCCTTGTGCGCGCCATTTCCTTTGACGAAACTGGGCTCAAAGGATCGGAGATGTACGTTGTAAAGCCAGCAGTAGAGGCAGAAGGAAACAGCGTATTTTTAGAACACGGCAGATGCCTCTATACAGCCTTTATCGCTGATAACAATGATCCCTCTATACCGGAAAAAATGTTCGCGCTGTGCCACGACTGGGCTGCAGAGCACCATGCGGCCTTCTGCGGCATGGTCTATATCTTCATCCGTTTTGTTATGCTGAATGGGAACACGGATCGGCATTTCTATGAGGTGTGGGTTCCGTTGCAATAAATCATGCACTGATCTTTTTACCGCTTGTCCGTCAAAACGAAGAAAAATACCTCTTGACTTGGGGGTTCCCACCGGCCTTACACTTTCTGTGTCATGGAGGTGGTAATCATGAGACACAAGTCATTTGGCAAGGATTTTGCGCTGGTAGTCGCTGGCCAGATAGTTTCTCTGTTTGGCAACGCGATTCTGCGCTTCTCCTTGCCGCTTTTTTTGCTCCGAGAAACTGGATCCTCTGCCCTGTTCGGTGCCGTCACAGCCTGCTCGCTCCTACCGATGATCGTTCTCTCGCTGCTGGGTGGTGTATTGGCCGACCGGGTGAACAAGAGAAACATCATGGTATAGTAAAAACAGTTGAAAAAAAGTTACATATCGAGTAGAATGAGGACATGAGCTATTCAAAAAGATATAGAGAACGGACAATAGAATATC
>Ga0224748_10612_pt2 | contig 10973 bp, 9 predicted proteins | sample LIM_F_Water_Neg_FD_182074 | JGI IMG/M metagenome (GOLD analysis project Ga0224748, IMG submission 182074) | Enriched cells from gastrointestinal tract of the lab mouse from Pacific Northwest National Laboratory (PNNL), Richland, Washington... | ecosystem: Host-associated > Mammals > Digestive...
TCTGGTGCTCCACGGCCTCGGTGACGCGGTTCATCTGGGCCACCGCGGCGGTGGTCAGGTGGATGGTCTTCTGGAGGGACTCGGTGACCCGTTCCACCACCTCCACGCCTTCCTTCACGGCGGCGATGGAGCCGTCGATGAGGTCGGTGGTGGCCTTAGCGGCCTGGTCGGACTTGCTGGCCAGGTTGCGCACCTCATCGGCCACCACGGCGAAGCCCTTACCGGCAGTACCGGCGCGGGCGGCCTCTACGGCGGCGTTCAGGGCCAGGATATTGGTCTGGAACGCGATGTCCTCGATGGTCTTGATGATCTTGCTGATCTCCTGCGAGGAGCTGGAGATATTGCCCATAGCCTCGTTGAGCTGCTTGACGTAGGCGTCGCTGGCGGACACCTGCTCGCCGGCCTCATTGGCGCTGCGGCTGGCGGACTCGGCGGCTTCGGAGGTCTTTTTGGCGGTGTTGGAGATGTCGGTGATGGTGGCGGACAGCTCTTCCACGGAGCTGGCCTGCTCTGTCGCGCCCTGAGCCAGGGCCTGGGCGCTGTTGGACACCTGGTCGGAGCCGCCGGCCACCTGATCGGCGGAGTTGCTGATGTTGGACATGGTGTCGTTCATGTGGGCAATCAGCTCGTTGATGCTGCTCTTGATGGGGGCCAGATCGCCGGGGAAGTCCGCTGTGGACTCCACGGTGAAGTCGCCGTTGGCCATGCTGGTGGTGACATGGGAGATATCCTCCACGGTGCCGGCCAGCACCTTCTGGCTGACGCGCAGGGCGTGGCACATCTCGCCCACCTCATTTTCGCTCTCAAAGGTGACGGGCTGGCTCAGGTCGCCCTGGCTCATAGCCACCATAGCCCGGCGGGTCTCCTCCAGGGGAGGAACGATGGCGCGGACCAGGGAAATACCCACAGTGACAGCCAGGACCACCGCGACGACCACCACGACGATGGCGATAATCAGCGCGACCAAGGCGGAGTTCTGCTGCTTTTCGATGGCGTCATCCCGGTGCTTGACCAGGTTATCCGACAGGGTCTCCGAGGCGGTGCGCATCTTGTTCATAGCGGGCACGCACTGCTCCTCCACCAGCTGGGCGCCGTACTCCCGGTTGCCCGACTGGAAGGCCTGGATGATTTCAGGAAGCTCACTCTCCCACACGTCGATAGCATTGGAGTAATCCTGGGCCAGGCTGTCGCTATAGGGGTAGAGCGACATTAACTCGTTCAGTCTTTCGCGCATTAAACCCTGGTTCTTGGTAATGGCGGCGTTCAGCTCGGCGGTGCGTTCGGGGTTGTTGGTAAACAGGCCCATCTCGCGCACGTCACGAGCCATGCTGTTGGCATAATAGCGGGATTCACGCATCAAAGTGTTGCACTGGACCTCGACTTGAATCAGGCTGTTGAACTGATTCTGCATACTTCTCTGATTGAACAGACAGAAGACGATAATCAGCACCAACGGTACCATAGCCATGGCGAAGCCGATAATCAGGCTCTTTTTCAGCTTCATGCGTTTGAAATTCATAATATTTTCCTCCTGTTTTCCCCCTCAGCCCATTGAGCTGCGTCGGGCGTTTTTATTTACGGACGGAGTCCCGCCCAAAATAACGAAAGTCAGTCGATGTGGCCGTATTTGCCGTTGCGCACGTCGCCCTTCAGATGTCCGTCCACCAGGGTAATGACCCGGCGGCGCATGATGTTGACGTACTGGCTGGCGTGGGTGGCCATGACGACAGTTGTGCCGTGGTTGTTGATCTCGTTGAGCAGATGGATGATATCCCAGATGGTGTCGTCGTCCAGATTTGCGGTCAGCTCGTCCAGCAGCAGCACCGGGGGACTGCAAATGAGGGCGCGGGCCAGCTCTACCCGGCGGGACTCTCCGATGGACAGCTCTACAGGGTAGCAATGCTCCACGCCCGGCATTCCCACAAGGCCCAGCACCTTCATCACCGCCCGGTCGATCCGGGTGCGCATTCCGCCGGCGCGTGCGGCCAGGGCCAGGTTTTCATAGATGGTCCGCTTGCGCATGAGCTGCGACTCCTGCCAAACGTGGCCGAAGGTGCGCCGCAGACGGATCTGAAAGGGGCCAAAATAGCGGCTCAGGCTGACGTCGTCTAAGTACACCGTCCCGGCGTCGGGGGAGACCTCTCCGCCAATCAGCTTGAGGATGGTGCTTTTCCCGGCGCCGCTGCTGCCGATGAGAAAGACGAACTCCCCCTGCTCAATGGTCAGGTCGATGTCCTCCACAGCCATATTTTTCTGGCGTTTTTTTTCCCCTTTGTAATATTTGGTAGCGCCTTCCAGGCGAATTTCCGGCATTCCCAATAACTCCTTAAAAAACACAGTACTTGAACGGGGGAGGGGAACTGTGTTATAATGATACCCATACCAAAGGCATTCCAATTATAGCACACTTCTTCCAGCCTTTCAAGTTATAAGATGAGGAAACTTTGATTCGTAACGTAGAGCAGCCCTTTGGTTTCACCCTCATCCGTCTGGCCTTCGGCCAGCCACCTTCCCCCGTGAGGGGGAAGGCTCCAACATTGGCACTTACTTGACTGCACAGTAGTCTCGATAGGCGCACCGATAAGCCTTCCCCCCTGGCGGGGGAAGGTGGCACCGCCGCAGGCGGTGACGGATGAGGGGGAAGCCCCTCCACGTAACGTTACGGATTTTTAAATGAGGAAAACGACGTGCAGAATGATCCGAATAATGTTTGGCAAAAACTGAAAAAATGGAGTGCGGTCATTCTGCTGGCGGCCCTGTGCATCGGCGGAACGGAGCTGGCAGTGTGCCGCATGGTGGACCCGGAGCTCTATGACAGCATCACCGCCCCGGTGCGGGAGGGCGCGGCCCAGGGCCTGCGCATGGCCCAGGAGGGCGCCGCAATGCTGGGCCGGGGTCTGGAGGCCCTGGGCCAGGGGGCTCAGGACCTGGCTCAGGGGGCGCGCCGCCAGTGGGACCAGGCCTGTCTGGCGCTGTACGAGTGGCTAGAGCCGGAGCCGGAGGTCCTGGAGGACCCGCCGGAGGAGGACCAGCTGGCCGGTCAGGTGGAGCTGGAATCGGACCTGCCCCTGGTGGACCCGGCCGTCTGTGACCTGAAGGTCCGGGACGGGGTGGAGTACTTATCCGGCGGCGGCCCGGAGATCGTCTACTACAACCAGACCGACGAGCAGTGGGCGCAGCTGCCATACGGCCGGGACAAGATCGGCGGCTACGGCTGCGGCCCGGCGGCGATGGCGATGGTGGTATCCTCGTTACGCGGGGACGTGACGGTCAACCCGGAGGAGATGGCCCGGAGCAGCGTGAAAGCGGGGTGCTGGGCCAGCGGGCACGGGTCCTCTCTGGCCATCGTGGAGCGTTTGAGCGAGGCCTACGGCCTGGAGTGCCAGCCCCTGGACCCGGAGCAGCTGACGGGAAACGACCTGCTGAGTTATCTGGCCCAGGGAGAGGTGCTGGTGGCGCTGATGACCAAAGGCCACTTCACCACCGGCGGGCACTTCATCCTCCTGCGGGGGTCCACCCTGTCCGGGGAGGTGCTGGTGGCGGACCCGGCCAGCCGGGAACGGAGCCTGACGGCCTGGGACCCCAGCCTGATCTTAGAGGAGCTGTCCCCCAACCGGGCCTATGGCGGGCCGCTGTGGCACATCCGCCTGCCCGAACCAGAATATATGCCGTAAAATGAGCGGGAAAGGTTTTTGATCTTTCCCGCTCATTACACTTTTCGACCGTCTACTTTTTATAATAGGATTTATCCCCGGTCAGCCGGTGGTTCAGCCGCCGGTCCAGCTCGATGATGCGCTCCAGCAGCCGCCGGTTGACATTCGACTGGTCGGCGACCGCCTGCTCCCGCGGGGAGCTGCCCGCCTCCCCCTGAAGGAGCCGGTGGGCCAGGTCCTGGTCGTCGGGGGAGAACTCCAGCAGCCGCCGGGAGAGGTTATGCTTGACCTCCTCCAGCTGGGTCAGCGGGTCCTGCCGCATGGCGACCAGCATACGCACACTGACCTGGTCGTTGCGGTCCATGGCGGTGGCGAGCTGTTGGCTGAGGTCCATCACGTCGTTGAGAAGGTTATACTTTTTCCGCTCCAAAACCTGGAGGTCCAGCAGCATTTTATCGTCCAACGCTCCGGCCTCACTTTCCGCCGCTGCGCCGGTCCGCCTCGTGGAACGCGTCCTGCAGGTCGCCGAACATGGTTTGCAGCTGGGCCAGGGCCTCCTTGTTGCGGCCCAGCTTGATGCGGATCAGCTGGTAGTCGAAGTACTCATACATCCTTGCCAGCTCCTTACTGATCTCATACTGGCCGTCCAGCGTCTCGTTCAGGTAGTTGACGATATCCTTGCAGCGGTCCACAGCCTGTTCAAACTCCGGGTATTGCTGCCGTTCCAGGCGGAGGGAGGCAATCATACCGTTTTTCTTCAACTCATCCACCAGCAGGAGCAGAAGCTCCTGCTGGGTCATATTGAGGATCATTTGACGGCGGTATTCTTGATTCAGTCCTGCGTCCATTTTGGACCCCTTTCTTGCATTAGCCGCCCATCATGCCGGCCAGCGTGGCACTCTGGGAGTTCATCTGATTGATCAGCAGCTCCAGGCGTGTGAATTGGCTGGTGTAGTAGTCCACCCGGTCGGACAGCTTGGACTGCCACTTTTCGATCTCGGTTTGGGTGTTGTCGATCTGCTTTTGGAGGTTGTTGTCCATCAGGGACAGGGAGTACAGCGGCGTGCCGGCCTCCTGGACCAGGATGCCCTTGGTGGAGCCGCTGATGCCGGCGTAGCGGTCCAGCTGGTTCTTCATGTTCTGCATGATGCCGTTGGTAGCGGCGCCGCCGTCCACGCTGCGGGTGAACAGGTCCTGTACGTCATCCAGATTGGTTTCCAGATAGCTGCGCAGCTTCTTTTCGTCCAGCTGGATGGAGGAGGAGCCGTCAGTGGTGGAGAAGTTAACGGTAATGCCCATGTTCTTGAGCACCTGGCCGTCCTCGCCGGAGAGGGAGAACACGTTGAGCATACTGTTATAGAGGCCGGACAGGTTGCGGTCGTTGAACAGGATGCCCTGCTTGGCCTTCTCCTCGTACTTCTGGATGGCGCTCTCGCTCATGCCCTCCATGTCGGCCTCGGTGAGGGGCTCATAGTTGGCCAGCGTGCCGTCGCTCTTCTTATAGGGCATGGTGCTGTAAGCGGACTTGACCTCGCTCATGACCTCGTTGAAGTCGGTGATCAGGCCCTTGATGGCGTCCACGATCTTGTCGGAGTCCACGGAGGACTGGAAGGTGACCTTCTGGCTGGGGTCTATCTCGTTGGTCACATTGCCGTTCTCGTCCTTCTTATAGCCGAAGGTATCCTTGGCGGTGATGGTCATACCGTCGATCTCGATGTTGTTGGTGGACCGGGTGAGGGTCATATCCTGGCCGTTGACGGTGACGGTGACGATGGCGGCCTGGCCGGCGGTATACTTGCTGCCCAGCTTGCCGGCGACCTCGTCGTTCTCGTTCGTGGTGTAGCCGATGATATTGCCGCCCTTGTCCTTAATCTCCAGAACGCCCTTGTCGTTCAGGGAGGCTTTTAGGCCGTTATCCAGGTTGGCGTTGATCTTGTTGACCATATCCTGCAAAGAACCGTTGTCGGAATTGAACTGGAATTCCACTTTTTTCCCGGTCGTGGTGGTCAGGGAGAAGGTTTTCCCCTTCAGCTCATCCATCTCCAGAACGTCCTTGGTTTTCTGGGAGAGGTCTGCGTTGGCGGCGAACATCTCGCTGGCCAGTCCGTCGCCGAAGTCCACGCGGGAGGCCTTGCCGGTGTCCTTGCTGGTAAAGACGAAGGAGTTGCTGGTTTTGGAGAAGTTGACGGAGACGTTGGCGTTTTTGTTGTTGTTGATGTCGAACATCAGGTCAGACAGCTTGTCGTCCTTGCCATAGCTGCCCACGACCTCGCCGTTGATCTCGAAGTCCACAACGCGCTTGGGGGCGGTGCCGTCCTCGTCGGCCTGGACATAGAAGTCCTCGCCGTCGTACTCCTCGCCCTTCAGGTCCAGCAGAAGCTCGCCCTTTTTGCCTTCCGCGTCCTTGAGGTAGAGCTTGCCGTCCTCGTTGATGACCTTGTCCTTGGTGATTTTCAAAAGCTCGTTGCCCTGCTTGTCGAAGTACCGCTCGTTGTAGGTGCCCTTATTCCAGGTAGAGGCCAGCTCCGCCTTGACGGCGTGGCCCTGTTCGTCCAGCAGCTTGTCGAACCGGTCGCCCAGCAGCTTTTCCAGGGTGGAATTGGTGCTGAGGTAGTTGCTGGCGGTGTTGCCGATGCCCAGCGCGTCGCCGGCGTCGGTGTTGATGAGCAGGGTAGCGCCCTTGGCGTGTTCGGTGTCGGCCAGGTTGAAGGTCAGCTGGAAATCCTCGTCGCCGCCCTTGCCGGTCACGCTGATGGTGTTTTTGCCGAATTTCTTGTCCAGCTCCTCGTTGAGCGCCTCGGCATACTTTTCGGCCAATTCGTCCGCCTTTACGGACTTGCCGTTGATCTTATAGTTGTCGCCGTCCTTTTCCACCTTGGGGCCGTCAATCTGCTTGGTGGTGCCGTTGTAATTGATATTGAACTTCTTCTCGCTGATGGTAGAGACCGCGTCCACTTCCTCATAGAAGTCGTCCGCGTCTACGCCCTTCATCACGATGGACTTCTGGCCGTTCAGCACGTTCACATCGCTGGGGATGTCGATGTTCAGCTTATCCTTCAGGGGGCCGGACGCGCCGCTGATGTATACGGCGTTGCCGGTGTTGCCTTTGGCGTCGAACAGAATATTGCCCAGAGCGTCGGTGCTGATGCTGATTTTTTCCGAAGCGCTGGAGCTGCCGATCTTCTCGTTCTCCAGCTTTTTGTTCAGCACATTGGCCAGCATCTGGGCGCGGTCCGCGGGGGAGGTCTTGCCGTCCTTCAGCTTGGCGAGGTCCTCCTCGGACCAGTCGTCGGCGGTGATGCTCAGGGTGACGCGGGTGCCGCCGTAGGTGAGGGTCAGGCCGCCGGTCATGGTGCCGTTGGTGATGGGGTCCTTCATGTTGACCTCTTCGCCCTCAATGCTCATGCCGTCGCCGGAATCCAGGTTGCTCTTGGTCTGGTAGCGGGCGCCGGTGGCAAGCTGCTTGACGGCGTTGAGGACCACGTCGCTGGTGCCCTTGCCGGACACGCTGACCTTGTCCTTATTCTCGCCCAGAGCGGCCATGGTGGCGGCGGTGTTGAAGAAGCTGGAGGAGAGCAGGTTGGTGTCGGAGGTGTAGGAGGTGTACTTGCTGCTGATGTTGATCAGCTTGGAGATCATGCTGCGGTAGGCCTCCTGCTTCCATTCGACCTTGGTGTTTTTCTGCTGGAGCTGGGTGATTTTCTGGGAGTAGCTTTGGACCAGCTGCTCGATCATGCCTTCGGTGTCCATACCGCTGGCCAGGCCGCTGATGGTGTTTTTGCTGTTGTAGAGACTGCTTACATTGCTGCTGCTTACGCCGCTGAGAGATGCCATAACGATCGCTCCTTTTCTTTGAAAATATAGAAAATCATAATTTTCCTTTGAAATTTTCGCCCAGAGATGGTAAAATAGAAAAACGTAGAAAAATGGGCTCTGCCCTCTATACTTTTTTATCGACAAGTAGTATAGTAAAGTTAAGAGAACGAACAGAGAGAATTTATTTATGGAGGGGTTTTTTTGTCTACCATAATTGCGGTTACAAATCAGAAGGGCGGGGTGGGAAAGACCACCACCTCGGCCGCTCTGCTTTCCTCCCTGCACCAGCGGGGGGCCAGGGTGCTGGGCATCGACCTGGACCCCCAGGGCAGCCTGGGGTTCTGCCTGGGGCTGGATATTGAAAACTGCGCCACGGTGTACGACGTGATGCGGGGGGACAAGTATATCCGGGACGTGGTGGTCTCCACGGAATGCGGCGATATTCTGCCGTCCAATATCCTGCTGTCCGGCGCGGAGCTGGAGTTCAGCCGCGCGGGCCGGGAATTTTTGCTGAAAACCCAGCTCTCGGAGCTGGAGGACGACTATGATGTGATCATCATCGACACACCGCCCGCCCTGAACGTGCTGACCGTCAATGCCTACGTGGCCGCAGACAGCCTGATTATCCCCATGGCCCCGGAGATTTTGAGCCTGCTTGGAGTGGCCCAGATCCGGGAGACCATCGACACGGTGCGCCGGTGCTACAATTCCCGTCTGAAGGTGCTGGGCATTTTGCTGAACAAATTCAACCCCCGGCTCAACCTGAACCGGGAGGTGCTGGAGCTGTCGGAGCAGATCGCGCGGCAGCTGGGCAGCAAAGTATTTGAGTCCAAGATACGGGCCAGCGTGGCGGTGGCGGAGGCCCCGGCCCACGGAGAGAGCGTGCTGACCTACGCGCCCCGGTCCAAGCCGGCGGAGGATTTCCAGGAACTGGTGGATGAGATCCTGGGCAGCCGGTTTCCGCGCGCGGCTGAAACTTCCATGGAGGAATGATGGCTATGGCGTCGAAGAAGAATGACAAGAGTACAAAGACGGCCCATGTGTTGAATCTGCTTGCGCCCTCCCACGAGGAGCCGCCGGCAGCTCCGGTGGAGGAGGGCCAGCCCGCGCCGCCTCCGGCTCCCAGCCGGCCTCTCACGCCGCCGATTCTGGAGGTGGCAAAGAACAACGACGAGCAGCTTGCCGGGCAGATACAGAACGCCCTGGCAGAAGAGCTGGAGGAGCTGGAAGCCCAGGCCGCACTGCCTCCTCCTCCGCCCGCGCCCCCGGCACCGCCGCCTCCGCCTCCTGCGCCTGCGCCGGAGCCTGTTGCAGTTCCTGAACCTGAGCCGGAACCTGAACCTGTGCCAGAGCCGGAACCAGTCCCGGAGCCTGCGCCTGTGCCGGCCCCCGCGCCGCCTCCGGCACCGGAACCAGTCCCTGTGCCGGAGCCGGTCCCAGAACCGGAACCTGAGCCGGAACCGGAGGACGGGGAGGATTTTATCTGCGTCAATGTGATGGAGGCGCTGGTGGAAAGCAAAGCCCTGCGGTATATCAATATGTTTGGCCTGTGTGAGTGCCCCCGCTGCGTGTCGGACGTGAAGGCGCTGACGCTGACGAATCTGGTCCCCAAATACGTGGTCATCCCCAAGACGGAGGTTGCGCCCATGCTCACGGTGTATGAGACCCGGTATAACACCACGATTTTCGCCCAGCTCACCCAGGCCTGCAAGGCGGTGATGGAGAACCCCCACCACGAGCAGGCGGAGTAATGCGGGAGCGGTCCTCTGGGTCTCACCCTCATCCGTCACGCTTCGCGTGCCACCTTCCCCCGTCAAGGGGGAAGGCTCGAACAATGGGACTCACCCAACTGCACAGTAGTATCGAAAGACGCACCGATAAGCCTTCCCCCTAGTGGGGGAAGGTGGCGCCGCCGCAGGCGGTGACGGATGAGGGTGAAGCCGAAAGTCCCCTCTATTTAACGAATTACACTCCCCTCAATTCAGGGATTTACAAACCCTCACAGCTGTGCTATACTGTTAGCGAATCGTGAAAGGAGGGGTCCAAATGGGTTTTGGTGTAGAAGGCATTGCCGCGGCCAGCGTTGACTGGAGCATGTATCAGGTGCAGAGCCAGTACAGTACTTCGCTGATGAAGCGTGCGATGGACGACATGGAAAGTCAGGCAATGGCCCTCATCGAAATGATGGGGTCAGTTCCCTCGCAGTATTCGTTCGACGTAAGAGCGTAAAAAAACCGGCGGATGGAAAAATCCGCCGGTTTTTTCTGCGCCCGGCCTTACATTTTGTCTTGAACTGCCGATATATACAGTAGAAGCGCCGTCAGGGAAAGACGGCACGAACGCTTAACGAGGAGGAAGTTCCACATGATCGATTTAATCAGCCGCGTGAATCCCAATTATCAGAAGTCCATCGACGCCGTTTCCGGCGCAAAACCCGCCGAAAAGACGGAAAAGCCTGCGGACGAGGCCGTGAAGGAAAATGTTGACACCTACGTCCCGGAGGACAAGAACAAGGTGGAGGAGGACGCCGGCACCACCTACAAGCCCAACGCCGCTCTGGTGAAGGCCATGAAGGACGAGCAGGCCGCCAACCAGCAGAGATTCATCGACATGATGAAGTCCATGCTGAACAAGCAGGGCAAGGTGTTTGGAGAGAGCACGGACTATACCGTCAGCGCGGAGGTCCAGGCCGCGGCCAAGGAGGCCATCTCTGAGGACGGCTACTGGGGCGTGAAGCAGACCTCCGAGCGGATGGTCAACTTCGGCAAGGCCCTGGTGGGCGGCGACCCCGCCCGGGCAGGCGAGATGCGCGACGCCTTCATCAAGGGCTATGAGGCCGCGACCAAGGCGTGGGGCGGGGCTTTGCCCAGCATCGCCAAGGAGACCTACGACGCGTCCATGAAGCTCTTCGACGAGTGGGAGAACGAGGGCAAGAAGAACGACGAGTCCGTAGAGGAGGCCCCTGAGACAGAGGGCAGCAAAGAATGAAAAAAATCCGCTGGGCACATGCCCAGCGGATTTTTTTAGGTCAGTTGATTCAAATAGCGCAGCAAAACCCCGGCGATATTCTCGCAGGAGGCCTGGGTCTGCACCGCGCCGATGTTATAGGCGACCATAGGCATCCCGTACACCACGCAGGATTCTTTGTCCTGGCCGATGGTGTACGCGCCCTGTTTGCGCATTTGCAGCAAACCGTCGGCGCCGTCCCGGCCCATACCGGTCATGATGATGCCCGCCATCCGGCATTTCACCTGCTCCGCCATGGACAGGAACAGCGCGTCTACCGAGGGCCGGTGGCCGCTGACCTTCTCCCCGCCGGGGAGGCAGGAGACGGTGTACCGGCTGCCGGAGCGCACCACCCGCATCTGATGGTCGGCGGGGGCCAGCAGAGCCAGGCCCCGGCGGATCACGTCGCCGTGGGCGGCCTCCTTGACCTCCATCTGACACAGGCGGTTGAGCCGCTCGGCGTACATGCCGGTGAAGCCGGTGGGCATGTGCTGGACG
>Ga0224748_10659_pt1 | contig 10971 bp, 10 predicted proteins | sample LIM_F_Water_Neg_FD_182074 | JGI IMG/M metagenome (GOLD analysis project Ga0224748, IMG submission 182074) | Enriched cells from gastrointestinal tract of the lab mouse from Pacific Northwest National Laboratory (PNNL), Richland, Washington... | ecosystem: Host-associated > Mammals > Digestive...
GCTCTTTTATAAAGCCGCCAATGCCGGACAGCGCCTGCCAGGGGTATTCCGTACCCTCCAGCAAGGGGCGGGCAGCGGTGCGGGACAAATCAAACAACGTGCTTGTGCATAAAGCTTCCAATTCCATAAGGCAGCCATCCTTTCTTCAGCCTGCTGTCAATTGCAGTATTGTTTGGTCGATATTTTCAATCTGGTTTAAATCAAGCTGCAATTCTCCCTCATTTGTCTGGCGGATGTCCAGGGACATGGTGCGTGCCACCCCATAGTCAATGGCGGCAGCCTGCTGGCGGCAGAATTCCACCACCTTTTCCATATACAGCTCCTGGGGATTTACCTGGGTAGTCACCGGCTTGGGCGTGGCAATGGGGCTTTCTTCTTCATCGTTTTCCCGTTCCTCTTCTCCCCAATCGTCTTCCCCTCCATCCCCGTCCTCATCCTCCTCTGGCTCCGGGCTGGGGCTGGGCGTGTTCAGGGCGTCGGCCTCCTCCTGGGCCTGCTGGCGCAGGGCCTCTAATTGGGCGGAACAGTCGCTGAAATTCACAATGGGCGTGACTTCCACCTCAATATAATAGCCTGTATCCACCTTCTGCTCCTCCCGCACCGTATACTTGGCGTGCTGGAGAAGCTGGGAGAAAATTTCTGTAAGCTGGGAAAGCTGCTCTTCCGAGGGATTTACGCCATAGGTATTGCAGAAATTTATCACCATGTTTTCTATGGTGGTGGCGTGGCTTTCCCGGGCAGCCTCCTCTGTAGTCTGGGCCACCACAATGAAGCTGTCGTGGGAATTGTGATAGCTGCTGTCAAGCAAGGCCTGGATATACCCGGAAACGTCATAGTCGGCAAAGCCGGGCATCGGGATATCACATCCGGACAGGGCGAAGGCCAGCAGGGCTGCCAGCACCAGAAGCCCCCACGCTTTTATCTTTTTCTTCATGGGGCTTCTCCTCCTTATTCGTCCCGCCCGCAGCACTTTTTATACTTTTTACCGCTGCCGCAGGGGCACAACTCGTTGCGCCCTGGCTTCTTCTGCTTGCGCACAGGCTGCTTTTTCACCGTATTGTCCCCGGCTAAGCCGGCGCTTATAATCTTAACGCGCTGCTGGGGCTTCGGCGCTTCCTCGCTCTTTGGCTCCCAGGTAAGCACCAGCTTGGCAGTGTCCTCCCGGATGGCGGAAATCATTTTATCAAACATCTCAAAGCCTTCCAACCGGTATTCCACCACCGGATCATGCTGGGCATAGGCCCGCAGGCGGATGCCCTCCTGCAACTGCTCCATGGCGTCAATGTGATCCATCCACTTTTCGTCAACTGTCTCCAGCAGCTTCACCCGCTCCAGAATGCGCATCCGCTGGGGCGTGAACTTCTTCTCCCGCTGGGCATACATGTCGGCGGCCCGCTTTTTCAGAAGCTCCAGCACATCCTCCTGCTGGAGGGTTTCCAGTTCATCCGGCGTATAGCGCAGATCCCCTTCCTGTATCAGCCAGTCGTAGTCCTTGCATAGGCCGGGCAAGTCCCAGATATCCCGCTGTATTTCCTCCGGCATGGCGGCTTTTACCTTTTCTTCCAGATCTTCGTTTATCATCTTCAAGATATGCTCCTGCATGTCCTCGCCGTTCAACACCTGATCCCGCTGCCCATAGATAATCTGGCGCTGGCTGTTCATCACCTCGTCATATTGCAGCACGTTCTTGCGGATGCCGAAGTTCCGGCTTTCCACCCGGCGCTGGGCGCTTTCAATGGCATTTGACACCATGCCTGTCTCAATAGGCATGTCGTCGTCAATTTTCATCCTATCCATGATAGCGGACAGGCGCTCCCCGCCGAACAGGCGCATTAAATCGTCCTCCAGGGAAATATAGAACCGGCTTTTGCCCGGATCCCCCTGGCGGCCCGCGCGGCCCCGGAGCTGGTTGTCAATACGGCGGGACTCATGGCGCTCTGTGCCAATGATGTAAAGCCCGCCCAGGGCTTTCACCTCTTCTGCCTCCGGCGCAATTTCCTCCTTGTATTTCTGGTTCAGCCTTGCAAATGTTTCCCTGGCCTCCAGGATGGCCTCGTCCTGGGTGTGGCTGTAGGCAGTGGCCTCCACCAGAAGCTCCTCGGCATAGCCCATTTTACGCATTTCGGCCTTTGCCATAAATTCTGCGTTGCCGCCCAAGAGGATATCCGTACCACGTCCAGCCATGTTGGTGGCAATGGTGACAGCCCCTTTCCGGCCCGCCTGAGCCACTATCTGGGCTTCCTTTTCATGGAACTTGGCGTTTAGCACCTGGTGCTTAATGCCCCGCTGGCGCAGCATTTTGCTAAGCTCTTCAGACTTCTCAATGGTGATGGTGCCCACCAGCACAGGCTGGCCTTTTTCGTGATGTTTCGCAATGTCATCAATCACGGCCTGGAACTTGGCCGCCACAGTCTTATACACCACGTCCGGGCAGTCCTCCCGGATCATAGGGCGGTTGGTGGGGATTTCCACCACGTCCAGCCTGTATATTTCGGAAAATTCCTCCTGCTCCGTCATAGCGGTGCCCGTCATGCCGGAAAGCTTCTCATACTGGCGGAAATAGTTCTGGAAGGTGATAGTGGCAAGGGTTTTGCTCTCCCGGGCGACCTCCACCCCTTCCTTGGCCTCAATGGCCTGGTGCAGGCCTTCGTTATACCGCCGCCCGAACATCAGGCGCCCGGTAAATTCGTCAACGATAATCACCTCGCCATCCTTCACCACATAGTCCTGATCCTTGTGCATAATGCCCCAGGCCCGGATGGCCTGGTTTACATGGTGCTGGATGCGGATATTATCAGAGTCGGTCAGGTTTTCAATGTCAAAATAGTTTTCCGCTTTTTTCACGCCCCGGCGGGTAAGGGCACAGGTTTTGAGCTTCTCATTGATAATATAATCATATTCGTTATACAGCTCGTCATTATCCTGCTTTTCGTCAGTTTCCTTCACCCGGATAGGCTTCAAGGTTTTAGCCAGGGAATTTGCCCGCTGGTAAAGGATGTCCGCTTCATCGCCATGCCCGGAAATAATCAGGGGGGTGCGGGCCTCGTCAATGAGGATGGAGTCCACCTCGTCCACAACAGCGTAATGGTGGCCCCGCTGCACTTTATCCTCTTTGCGGATAACCATGTTGTCCCGCAGGTAGTCAAAGCCCAGCTCGTTATTGGTGGCATAGGTGATGTCGCAGGCATAAGCCTCCCGCTTCTCCGCGCTGGACATGCCCGTTAAAGCAAGGCCCACTGTAAGGCCCATGAAGTTAAAAACGCGGGCCATCATCTCTCCCTGGTATTTTGCCAGATATTCGTTTACGGTGACGATGTGAACCCCCTGGCCTGTCAGGGCGTTTAAAAAGGCGGGCAGGGCCAGGGTGAAGGTTTTCCCTTCGCCTGTTTTCATTTCCGCAATACGGCCCTGGTGCAGGATAATGCCGCCCTGCACCTGCACTGGAAACAGCCGCAGGGAAAGCACCCGGTCCATAGCCTCCCGGCAGGCGGCAAAGGCTTCTGGGAGGATGTCATCCAAGGTTTCCCCTTTTCCCAGCCGCTCCTTCAGCAGGCCAGTCTGGGCTTTCAGCTCTGCGTCATCCATGGCTTTATAGGCATTCTCCAGCCCCAGCACCTTGTTCACCAGCGGCTGCACACGTTTTAACTCCCGTTTGCTGTAATTGCCAAACAGCTTTGTCAGAATATTATTCGCCAATCTATTCTCATACCTTTCTGTTTCTGCCTGGGATCTGCTTGAGACAGCAGGCTCTATCTTGTTATTATACCAAATTCTGTGCGGGCAGTCAAATTAACAAACGATAAACTTTCCGGGACGGCAAAGCCCCAGCCAATCTGGCTGGGGCAAGGTACGAAAAACAAGATACCAGGCACAAAGCAGTGCTTTTTCATGGCTTTGCGCGGGAATCCTGTATCCCATGGCGATTTACATGCTTTCAGGAGCCGTCACCTTGAACAGGCTCAGGCCGTTTTCCAGCACCTGCTTAAAAGCGGTGCAGAGATACAGGCGCGCGGCAGTGAGGGCGGGATTATCCCCCTTCACCCGGCAGGCATTGTAGAATTTGTGGAACAGAGTGGACAGGGCCATAACATACCGGGTGATGCGGGCCGGATCCATGGCCTTTGCCGCTCCCTCCACCTCGCTTGTATAGGCGGAAATCTGGCGGATTAACTCTGCTTCTTCCGGGGCAGCAAGCAGGCCCAGCTCCTCCAGGGTGCATTCCCGGGGAGTGATGCCATCGGCAGCCAGATTCCGCAGAATGCTGCACACCCGGGCATGGGCATACTGCACATAGTATACAGGGTTCTGGGAGTCCTGCTGGACAGCCAGATCTAAATCGAAGTCAATGCGGGTGTTAGGCTCGTAAGAGTTAAAGAGAAACCGGGCCGCGTCTACAGGCACCTCTTCCAGCAGGGTTACCAGGGTGATGGCTTTGCCGCTGCGCTTGCTGGCCTTGACAATCTCCCCGTCCCGCACCAGGCGCACCATCTGCATCAGGACAATTTGCAGGCGGGAAGCATCCACACCCAAGGCGGTGAGGGCAGCCTTTAACCGGGGCACGTAGCCATGGTGGTCAGCCCCCAGCACGTCGATGGCTATGTCAAAGTTCCGGGTGACCAGTTTATCATAGTGATAGGCAATGTCCGGCACCACGTAGGTGGGCACGCCATTCCCGCGCACCAGCACGAAGTCCTCGCTGCCGTATGCTTCCCCCTTGAACCAGACGGCCCCTTCCTTTTCATAGGTGGCCCCTTTTTCCTTTAACAGCTCTACCACCCGGCCCACAGCGCCGTTTTCATGGAGGGTGGATTCCCTGAACCAGTTGTTATATTCCACCCGGTAGCGCAGCAGGTCGTCATGGAGGCCCTGGATGTTCTGGGGCAGGGCGAAGTCCACCAGGGCCTGCCGCCTGTCGCTTTCCGGCGCTTCTACATATTGGTCGCTGTACTTTTCCGCAAAGCTTCTGGCGTGCTCTTTAATGTCCTCTCCCTGATAGCCGTCCTCTGGGAAGGGCACCGCGTCCTCCCCCTTATATATCTGGAGATACCGGGCCTCCAGGGAGCAGGCGAATTTGTTCACCTGGTTGCCCGCGTCATTGACGTAAAACTCCCGCTCCACCTGATAGCCCGCAGTTTCCAAGGTGGCGGCAAGGGCGTCTCCCAGCACGCCGCCCCGGGCATTGCCGATATGCATGGGGCCGGTGGGATTGGCGGAAACAAACTCCACCAGCACCCGTTTCCCCTCTCCCATGGCGCTGCTGCCGTAAGCCTGGCCCAACTTGTGGACATCCTGGAGCACTTCCCCGTAAAATCGGGGGGCATAGGTGAAATTTAAGAACCCAGGCCCCGCAATTTCGCAGCTTTGAAAGCAGGTAGCGGAAAGATCCAGATTTTTCTGGATGGCCTCCGCAATCTTCCGGGGAGGCATTTTAAAGGCCCTGGCCCCTGCCATGGCGGCGTTGCAGGCCCAGTCCCCATGGGCGCGGTCGCCGGGCACCTCCAAAGCGATTTCCGGGGCCTGGGCCTGGGGAAGCTCCCCTGCCGCCTGGGCCTTTTCTATAGCCTGCCCTACTGCCGCCCGCAGTTCGCAGGTGGCTTTCGCAACCAGCATTGACATATACTTTCATCCTTTCACAGTCTTTTTTTGCATATTCCGCAGCACCAGCCGGGTCTCGCCGGGGTTTAAGGCGGGAAGCTTTTCCTTTATCCGGGGATGGCTTAGCTCCTCCCGCACCATGTCCCGCAAAAGGGTGCCCCGGTTGTAGCCGTGTATCACCCGCAGTTCTGTAACGCTTTGGGGCGCGTGGTCAAGCCATGTGAGAAGCAATTCCCGGGCGTTTTCCACAGAGGCGCCATGGAGATCCACGGACATCACGCTGCCTTCCCGTTTAAACCGCATAGCGCACCTCCTACACCAGCATAAAAACCAGCATAAGCACAGGCTGGTGGGCCAGATAAATAAGCAGGCTGTGCCGCCCTAAAAAGGCCAGGGGGCGAAAGCCCGGCTTCAGCTTTTCCATAATCCGGGGGTTGTGGCCTACCAGCCGCCACAGAAAATAACCGGAGAGATATAAAAACAGCCAGGGGATTAGGGGGAAATAATCGGATGACCAGAAGCCCGGCCCCGGCAGGCCCGCTGGGGCCAGCCACTGGCTCTGATACAGCCAGGAGGGCAGTTCCAAGAGGCGGATGCCTTCAAATCCCAGATACCCGTAAGGCACGCCCCGGGTAAGGAAAAAGAGGGAAATGAAAATCGCAAGCCCCAGCCATGCCGGATATGGGGGCAGCTTCAGCTTGTTCCACAGCCACCAGACCCCGCACTGGATAAGCCCGGCCATTCCCAGCAGGAACAGCACGCCATAGAGGATGCGCTCTGACGGCATGGCAAGGGTGGTCACCAAACTTACCAGGATGCCAGCCCCCAGCACAGTGAGGCCATGGCGCAGGGGATGACGGGAAAACCGGAAGCAGAAGCCGGAGAGAAAGATGAACCCCCAGCAGATGCCCTGCTGCCATATATAGCCCAGGGGGCCGGTATACCAGCTTATAGGCACGCCTTTTATAAATACCACGTCATAAAGGGCGTGATAGGCTGACATATTGACGAGCAGCAGGCCCCGGAGGGTGTCCAGAGCGTTGTAGCGGCCCTTTTTCAATACCCCAGCACCCCCCGCAGGGATTCGTCATCCACTATCCACTGGCTCACGTCGATCACACGGTAATGCTCTTTGTCATCCCGGCACACCACCTGGGCAATGCCCGCGTTTATCACCAGGCGCTTGCACATGGAGCAGCACACAGCGTTTTCAATATAGGCGCCCTGGCGCAGCGCTCCTGTGGCTTCGTCCCGCTCTACCGTGCGGCCCACCAGATATAAGGTGGCGCCTATCATGTCCCGGCGGGAGGCGCAGATAATGGCGTTAGCCTCGGCGTGGACGCTGCGGCACAGCTCGTACCGTTCCCCCCGGGGAATGCCCATTTTATGCCGCAGGCAGTAGCCTAAATCGGAACAATTGTCCCGGCCCCGGGGCGCGCCCACATAGCCTGTGGAGATTACCTCGTCGTTTTTTACAATCACCGCCCCGTAATGCCTGCGCAGACAGGTGCACCGCTGGGAGACGATTTCCGCCAAATCCAGATAATAGTTCACTTTATCCCTGCGTTCCAGTTGTTCCATAAGCCCTCTCCCCTCTCCTGCCCATATGGTTTTACAAGTTTTCCGGCCCAAAGGAGCAGGGCAGCAGCTCCCCCAGGGTATATGCCTGTATCTTGCCGCCATCGGAAAGGACGATGGCGAAATCCGCCCCGCAGAATTCCCGCATGACCTGCCGGCACACCCCGCAGGGCGGGCAGAAGGCCGCAGGCGCTTCCCCTGCCGGGCCGCCTGCTACGGCAATAGCGGCAAAGTCCCGCCTGCCCTCACTGACAGCCTTGAAGAAAGCCGTGCGCTCGGCGCAGTTTGTGGCGGGGTAGGCGGCATTTTCTATGTTGCAGCCCTGATACACTGTGCCATCTTTACACAGCAGTGCTGCGCCCACAGCAAAATGGGAATAGGGCACATAAGCCCTTTCCCGGGCTTGCAGGGCCAGTTCTGTCAGTTCCTGAAAATTTATGGCAGTGTTTTCCATATGCCTATACCTTTCCTGCCAGGATAATTTCCGAAAGGCGCTGCCGGGTGGGCAGGCCCTCGTTGTCGCTTTTGTGGGTAATCTGCACAGCCCCTATCACGTTGCCCCGGAAGGCTGCCTGCTCCAGGGTTTCCCCCTCTGCCAGGGCGCTGACCACCCCAGCGGCAAAGCCGTCTCCCGCGCCCACAGTGTCCACGATTTTTTCCACCGGAAAGCCGGGGGAAACGCCTTTGGCACCGTCCTTTTCAGAATAGAACGCGCCGTCTGCCCCCAGCTTTACCACCACGTTTTTCACTCCCATGGCGTGGTAGAAATCTGCTATGCCCTCCGGGCTGTCCTGGCCTGTAAGCTGTTTGCCCTCCCCTATCCCGGGCAGCACTGTCTCCGCGCCCTGGGCCAGGCTGTTCAGGATCTGCACCATCTGCCCCTTGTCCGTCCAAAGCTGGGGGCGCAGGTTGGGGTCAAAGGAATAGGGAATGCCCAAAGCCTGGGCGCGGCTGATAAGCCGCCGGGTGGCGGAAAGGGCGCTCTCCGACACAGCGGGGAAAATCCCCGTCACATGGAGCCGTTCGCAGCCGTATAAATCCAGGCCGTCTATATCGTGGGGGCTGATTTTAGAAGCAGCCGATCCTTTCCGGTAATAGGCGATGTCCGGGTCGCCCTTCTGGGTAGAGCTTTTCATCATCAGGCCTGTAAGCTCCCCCTCCGCCTGCATGACAAGGTCTGTGGAAATGCCGTTTTGGCGCAGGCCGTTCAGGATTTTCTCCCCCATGGGATCAAACCCTAAGCGGGTGCAGTAGGCCGGGGTATGGCCCAGGCGGGCAAGGCCCACCGCCACATTGTATTCCGCCCCCGCAATGGAAGCGGTGAAGGTTTTCACCTCGCTGATAGCCCCGGTTTCATTGGCCATAAAAAGGCCCATCGGCTCTCCCAGCAATACGATTTTCATGGTATACAGCTCCTCTCTCATAAAAAGGCCTTCCAGGCCTTTGCTATGCTGCTGTGTCGTTGACTACATTCTTGGCCCATATGCCGGATTTTAACATAAAAGCCCCGATAACCACCTTGATAATATCCGCGCTCATCACAAAGAAGAACACCCACACCACGCTCAGGGCTGTAAAATGGCTTAAAGAGTAGGCAATGGGCAGGCATACGACCCATGTGAAAGCACAGTCGAAAAGGAAGGTGATGAAGGTTTTGCCGCCAGAGCGGATGGTAAAGTAAGCGCAGTTTACAAAAGCGTGGACAGGCTGGAAGCACCCGCAGATGATAAGAGTCTGGGCGGCAATCTGCCGCACTGCCTCCTCAGTGTTATAAATGTACGGGATAAAGGGGGCGCAGACCACCAGCAGGCCTCCGGTTACCACACAGCAGGAGACGCTGAAAAACATCACCTTGCGCACTGTGTCTTTGGCCCCTTCTATGTCGTTTGCCCCTAAAAGCTGCCCGGCCATAATGCCGATGGCATTGCCCATGGTCATCATGATAATGGAAAAGAGGTTATTCGCCGTTCCTGTAATATTGGTGGCTGCCACAGCGGTAAGCCCCCGGGTGGCATAGCACATGTTAATCATGGCGGTGCCCATAGACCACAGGGTTTCATTGAGCAGCAGGGGCATGCCGGTGATGGTGATTTTCTTCACCAAGGGCAGGGGCACCCGCATACTCTTAAAAGCCCCCTGGAGGAAGGTGAATTTTTTCTTCCGGCGGGTGGCGTATACCACCAGGTACAGCATCTCCACATACCGGGCTATCACAGTAGCCAGGGCCGCGCCCCGCACGCCCATTTTCGGAAAGCCCAGGCTGCCGAAAATCAGCAGGTAGTTGAGCACCAGGTTCACAGAAATGGAAATAACGCTTGCCATCATGGGGGAAAAGGTTTCCCGCATATCCTTCAGGGCGCTGGAATATACCTGCATTACCATAAACGGGAACAGCCCCCACAGCATAATCAGCAGGTATTCCTTGGCATACCCCAAGGTGGCGGCTATATCCGCCGGGCTGGAGTTCTCTTTATTCAAGTACAGATGGAAAAGCTGATCCCCAAAAAACAGGAAAACAGCCAGCCCCAGCGCTGTCACCCCCAAGCCGAACAGCAGCCGGAAGCGGAAGGAATGGCGCAGGCCCTTCTCGTCTCCTTTGCCGTAAAACTGCGCCCCGAAAATGGAGGCGCCGGAAAGCCCGCCGAAAATGGTCAGGTTGAAAATAAAGATAAGCTGGTTGACAATGGCCACGCCGGACATGGGGTTTGTGCCCAGGCGGCCCACCATCACGTTGTCCAGCAGGTTTACAAACTGGGTGATGCCCTGCTGCACGATCATGGGGATAATCAGGGCGATAACCGCCATGTAAAAGCCCTTGTCCCCTATATAACGTTTACGGAAATTTGAAAACATATAATTCCTATGAAACTCCTTTATAATTTGCTGCAAAGCCCGGCTTCCAGGGCCTCTCCCAAAGCTTCCCCGGCGGGCTGCAGTTCTTCTATCAGTTCGCCAAAGCCGGCAATGCGCCGGTTTGCCGCTTTTTCTATGCGCTCCCTCAGCAGAAGGGCGCTTTCATCCTCCACCGCCACCACCGGGAAACCCGCTTTTTTCGCCGTTTCCATGGCATAGGCAGAGTCTTCAAACACCACGCACTCTCCGGGCGCGGCACCGAATTTTTCCGCGCAGGCCAGGAAAATGTCCGGGTGCTCCTTGCTTTTGCCGATTTCCGTGCAGCTTACAAGCAGGCTGATATAAGGCAGCATCCCCAGCCGCTTTAGGGCCTCCCCCACTCCCTCTGCCTGGGAGGCTGTTGCCACTGCCGCCTTCACGCCGTTTTCTGCCAGCAACCGCAAAAATTCCCCGGCCCGGGGCTTTTCCCCCACCCGGGTGCGGTAGCCTTCCAGGGCGCAGGCTGCTAGTTCCTTTACCACCTCTTCGGTGCTTCTAGGCACGCCCAGTGCCCGGTACATGTCCGCGCACTGCTCCATGCTCAGCCGGTTCATGGTGTGGTGGAGATCGGCGGGAGCTTTCACGCCCTTTTCCGCCGCGTATTCATAGGTGATATCCCGCCACATGCCCATGGAATCCAGCAAGGTGCCGTCCGCGTCAAATATCGCGCATTTTATCATGGCCGCACCGCCTGCAGCGCCTGAATGGAGGCGGACAAGTCCTCCAGGAAATCTCCCCGGGTGGCATCCTGATCCACCAGCACAGGCATCCCTTCCGGAATCTGGGCCATTACAGAGGGGATGTCCGTCACCCCGCTGCCCAGCACCGCAAAACGATCCAGGCCGGAAAGAGACTGGCAGTTTTCCGCCATGTCTTTAAAATGTACAGAGCGCAGGCGGCTTCCCA
>Ga0224748_10661_pt1 | contig 10947 bp, 9 predicted proteins | sample LIM_F_Water_Neg_FD_182074 | JGI IMG/M metagenome (GOLD analysis project Ga0224748, IMG submission 182074) | Enriched cells from gastrointestinal tract of the lab mouse from Pacific Northwest National Laboratory (PNNL), Richland, Washington... | ecosystem: Host-associated > Mammals > Digestive...
AAGATGTCCAAGATTCGGGTTTAACGCAGACAGGCGATTTATTATATATGAACGGAGAAAAAAATCCATGCAGGCCTGGCTGCCAACCCCAAATGCGCAACGAAGTGAAAGAGTCCGGGACAAATATTATATACACGGCATCCGATACTGGGCTTACATATACATTTACGCCCTACACAGATACAAAACTCAAAGGAGAAGTGCAGCAACAGGTTACAAACAATAAAGGGGAAGTTGTAGAGAATTGGCGATATTGGCAGGTTAATGGACGCTGGAGACGTGCCAGCATATTATAAAGGAGGATACCTTGAAAGACTATTATAAAGAGCTCATTAGTTATGCACCAAGTCCGATTAAACAATTTGAACGTGAAAAATTAAGGGAACTTTGGACAGTCGATTCATATCCTTGTTTAGAGGAATTTTTAGACTTTTATGAATGTTTCCAAAATTCACAAGATATACGGACTGCTTTTTTCCTTATTCTTCCGATAGAAGAAATCCGTGTCAAAGGAGGAGCACTTGTCTTTGCAACTGGGCATCAGAACACATACCCACTTGGCATAGAGTTATCAGATCTGGATCGTGAAAACCCTCGTGTTAAATATCAAACTACTGAAAATGGACGATGGTTTAACGAAAGTGGGGGCCTAAGGAGTTTCTTGTTTACTGTTGCGGGATGGCAAATCATCAACCTGATGCAAAGTGTTGGCCGCATTAAAATTAGTGATACTAGCTTCAAAAAAAAGATTGACGATGAACTGTTTTTCTTTACCTCAGATAGAACTGTTAGTATGCAGAGCAACTATCGACTGTGCCATGACAAGGAGAAAAACATTCTTGGGTGCTATAATGTATTGGATGGAGCTTTATATTTGGGGTCCAATACCGATGAATATCTACTTGATTATGAGAAAAAATTTCACTTAGAAATTGATTGGCTTTGATTTTTAGAGGCCACTCTCATATCAGTTTAATTTATTCGCAACTGCAAAAAGCAAGTGAAATAACCAGCTTATCTTGTGATATGGGGCGTGATACTGTCGAAGAAACGGCGGTAACAGCTGCGAAACAGGGCAGGCCCCAGGGATGGGGTCTGCCCTACCCCTAGTTTACAAATGATTTTTTCGGGAGGTTCGTTTATGGACTACTTAGATGAACAGATTTTGGAACTCAAGCGCCAGCAGAAAAAAGAGAAGTATCAGAGTTTGGAAACCGGCTTCTATATCCGTGACGAATTGTTGGAATTTGAGCGGGTGCTGCTGGAGCCGATGGACCTCTCGATCATGCTGCCGACAACCTTTGTAACCATGCCGCAGTCTATGGTGCGGGTGAAGTACCAGTCGGAGAACCGGCCGCAGATCATTAAGACCAGTCTGGATACCAGCGTAAATTTTACCTTCAGCATCGTGCCCCAGCAAGTGCGGCCTGAGCAGCTGCGTTCCCTCGCCTCCCAGCTCAAGGCCGTCATCCAGAGAATGAACCCGGCAAATACCTTCTATGACATGAAAGAGGAACAAACCACCAGCCAGATACCCGTCTGCTGGTTTGATTATAAAGGCTTCGCAATTGACGAGCAGGTCTATTACATGATGTATGTCCTGCCTTGGAAGGACAAGCAGCTGATCCATGGCACTTTCAACTGCAAATACAGCGATATGAACGAATGGAAAGAAGCGGCCCGGCAGGCGATCCTGTCGATTGAAGCGAAAGAGGAGGAGCGAGTATGAGAGACAATCTGATTCATGTCAATCCATTCCAACTGTTGGACATTCTCTCTGTCAAGGGACATCAGCAAGTCAATGAACATGGGTATATCTCTTTTTCCGGCCACATCGACCAGGAGCAGGAGCAGAACTGCATCGCGATTGCCCAGCAGGAGAACCCCATCATTCAGGTCTCCATCACCGGTGAGAACGGCGAGCAGCTGTTGATCTTTGCCGGCGTACTTACGGAAATGAGCATCAAGGTGGAGAACCAACTGCGGCTGTTGAGCGCCACCGTCCGGTCTGGCAGCTATCTGATGGATCTGAATCCCCATATCCGGTCCTTCCAAGCCCCACCGCTTACTTATAGCCAGGTTATCAATGTCCTGAATAAGCGGTATCAGGGCGCCTCTGTGACGATGAACGTGGGGAAGGATGAAAAGATCCCCGGCGTGATCTTGCAGTACAATGAGACGGACTGGGCCTTTGCCAAGCGCATGGCCAGCCGCTTCAATGCCGTGCTTGTTGCGAACAACCTGTCGGGGCGGCCCTTCTATGATTTTGGCCTACATGACCATGCGCCCCGGGTGCAGATCGAAAGCAAGACATACGCCATCTCAAAGAATGTCGGGACCTATCTCTATAATCAGCGTAACGGCGTTGAGGGCCAGTCCGAAATGGATATGACCTATTACCGCTATAAATCCCGTGAGGTGTACGTCTTGGGCGAGTGTGTCAGTTTCAACAACCAGCCGCTCTATATCAGCGCAATTGACACGGAGCTTGAAGGGGCGGAACTGTACCATACCTATACGCTGGCTCCCAAGGCCGGGCTACAGGTTCCCAAACAGTATAACCTGGAGATGATCGGGAACTCCCTTTCCGGGAAGATTACCGCAACGCAGAAGGCTGTGGTGCAGGTGTCAATCGACAAGGATGAAAATGAAGAGGCCGGGGTGCGGTGGCTGCCCTATGCCACGGTGTACTCTACACCGGACGGGACTGGCTGGTATTGTATGCCCGAGGTAGGAGACTCTATCCGCCTGTATGCGCCCAACGAGCACGACGAGCAGGTTTATGTGGCCAGCGCGGTTCATTTGCCGCTTCTTTCTGGCCCTGAGAGGAGTAATCCTGATTTCAAGTCTATTATGAATAAGCAGCGGAAAGAGGTGCTATTTACCCCTGAAACGCTCTTGATCACAAATAATAAGGGAATGTCGATTGAACTTTCCGATCAGGAGGGAATTAAAATCGTTAGTGACAAAGCTATTAAAATTCAATCGGATTCCTCAGTAGATATTACAAGCACTAGTTCAACACTTACTGTTACAGCCCCTGAGCGGTTGACATTTACACAGGCAGGTACACAAATGGATATGCAAGACAAACTGCTACTCAAAGGCGCCCAGGTGCGGCTAGATTGACCTATGGACAGACAGGAAGAAATTTTTGATGTTGCCCGTCGAGTGCTGTCGGAACAATCCGAGATTAATTACGGGAAAATATGTGAGACTTACAACAAAGACAAAAAGAAAATATTAGCTGACTTCTATCAAGTGGTCCATCATTTGATAGGGATGACACAGATACAGCAAACGGCATCCTCCAAAAGAGCAATTAAATATGTTGCTGCGTCATACCTACTAAGTAGTTCCATTACCAAAACGTTTGAGTTTCAATTGTCCCTTCTCGATGATCAGTACTTTTGCGATTCGGCAGAAAGCTGCGTATATTGGACCCCCCAATGGATATTCGAAACGGTAATGTCCGATTGGGATATTCTGTTAAGGACAGTTAAGGCCAAAGTGATTCGACTTCACCCATATGAATTGGATTTTATCTGGAGATCATATATATGCGAATTTTACAACAGATTAACATTTCTCTTTTTTGCCGAGCATCTAAAAAATGCGGCAATTGAGGGAGGATTGAGAAACCTGTCTCTATCGGATGAAGTCCTTTTTACCTATGGAGGCTATATGGATCACTTTATTCAAATAGATGCTTGGAAAAGAGAGAGCGGAGAATGAAATATTTCCTTTTGAAGACGGATCCACAATTTGATACTGCTCCTATAATTAATGGCTGGTTCCAGAAAATAGACCGTCGAAACATTCGGGTGGGCAAATCGCATAATATTGAAAAGCGTCAATTGTTTTTTATTGAGAGCAATCCGATCACAGTTTTCCCTGATGTACTTTCTTTTCCTGCTTTTATGGTTACGGAACAGTTAAGGGATGTAATTCGACTATATGAGCCTAAAATGCTATTTAAAGAAATTGTTCTGTTGGATCAAAAGTATGCCAAAGCATGCACGTATCATTTGCCTATTTTGGATTATATAGATTGTTTGACAGATGGAAGCATACTTACTAAAGACCGTAGCACAATTATTTCAGCAGAAATTGATCCAAATAAAATGAATGAACATAGTATTGCTTATATAGCATCCGTTAGCAATCTATATACTATTGCGCGTCTGGATATAGTGGAAAGTTTTTTGCGGCGTGGAGTACAAGGCATTAGCCTGACAGATATCAAGCAGATTTGATACTAATTAGCCCAGCTGGGGATATATGGAGGAGCGATATAATGATGGTTTTTCTAAGAAATCTGCTTGGTACTATTTTGGTTATAGGGATGTTGATAATGTTGACTGCCTGTGCCCCCTCGCTCTATAGCAAGAATGAAGTGCTTGAAATACTATCGGAGCGATATGGGGAGGAATTTGTTATCATTGAAACATTGAATGACAAGCTTTCTTTGGTAGCTCCGAGCAGTGATTTGGTGAAAGAGGAAGTATATTCTGTAGCCCCCAACAGTGACTCAGCGAGCATTTTTTGGGTACAGCAGGAGGTAACTAAACGTGGCGGAGTGTTTGTAACATATGCACATGGGGTAGAAGACACATTGACCTTTGATTATTTTTTAAAGAGTTTTTGCAGTTTTTTACAAACAAATAAAATTGATTCGTTTTTTGCAGTCGGTCATGAGGAGATAGAAGTCATAGAGTATCTTGCTGAACCACATCTTCAGGGTGGAATAATTTACATTTATATTACAGAAGAATCAACAGCAGAAATCGTTACCCAAGTTTTCAATTTTATAGATACTCTTTATGATGAATATCCGAGTAAGGACGAGTTTAAGAAAATACATCTTGGCATTCGCTTTTATGACAAGTCGAAAATAACTCGACACGAACTCTTTAAGTCATCTTTATTCATACCAACCTATAGGCTTTATGATCCTTATGATGAAGATAAAACTGATATTGCTTCTATGTTAGAGGAAATTAATATCTACTATTATGGGAATCCAAATAGTTGAGGAAAAGGGAGAAAATTATGAGTGGCAAATACACCGAAGAAGAATTGCTGATAGCAACTCAAATAGCATACTACAATTTTGATCCTGCGATAATCAATGAATTGACATATGAAAATAATGGTTATTCTCCAACGTTGCAGAAGATACTGGAGAGAGATAGAGCCATTTTTGATGCGCAGCAAAGTGATCCAAGCGCCTATCCTGGCATAAAAACAATTTATGAAGAGAGATGCTATTTGGATCCTGATAAAACGTCGTCTGCATATGACATAGAGCGTACAGATGCTGCGCGAGAGCGATACGAGTCGATTAAGAGTGGTGAAATCTGTCAAAACTGGACATTGGTTGATTATCACAATGAAAATTCAACAACAGGTTTGGTTGGTTGCCTAATTGAAACCGGATTAAATAGTGATGGTAAGAATGGCGCAATTATAGCTTACCGTGGAAGTGAAAGCGATAACCTTCAACAAGTACTCTTGGATTGGGGTATATCTGATATAGGATTACTTAGTGCATATGAAACACTACAACAAAAAAGTGTCGAAAAATACACACAGTTTGTAAGTGATTATTATGGCGACAAGTACGACTATGTTGCAACTTCAGGGCATTCATTAGGAGGAGCGCTTTCTTTCCATTCTGCCTTGACAGCTCCACAGGAGTTGTGGGAGAAAATTGTCCAGGCATATAGCATGGATGGCCCAGGAACATCAGAGGAATATCTTATGACCCACGCGGACTATATAGCAAGAATGGCAACCCGCCCTGATGTCATGCAACATCGCGGATGGAGTTGGGTTGGTACCCTATTGTTTCAATTACCCTGTGCGGATTATAAGTGGCTCCAAGTTTCTGATGCAATGAGTGACTTTCTGCTATTTAAGCATGACACAGGTTCTATCGTCCCAAACGAGGATGGGAGCTTGCCCTTGTCTGCATCGTCCATGAATCCCTTTGAAGCATCTCTCTTTGGTTTAACAAAGGGAATTGATTCGAGCATTAATACCCGCGCACAAGCGTATTCAGCAATGACAGTTGATAAACTCTTAGAAGCATATCAAAAATATAAACTGGGTAAAGCACAAGACCTTATTGAAAAAACCCTTGATGAACGCGACTTCAAAAATGAAGAAGATATAAAGAATTATTTGATGGAACATACCGGTGATGAGAATCCAAAATATTTAGTGCGTGGGGCACTTCTACATTGCCATTGTGGAACCCATGCACGTTGCCTCAATCTGCTCCTTGACCATGGGGCCTATGTTGGTGAGCATCCTCTAATCCATGAGTTGAATTGTGAAACTGAAAATCAAAGGAATATATCGTGGTTTGGAGTATGTCAATCTCCCTGCCCTCCCTCGTCAGAATTTGTTTCATACCAAAAGGATGTACCACGAGATTCGTGTGGTGTACCTACTGGAACAGCATCGGGATTTGTTGTTGGGCATAAATGTATGCCATTAATAATTGATAGAAAATGGTTTGACACACACGCTAAAACGCGTGTCGTTGATAATGGGCATCTTGATCCAGCAGATCGGGCTGTTGCGGATTCTGGTTCTATGCCTAGAGGGTTAGCAACTGCTACAACTCTCTCATATCTAATCTGCAAATGGGGAGGAATAATTGAGCCCTATACTTCTGGACAGGAGTACTTTGATAGCAGTGTTGACGGTCAAAACACCGAGATTGAAAATAGCGACCCGTATGCAGTGAGCAATGATAAACTGATCCAAGGTGCAGGTATCACTAGCCCCTATGCAGGTGCTACTTTAAATGGAGAGCCCCTGGATGAATTAACCATTAAGGTAATAGAATTGCTTTCCAATCAACTTTCTGGTGAAGAAACCGCAGAATACAATTGGGATGCAATAGAAGAAATCGTTCAGTCAGATATGGAAAATTTTGCTTTAGAGAAATATAAAGCTCTTTGCTATGTATACAATTCTATGTCTGATCCCAATGATATCCAGAGATTTCTAAATGCAGGTTTCACCATTGATCAGATTCCGGAGCCTCAAAGACCTCATACCACAGCAGAAGGCTATTCATACTGGTATAGTGAGCAACCCCAATATCAGCAGAACAAAAATCGTTTTGATTATGCTCAACCAGGAACAGTGTTGCAAAATATGGCGTCTTGGTACAGAAACGAAGAAGGATTTGATGGTTATTCAGATGAAGAATTGGTGAGAATAAATTTGCTAAGGGCAGCATGTGAAGCTGGTGGAGGTACATATGTGGAAAAGAACCATAAACCTATTCAGGTTGAGCAAAGCGAAACTGGTTTTTTATTGACCGTTCCATCTCAAACTGCCTCTCCAGATTTGCATATTTGGGAGGTGGACAAGGGTGGATGGCACTCAAAATAGGAAAAATTCCACTGTATCAAATTCTTCTGGTTGCTACTCCAGACCGGCTTCGCTGATTATTCAAAACCACGTTAACTGGTGCTGGGCAACGACAGCAATAATTGTTGGTACAGAATATTGCTTGCGATACGGGCTCTCACCCCACTTCAAAAATAGGGCTGAAACATCTGTTGTTGTTGAGAAAAATTTTCCGGGTTTACGCATTCAGGCGTGTGGGTATTTGGATGGCAAAATAGCTGTGAATGCTTTACAGCTTGAGATTGTAGGAAATGCAAAGAGTTTCAGAGAAAATCCGAATGGATGTCTACCCGAAGGGGATGAGGCTAAAGCGCGGGCCCTTCGTTACATTATCACAGGAGATGTATATAAACCGCTCCCTAAAATCATTGTCGCCGGATCCTATTATGACAGGCATAGTTTGTTGACAAGTTCGCCTCTTCAGATTGCAGAAGCCATTGTTTTGGGGAATGCGTTTATAGGTAACTATCAGAAGAGTAATGGTACATTTCACTCCGTTGTTCTACGACCAATAACAGACTCCAAACTTGAACTATACGATCCTTGGGATGGGTTTATAGAACAATTCAGCAAAATGCAGCTATTTCAAAGCGGATTCTTAACGAATCAAGGTGCGGGAGTTATTCAATGGATACAATATATCCATCCACACATGACTAATGAGACATGAGGTGAGAAGATGACTGTAACAGCAACACATGAACGGATTCAAATTCGAGGGCCAGTACAATTTATCAAAATCTTAGATATATCATTACACGCATGTGGTAATCAGCACGGAAGTATGTGTATAAAGGGGTATTTAAACCCGGATTCTGCTCAAACAGAAAGTTATCAAGATTTGGAAGGGCAAGTTTTCACTCTTTATGCCCCCAAAGGACAATCGGAGAATACATTACATCGCATTTTTTCTGGTATAGTGCGGTCGTGCAATATACATCGTGAAAATAATCTGTTCTTGGCTGTATTCTATTTGACAGGAGTCACTTTTGTGTTGGATTTAATGCCAAGGAGCCGCTCATTTCAAGATACCACCATGACATACCGACAAGTTGTAGAAGATGTATTGAGTGATACTCCTAATGCATCGGCTGATTTTTCTGAGGTTGCTAACCAGACGATAAATAAGCCCATTATTCAATATCAAGAAACAGATTGGGATTTCATTAAACGGCTTGCCAGTATGCTTGGCGTACAACTTCTGCCAACCTATATGTCTGATCTGCCCCATTTTAGTTTTGGGGTCACAGGGCAAGACGCAGGCATTATGGAGGCTGATGAGTACACAATAACATTTGATAATCGGTTCTATGAATTAGGAAGTTCCGAAGCAGGAGTATACAAGGCTGATTTCATTTGTTACAGAGTGCCCAGTACGCAATTTTGGAGTTTAGGTGCATCTGTAAGCTTTAATGAGCAGCCCCTAACTATATGCGAGCATTTTGGTCATTTGGTGGATGGAGAACTATTATATTCATATAAAGTGGGATATGCTGGGTTTCTTAGCCAAAGAGAGATTATAAATCCGAAACTGATTGGATTAAGTCTGGAGGGAAGTATTACTCGAACAGACCGAGAAATCGTCAATATAAAATTAGATATTGACGCAGATCGAGATGCAGGGGTTTATCCATTCTCTTGGACACCTGAGAGCGGGAATCTCATGTACTGTATGCCCAAATTAGGCACACGGGCTACGCTCTATTTGCCAAGTTCTGATACTGGTGAGGCAGTTGTAGTTACAAGCCCGCGGACCAACGGAGACAACTGTGGCGAGATGGTCAATCCTCAGATGCGGGCATTTACGACAGAACATGGAAAGAAGATGCACTTATTTCCAGAAACCATCCTATTTTCTGGCGGTGCAGAGAATGAGACTTTACAAATCAAGCTAAATCAGTTAAACTGTATGTTGATGGAGAGTACACGGGCTATTCAATTTGTAGCCAAGTGGGATATAGACATCACAGCCCCTGTAGTTTCACTCAATTCTCCCCAAGAAATTCAGACCAGCCGCTCAAGAATCCAGGCTGAAGCCAAAATTGGTCTAATTATCCCCAAAGGAACTGGCGGCGGGAATCCCCCAACAGGTGGTGGGGATACCGTTATGACAATGCAGTTTCAGTTTGATGCTCTTGGCGAGCATGGCGTTCTCTGCGGCACAAAGTTTGCAAGTCACGATTTAATTGAGGATGCCCCCAGCAAATTTGATCTTGCAGGTTGGGTCAAGAATATCGCAATTGGAGTCGGGATAGCACTTGTGTGCATTGGGCTTTCTATCGCAACAGGAGGGCTTGCAGGAGCGGCGTTGGCAGGCGCTGCTATGGGGGCACTTGCAGTTACAGCGACAATTGCCATTGAAGATTATCAAGACGGTGAAGTGCGTAGCCAACTTACGGCTTTGGGGCAAATCGCTTTTGGCGCTGCTGCTGGGGCTGCTGTTGGTGCAACAGGAGCTTATGTCATGCCGCATGGTGTCGCTACTATGGGCACTATTCTTAAATTCGGTGCTACTTCTGGTATGGCTATGCGTGTAGCGACATCTAATGCGATGGAGCACATGAGCCCAAAAGAACGTTTCATGTATTCGTTTTTGAACCCTGGGGCAACATTATTGGATATGGCTACAGCTGGCTTCATGTACGGAGGAATGAACTATGCCAAGTTGAATACACCGTTCCCAAGTCAAAGTTTGGTTAGTCAATATAACTCACAGCAAAGTCTAATTCAAGCCGGAATGGCAAATCAAAGAGCTCTTTTAGCTGCAGCTGAAAATAGGCAAAGCCCCAAGCCTAGCAATGGGCAAACTGAACCCCCATCAATCGGTGTGGGCGAAGTTGAAATGGGGAAACTATCAGGTGGCTACCCTAGGCATATAAATGGGTCCATTGCTGAAATACAAGGCTATAGGAGAGCATTATCCCGTGGCGAAATAGGAGTACAGCCGCCAGGCGTTGTTACTCAAGCAGGACCAGACTTTATCACTTATAACCCGAACGCAAAAATTATTACTGTATGGGATGCCAAATATTCATCTACTGGAAGGTGGCCATCAACAGCAAAGGGCTTTAGAAGCCAAGCCTGGTTAGATGCGGTTAAAGATGCGATTAACACCATTAAAGATCCTGCATTAAAATCAGAAATCATGTCAGCATTCAATAACGGTCAAATTCGTTGGTCAATCTTTAAATGGCCATTATAGGAGGAAATAAGTATGTGGTCAATATTAAGAAATATACCCAAATTTACGACAAAAGCATCTATAGATGCAACTATAGGAGAGCCAAAGTTTCAACTTGAAGACCGCCCGGCTTACTATTATGGTAGTGGGATAGTGGTTTGCTATTCTGCAATGTGCTTTAGAATAGAGGGAATCACAAGAGTAGAGTATGGCGAGCCCGGTGAGTATGCTGTTGGATTATATCATTTTTCAAATCCTAACTATTTAAAGAAATGTTTAGGCCTAAAGTCTTTTGATGAAACTGATGTGATCAGACTTAATGAGGATATTATCGA
>Ga0224748_10662_pt1 | contig 10943 bp, 9 predicted proteins | sample LIM_F_Water_Neg_FD_182074 | JGI IMG/M metagenome (GOLD analysis project Ga0224748, IMG submission 182074) | Enriched cells from gastrointestinal tract of the lab mouse from Pacific Northwest National Laboratory (PNNL), Richland, Washington... | ecosystem: Host-associated > Mammals > Digestive...
GACTCTTGAAAACAGATTTTGATATAATCATCAAGGTTAAAAAATTAATACAGTCATTCAACGACACATGTGGTGCTTTGCACGTAAATCTGATTACGGTACAGAAAATTACTACATGTGGCGCATGTTTGATTTATGTGGCACATGCAGAAGCATGTGCCGTTTTTGTCTGTAAAAACAGGAGGTTATGCATGAAACAAAACAACTACTTAGGAACAGAGAAAGTCGGCGTATTACTGAAACAGTTTGCAATACCCTGTATTTTCTCATTGATTATTTCCTGCCTCTACAACATTGTAGACCAAATCTTTGTAGGGAATGGAGTTGGGTATTTAGGAAATGCAGCAACGGGAGTTATCTTCCCGATCACGGTTATCGGTTGGGGAGCGTCAATGTTTTTGGGTGACGGTGCTGTCGGGGGGCTCTATGCTGTGCCTTGCTGTCTTTGCTCATAAATCTACTCCTTTACATAAAAATAGAGCGCATAGATTTAATTTCTATACGCTCTGACGCTGTGTGACTTTTTTATTGTGATTATTGCAATTTCTGTTTAGTTAAATATAGTTTTTCATCATTACACACAAATAAGTTGCAACAATTTTTCTACATATTCCATGCTATGATTGATACTTAAATCCCCATGATAGTACTGAGGTAAAATTTCAAGTGCTGACTTGTTAATTTTTTTACTTAATAATTCGGCAGACATTTTCATAATTTTCTGTTCTTTCCCACCAACAAGTATAAGAGTTTTTGCCTGACAACCAGTTATTGTATCTTTTAACTTATAACTGGAATTGGCTCTTAAAAAAGAAATCATATCTTCCTTTTTTATCAGCGAACTATCATTAAAATAATTTTCAAATAATGATGAATGAATATGCAGGGATTGGAACTGCAACTTTGCAAACCATCTCTTTTTTATGAGGGGGTAACACAGTGAAAATGAAGGGGCAATGAAATATTCTGTTATTTTCATTGGCATGACCAGCGCACTTTCTATCATAGCAAAATCACAAATATTATTTCGTTGTGAGAGTATCTCCACTAACACCTGTCCGCCAAGCGAAAGACCTCCTGCTAACAATATATGACCATTAAATTGCTCATCAATGTATGAAATAATTTCTTTTGCATTATTTTCGATTGAGGTAAAAGATACATCACTTCCAGTATGACCATCTAATATCGGTATTACAATATGGAAACGGTTTTTAAGCAACTCTGCCGTTTCCGTATAATTCCACCATGAAAGACTTCCCCCATGAAGAAGAATAATAACATCTATATTTTCCTTTCCAAATTCAACTGTTTTCATCCATCCGCCGTCTTTTAATAAATTTCTACTTGCTAATATTAAAATACTACAATCATACTCACATTTCTATCAAATTTTCATTAATTTTCACAGTTGGACTATCAGATAAACAGGAGGAAGAGAAGACGTCCATTAAGCAAAAAAGCGATACGGATACTTTCCGGTACCCATATCGCTTTTTGCTGTTATTGGTAAGAGGTATTTGCCGCAATAGCAATAAATTTTTTCAAAAGAGGGCTTTGTGAGCTTTTCTTAAAAAAGAGGCCATAGGACAGCGGCTCGCTGTCTTTTAAGGGAATTGCGTGGATATCCGTGTTTACAAAGTTCATCCGGGGAAGGACGGAACAGCCATATCCTGCTCTTACAAGTGTAAGAAGCACCTGCAGGTTTTCACACACATAAGTGGATTCGGGTAAAATGTGCTGTGAGATCTGATTCTGCATTTCCGCAACACTGGAAGGGATTGCGTAGGAATTACAGACAACGATATTCTCCAGGTAAAGTTCCTCTTTTGACAGTTCGGATCTGGCCCCATAGGGATGTGTATCGGGAACGATACAGCACAGGGGTATCCTGAATAACTCTTTATAGACTGTATCGTTCTTTACGGGAATATCATTCTGGAAACCAAACAGCAGATCCAACTCATCCTGGTAGAAAAGATTCAGGATGGATCTGTGAGGGATTACTTTCAGGAATGGATAAAGCTCCGGCATTTGCTCTCTGCAGGATTTCAGTATCCTGCAGAGCAGGTCCAGATTGGCCTCGTTCTGGCATCCGATGGTTAGGATCTGCATGTTTGTGCTTTGGTGGCGCTGCAGTTTCTGCCCGGCAATTTTCAGTCTTCCCATAACATGTTTCGCGTCTTCCAGAAAGCTGATCCCGGCGGGGGTAAGGGTAACGGTCCTGGTAGTGCGGTGCAGAAGCTTTGTCCCCAGTTCATCTTCCAATGAGTGGATCTGCCGGGAAACGGCCGACTGGGTAATCTTTAAAATTTCAGCAGCTCTCGCAAAGTTCAGGTTTTCGGCAACCTGGATAAAGCTCTTTAACTGGTCTGTATTCATGGTTTACCTCGATTATTGCATTTTTGTCATTGATAATACCATATTTTCAATTCACAATCAAGTGTAATTGTGGTTAAATAGGTATTGCAAAGGTTAGCACTCAAAAAAAGAGAGTGCTAACAACAGTAAGAAAGGCAGGTAAGAAGATGGATACAACAGTAACAAAAACAAATCCGCTTGGCACGGAACGGATCGGAAAGCTGATCTTTACGTTTGCTGTTCCAAGCATCATTTCCATGGTGGTCAACGCTTTGTACAACATTGTTGACCAGATTTTTATCGGTCAGGGGGTAGGGTATCTTGGCAATGGCGCCACCAATGTGGTCATGCCCATGACGGTGATCGCGATCGCGTTAAGCCTGCTGATCGGTGACGGAGCCGCGGCCTACCTGAGCCTGAAGCTGGGCGAGGGGGATGAAGAGTCAGCGGCCAGGGGCATAGGATGCTCTATTTCGGTCATGGCAGTGGCGGGCATTGTCCTCTGCGTGCTGTTCAACCTGTTTCTGGAACCGTTATGCAGGCTGTTTGGCGCGACAGAAGACATCCTGCCTTACGCGATGGATTATGGACGGATCATTTCCTATGGGATCCTGTTTTCTTCCATTGATTCCGGCATGGCAGGCATGATCCGTGCGGACGGCAGCCCGAAATACAGTATGGCAGGGCTTCTGGTGGGCTGTATCACCAATATCATCCTTGACCCGATCTTCATTTTTGTGTTCCATTGGGGCGTAAAAGGAGCGGCCTGGGCAACGGTCGCAGGGCAGATACTGAACGCTTTTCTGTATCTTGCCTATATTTGGAAATTCAAGAGCATTAAGCTGGATAAGAAGTGCTTCCGCATTTCAGGGAAAGTGATGGCGAAAGTCAGCAGTCTGGGCATATCCAGCTTTATCACGCAGATTGCCATTGTGCTGGTCATGGCGGTCACCAATAACATACTGGTATCTTACGGCGCGCGGTCGAAATATGGTGCGGAGATCCCCCTGACGACTATAGGTATTACCATGAAGGTGAACCAGATCGTCTCAGCCGTCCTTCTTGGACTGGCAACAGGCGCGCAGCCTATCTGGGGCTACAATTACGGCAGCGGGCAGAAGGACAGGGTAAAGCAGGCATACCGTATTATACTTACTGCGTCAACGATCATGCTGGTTCTGGCATTTCTGGTGTTCCAGTTCGCCCCTATGAGCATTGTCCGGCTCTTTGGTTCGGAATCAGAACTGTACAATGAGTTCGCGGTGAAATGTTTCCGCATCTTCCTTCTGGCGTGTCCGATCAACGGGCTGCAGATGGCAACAGGCATTTTCTTTCAGGCGATCGGAAAACCGACACAGGCAACCGTACTGTCCCTGTCCCGCCAGATCGTTTATCTGCTCCCGGCGACCTTATTGCTGCCGCTGGTATTAGGGGTGGAAGGGGCATTGTGGGCAGGTCCGCTGGCAGATGCGCTTGCGTTTATCACGACTTTGATCATGTTGAAATTATATTGGAAAAAGATTTAAGGAGGCGGTCATCTATGCAGAAAAAAATTATTACGATCAGCAGGCAGTGCGGAAGCGGCGGGCACAGCATTGGGAGCGAACTGGCCAAAAGGCTGGATGTGCCGTTCTATGACAGGGAGATCATTGAAATGGCGGCAAAGGAAAGCGGGTTCCACAAGGAATTTGTTGAGGAAAAAGGGGAGCATATGAACAGCAGCCTGCTTTATAATATCGCCCGTTACGCGTCATATGGGGGAAGAGGGTGCTATGAGGAGTATCAGCCGCTGCAGGATCAGCTTTACTTTGCGCAGGTAAAGGTCATTAAGGAGCTTGCGGGGAAAGGACCCTGTGTCATAGGAGTTGAGAGGAAGTCCCTTTTCATCAAGGAGGACAAAATGAAAAGGGCAAAACTGAATAACGACAAAATCACTGCTTTATATTGCAGGCTTTCCAAAGACGACGGCACAAACAATGAGAGCATGAGCATCAGCACACAGAAAACCATGCTGAAAGATTACACAAAGCGCAATGGTTTTCTGAACTGCCAGTTCTACGTTGATGACGGTTACAGCAGTACGAACTATGACCGCCCCGTTGTTGAACTGATTTTCTCAATCGTCGAGGAGGGTGTGGGGCTTCACACTATCTGTAACCGCTTGCGTAAGGCGAAAGTGCTGAAACCGAGTTTCTATAAAAAGGAACTGTTTGCAGCGTTTACAATGGCATCAACCGCTAATTTTGTAATATCGCCTTTATATACTTTTAAATGCATGTACCCAACCTCCCATCCAAGCCTGATCTGATTCTATCAGGATCATTTCTCATGCCTTGTCTGTTTCCAAAATCATCATACCCCTTTTATCCGGTATTTGTATACACTTATTTTTCTGTTTTTATTTCCCGGTGAATTAAAAATGTCAAAGTTGCACGCACTGCAATAATCGCTGCAACCAGCGCAACTTCTGATAATTCTTTTACTATCACGGTACGCAAGATCTCACTGCCCAGTTTAAATTCCGAAGCCGACCCGATCTCGCCGGATGACCAGTCACTGTCAGTTTTATCACTATATTATCAGGAGGCAGTTACTTGTCTTTCAAAATTTCAAAATCCAACTGCTGTGGGCTTGATGTCCACAAAACATGGATCTATGCCTGTATCAGTATCACTGATTCCAATAATCGTACAGCGTATAAGCAGGCCCGCTTTTCTTCCTTCACAAAAGGTTTGAATGAGCTGTGTAACCGGCTTGCAAAATACAACTGTAAAGATGTTTGCATGGAATCTACCGGCAAATATTGGATCACTGTATTCAATATCTTAGAGCAAAATGAAATCCGGGTCACTCTGTCTCATCCCAAATACCCAAAACCAATGAAAGGAAATAAGACCGACCGCAAAGATGCCAAATGGATTTGTGATCTATACATGTGCAGCATGGTCAGGCCTTCCTTTATTCCACCTGCTGACATCAGAGAGCTCAGGGATCTCGTAAGATACCGTTTCAAACTCATCTGGATGATTACCGACGAGAAAAACCGTGCCCAGAATTGTCTTACTGTATCCAATCTTAAACAGGATGATATCTTTTCTGATGTATTTGGTAAATCTTCCCGTTCCATTACAGAACAGATTTTGCAGCACCCCGGAGAAAAATTTGATGCAGCACCTTTCGTTCACGGCCGCTGTAAAACTCCTGTTGAAGAAATACAGGCTGCTGTTGACGAGTCTGTCTCTAAAGAATAAGCTGTGAAACTCAGACACTGCCTTGACCATATCGACGAATTACAAAAGCACATTTCAGAAGCAGGCCAGGAAATCCTTCGTCTCAGCGATAAATATGAGGCTGCTTTAATCTTAACAAGAACTGGATCCGAAACCGGCATGGAATACAATCCCCCATCCAGTCCAAACCACACACTTATACATTTTCTACAATATTCAGCATATATAAAACCATAAAAAAGCACATACAGTACCCAATGTCATTTAGATAAGGACGATACAAAGAACAGTGTATGTAGAAATATGTACCCTGTTCTTTTTTTGTATAATTTCATAAATCACTTGACAGGATAAACTAAATGTGTGGCCGCTCTGACTATCTAAAAAGAAAGATAGTCAGAGCGGCCCTTGTAATCAAGAAAACATCTCGGTTGCAAGGAGGATTACACAATGAATTATTCTACAGAGGTAAAGCAAAAACTATTATCCATTATTACAGAGATGGATTCTTACCGTTGGTTGTTTACAAAGAATCCAGAAACGGATTTTTCACGTAAAAAGAAATGGTCATTTGAAGAGATAATGAAGTTTATGCTTACAATGGAGGGCAAAGCATTAAGAGATGAATTGTTGGAATATTTTGATTTTGACAGTTCCACGCCATCGGATTCAGCATTTAACCAGCGCAGGGCACAGATATTGCCAGAAGCATTTGAGTTCTTATTTCAAGAATTCACTAAATCTTTTAATGATAATGCTACATATAAAGGACTTAGATTAATTGCCTGTGATGGTTCGGATTTATGCATTGCCTGCAATCCTAAAGATGAAACAACCTATTTTCAACCGCTTCCTGACAGCAAAGGCTTCAACCAGCTGCATTTAAACGCTTTTTATGATTTATGCAGCAGAAGATACACAGATGCAATTATCCAACCTGCCCGATTGAAAAATGAAAATAGTGCTATGTGTGAATTGATTGACAGATACCGTGGCCAGCCTGCTGTTTTTATCGCAGACAGGGGCTATGAGAACTACAATATATTTGCTCATGCGGAACATAAAGGAATGTATTACTTAATACGCGTCAAAGATGTAACAAGTAATGGAATAGCTTCGAAACTAACAATGCTGCCAGAGAGTGATGAATTTGACGAATGGGTTAATCTTACACTCACAAAAAAGCAGACAAATGAAGTAAAAGCAAATCCCCAAAAATACAGAATTATTATGAAAAAAACACCTTTTGATTATCTTGACCTGCATTTTAATAAGTTTTACGAAATAAAAATGAGAGTAGTGCGTTTTCCAATCTCGCAAGACTCTTATGAATGTATTATTACAAATCTGCCACAAGAAAAATTTAGTTCTGGTGAAATCAAACAGTTATATGCGAAACGCTGGGGAATAGAAACCTCTTTTCGCGAGTTAAAATATGCATTAGGATTAACACGGTTTCATGCAAAGAAACCAGAATATATTGTGCAGGAAATATGGTCAAGAATGACTCTGTATAATTTCTGTGAGATTATAGCGACTAATGTGGTTGTCAAGCAGAAAGTTGGCTGCAAATATATATATCAGCTGAATTATACCCGTGCGATGCGAATTTGCTGTCATTTTCTATCAATAAAAGAAGAAAAAGCTCCACCCGATGTAGAGTATCTAATCGGACATGAGCTTCTTCCTGTACGTTCTGGGAGAACAGACCCTCGCAAAGTCAAACCCCAGTCCGCGATAAGCTTTCTATATAGAGCAGCCTAATCAAATATTAGTATATACTATTTTTAAGACAGATGAAAGCATCTGTCTGTTTGTCGTACAAATTTATTACGTTGAATGCTTTTAAATATAGAAAAACAGCGAATAAACAAAATGTTTACTCGCTGTAAAAAGAATCCTAACTGCAATGTTGTCCTTATCTAAATGACATTGCTTGATAATATCCCTCTTTTGTTTCAGAGAGTTGATGACTACCATGATAAATGGAAACATATAAGCAAGAAAGATAAGGATCAGTCCCGTCATCGACAACATATTTACTGCCTTTTTCTTTGTTCCTCCTACCTGTGTATTTTTCATTATGCTTCCACCTCCTGTTTCTTTGTCAGGTATACCTGAATCCCGCTGATACATGCCACAATGATAAACAGAATCAGTGCCTCCGCCTGACCGACACCAAACTGTCTTGAGGTAAACGCTTTTTCATACACATGCATCGCTGCCATCTCCGTCGTTCCGTAAGGTGCGCCAGCTGTCAGGGACAGATTCACATCATACACCATAAATGCCCGTGAAAGAGTTAAGAACAGACAGATTGTTATAGAAGACATCATAAGCGGCATGATGATATTTTTTAATTTCACAAATCCTGAGGCCCCGTCTATGCTCGCCGCCTCCATCACATCCTCGGAAAGCCCCATAAAACCAGCCACATAGATCAGGATCATGTAGCCCGACAACTGCCATACAGAGACGACCACCAACGCGATAAACGCATTTGTCGGCTCCGAGAGCCATGAGACTTCGAAAATGCTCCATCCGGTGCTCTCACCGATATTCACAAACACTCTTGAAAATACAAACTGCCAGATATAACCGAGCACAATGCCGCCGATCAGGTTCGGTGTAAAAAAACCGGCGCGGAAGAAGTTTTCTCCCTTGATTCCTCTAGTCAGCAGATAGGCAATGGCAAACGCCAGCACATTCACAATGATAACCACAAAGATCACATACTTGAATGTCAGAAGGAGCGATGTCCAAAACTGTGCATCCTTCACCACACCCCCAAAATTTTTGAGCCCCACAAAGTTTTTTGCTGTGGTCACACCGTTCCAGTCCGTAAGTGTCAGATACACACCATAGAGAAAAGGTACGATCACCACTGCAAAGAAGCAAAACATTCCGGGTAACGCAAACATACAAAAATCTTTTCCTTTATTTTTTGTTTTCATATTCTGCCCCTCCTTTATTCCTGTTCATTCCAGTAATCCTGAATTGCGTTTATCAGTTCCTCTCTGTCACTCCTGTCTGCCAGGTATTTCTGCATCGCCGCCCCCAGCACTGCCCAGTGGTCATTGGGCACGATAGCGGACGCATTGAACGCCCTGCCATTATGTACTTTCTCATATATATCGCAGCTTAACGGATCAGCCGGCTTATAGGGATTGTTTTGGAACGGCGGAATAATATTGCAGGTCTTTACCAGCATCTGCTGCCCGATCTCACTGTAAACGATCCAGTCCAAAAATTCCTTTGCCGCCGCCTGCTCCTTCTCCGTTGCCATCTGCCCATCCAGCATAACCTGCTTTGACGGCGAGCCCTGAATCTTACTGTTCACAAAATCCGTGCTGTCATTGTTCATAAAATACGGAAGAAATCCATACTCATCCTCTTCCTCTGCCCCCGCCTCGGAAAGATTCGGCCACGCCCAGTTCCCGTTGAACCAGAATGCGGTTTTGCCGTCCACCAGATCGATCGCCATCTCATCATAATCCGCCCCCAGCGGATCACCTTTTGCCACATTGTACTCTTTCAAAACATCGAACATATCCAGAAATTCCGACACTCGGCTATAAGAATACAGGTCTGCTTCGCCTGCCTTGATATCTTCGATGATCTTCTGCGCGCCCTCCGAAGTCCCATCATAGGTTTCATAGATATATTGCAGTTGATGGGCGCCCAGGGACCAGTCCTCCTTCGCCATGGAAACCGGTTTTTCCATCCCGCTCGCCACAAGTTTGTCGAGAAGTGCTTTAAACTCATCCAGCGTCGTGATAGAAGTCGGATCAAACTCTTCCCCCAGCGTCTCCTCGATCGCCTCTTTGTTGTAGATAATACCGCGTCCCTCAATGCAGAGCGGGAAGGCATAGATCTTTCCATCGATATCCGTTGTGTACCCTTTTGCCTCCGCCGTCCATTTTTCATCGGTCAGATCAACCGCCTTTTCCTCGGCAAGCGCGATTACATCCGTGGTATCCAATATTGCCAGTGTGGGCGGATTGCCTGAATTGTACAGACTGATCATCTTCGTGTAGGGAGAATCCCCGTCTGTGACCGGCATCACCTCCACATGAACGCCGGACTTTTTCTCAAACTCCGCGCCCATCTCCTCAAGCGCCACCTGAATCTCCGCCTTCGTATTCAGAAGCGTGATACTTGTGCCATCAAGAGAAGTATCATACTCGAACGTATCTGTGGACGTATCGATGGGTACTTTTTTCTCCACCTCGTTCGGATCATCCGGATCGCTGGCAAATCCGAACCGGCAGCCTGTCAGCACGATAGTCAGCATCGCCAAAATAAGCGCTGTCAGGGTAACTCTTGCCATGACTTTCTTTTTCATGAATCATACCTCCTGTTTTTATTTTTTTGAGAAACCGGTTAAGTAACCGGTTACTTTATCGCCATTTTTATAATAACATTGAATGATACTGACGTCAATTCGCAATTCTTTTTTTGTCACATATGCTTCATTTTGTATCTCTAAACTTGTGCATTTTCCACAAAACCGGTTACTTAACCGATTACTTATTGCCTGCATTTTTGATTTTTGTTATACTGGCACTATAACAGGCAGCATCATTATTATCCGCAAGAGGACAGCATGGGAAAGAAAAACAACGTAACTTTTGACGACATCGCAAAATACACCAACTTTTCAAAGACTACCATTTCCAGATATTTTAATAACCCCGATTCTCTTACTCTCGAGAATCAGGAGGTCATCGCAAAAGCTTTAGTAGATCTAAATTATAAGGAAAACAAGGTGGCACGTATTCTTGCCAACGGCCAGACAGAATTTATCGGCATCATTATACCGAATCTGTTCCTGCACTATTACTCGGAAATGCTGGATAAAATTCTCTCCACCTACGAGCAGTTCGGTTATAAATTCCTCGTGTTTATCGGCAATGAAAAGGAAGAGACGGAACGCCGTTACATCAAAGAGCTTCTCGCATACAAAATTGAAGGTCTGATTGTCTTAAGCCATACGATTCCCTCGGAGGAACTCGCCGCCTTAGGGCTTCCTATCGTTACCATAGAGCGGGAAGATCGATGGGTATGCAGTGTCAATACTGACAACTATATGGGCGGCTGTCAGGCCGCCGGTCTCCTTGCAAGGCATCACTGCGATATACTGATCCATATCAATTCCTCCTCTGCCAGAAATGTTCCCGCCTATGGACGTATCCAGGGATTTTTGGATATCTGTAAAGAAACGAAACTCCCCTATGAACTGTTCCTGAAAGAGATGGGCAACAACCATGAATCTTTAAAGAAACATTTGACTGACATCCTCTGCGCTCTGGAACAGAAATATACAGACAGGAAAAAGGGCATCTTTTTTTC
>Ga0224748_10664_pt1 | contig 10934 bp, 10 predicted proteins | sample LIM_F_Water_Neg_FD_182074 | JGI IMG/M metagenome (GOLD analysis project Ga0224748, IMG submission 182074) | Enriched cells from gastrointestinal tract of the lab mouse from Pacific Northwest National Laboratory (PNNL), Richland, Washington... | ecosystem: Host-associated > Mammals > Digestive...
TGCTGTAAAAATGCCGAAGACAGAATCTACAATTGCAAAGGAAAGCATAGCAAAAAGCCTGCCATATCTGGAACGGGAACTGTCACTGTTTCCCAATGTGAAAGTTATCATGCTGATGGGGGATGTGGCAAAAAAAGCTTTTAATATGATTAGTAGGAAAGAAACAGGAAAAAATGCGGTTCCGGGCATTTCTACCTATAAATTGCGGAGCAGCGAAATCTTTTATAATGGTATCCGTATCATACCATCCTATATCATGACAGGAAAGAATCTGTTGATTGAAAAATCGAAATTTGAAATGGCTTCTGAGGATATTGCTGCAATGTACAAGCTGATATCGAAATGAGTTTCAAGAAAGCTCCCGCCAGCAGGATTCTTTTTTATCGCACTGCGACGGATGGAGAGTATATCGCCACCACGGCCCGCCGCAGGCGGAGAATCCTTTAAGCAGGATTCTTTTTCAAAACAGCGAAAGCTTGAGCGTTTTTTGAGATTTGGCTGTTATAATAAGTATTAAAAACTGCAAATGGAGATGATTGCATGAGACAAAAGCTTCTTATTGTAGACGATGAGCCGGGAATTGTGGATATGATGGTAAGCTACTTTTCTTCTCAATACGAAGTGCTGGCCGCTTATGGCGGGAATGATGCGCTTCAAAAATTAGCAAAGCAACCCGACTTGATTCTACTCGACATCAATATGCCGGATATGGACGGGCTGGCCCTGTGCCGGAAAATCCGGGAACTGATTACCTGCCCTATTCTTTTTTTAACAGCAAGGGTCGAATCTGCTGATAAAATCATTGGCTTTCAGGCAGGGGCAGATGATTATATCATGAAGCCTTTTGACTTAGACGAATTAGGGGGCGCGGGTTGCGGCGCACCTGCGAAGGGAGCAGAGGCGCAGGGATAAGGCGGCAATCCGCTTGTTTGGCGAGCTGGCGATTGACTATTCCGCACGCACTCTTACGGTTGCCGGAAAGCCCATTGCTTTATCGAAAAGGGAATTTGATATTGTGGAGCTGCTTTCACTACATGCCGGGCAAGTATTTGACCGGGAGCGGATTTATGAAGCAATATGGGGGCTGGATAGCGAGGGCAGCAGCGGCACCGTCATGGAACATATTAGAAAAAATCCGGGCGAAACTGGCTGCTGTTACGCTTCACAGCTATATTGATACGGTTTGGGGGTGCGGTTACCGGTGGAACGCTTGAAAAACATGGAGTTAAAGAAAACTTTTCTCGTCCTGTCTTCGTCCTGCGTTTTGCTGGCCCTCCTGCTGTTAGTATTGGTCTTTATGGTATGCAATTCGATTAGCAGCGCCTTCCCCAATGGTGGGATAGCAATATTATCAGACGGTTCGACTATTAAGCTGGAGGCGCCCACAGCATTCCAACAAGGCATATTGTCGGTGCTGGGTATCATTCAGGTGGTGTCCTGCATCGTCCTCCCTATGGGCGGGCTGGCTCTATCCGGCATCTTATATTATCGTATCAAATTGAAACAGCCGATTGCCGCACTTTGGGATGGGATTACACGGATTCAAAACCATGATCTTAACTTTTTTATGCCGGTTCACTCGGATGATGAATTAGGTCAGCTTTGCGCCGCTTTTGATACTATGCGGGAAGAACTTTTGAAAACAAATCGGGAACTATGGCGGCAGGCGGAAGAACGCAGACGGTTAAACGCCGCCTTTTCCCATGATTTACGCAATCCAATCACGGTCTTAAAGGGGAATGTCAAATTACTGCGGCAGGGTATGGCGGATGAACAAACCATTGACAGGATGGAAAGCTACACATTGCGGATAGAACAGTATGTGGAAGCCATGAGCAGTATCCAGAGATTAGAACAAATGCCGGTGAGGAGAAAGGAATGTTCCTGTTCCCTGTTGCATTCCGAATTAGAGGAAACAGCAAAAATCCTTGCAGGAACATTGGAGCTGTCTGTTTCTGGGCCTGATAATGGAACTATGGAACTGGATTATGGAATGTTTTTGACTGTTGCAGAAAATCTGATTGGAAATGCGGCCCGGTTCGCCAAAAGTAAAATCATGATTTGCCTAGAGCGGAATGATTCCTTTTTACTGTTATCGGTTACGGACGATGGCCCCGGGTATCCTGTGGAATTAATACGAAGCGGCCCCAAACCATTTGGAAAAGTCAAATACCCTGCGTCAGATTATGAAGTATCTGACCTTTGCAGCGTTCCCCAAATGGGTGTGCAAGACTCTGCACTTGGCTCATTGCCTGCGGGAACGGGGATGAAGGAAGATTCCGGACACTTTGGCATGGGATTGTACAGCAGCCGGATGTTATGCCTGAAACACGAAGGAACACTTACGCTGGAAAATAGAAAAGGCTATGGTGCAACAGCTATTGCTTCTTTCAAAATACACCGGGAATCTTGAGCGATTTTTGAGATTTCTGTTTTACACTTTCCTTATACTATAATAAGGAGAGTGTTTTTTATGGATATTGAGGCAAAGGATTTATCAAAAATTTATGGTAGCGGCATTAGCCGTGTGGTTGCCTTGGATAAGGTAAACCTTAAAATTACATCCGGCGATTTTATCTCTATTATGGGACCGTCCGGCAGCGGAAAAAGCACCTTGCTCCATCTGCTGTCCGGGCTGGATGGGCCGACTTCCGGTAGTCTCACATACGATGGAAAGGATATATATAGTTTCAACGACAAAGAACTGTCTGCTTTTCGCCGTCGGCGAATCGGCTTCATTTTCCAGCAATTCAACCTGCTTCCGGTCCTGAGCGCAAAGGAAAATATCATTATGCCTTTGCTATTAGACAGAAAACAGCCGGACGAAGCGTATCTAACGCAGCTTACGGATTTGCTGGGGATCCGTGGACGTCTTGCCCATTTGCCCCATGAGCTTTCCGGAGGCCAGCAGCAGCGCGTAGCCATTGCCCGCGCCCTGATTGCCAAACCGGATATTATTTTTGCAGACGAACCCACAGGGAATTTGGACAGCAAAAGCGGCGGCGAAGTTATGGAAATGCTGCAAAATATATGGAAGAAGATGGGGAAAACAATTGCTGTCATTACCCACGACAGCCATATTGCAGAAATGGCAGACCGGCAATTTACAATTGTGGACGGCATTCTTTCGGAGGTGACAGTAGTGTGAAAAATCAGCTCGATAGCTGATTTTATCACATGGCTATTTGTGCCGGAGCGTCACAAATAAGCTCTGGTGGCAGACGCAAATTTAGATATGCGTCGCCCCGTCGCGTAAACGCTCCGGAATGGAGATTAAGATGAAATCTTATTTGGCATTTGCATGGAAAGAACTGAAAGTACAGAAAATCACGGCATTCCTGATTTGGGTTGCGGTTATCATGTCCACGATTATGACAACGGTGGTGGGCCAGTCTATCGGGATATTGCAATCCATGCGTATCGGGCAGGCGGCAAGCCTGAATGGAAACCGCTATGCAACCTTTCATCAGCTTGGCAGGGAACAGTCACAAAAGCTGCATGAAGATAACCGTCTGTATGATGTAGGGGATAGAATATTTGTGGGCAGTATGCCGTTAGGCAACAGCAGTTTATCTTTACATCTTCGGGAATATCATGGCGACGCATTATCCATGTACCCGGCAATTGGGAACGTAAAAGATGGGAAACTGCCAAAAGAAGCAGGCGAAATTGCACTGTCGGAAGATACGCTTCAATATCTTGGATTGGAGGCTGCGGTTGGAAATGTGATTTCGCTGGATTTATGCGCGCTTGTTATGGACGGGTCACTGCCGGAGTTTAATTATTCTGCTGATTTTGTATTGACGGGTATTCTGGAAGGTAGTTCTATCGGTTACCTATCGGGTGTAGTTGAGGGGATTGCCGGAAATGGAACTGCAGAAGAACTGTTACCGGAAGAATATCTGCTTTATGCCACGGATTTTAAGACTTATGACAAGAAGAATTTTCAGAGCATCGTTTATGAACTGGCAGAGAAATGGAATGTAAACGGACGATATATCCAATATAACTGGATTTTGCTTGATGCGATTGGCATTTCTTATGACGAAGAGGCAGGCGGCGATATTGGCATAGGGTTTTCTTTTATGGCTGCAGCGTGTATTCTGGTGGGGGTACTGGTCTTGCTGGCAGCCGGGCTGGTGATTTACAACATTTTGAAAATCTCTATTACAAAGCATGTGAAAGAATACGGAACGCTTCGTGCCATTGGTGGAGAGCGCGGGCAAATCTACTGCTTGGTTTCCTTACAGCTTTTGATTCTTTGCGGAGCCGGTATCCCCATCGGGCTGCTGCTCGGTACATGGTCGGCAAAAGGTGTATTGATTGCGGCTACGGGGGTCCTGAATCCCGATTTGTTTATGGTAAACAGTGTTTCAGAATTGAACCTTGCAATTAGCGCCGCCGGCACGGTAAAGCTGCCGATGCTTTTTGCCGGTATTGCAGTTACGCTTCTGTTTGCCCTGTTGGCCGCTTTTCCTGCTGCTTGGTACGCATCCCATGTATCTCCGGTTGTGGCTATGTCGGGGCAAGCTGTGAAGATAAAACGCCGGGTAAAAAGAAACCGCAAAATCCGCAACTTTGAGGCAGAGTATGCATGGCTTAATCTGAAGCGCGGGCGCGGCAGAACGGTAGTTACCATGCTGTCCTTGGTTATGAGTATTACCGTATTCATTGCCTTGCAGAGCTTTACAGGGCTGCTTGATGTCAGCAGTTCGGTTCAGGATATGTATATCGGCGATTACGCAATAACAAATGAGATTTTCGGTATCCCGGTGGAAGCTGTAGAAACATTAAAAGAAAATAGCATGGTAGAAAGCGTTTCTACCACCCGGCTTTCCGTATTTATGCTAGGAGCCGGGGATGCGCCGCCCTTTGCGACAGACTTATCTTTGCAGAACCATGAAACTTTACAGCTTGTGAATGTGGATGAAGCGCGGTTGCAACGCTGTGCGCCGGATTTGTCTTCTCAGGATATGCAGGCACTCGGCGATGGAACAGGCTGCCTGGTCAAAAATCCCATCCCCTTTTCCTATGGAGATACACCGGTGCAGCATACGGAGCTGGGTGTGGGCGATACAATCCGGTTAGGGGAAAAGCCGCTTCAGGTAGTAGGTGTGATTGATGTGCCGATTACGATTAACAATGACGGCTTTGCAAACGGTGTCCAAATCTTAGTGAATGATGAATTATACGGTGCATTGATTGGGGATGACAACTATTCGGAAGTATACCCGACGCTGCGGGATAAGGCTGACACAGATACTTTTGAAAGCTGGCTGGGCAACTTGTGCGGCGAATATCCGGGAATACATTGGCTTTCCTACCTCCAAAGCATCAAAGAAATGGCAGAGAGCTTTGAACAAATCAACATGCTGTGCTGGGTGCTGATTATCTTTATCGGTATTATTGGTATACTGAATATCATAAACACCGTTTACAGCAATATCCATACCCGTGTCGGTGAGATTGGTATGCAGCGGGCTATTGGAATGAGCGCCGCAAGCCTTTATAGGACATTTCTGTGGGAGGGCGCTTACTACGGCATTTCCGCATCGCTGGTTGGCGCGGTGTTAGGCTATATTTGCTGTATTTTTGTGGGGGCGGCACAGACAGACGCTTTAGGGCTTGTTGCCGTTCCTGTCAGGGCGATTGCTGAAGTCGCGGTAATTTCTGTTGCTGCCTGTCTGCTGGCAACGGCAATCCCGCTACGTGCTATCGCAAGGATGGCCATTGTGGATTCCATTGAAACCGTGGAATAATGGAATGATGATTATAGGATGCACGATAAAATAACCTGGGGTATCGTTTCCAATGTCATTTAGTTAACGGTACAGGACGCCGTGAGGAACATAAAATGCTCTGTCACCACGCTTCCGCTCGGTAAAAAGCGTAACGGACACTAAACTCGTGAGGAACCTCGTTAAGTGCCGACGTTTTTTAACGGGTTCCTTGAGCATTTTATGTTCCTCACGGCTGAATCAAGACGCTAACTAAATGACATTGGTATCGTTTCCTTGTTGCTTTATGGATGGAAAGCGGGGGCAGCAGGAGAAAGGGAAGCTGCTGAAGAGGAAATATGGACAGAAAATATGAATGAGATAAGGAAATAGATAAGCGTCTGGCGCTCAGGGCTTCTGTAGCTCCTGTGCATAAAATGTTTCACTGTCCATGTATTGCAAACTGATATTTTGAGCATCGAGATTAAGATGCCCTGACGCAATCGCTTCTATCTTATCCTGCTCTTTTGCATCCATAATGCCGTCTTTGCTGACAACAAAAATATTCGCGGAGATAATTTCGTTATCAGAATCCTCCAAAGCAACCCAAACTCCAACAATATTTTCCTTATCATAATCATATAGTGCCTGCATCAATTCGATTTCTTTTTGAACCTTCTGTTCCTGTATAGGGGTTGAATCTGTAACTGCCGCCATGCCTTCATTCTTTTGGACCGTTAAACTCCTTGCTATGCCAAGATAAAAGGTGCCACAAAGAATAGCAACAAGCAATATTCCGGATAAATAAATGGTCTTTTTAGGAAAATCTTTGTGTTTCATAATGGCATTTAACCTTTCTTTCAGATTTTTCTTGTCTTTAAGCATAGGCATCGAAATAGGAACCTTCCTTATTATATCAGCGGCAACCATAATTAGTGCATTGCCATAATGCTGCCTTCCGGCATTGTCCAATTTTTTTATGACAGACTCGTCACAAGCTAATTCACATGCTCTGTCAATCTCCCGGCGGACAAAGTAGGTAACGGGATTAAACCAATGCAGTGCGCCAACCAGAATCAACAACCATTTGATCACAATATCATGCTTCCTCATATGTGTAATTTCATGTAAAAGAATACTTTGAAGCTCTATATTTTCATATTTTTTATCGGGCAAAATGATTGCCGGGCGGAATATTCCAACCAAAACAGGGGTTGCCGTTGCCGGATTTTTATACAACCCCGGAATATTCTTACTTCCTGATAGCCCATGCAGCAACTCCATTTCCTGCTGATTTGCATTTCTGTTATATTTTTTGAGTCTTTGGACATATAGTGCATAACAGACAATTTGAAAGCTGAAGAACAAAATCGTTCCCAATTGCCAGAAAAGAAAGAATACGGTTGCAACATTTGGAAAATGTGCAGTAGTTTTCAGGGCTTCTTGCCCGTTTTCCATCTGGGGTGCTAATAAGAAATCAATAGGCTGGACAGACGCTTTATCCACAATCCATTGGGCAATATCCTGCGTGGACTTCATTGGCATTGCCGGACTGCCCAAAGCAGGTATTGCAACGATTTGGGATAACGGCAGCAGGAAAGCCATTATCACCGGAAACCACATGTAATATTGAAAGCCTTTTGGCAGCTTGTTTTTGATGATTGGCTTTATTGCAAATAGAAAAAATGATACGGTACTCCCGGTCAATGTCATGGCAAGAATAAGCTTAACAATTTCCATAACATACTCTTCGGCAACACTCATTTGTTTTCCTCCTCCATTCGGAAATATGTTTTTAGCTCGTCTATATCAGCTTCTGTGAGTTCCCCGCTTTGGCAAAGGGATGCGACAAAGTTCTTTACACTGCCCTCAAAAAGTTTATCTATAAAACTTTTTTTCCTGAACCGGATATAATCTTCTTTTGAGATATTCGGCATATAATAATGAATTTCTTTCTCTTGGAATGAAATGGCCCCTTTTCGCTGCAGCCTTCTAAGAAGCGTTGCGATTGTGGATTTTTCCCAGCCCATTTTATTATGCAATTCAGTACGGATACTACTAAACGGTACCGGCTGCTTTTCACGCCAAAGTATATTCATCACCTCAAGCTCTGCATCAGAAATTTTACAGTCCACCGGATTCATTCGTGACTCCTTCCTCAAACGTACTACATTTGTAACACAACTATAGTTTACGTTATCCCATTCTTTCTGTCAATAAAAAGTATGATTAGGGAGGGAAGAAAGAGCTAAAAGTACGATAGCTTTTTGTCTGGAAACAGGCTTGTCAATGAAACGATTGATAACAGTAAATGTGTTTAGTCGATTTTGTGACAATGCCATCATACTTTGAGGCTACTTCTTAAAAATATCAACGGCATGGTTTATGGTTGCTTTTATTTTTTTATATTTGTATACGCCATTTGTTATGTATATTTTTTTGAGAGATAACCAAAACAAATAGCAATGATAATATATTTGATAAAGTTATTCTAATTATCATCAATTCATCTGCTCCTGTTTCCGTCACCGTATGTAAGGAATTGCTTATGAAATTGTTAAATAAATGTTCTGCTGCACCTATCCAAAGCGTTCCAGACAATGCTGCACACATCCCCCATTCATAGGCTAAAATTCCGGACAATAGTATATATCCTATGCCCATAAAAACTGCCATAGCAATATTCATGGAACCGTCAAGCAGAGGATTTATTATGTTGGTAATATGCCATATTCCAAAAAGCAGGGCCTGTATTATATTAGCTGTCTTTTGAGAATAGTATTGTATGCCAATTTTATAAAACAGTCCTCTAAACAGTCCCTCTTCCGCATAGACATTTACTATGTTGCCAATCATGCACACTGTCACTGCTGATAGGGAACTGCCATTTGTATGTATTTGTGTAAGTGAAAAATTTGTAATATAAAATCGCAAAGATGGGTGTTTGCCCATTACAAACAATACAATAAATTCTGCAGCGTAAGAAAGAAAAAAGGTGCTTATGCCAAGAGCAAGACCATATTTCAAACCAGTAAATACCCCTTTTTTTGAAAATCCCAAATCACTCCAATGAAGCCTAAGCATATCCAATGAAATCCATATCAGCAAAATGCAGCAGATTTTATGTAATATATTTTCACCAACCCATGTTTGGTCGGTTTTTACAAAAACAATTTCTATCCACTCCGTCCAGATTGGGCAGCAATAATCCCCTTTTATATCCTTTGGTTACAATAACCCCATACCTTTTCACGTCCAACTGTGCGGGGGATTCTATTTTCTCCGTATCGCCCAGCACATCCACACTGATTACCAGCTTATCCAGTTCTTCCGGCTCCACCGGTTCAAATCTGGAATCCCTGACAGATGCGCTAATGGCATTTTCTATAATTTCTTCCGCAACGGACTTCTGTACGGCACAAATGGTACCGATACAGCCCCGCAGCCTGCCGTCCTTTTTTAAGGACACAAAGACCCCTGCTGCCCGGCCGGACATTTCTTCCGGTAACCCTTCCGGCAGATTTATCTTTTTCTTATTCCGGACATATTCCTCTATAGTTTTTCTGGCCAGCCGTACATACTCATCTTCTTTCCCCCGCAGTTCCAACAGTCTTTCCTTTTCCTTTTGCTCATATTTTTCTCCAAAATCCCTTTCCGGATTCCATCCGCAGGGAATATAGCTGCAAATGCCATAACCCACCCCAAAAGGCCCTTCATAAGAAAGCCGCTCCGCCTCTAATTCCAACCGGTCCAAAGCCCCTGCCATTATGGTAAACGAACGATGCCCGCATTCCCCCGCTTTTTCGCAAAAATCTTCCGGAAACTCCAGCAATTCGCCAAATCCCCCTCTTGCCATGATATCCATAATACGGCTGTCATAGGCAGGCCCTTCCTCCCGGTAGCCATAGGGCCCGTCTTCTTTCAATCTATGGGATAAGTCCCCGCTGCCAATCAGCACCGTTTTCCTTCCCAGGCTTTCCGACGCCTTTTGGATACATTGCCCCAATTCATAATGTGTAATCAGCGGCAAGCCGGACAACCCAATCCTTACCAGATGATATCCTTTCCAATATTGCCCCACAAAGTACAACGGCACCATCGTTCCATGATCCAACCGCTTTTCCCTCTCCCCTAAGGTCCCTGCCGGAATCCTTCCTATATCCGCCAGCCTGCAAAGTTCCTTTACAAACTCTGTATCATAGGAAACTTCCATTTTTACATTCCCTGCACGGAACTGCCCCAAGTCCCCCTTTGCCCCTTTGCCGGGCGATATATGGAAATAATCCGCATACATTGTCTGATGAGGGGAAACGACAACAATAGTATCCGGTTTCAGTTCCCCAATCCTTTTTCCTATTTCATGATAAGCGTGGATGGTATCCATAATTTTCTTTTCTTCACCCTTTCCCACATCCGGCACAATTAAAGGCGGATGGGGAACCATAAATGCTGCTGCGATTCCCATGTTTTTACCTCCTCTATTCCCATTTACAACGCATCAAACAGACATGCCGCAAAAGGCATATAAATCCTCACATAAATCCTTTAACGTATTTTGAATTTGGTTTCCTTGCTTACTATCGGAATTGTCTTTTCCTCAATCTTTTCTATTGAAATAAAACGGCCCCGGTTTAACATGCCCAAAAGTTCCCGTATCCGCTCTTCCGTTCCCTGCACTTCCATTTCCACACTGCCATCCCACCGGTTGCGCACCCAGCCTGTCAGCCCAAGGTCGGACGCCGCATAACACGCGCTATACCGGAAACCGACGCCCTGAACTCTTCCATAAATATCCATATGCTTACGGACTATCCTCTCTTCGTTCATCCTGCTATTTTATCCTTTCCCAACCAATCCATACCCCCAACGGACAAGGGAACACTTCGTTTTGTATTACAGTTTTTGCAGTAAACCTAATATAGCGTTCTATCTTATCCGCTTCCCATCATAAAAACCCAACTTATCTTTAAACCCATTATAACAGAATGAGGCAAAAACGCACTTGTTTTCTTTCTCATGTACGGTAAAGAATTAGGAAACCGAAAGCAAGAGATAGACCGCCAGCACCACACTTTTCCAAACCGAAAAAATCAAAGACCACAAAACAAGCATTGTGTTGTTAATATTTATTTGACTGTATATAATACAGCATATAAAAAAATCCGCAATATTTGTATCTTGGTAAGGTGAAAATGTATCTTAGTTGTAAGTATGTTT
>Ga0224748_10666_pt1 | contig 10928 bp, 7 predicted proteins | sample LIM_F_Water_Neg_FD_182074 | JGI IMG/M metagenome (GOLD analysis project Ga0224748, IMG submission 182074) | Enriched cells from gastrointestinal tract of the lab mouse from Pacific Northwest National Laboratory (PNNL), Richland, Washington... | ecosystem: Host-associated > Mammals > Digestive...
CGGATCTGGACGCCCGACGTGTGGAGCAGCTTATCACCGGAACATCCGTCACGGAAAACGGATTATTGCTGCTTTTACGCGGGGACGATATACTTTTCTCTTCCGATGCCGATCCCTCTGTATCTCATGTGGATGCCCTGGTAAGACAGGCGCAGGAGCACACCTCAGACGCATGGGAGACACTTCAGGCCGACGGTACGGAATATTATGTCCGCTGCCGGGAAATCGGGCCTTCCGGTTGGCATATTGCCAGCATTCTGCCTCACCGGGACGTCTTCCGGCTGAGCCGCGAGCTGAGCCTGGAGATGCTTGCCATTGTCATATCCGTAGCTCTGGCCGCCTATTTGCTGGCATATCTGATCAGCCAGTCCACCCTGAAGCGTATTTCTCAGCTTGCCAAAACCATGCAGGCCGTGGAAAAGGGAAATGTGTCGGTGCGACTGGAACCCTCCGGCAACGACGAAATCGCGCAGCTGATGGGAAGTTTTAATCAGATGATGGATCAGGTGGACGCTTTGATGGAAGAACGGGTAGAACATGGCCGCCAGATCAAGAATCTGGAACTGAAGGCGCTGCAGGCTCAGATCAATCCTCACTTCCTATATAACTCCCTGGATCTGATCAACTGCACCGCCATCAACCGCAATGTGCCGGAGATCAGCCGCATGGTCAACGCCCTGGGGAAATTTTACCGCCTGTCTCTCAGCAAGGGACGGGAAGTCATTTCTCTGGCCGACGAGCTGCGGCATGCAAAGCTTTATGTGGAGATCCAGAACCTGCGCTTTGAAAACCGCATCCTGACAGAGTGGGAGACAGACCCTGCGGCGGAACGTTGTCAGATTATCAAGATTGTTCTGCAGCCCATTCTGGAAAATGCCATTCTGCACGGTATTTTTGAAAAACCGTCAAAGGGCGGACATCTGAAGATAAAAGTGCGGCGCTGTGCAGACGGCATCCGCATTGCAGTGGAAGATGACGGCGTTGGGATGGATGAGGCTACCCTTCTCGCCGTATTTTCCGGGACAGTTCCCTCCGGAAATACGATCACCTCCGGCGGCTACGGCATCCGCAACATTCAGGAACGGTTGCTTCTGGCCTACGGCGCCCCCTACGGTCTGTCCTGTGAAAGCCGTCCGGGAAAGGGAACCACAGTTACCGTACATATTCCGGAAATTATTCCGGAAGAAAATCAGGAGGAATTTTAAATGTTGCAATTTTCTGTTTTTAACGACACCGATTGGCTCTATCCCGATTCGGAACACAATACGCATACCGAAATCGCCCTGCAGCTTCCCCGGGGAGGCCACGACGGCGTGCAGCTGCTTGTGGACGCCCCCCACACACAGGTATCCGTATCCTATGATCCGGAGACTTTCCAACATTCCGGCAACGGCTCCGGCCCCGTGGTACAGCTGTATCGGCTGATTCCCATCGGGGTAAACGAAAATACCTCTCCCAAGCTGATGACCACCACCGATTATGAGAGCTGCCGGGAATATGTCACCCGCAAGGCACCCTTTGAGGTCTACGATGCCCTGCAGCCTTTTGACGAGGAAATCCCGGAGGGTGGAAGGTTCGCCCTGTATCTTTGTGCGGAGTCCTTCCCCGAAGCACTCCCCGGCGTCTATTCCGGCACCCTTACAATCAAAGCATCCGGCGGCGAGACCCGGATTCCCGTCCGCTGTACCGTGCATACCCCCGTTGTTCCCGCCCTGTCCGAAGCCCGTCTGGGCATGTTGAACTTTTTTGACTATGACGGACTTGCCTCCCAGCATCAGACCGTCAAAGGCAGCGATGCGTACTGGGAAAGCTTCCGCCAATATGTCCGGGCACAGATCCGGATGCGCTGCACTCATATCCTGCTGCCCCCCGGGGAGGCCGTGTATCAGGACAACGTACTCACCGGATTTGATTTTTCCATGGCCCGGCGCGCCGGACAGATTGCCATGGAGGAGGGCGCCGTCAGACTGTGCGGCGGCCATATGGCACATTGGCACGAATGGGACGACGCCGAATACTATCCCAACTGGGATCAGACCACCGGCATCACCACCCCCCAGGGCTATCTGCAGATGCGGCTTTATTTTTCAACCTGGGCGCAGGTTGTCCGGGAAAACGGCTGGGAGGGCTGCATGACGCAGGCTCTTGCCGACGAACCCCAGACTCATAACGACAAGACTTATCGCGTGCTGGCCTCCATGTTCCGGAAGTTTTTGCCGAATGTGCCCATTATCGACGCGGTGGAGACCGTCAATCTGGGCGGCGGCATTGATATCTGGGTGCCGAAGCAGGACACCTATGAAAAATGGAAAAAAGAATATGAGACCCTGCAGGCCGCAGGGGAAGAAATGTGGTTTTATACCTGTGCCTTTCCGGCAGGCCCTGCCATGAACCGCAGCATGGATCTGCCCCTTACCGTCAGCCGCGTCGTGCTGTGGATGGGTGCGCTCTACCGCCTGTCCGGCTTCCTGCACTGGGGATTCAATTATTACATCGGAGAGGATATCTGGCACAGCGCCTGCTGTCCCCACAAGGGAGCGCTCCTGCCCGCGGGAGATGCCCATATTGTATACCCGGGAGACAACGGCGGCCCGTGGCGCAGTATGCGCTTTGAGGCCCAGCGCGGCGGCGCAGAAGATTATGAACTGCTGGTGCAGGCCATAGCCCTTGCTCCGGATCAGACCGACGCGTTGATCCGAAGCGTCTGCACTACCTTCCGGGACTATGTGCGAAGCGGCGAAGAAGTCTCCGCCGCCAGACAAAAATTATTGGAACTTTTAGAAGAGAAGAGCAAAGCCCTGTAAAGAAAACGTCCTTTCTCCCTTCTCTTACCGATCCATTTCCGCAATACGCCCGGTGGATTTGTGCTCACGGATAATTCCCTCAATCTCCTTTAAATCCGTGCTGAGCAAGTCCCCGGGAATTGTATTTTTCAGCGCGCTTACCGCGTTTCCGTATTCCAGCGCTTTCCGGCAGTCCCCCTCATGGGACAGCAGTCCGTACAATACTCCCGATATATACGCGTCTCCGCTTCCGATCCTGTCCACCACCTCGATGTCGCTGTAGGGGGCTTCCTCATAGAATCTGTCCTCCTTCGCGCTGTAGATCATGGAGCCGAAGGTGTGGCGTTTGGGACTGTGCACCACCCGCTGCGTGGATGCCACAATGGAAATCGGATACTCCCGGGCAAAGCTTTTCATAATATCCTTCGCATCTCCCTCCTTCAAAAAGGTCAGGCGGGCAGTGTCCTCGGAACAGAAAAAGATATCCACCCAGGGCAGAATGGCCTCGATGCACTCCTTCGCCTCCGCCCCCGTCCACAGATTCCCCCGGAAATTGACGTCAAAGGAGATCAGAGCGCCGTGCTCCTTGAATCGCTTTATCATCTCCACCGTCGTCTCCCGCACCCGGGGGCTCAGGGCCAGCGTGATACCGCTGGTGTGAAAACACCTGGCAGCGCCAAACAGCTTCTCATCGTAGTCGCTCACCGAAAGCTTATTCATGGATGTATTCTTCCTGTCGTAGACAATGCGGGGCTTGCGGGGATAGGCCCCGTTTTCATAATAATACACCCCCAGTCTCGCATCCCTGCTGTCGTCATACACCAGATAATCATCGCTGACGCCGCAGAGACGAACCCTGTTTTTAATATACATCCCCAGATCGTTGGCGGGCAGCTTGGATATGATGCCGCAGCGCAGGCCCAGCATGGCTGCTCCCGTGGCGGAGTTCAGCTCCGCTCCTCCCGCCTGCTTGCTCAGGGTGTCGCCCCTGGTGATCCGCTCATTGTCCGGCGGCGACAGTCTCAGCATGATCTCACCCAGGGAAATTAAGTCAAAGTCTTTTTTCATAAGAAGAGCCCTCTCTTTTCCGAATTGTCATTCCGTATTTTCAAAATGTCGTACCCCCGCCCCTTCCTTCCGGGAAACGGCGGCCTGATTCTCCTGCTATCATAACACATGTCCACCCGAGAAAAAAGAGAAGCCCCGCTAATTAAAAATTTAACATTCCTCCAGATACTCCAGATATTCCTCCTCCGTGGCGAACAGCATGTAGGCTCCCTCCACATACCCCATATAACCGCTGGCTGTACTGTATCCTTTCATAAAATTACCTCCTGTTCAGAATGGTTTTCTTGTTCTAAACAGAAGGTAACATATTTAAAGTACTATAAAACTCCCTCAAAATAAATATATGTTCGATTTCTTTCAAATTTGCCGGGAGACATCCTGCAATTACACTGCCGTGTTCTCCTCCGGAAGCAGCAGCCGCATCTCCTCCAGCAGCTCCTCCGTCCTGTTCAGCAGAAGCTCCGCATCCTTTTCCACCAGTCCCGTCTTTTTATATTTATATGTGAAAAAGGGAACTCCATAGGCGGTAAAGGTGAGGCTCCGGTCATATTTTTTCAGAAGCTCCGGAATTTTCAGGATATCCACCCCTGCGTCCGGCCGGAAGGTAAAGGTGATCCTTTCATTCTTTCCCTTGATCTCCGTCATAAACAGCCCATGGGCGGAGACGCGGATCAGGGCAATGCGCAGCAGATTATCCACCGATTTCGGGATCTCCCCGAAACGGTCCAGCAGCTCATCCTTCATGTCGTCCCTTTCCTTCTCGTTTTCTATCCCGGCAATGCGCTTGTAGATATCCAGCTTCTGCACCTCGTTGACGATATAGGAAGGCGGAATAAACGCATCCACATCCAGATCAATCTGTGTGGTGAAATCCTCCGCCACCCGGACGCCCTTCAGCGACTGCACCGCATCGTTCAGCATTTTGCAGTACATGTCGTAACCCACTGCCTCCATATGGCCGTGCTGACGCACGCCCAGCAGGTTTCCGGCCCCCCGGATCTCCAGATCCCGCATGGCGATCTTGAACCCGCTGCCCAGGTCGGTAAACTCTCTGATCGCTTCCAGCCTCTTTTCCGCAACCTCCTTCAGCATCTTGTCCCGCCGGTACATCAAAAAGGCATATGCCGTGCGGTTGGAACGGCCCACACGTCCCCTCAGCTGGTAGAGCTGGGACAGGCCCATGTTGTCCGAGTCATGAATAATCATGGTGTTTACATTGGAGATATCCAGGCCGGTTTCAATGATGGTGGTGGATACCAGCACGTCGATCTCACCGCCGATGAAATCATACATGATCCGCTCCAGTTCATGCTCCTTCATCTGCCCGTGGGCATAGGATACCGATGCCTCCGGCACCAGCCCGGCAATCTGAGAGGCCACATCCGCAATATTGTTCACCCGGTTATAAACATAATACACCTGTCCGCCTCTGGCAAGCTCCCTGGCGATGGCTTCCCTCACAAGCTCCTCGTTGTACTCGCAGACAAAGGTCTGGATCGGCAGCCTGTCCTCGGGCGCCTCCTCCAGCACGCTCATGTCCCGGATGCCCACCAGACTCATGTGAAGGGTTCTCGGAATGGGTGTTGCCGTTAAAGTCAGCACATCCACATTCTCCTTCAGTTTCTTGATCTTTTCCTTATGAGCCACGCCGAAACGCTGCTCCTCGTCGATGACCAGCAGTCCCAGATCCTTAAATTTCACATCGTCGGACAAAACCCGATGTGTGCCGATGACAATATCCACCAGCCCCTTCTGCAGATCCGACACCGTCTTTCTGATCTCTCCCGGCGTGCGGAAACGGCTCATCAGTTCCACCCGGACGGGATAATCCTTCATGCGCTGCACAAAGGTAGTGTAATGCTGCTGGGCAAGAATGGTGGTGGGAACCAGATAAACCACCTGTTTTCCCTCCTGCACGGCTTTGAAGGCTGCACGGATGGCAATTTCCGTCTTGCCATAGCCCACGTCCCCGCAGATCAGACGATCCATGATCCTGTCGCTCTCCATATCCGCCTTGGTGTCCGTGATGGCATTCAGCTGATCCTCCGTCTCCTCAAAGGGAAACATCTCCTCAAACTCCCTCTGCCACACCGTGTCCCTGCCAAACTGATAGCCCTGCCCCGCCTGTCTTGCGGCATACAGCTCCACCAGATCCTTCGCCACTTCATTGACAGCGCCCCGAACCTTTGTCTTGGTCTTCTCCCATTCCTTCGAGCCCAGCTTGTTGAGCTTGGGCCTTCTGGCATCCGCCGAGGCATATTTCTGAATCACGTCAAGCCCGGTGGCCAGCACATAGAGATTGCCGCCGTCCCGGTACTCTATCTTCATGTAATCCTTGACCACGCCCTCCATCTCCACCTTCTCGATTCCCCGGTAGATGCCCAGTCCATGGCTTTCATGAACCACATAATCTCCCACCTTCAGTTCATTGAAGTCCTTGATCTTCTGTCCCTGAAAGTGCTTCTTCGCCTTCTTCTTTTTCTTCTCCGCGCCGAAAATATCCGTCTCGGAGAGCACCACAAACTTAATCAGCGGATATTCAAAGCCCTTCCCCACATGCCCGTAGCAGGTCAGCACCTCCCCGGGCTGTACCTCCCTCATGGGATCCTCCGAATATACGGCGGCAAGCTCCTGATCCCGCAGATCCTCCGCCAGACGTTTTGCACGGGTGCGGGAGCCGGACAGCAGCAGAACCCGGCAGCCGTTCCTCTTAAACTGTTTCAAGTCCTTCACCAACGCCTCAAAGCTGTTGTTGTAGGGTGCAAGGTTTCTTGCCGCGATATCAAGCTTTCTCTCCGGCCTGAAATAACCGCTCCTGCCGTCCATGGTGGCCAGAGTGACCACACTCCCTCCCAGCAGTCTGGCCGCAACCTCCTCGCCGCTGTACAGTATATTCATCTGTCCCGGCAGAATATAGCCCTTCTCCGCCCTCTGAGTCATGCTCTCCCGAAACTCAAGCTCAACGGCATCCGCCTGCTCCTTCAGCCTGGCAGGCTCCTCCAGGAAAAACAGCGGTCTGTTCGAAGCATTGTTTTTTACCGACATCCGCGTCAGAAGTTCCGGAAGAGTTACCGTGTCCTCATAAAAATAGCGGATATAGCCCTCCAGGTTTGCTCTGCTCTGAAACTCCAGCAGCTGCTCTCTCAGCGCTTTCACCTGGGAGGCAATCCGGTGCGCCTCCTCTGTGCGAAAGGCTTCCCGAAACAGCTTTTCCTGCCTGGCGGCCTCCGCCTCCAGCTTTTGAAACCCGGTCTTCAGCTGTTCCTCATCCAATACAAATTCCGTGGCGGGATATACGGAAATGCTCTCCAGCTTTTCGATGGAACGCTGGCTCAGCACATCGAAGCTGCGGATGGATTCCACCTCATCCCCCCACAGCTCAATGCGGTAGGGATTCTCCTCCGTCAGGTCAAAGATATCCACAATGCCTCCACGCACGGAAAACTGCCCGGGAGTCTCCACCTGGCTGCACTTCTCGTACCCGAAGGAAACCAGCTTTTCGGCCAGCGCCTTTTCCTCCGCCAGACCGCCCCTCTCCAACGCCAGAACATCCTTCTCTCTGTCCCAGAGCGCCAGGGGCGTCATCAGCGCGGCATAGGTAGTAACGATGGTCAAAGGCTTCTGCTCCATGAGCCGGCGCATGGTTCTGACTCTCTCCTTCACCAGCTGATTTCCGTGAATATCCGCCTGGAAAAAAATCAGATCCTTGGCGGGATACAGCATGACATTCCTGTCATAAAACTTGTATTCTTCAAAAATCTCTCTCGCCTTTATGTCATTATAAGTGACGATGACCTTGCTCTTAACGCCATCGCTGAGTCCATATATCATATGAAGCTTCTGGGAATCCACACACCCCGTCAAGCCCACGGGGCCCTTTCCCTTCCGCACCGCCTCCTTCAGGCTGTCGTAATCCGCCAGCTCCCGAAGGGGTGAAAGCAATGCCTGCATCTGTCCTGTCCTCCCAAATCAGTCTCTCTGCCCTTCTGCCGTTACTTTGTACTGTTAAAAAGATTCATGGCTGCGTCCGCACCCTGTTCTATGATTGTGCGAATGGCTTCCGCCGCCCGCTCTGCCGCCTCATCCATCAGCTTCCGCTCCGGGGCGGAAAAACGGCCCAGAACATAATCCGCCAGATCCCAGTGCGCCGGCTTCTCCCCCACACCCGCCCTGACCCGGATAAAGGAATCGTGTCCCAGATGAGCAATAATATTCTTTAACCCGTTATGTCCTCCCGCGCTTCCCTTTTTCCGGATGCGAAGCTTGCCCACCGGAAGACTCACATCGTCGGAAAGAACAATCAGCCCGGAGGTCTCGTCCACCTTATAATAGTCCAGAAGCTCTCTGACGCACTCTCCGCTGAGGTTCATATAAGTCAGCGGCTTGACAAGAATACACTTCTGTCCGGCCACGCTCCCCTTTCCGATCACCGCCCTGTGTTTCTTTTCCAACACGGAGATCCCTTCCTGTTCGGCCAGCCTGTCTATGATGTCAAACCCGATATTATGTCTTGTATTATTATATTCTTTTCCGAAATTCCCCAGACCTACAATGATATACATCGTCATACCCCTTTTCCGCCGCCGGCGGATATCCGTTTCCTGTTTCGTTCTGCTACTGGTATTCTATCGGTATCAGGCTGTATTGTAAAGCAAAATTCAATTTTCATACCAGAAAAACGCCGCGGTATTTCTACCGCGGCGGCTGCAAATTTTATCCCTTATTCTATGTCCGGCTCCATGGAAGCCTTCTCGTAGCGCTCCAGGATAATTCTCTGGATGCTGTCTCTCGTAGCTGAATTGATAGGGTGTGCAATGTCTCTGTATTCCCCATCTGCTGCCTTCTTGCTGGGCATTGCAATGAACAGTCCTTTATCGCCCTCTATAACCTTGATGTCATGCACTACGAACTCATCATCCAGGGTGATGGATACAATGGCCTTCATCTTGCCTTCTTTCGCAATCTTGCGTACTCGAACATCCGTAATCTGCATTTGTGTAACCCCCTTAGATCTTTGCGTGCGATTCCGCGCCCCGTAGCGTTTCCACCATGCCGGCCAGTTTCCGCATTTCATGCCTCCTCCCGCCGGGCTCCTTCTGTCAGGATATATGGCCCAACTGTCACGCGAGCAAGCCCCGTGCAGCTGGGTTACACATCCTGTCGCACGGCCAACCTGTATACTACATCGTATACCTTTCGTTTTTTTCCACTACTATCCTGATCTTTCCGTCCTCGCCCACATAACGGGTATTGGCACGGATAGTATCGCGGCTTTCCACGATACAATTCTCAATATAAGTATTGTCTCCGATATATACGTCATTGAGAATGATGGAATTTTTGATGACGCAGTTGTTGCCGATATAGCTCTTCTTGAATATGACGGAATTTTCCACCACACCGTTCACGATACAGCCGCTGGAGATCAGACTGTTCTTTACGCTGGAGCCCACATTGTACTTTGCGGGCGGCAGATCATCCACCTTGGAGTAGATATCGGGATATTGCTTGAAGAAATATGCCCTTACCTCCGGCTTCAGGAAATCCATATTGGTTCTGAAATAATCCTCCACAGAAGCAATATTCCGCCAGTAACTCCTGATCTTATACCCGTAGATCCTCTTCAGATCCTTGTAACGAACCAGAATGTCACGGACAAAGTCATATCTGTCCTCCTCCGCACACTTCTCGATCATCTCAATCAGCTGGCGGCGGCGAAGTACATAGATTCCGCAGGAAACCGTGCTGGTCTTTGCCTGCAGCGGTTTTTCCTCAATCTCCTCAATGCGGCTCTCCTCATTCATGCGTATGGTTCCGAATCGCTCGATGTTCGTCCCCGGCTCCATCTCGCGGCAAACCACCGTAATATCTGCCTTCTTGTCAATGTGGTACTCCAGCACCTTGTTGAAGTCAAGCTTATACACGCCATCCCCCGACGCAATCACCACATAGGGCTCATGGCTGTTCTTGAGGAAGGAAAGATTCTGGTAGATCGCGTCCGCCGTTCCCCTGTACCAGTTGCTGTTGTCCGCCGTAACGGTAGGCGTCAGCACATACAGTCCGCCCTGCTTACGTCCGAAATCCCACCATTTGGAGGAGCTGAGATGCTCGTTCAGGCTTCTCGCATTGTACTGGGTCAGCACTGCCACCTTCTGGATATGGGAATTTGACATATTGCTCAACGTAAAGTCAATACTGCGGTAGCTTCCCGCCACAGGCATCGCACAAATCGCCCTCTTCTGTGACAACTCCTGCATCCTGTGATTGTTACCGCCTGCTAAAACTATTCCGATTGCTCTCACTGTTATTCACCTGCCTTAATCAATGTTTTGCCGCTTGCAAGACCGGGGCCCTCATAGTCGGCGGCTTCCGTCACTCCGAAGATCACGGAGTTCTTTCCGACGCTGATATTGTCGGGGATCCCGCTCTTCTCGCCTATGGTCACAAGACCGTGATTATAGATATGAGGCGCCGTCTCGTTCTCAGCCTCCTCGCCCACACCCAGCTTTACATTGTTTCCGATCTTCACGTCCTCAGCCACAATCGCCTTGTACAGCTCGCAGCCGTCACCGATCTGCGTATGGTTCATGATGATGGAATCCCGGATCACAGTACCCTTTCCGATGGTAACGCCGCAGCCGATTACGGAATTATATACCTTGCCGTATATGTCGGTTCCCTCTCCCACGATACAGCGCTCCGCCACGCTGTCCTCCGCCAGATACTGCGGCGGCTGGATCTCGCTCTTGGTATAGATCTTCCAGTACTCCTCGTACAGGTTGAATTCCGGCACGATGTCAATCAGCTCCATGTTTGCCTCCCAGTAAGAGCTGAGCGTTCCGACATCCTTCCAGTAACCCGTAAATTCATAGGCAAACAGGGGATACTGCTTCTCATGGCAGTAGGGAATCACATGCTTGCCGAAGTCCAGCGCAGGCTGATCCGCCATGGCAATCAGCGCCTCCTTCAGGGTTTTCCAGTTGAAAATATAGATACCCATGCTGGCCAAGTTGCTCCTGGGATGTGCCGGCTTCTCCTCGAACTCGGTAATTCTCCTGTTCTCGGCGGCAATCATGA
>Ga0224748_10668_pt1 | contig 10907 bp, 13 predicted proteins | sample LIM_F_Water_Neg_FD_182074 | JGI IMG/M metagenome (GOLD analysis project Ga0224748, IMG submission 182074) | Enriched cells from gastrointestinal tract of the lab mouse from Pacific Northwest National Laboratory (PNNL), Richland, Washington... | ecosystem: Host-associated > Mammals > Digestive...
CCTTTCTGCAATTCGGGATATTCTATATGGTCAATGTCAAGCTCCGGAAGGATTCTCTGGAGCAGCTCCCTGCACAGCTGCGCATCCTGCATTACCTTCCCAAACAGGAAATCATTGGATATACTTAATTCTTCCCACACATCATAGATTTTATCTTTATAATCCATTATCTTTTCCTCCGCTTCTGTGTTTATTATATTATTCTTTTCCATACAAATCAACTTACTAATTCATGCCAGTGGCAGATAAAACCCTCTTTTCGTCCATAATGTCGTGCTGCGGTACCTCATTGCATCGGACAAATTAAGTACAAAACCTTCCAGCAGTTCTGCAACCCTTGCATTCTCCTCTATCCTTATCTGTGTTGGTGTTGTAATCATAGTATAATCTCTCTTACAGCTTCCTTTCATTAACTTCCACCTCCCACAAGTTATCCTCAAATGGCCCATACACTTTTTGAAGCCTTAGATAAACCTGATAAGGCAAGTTGCTTTTACCCTGCTCATATGCCTTATATATAGCGAGAGCAACACCTAATTCATCCGCAAGCATCTTCTGCGTTACGCCTTTCTTCCGCCTTATACTTTTAAGCGACTCCGCCACATCTGTCTGATCCATAAATTTATGATAATCATTACAAAAGTAAAAGGCATGGATTGAAAGTATCTCATACTCTTTACCCTGATTTTTATTATCAGCATATCATTAAAAATTTCCATGTATGCACCACCGGCAAATCCACCCTGCTCTCCATCATCGCAGGGCTCCTTCGTCCCCAGTCCGGTGAAATCCTGTTAAACGAGGAAGAGCAGGAGAAAATCCGTATCGGCTACATGCTCCAGCAGGATCATCTCCTGGAATGGCGCACCATCTGGAAGAACGTACTCCTTGGCCCGGAAATCAACAAATCCTTATCCCCGGAAAAAGAAGCCCTTGCGGAAAAGCTCCTTAAGGACTATGGGCTTTACAAGTTTAAGGACAAAAAACCGGGAGAGCTCTCCGGCGGTATGAAGCAGCGCGCCGCCCTGATCAGAACCATGGTGATGGAGCCGGGGCTTCTTCTTTTGGATGAACCATTCAGCGCCCTGGATTACCAGACACGGCTGATGGTTTCCGCCGACATTGGAAATATCATCCGCGCCAGCGGTATTACCGCTATCCTGATCACCCATGATTTGTCGGAAGCCATCTCTTTGGCTGACAGAATCCTTGTGCTCACCAGGCGCCCGGCCACCATCAAAAACAATATTCCGATTCATCTTACCCTGCCGGAAAATACACCCCTTGCGGCAAGAAACGCCCCGGAATTTCAGGATTTATTCACTTTACTTTGGAAGGAGATTTCTGATGAATATAGCGGATAGACCAAGAGATAATTTCAGTTCCAAAGAAGGCTTGACAGCCCAGCAGCTTTATATTAAGAAACACCACAGGCATCATCACATGATTACCTTGCTTCGCATTCTTGTATTGGTACTCTTTCTCTCCCTGTGGGAGTGCTCCGGCAGGCTCGGATGGATTGACACCTTCTTTTTCAGCAGCCCCAGCATGGTGGTTTCCTTCTTTGTCAGTATGCTCAGGGACGGAACCTTCTTTACACATACGGGAATCACCCTGCTTGAAACTCTGCTGAGCTTTGTGCTGATCACCTTAATCTCCGTCCTGGCCGCCACGGTTTTGTGGTATTCCAGAACCCTGTCGGAAATTTCAGAGCCTTATCTGGTGGTTTTAAACAGCCTGCCCAAATCCGCCCTCGCCCCTCTTTTCATTGTCTGGCTTGGTACGGGAATGAATACGATCATCGTTGCCGGTATTTCCGTGGCAATTTTCGGTTCTGTGATCAGCCTTTACACCAGCTTTAAACAGGTGGATTCCGAAAAGCTCAAGCTCATCTATACCCTTGGCGGGAACCGCTTTGACGCTTTCCATAAGGTCGTGCTTCCCTCCTCCATTCCCGCCGTGCTCAGCAATATGAAGGTCAATATCGGCCTGGCTCTGGTAGGCGTCATTATTGGAGAATTCCTGGCGGCAAGACGGGGGCTGGGGTATCTGATTATCTATGGGTCGCAGGTGTTCCAGCTCAACATGGTTATCACCTCCATCATCATCCTGTGCGCAATCGCAATGGGTCTGTACCAGTGTATTCAATGGATAGAACACCTGTATAAAAAGAGGGCTTGATGCCCTCTTTTTATAATCGGCGTATCCCTTTCCCGGGAAGCGGCTCTGACCGGCCATTCCGACTTATACTCTGTCGCCTTTGCAGAGACAACTTTCTCATGGGCCTCATCAAATTTCACCACGATCCAGAAAAGTGGATCTGATCAAGCAGCTTTTTGTATCCCTCATAGCCTCCATGTATATCTGAAATCAGATAGCGCATTTCTGTCTCCTCCTGGCAAAAACCTACTTTCTATAAGTAGCATCCAATAAATCTTTAATCTTAATTTCAGTATCCAATTTAACCTTATTTTTCTTCACCTTTTTATCCGCCCCTGCAAACCGAATCACTTCAACACCCCCATTGATATGATTCCCCGGCTCGTTTTCCTGTTCTAATATACCTTTGAACACGCTTACAAAAATTTCGTCCCACACCCTATTTTTTCTCTCTTCATATTCATTCCTTTCCTTCCCCTTCTTTTTTGCCCATGCCCCTCCTTCCGGCTGCTTCGGATAATGAACCCCCTTCTCCGCCTGCCCAAACAAAAAGCTCATGATACAATCTTGTATAAAATACTGCATCTTACAGGTTACCCCCGCAGCCGTGTACTCTCCTTCTTTAGACTCATATTTGCATTCTAGTCCTTTTACGTATGATTTTTCGTCCGTTTCTTTCTGTTTATACTTCACCAAAATATCCGGTGTGGCATTCATCATCATTCCTGCAATGTCAAGGCGAAGCTTCTTTTTTATTAATAGCTGATCTTCTTTGTTCACTATATTCTTTATTTCATGATCCTGTATCACCTGGGGCTGCCTTCCGGAAACAGTCTCCTCTTCCATTATTTCGTTTATCCCTTTTTTGGCCGCTCTGCCCCCAAGATTATAAGGAATACCGTCCTTCGTTTTTAATTGTTTAAGACATTTATCCTTTAATGTTTTTTCTCCTCCCAACACAAAATTCAGAAGCTTCCGATTGAAATCTTCTTTATTTCTTCTAATTTCTTCTTTATTTCTCTCAGATTCTTCTTTATATCGTTCAAAAAAGTCTCTCATCAAGGTTACCTCAAAATACACATCCTCAATTATGATGTCATTACTGCCCAGACATGCCTTTACAATCTCTTCTGTTTTTTGATCGGCAGGCATTTTGCCCTTTTCTCTCTTTTTCAGAAACACACTGTACAAAAGTGTCGCAAACTGGCGTTCTTCCCTGCAATATGGCTTTCCCTCCTGTAAATAATCCTCCAGCCTGCTTTTTTCGTCAAAATATGCCTTCACCTTTGTATACCTCCTCTTTTTCCCTGTCCTGTTCACTTGGCAGCAACCCAATCTGTTTCAATATTTCATCCGAATAATAACCCTTACACCCCTTCCAAACATTTCTGGAAACTTGTCTTTCACAGGCTTTTCACTCCAGTATACCACAAAAGCCGCTTCTGGTGCGGTAAACTGATAATTTACTTCCCACAAATAACTCCTCACATCTCTGGAATTGATAAAATCATAAATTTCCGGCATAATAATCCTCCATGCTGCCAACACCTGCAAATTTGGGCGTCAGCACAAATTTGTCTGTGAAAAATTTATTTTTCAGAGTACTCTCCTTTGGTAAATTTTTGTTTGAAGTTACAGTATACCATTTTGTTTCCTGAAAAGAAGCCATCTGTCTGTCGCATACAATACGCCTTATGTTATTATGTTTTGCCGTCAACAAAAAAAACATTAAAGTGAACCGCCATATCTCCCATTTTTGCGAATTTTATTGTTATTAAGAGGTGCTCCCGGATGCGGGAAATCCACCTGGATCGACCAGAACGGATTAAAGCCCTACGCCTTATCGGCAGATTCGATCCGGCTGTTGTACCGTACTACAGCGCTATCTTGCGGATAACGGCGGCCTTAAAGAGGATGATATGTATCTCTTTGTGGGTGATTATAATGACAGAGGAATCGAAGGTTCTATCGCGGGAATGATCATCGCCCTGAGACATAATAAGTATATCCAGGAAAAGAAATCCGGCAATATTTCCTCCTTCAATTATACCGATCAGGCGTTTTCCGACAAGGCGTGGAACCGGCAGACGGTCAGGGCCAGAGGGCTGTATCTGGACACGGTTAAAAGCAGGGTGGTTGCAAGAGCCTGTGACAGCCTATGTCAAAGAAAACGGGTTTCTCGGAATCATCAGTTATGACGAATTCGAGGACAGCGCAGGATATATGACAAAGCAAAAGCTTTACTACTACAATTTCTGGAAGAATATGAGAGGAGTCTTGTATGAAGTAAAGAAAAAGGGGTATTTAGCCAATGCCTCCATCCTGACAACACCGATGGCAAATGAGTTTTACGGGTGGCTCAGAAGGCTCTATGACGCCGGAAAGGCAGGTCAGCTCCCCGCAAACATCTGCGCCGATGCTGTGTGGCGGTTGGCGATACACGCTGCCCGGTTACTTTTGATATTTTTACCCTTTTTTTAGATTCAAAGTATTTTTGTTTTAAAACGCATATGATAAACTATTCCTATCCGGGAAACGCCACAAAGAAAATTTCACGGCGTTTCCCACTGGTGCGATAAACAATTTTCAGATACGGCCAGAACTCGGCACAGGGAGGAACCCCGGATGGATTCATTTGTAGAATTTAAAAACGTAGGTAAAACCTATCATATGGGAGAAGTGGACATTGAGGCTCTCAGGGATGTAAATTTTACCATCGGAAAAGGAGAATTCTGTGTGGTGGTGGGAGCCTCCGGGGCCGGTAAGACCACAATTTTGAATATCTTAGGAGGCATGGACTCTCTCTCCTGTGGACAGGTTTTTTTGGACGGGCAGGAAATCTCCTCTTATAATAAGAAGAAACTGACGGCCTACCGGCGCTTTGACATTGGCTTTGTCTTTCAGTTTTACAATCTGGTGCAGAATCTCACGGCTCTTGAAAATGTGGAGCTGGCGGCTCAGATCTGCAAAGATCCCCTGGATGCCATGACGGTCCTGGAGATGGTTGGCTTAAAGGACAGGGCGGGAAACTTCCCGGCCCAGCTCTCCGGCGGGGAGCAGCAAAGGGTGGCTATCGCCAGAGCCCTTGCGAAAAATCCCAAGCTTCTGCTCTGCGACGAGCCCACCGGAGCCCTGGATTACAATACTGGCAAGGCGGTTTTGAAATTATTGCAGGACGCCTGCCGCAAAAGGGGAATGACCGTGGTGGTTATTACCCACAATCAGGCCCTGACAGCCATGGCGGACAGAGTCATCACCGTAAAAAACGGAACCGTGCGCAAAATGGAGCTGAATGAACACACCTTGCCGGTAGAAGAGATTGAATGGTAGGATGCCTCCTGGCGAGTCATCATACAGGGTATCATAAGAGGTCGGAATGCCTCTTGAAAAGTGATATAGGAGCGAACGGATGAGCAGCGGAATGATCAAAACTACGGTCAGGGAAATCAAAGGAAGTCTTGGACGGTACATGGCGATTCTGTCCATTGTCATGCTGGGTGTGGGTCTGTTTACGGGTTTAAAGGCCACCACACCGGCTATGATTGTAACGGAGAACGCTTACCTGGAAGAACAGAATTTTTTTGATTTCCGTCTCCTGTCCACTTTGGGCTTTTCAAAGGAAAGCGTGGACAAGCTTAAGGATTTAGAGGAAATTGCGGATGTGGAAGGGGCAGTTTCCGTAGACGCGATCTGCTCTATGGGGGAATCCAATGACATTTATAAATTCCACACAATTCCTCAAAAAATCAACCAGGTAGTGCTCACGGCAGGACGGATGCCGCAAAATGCCGGCGAATGTCTTCTTGACTCCGCCCTGTATGGGGAAGCCGCGCTGGGCTCCCAGATCATCGTGACGGACGACAATGAGGAAGACACCCTGGAAATGTTTCACAACCGCACCTTTACCGCTGTGGGAATCGTGCGCACGCCCTATTATATCAATTTTGAACGGGGAACCACCTCGATCGGCGACGGAAAAATCGGCGCTTTTCTTTATGTCCCACCGGAAGCCTTTGACTGTGACTATCTCACCGAAATTTATGTGACGGCCAGCGAAAAATATGAGGTCTACACTGACGAATATGAAGCTTATATCGATTCCATCACCGATACGGTGGAAGAAAAGACAGAGTTTCTGGCACAGGAGCGGTATGAAGAGCTTCAGGACACGGCCCGGGAAAAAATCGACGATGCCCAGACGGAGCTGGATGACAAAAAGGCAGAAGCAAAGGAAGAGCTGGATGATGCCTGGCAAAAGATTCTGGACGGAGAACAGGAACTGGCGGACGGCCAGCAGGAAATCACGGACGGCGAAACAAAGATCGCCGACGGCCAAAAAAAAATCGCCGACAGTAAGCAGGAGATCGCCGATGGCGAGCAGGAAATCATCGACGGTGAAAAAGAGATTGCGGAAAAAGAACAGGAATTAAAAGAGGCAGACGAAGAGCTGAAATATCACGAGTGGGAAATCTTTGCCAACGAGCTGGAACTGGCCCAGGCATGGGATAAGCTGGAGGAAGCAAAGGAGGAATTAAAACAGCAGGAGGAAATGCTGGCTGCAAAGGAAGCCCCGCTGATCGAACAGGAGCACATGCTCTTCACGCAACAGGAGGAATTAACAGGAAAGGCGGCGGAGCTGGACGGCAAAGAGGCGGAACTTACCACTGCGGCCGCCCAGCTTTCCGACCAGGAAGCGGCACTGGATGCCCAGGAGCAGGAACTGGACGCCCAGGCCGGGGGGCTCTCTGCAGCCCTTGAAGCGCAACTCATTTCACAGGAAGAATATGAGGCCTCTATGGCCCAGATTGAGGCAGGCCGCCAGCAGCTATCCGCAGGCAGAGACCAGCTTAACGGCGCCAAAGCCCAGATCCAATCCGGTCTCGATCAGATTCAGGCAGGCAGGGCCCAGCTCGACGACGGCTTAAGTCAGATCCAGGACGGTCTTGCGCAGATCCTGTCCTACAAAGGACAGTTCCAGGATGGCTGGGATGAGATCGAAGAAGCCCGCGCCAAGATCAAACACAACGAAAAGGTACTTCTGGAAGCGGACGCAGAGCTGCGTTCGGCTAAATCCGAAGTCACCGATGCCAGAAACCAGTGGGAGGATGGCAAGGCTCAGCTTGAAGAGGCCAAAACGGATTTGGAGGAAGGAAAGGCCGAGCTTGAAGACGGCAGGGAAAAGCTTGCACAGGCCCAAAAGGACATCGTTAAGGCACAGGCGGATCTGGAGGAAGGAAAGGCCGAGCTTGAGGACGGCAAGGCAGAGCTTAAGGATGCCAAAGCAGAATACAGCGACGCAAAGACGGAATTTGAAACCGAGGTGGCGGATGCCCAGCAAAAAATTGACGATGCCAGAGAGGAGCTGGCGGATCTTGAAGCGCCGGACACTTATGTCCTTGACCGGAATAGCAATATAGGCTATGCCTGCTACGAGAGCGATTCCAATATTGTGGCGGCCATTGCCAACGTGTTCCCCGCTTTTTTCTTCCTGGTGGCCGCTCTCATTTGTATGACCACCATGAACCGGATGGTGGAGGAACAGCGCACCCAGATCGGCGTGCTCAAAGCCCTCGGCTACGGAAACGGGGCTATTATGGGAAAATTCCTCTTTTATGCCGGTTCCGCAGCGGCAATCGGCGCCGTCCTGGGATGTATCATCGGCACCTGGCTTTTCCCGAGGGTTATATGGATCGGCTACGGGATCATGTACAGCATGGGGGAAATTGAGTATTACTTTGACTTCCTGATGGCTTTCCTTTCCATAGCGGTTTCACTGCTCTGCTCCGTGGGCGCGGCATATTTTTCATGCCGGCATGAGCTGAGCAGCGTTCCGGCCAACCTGATCCGTCCAAAAGCGCCAAAAAGCGGCAAGCGGATTTTCCTGGAAAAAATAACCTTTATCTGGCGCAGAATGAAGTTCCTTCATAAGGTTTCCATGAGGAATATCATCCGCTATAAAAAGCGTTTTTTCATGATGATACTGGGGATCAGCGGCTGCACCGCTCTTCTGGTCACCGGCTTTGGCATCAGGGATTCCGTCATGAGCATTGCGGAGATGCAGTATGATGAAATCCAGATCTATGACATTGACGTCACATTTTCGGAAGGTATTACACAGGCAGAGTCGGACAGGCTGACAGAGCAAACCTGCCCTATCCTGGCAAACATTGCCTGCCGGTATGAAAAGAGTGTAGATTTGGACTTTGGCGGCCGAACCAAGTCCGTTTACCTGGAAATTCCAAAAAGCAGGGAGCAAATTGACGCTTTCTTAAATTTGCACACTGAGGATGGCAGAGAAATTCCCTGGCCCGGGGAGGGCGAAGCCGTTTTGAGCGCAAAAATAGCGGAGAATATGGGAATCAAAGCAGGGGACGAGATTATTTTGCGGGACAATGAGATGAACAGTCTGAAAGTCAGGGTAACTGCCCTGTGCGAAAATTTTGTTTATAACTATGTTTATGTGGACAAAGAGACTTATCAGGCACAGCTTGGTGCTGAACCGGAATACAAAAGCGCCTTTGCCCTGGTGAAAGAGGACGTGGACATTCATGAAGCTGCGGCGGCAATTGCCGACCGGAAAAACGTCCTTGCCGTTTCCGTAACTGCGGATATGAGGGCGAGAATCTCCAACATGATGGAGAGCATGAACTATATCATTGCGCTGATCATCATCTGTGCGGGGAGCCTGGCCTTTATTGTGCTTTATAACCTGACCAACATCAATATCACGGAGCGGATCCGGGAAATCGCCACCATCAAGGTTCTGGGCTTTTACGCCAGGGAGACCGCCGACTATGTTTTCCGCGAAAACCTTGTCCTTACCGCCATGGGTGCTCTTGTGGGACTGGGACTCGGGAAATGGCTGCATTGGTTTGTGATGTACAATATCAAAATCGATATGATTTCCTTCAAGACCCTGATCACCCCCGCCAGCTACCTGCTCAGCCTTCTGTTTACCTTTATCTTTGCCATACTGGTAAACGGCTTCATGTTTTTCAAGCTGGAAAAAATTAATATGGCCGAATCCCTGAAATCCATTGAATAAACAACGTGCAGTACGCTCCGCGAACTGTCCTTATGTAAAAAAATGAAATTTCCGTTAAGGAAATTTCATTTTTTTCAGCTTCCGGTACACTGTAAAATACATGGTGAGGAAACAGGCCAGCCCGCCGATGGCATTGGATATTGGCTCCGCCAGAAAGATCCCGTCCACTCCCAGACCGAATTTCGGAAGAAGTATGGTCAGGGGAGCCACGATCACAGCCTTGCGCAGCAGGGAAAAAAATATGGCCTGCTTTGAGCAGCCCAGGGCTGTAAAGGATGCCTGGCCTGAAAACTGAAAGGACATGAAGAAAAATCCGAAAAAGTAAATCCTGATTGCCCTCACTCCCGCCTCCAGCATGGCCGGATCCTCCGTGAAAACGGAGAGCAGAAAGCGGGGGCCCATAATCACCGCCAGCCATGCCAGAAGGGTATAAAGAATCCCGATCACTGACATGAAGCGAATCCCCTGGCATACCCTCTCAAACCGCTTTGCCCCGTAATTGTAGCCCAGCACCGGCTGTGCGCCGCTGGTAAGGCCGCTGACCGGCAGGGACAAAATCTCACGGACGGAATTCAGCACCGTCATAATTCCCACATACAAATCGCCGCCGTAAATCTTCAGCGTGGCATTGCACACAATCTGCACCAGGGCATTGGTTCCCTGCATAATGAAGCCTGCCATCCCCAACGAAGAAATCTCACGGGCCAGCTTCCAGTCCACTCCCAGATTTTCTTTCTTAATCCGAAGCTGTGTTTCTTTTCCCAAACGTCGCGGCATTATAAGAAAATGCAAAACCCAAATACAGGAGGCCGTCTGGCTCAGTATGGTGGCAAGAGCGGCCCCGCTCACTCCCATATGTAAACTGAAAATAAAAATGGGATCCAAAATCAAATTCAGCACCGCCCCCAAAAGCGTTGTCATCATCCCCGTTTTTGGAAACCCCTGAGCATTGATAAAACCGTTTAACCCTGTGGCAAGCATGGCAAAAGGAGTCCCCAGAAGATAGATTTTCAGATAAGCGTCCGCATATACATAGGAAGCGTCGCTTGCCCCAAACAAATACAGGACAGGCCTTCGAAACACAAAACACAGCGCCATAAGCACGGCAGAACAACACACTAAAAGAGAAAAGGTATTGCCCAGAATTTTTTCCGCCCGTTTCTCCTGCCGGGCCCCTCTTGCTATGGAAAACAGAGGGGCTCCGCCGGTTCCGAAAAGGTTTGTAAATGCTGCGATAATTGTTGTAAGAGGAAAGGCCAGACCGATCCCTGTCAGCGCCATACTGTCCGCCCCCGGTAAATGCCCGATATAAATCCGGTCTACCACATTGTACAATAGCTGCACCAACTGGGCCAGCATCAGCGGAATGGACTGGTATATGATATTTTTCCAAACCTTTCCCTCTGCAAAATTGCGTGTCATACCCCCTCTTACCCCACTAAATCAACGATAAAGCCGCTTCGTCCGCCACAACGGTAACATCATTGTGAAGCTGCAATACGGAAGCCTGCACCCAAGGGGTGATCTTCCCGAAAAATGCTTCTTTTACAATAGCTGCCTTATCCTCACCGCTGACCACCACCAAAATCTTCCTTGCCTGCATAATCGTCTTGATTCCCATAGTATAGGCCTGCTTCGGCACTTCCTCTATGGACGCAAAAAATCTCTGGTTTGCCTTAATAGTGGACTCTGTCAAGTCTAC
>Ga0224748_10671_pt1 | contig 10897 bp, 7 predicted proteins | sample LIM_F_Water_Neg_FD_182074 | JGI IMG/M metagenome (GOLD analysis project Ga0224748, IMG submission 182074) | Enriched cells from gastrointestinal tract of the lab mouse from Pacific Northwest National Laboratory (PNNL), Richland, Washington... | ecosystem: Host-associated > Mammals > Digestive...
GGGTATAGGTGTCCAGGGTGAATGACGCTTTGGTGTGTCCCAGGATACCAGAGAGGGTCTTGGCGTCCACGCCGCTGGTCAGGGCATGAGTGGCGAAGGTGTGGCGCAGGTCATGGAACCGGATGCCAGGCAGGCCGGCACTTTTCAGCAGGGTCTTCAGGCGGCTGTAGGCCCTGCCGGGATTGACCGGGTCCTCCGGGCGGAGAGGGTTAGGAAAGATCCACTGGGAGCAGGAGCGCTTCTGCCGCTCCCGCAGCAGCTGGGCCGTGCTGGGCGGCAGGGTGATGGTGCGCCGGCCTTTTCCCGTCTTGGTCTCGCCGGTGGTCAGTCCGCCGCCCTTGCGCTGGTGGAGCGTCCGACGCACTGTCAGCGTCCCCTTCTTCCCGTCGAAGTCGGACCACATCAGCCCGCAGATCTCACCCCGGCGCATCCCGGTGGTCAGCTCAGTGTAGAAGAAATCGCACCAGACAGGGTCCTTTTTGATCTCCTCCATGAACCGCTCCAGCTGCTCGTTGTTGAGGATCTGCTTGGCGGTGGCTTTCTTTTTGGGGAGGGTGACGTCCTCTGTGGGATTCCTCGCCGTGAGCCGCTCCCGCACCGCCGCGTCCATGGCCTGGTGGAACACACCGTGGAGGCTGCGGACGGTAGAGCCAGAGAGGGCGTATCCGTACTCGGGGTGCTCGGTCTTGCGTCCGTTCTTCTGCACCTCCCGGTACAAGGCCTGCACGTCAGCGGCAGTCACCTTGCACACCGGTCTGTCCCCCAGCCGGGGCTTGATGTAGCACTCGATGTACTGCCGGTAACCCTTCAGTGTGGACTCACGCACCACGGGCGAGACGTACTCCTCCAGCCAGCGGTCCAGCCACTCACCCAGCGGCATCCGGCTGTCCTCGCTCAGGTCCACGTCCCGGTACTCCTCGATGCTCTGGTGCAGCTTTTTCATCAGAGCCTTCTGGCTCTTGGCGGAGATGTAGCGGAAGATGGACTCGCCATTCTCCTTGTGACCCACCACGATGCGGCCCTCCCAGCGTCCGTCCTCCCGTTTGCGCACCATGCCGTCGCCGGACGGTCTGCGCTTTGCCATCTGTTATTCACCTCCACTCCGAATATCTCCGTCGTTGTCATCCATGCACTCAGTCATGATCCTGACACCCAATCGGAAGCCCAGAATGAAATTTTCGGTTGCTGTGATGCTGTTGATCTCATGCTGGGAGCGGGTGAACCTTGTGAGGGCCTGCTGACCCTCCTCGTTGAGGAGTTCCATCAGCTGTGCCTCGCACTTGGCAACACGGTCTACTGCCCGCTTCAGCTCTGAGCCAGGTATCATCTGTTGCTCACAGGGTGTGATGTTGCCGTAGTAGAGATCCTCCAGAGTCGTTCTCATGTCTGCTACCTCCTTTGCAACACCAACACATACCACACTTCGTCGGGAATAGCTACTACTTTTTTACAGTCCGCCGTTCTGATAGCGGACCGCGTCGTCCAGCGTAACACTGCCGCCGGTCTTTTTTACATTCTGGACGCACCGCCCACGGAGCGCCTTGAGCTGCTCATCGGGAATCTCCATCCCCGCCGCCAGCACATTCATCACCATGTCCTGCTCCACCGCCAGCTTGAAGAGCAGTCGGCAGACGCGGTTCTCCGAGTCCTGCACTGTACCGCGAATAGCGGACATGTACATAGGCGCTGTATTCCGTATTTTTTGGTGCTTTTGCAAGCAATACAATATCGGAACGGAAGTCAAAAGTCGAGAAGAAAATGCGGTCTAAAACGGAAAAATTCGAGAGTGAAAACAAAGCATTTTACATAGTGTTCATGAGAGGGTTTTGGGAATGCGGTCTATTTTCTAATCACATAATTAGCCACAGACAGACGTGGAACACGTGGAAACACTATTTTTAAAAAATGCAAGAAAGCAATTGGAACGGAGCGAAAACGGCTATAAACTATCAAAAATTGTCCAAAATTCTTTGTAGACTTCTTCGGATATGGAGACGCAGTATCTGAAAGCCAAGAGCAGACCACATCTGCAGTCTGCTCTTGGCTTTTTACTGGGCAATTATTTTGTTATACATAGAAGTTGACGTTCTTAGGAATCCCGATTTAGACGCTAAATGATACCAAGTGTCTTGGTGTGATAATGCGTCTGTGTACCTTCGAATTTCTTAAAAGGATTGGCTAGAATATTCTACTCTACAACTTTGTCAGTGCAGCTGTTTTTGGCAAAGATACTGTTTTTCTTTTTCGCTGTCAGGCCAACAAAGTGGCGGCCCCCAAATAAGTTTAGATAAACAATTAGGTCAAAAAACTCTCCTGCTCAATAGTAACACCAAGATTCAAAATCTCACGAATTGCGTCCTCAAACACAGGATATGTCCCCTCTGTTAGCATCTGCTCCAATTGCTTTAAATACTTTACTGGCCGCTTTAACCCATTGCGGCAGTGCTTCACAACATCCTCGCCAAACATTCGTATAGGCTGAACATCCGGAAAAATCTCCTGCAAATGAGCATACATCTGAAAACCACCCAAATCAATATCTGCCCAAAAATAGGTTTGCGTACCTTTAGACTCTGCATCCCGAATTTTTAAAAACAGTTTTCTTTTCTGGGGACTAAGGAAACCGCCATGATACACAGCCAGGGTATTCGGTTTCAATTCAGAAAGTAAATATTCATCATAATTTGTCTTATTTTCGATAAATATGATACTGTGGACACCGCTGAGATCAATTTTTGTAATCGAGTCTACCGCTGTGCTGGGCAGGGCTATTCCGTAAGGATACGCCGCGCCAATATTTACTGTTCCTGCCAGCATTGTAAAGCTGCAATTTCCGGAAAGTTCGTAGAGTTCCGGACGTGCGTAGATGCCGAGATAGGCCAGCTTGTCCCGGATACCCATTTTCTCCTGCTCACACACCTCTGCCAGACCTGGGTGGTATTTTTCGGCGATATGCAAAAAGGTATCACGCACTTCCCGTTCAAAGGTCTTGCTGTTATGATAGCACATGCTGCTGAACGCCCGCATAGTAATTGGTTCCCCGCGCAGGAAGTCATATTGTACCAGTGCGGATAGCAAATCAGCCAGAAAGCCGGTATCTTTTCTACAATAACCCGGAACTGTATATGTATCTTTTGCATTTGCGCATATATCGTCCCGCCAGGCGGTGATCCAAGCCGTTTCTACCCTGTCTAAAGCGCTTTGTACCATCTGTTCCACGATCTCTGCCTGCCGTCTGGGATGTGTCCTGTCGGTCATTTGGTAGCAGCGCTCTACCTGATCTAAATTGAGGATAACCGCCGACAGGACTGGCCGTCCCTTCAGCCATTCAGCCGAAATCAACTGCTCCTGTTCCAATTCCTGCACAGCCTGATTGAAAGCATCCCGGATGCTGGCTGTCTCATGCCTGTATTCCGGCAGTTCTTTCTTCTCGATACGCAGCATGACCCGCCTGTTGGAGCTCCCCGGCTCCAACAGGTGCTTACTTTTTTCGTATTTATCTAGTAGGCGGGTAAGAATAATACCCTGTTCCGTCATCAACCCATCTCCTTCCGCCAAGGCATGACGTGCATCTGGTATTTTTCTTTCAGAACCAGAAGCGTTTTATCCGCCAGAGGCATAATGTCGGGAAGCTTGTCCGGCGGAGTACAGATAATCGCCTGCAAGCCCATCTTCCGGAGAAGGCGCACGCTTTCAATGATACGGTCGCTGTCCATTTTATTGAACGCTTCATCAAACACTACCAGCCGGACCGTGTTGCTGGCCAGCGGCGAGAGGTTGTTCACCTGATAGAGCTGGGCGAAGGAAGCCAGCACAGCGATATAAAAGGGGGTCTGGGTCTCACCTCCGGATTTGGTGTTCAGTGTCTGGGACAGCAGCTGTTTGGAACCGTTCTGGTCGGTAGTCTCCAGGTCAAATTTCAAATAGGTGCGGAAATCGGTGTATCGCTCAATATTCTGCTGAAGCTCGCTCTGTTTTCTGGCGTTGAGCTGTGTGTCATCAGACATGGCCAGACGGCCAAACAGCTCATCGATCAGCTGCCCGTACTTCTGCTGGAAGGGCATGGCGAACAGTCCTCCCTCCCCCTCCATTAGCTCCGGAGCCATGATCATGTCGTAGTACTCGGCATAGTCAGGGTTCCGGTCCGCCCGGAATTGGTACCGGTCTGTGCCGAACTGTGTCTGCTTCAGCGCCTTGTTCAGGCTCTTTACCTGATCCTGCACCTGTTCAATGCTGGACTTCAATTTGGCCAGAAAGTCGTTCTGGAACTGCTCCATAGCACTCTCCCGGGCGGCTTTGATCTTCTCCCGATACTTGGGCAGCTCACTCTCCTCCAGCAGCTGCCTCTCTCGGTCAAATTCCTCGTTGGTCATGGCGTCGGTCCGGAAGGAACAGGGCTGGAACGCGCTGACATAATCGGCCCGGGCCTGAAACAGCTTTCGCTGGGTGGAATTCCTCTCATTTTCCGTCCGAATCATCTGGTCTCCAAAGTTCTTTGCAACAGCGGAGGCTCTCTTCAGCCGCGCAAACTCCTGCCGGTAGCGGGGACGGCCTACCGTTTCGATAAACGACGGAGAAAAACGCTCTGACAAGCTGTCCTCCTTTTCGCTCAGCTCCTGATATAAGCCCGGAAGCACATCATACTCCAAGGTATGGATTCGCATCTCCATCTGTGTTTTCTCGCTGTTATACTGTATTTTTTGCTGATCCAGATCCTTAATTTCCTGATCCAATATGCCGATCTGCCGGCGCTGTTCCTCCAGCCAGAACAAATCCAGGTGGGACAGATCCTCTTCCATCTGTTCCACCTCTTTTGTGATCTCTATGCCTCGCTGGTAATCATCCCTACGCTGCTCCACAGTGCTGTGTACAAAAAAACGGCTAAAGAGTGGATCCTTGCCCTTGTGCTTTGCCAGCTCAGCCCCAATGGGCTCCCAGCCGGACAATTCTGTCTCAGCTGTTCTCAGCTCCGATTCCAGCTTTTCAATCCTCAGGGCCACCGCCCGGCGTCCAATGAAGGCGTCCTCCATCAACTCTTTCCGCAGCGGGCGGGCCACATAGCCTTGATAGACCATGCCCTCCGCAGTGATAGCTGTCCTGTGTTTCCGGAGCTGGCTAACGTGGGTACAACACACCACACGGCCTAAGAGGTAGTCGATATAGGTACGGGCCAAATTATTCTCTGTCTCCACCTTTCTGGCCAGGCTGTCATCCCAGGGGGCAAGGTGCTCCTTTTCCCTCAGCTTGGCAATATCCACCAGACCGAAAGAGCGGTTGTTATAATCGCGCTTGATCTGGTCATAGAAAGCCAGCGCCCGCTGGTAGTGCTCTGGCGGGATGAGTAGATAGAACTTCTGGGTGTTCAAATATCCCTCCACCGCATTTCTCCAGGACTCCTCCGCCTCCGGGATCTCCAGAACATCAGCTAGAATGTCAATTGGAACGTTCTGGCCGCTGTGCTGCTTCAGCTCCGCGGCAATCTGATTCCGGAGCTGGAGCAGTCCTTGGGGGTAGTCCTTGATATTTTTGCGCAGATCTACCAGAGCGGCCCTCCGGCGGTCCTGCTCCTCCCTCAAGCTGTGGAGCATCTCCTCCAGCTTGTAGGATACCTCCCGAACTGCCCCCATAAATTGGGCGGCAGCCTCCTGGGCCTGCTCAAAGGGAGCCGGGGAACTGTCAAATATCTGTTCGTCACAGTTGAGGAATATCCCATAAGCCTTCTGGATGTTACCAGCCGTGGAGAATACCGGGGCTAAAAGCTGTCGGTTCTGCCACTCCGAAATTCTTTCACACAAACTGCACAGAGAAATTGCCTCCCGCTTAATTTCCTGCGCGGTGTTTCTCAGCTGGAGCAGCAGATTCCGTTGTTCCTTGAGCAGACGTTCCCTGCCGGAACGCAGCCTGTCCTCCTCCTGAGCCACACTGCTCTGGGCGCAGGCCGCTTTTAGTTCATCTTGCCGCCTGCGTTTGAGGTCGATCTCCTCCGATACGCTGGCAAACCCGGCGGCGGCCCTCTCCGCCTCCGCTTTGCAGTCCGCCTCCTCCGCCTGATGCCGGTTGATCCGGCCCTCCAGGTCCTCCTTCTGCGCCCACAGAACCAAGAAGGTCTGCTGCTCCCAGCGGTCGATAGCAGTCTGCATATCCCGGTAGAGGCGGCTGATCTCCATCAGTTTTTCCAGCTTTTCCTCCTGCCGCTGGGCCAGCTGCTCATGGCGCTTGTAGTCCCGGATATTCTGCTGCATAGCCTCGATATCCGGCTTGTCCGGGATGTCGCAGATGTTTTCCGTAATGAATTTCTGGATATCCACAATAGGGCGGAAGGAGACCGCCTTTTTCAGCATACGGCTGACCTGTTCGTTGTGGACGTTCCACTTGGCCAGCATATCGGTGCGGTACTCCTTGTGGCTGTCATACAGCTTTTGACGCAGGCCATACTGTTGTTTCAGATAGACACGGAGGCTGGGAATGTCCATTGCCTCCTGCCCATCCAGAAAACAGTTCTCCGGAATACCGCCGTCGTAAATAAAAAAGCGCTCCTGCCGGCTCCCGTCGCTGCGGCAGTCGAAGACGATCCCGGTCACAAAGCGGCTGCCCTCCTCCTCATCCAGAAATTCGCAGACGATGTAGCTGGAAAAGTCTCTGCCTCGTCTGGAATAGGGGGAACCGCTGTCCATGTCGGCCCGCAGATATCCGTCCAGCGTCCGCTGGGACTTTTCATTGGCGGCCTGGTTGAAATTCCTGGCGTTCGTCTCGCCCAGAAGGACAATCTGCAGCGCATCGATTACGGTGGACTTACCCGCTCCGTTTTTCCCTGTCAGGAAGTTGATATACTCCACCTCGATGAGCTGTTTTGAGAAATAGAGCCAATTAATCAGCAGAATCTTCTTCAGCTTCTTCACTGTCTTCCTCCTTTCTCAGCACCGACACCACCGCGTCCAGCTTTTCGCTGGATACCACCGACAATACCGTGGGCAAAATCGCGAACTTACAGTTTCCCTGGCTGTATTTTCCCTCAATCCGCTGAATCACACAGTGGTTGTCCAGCAGGGTTAGCGCCCGCTTCACGTCCTTCATGTTGGGCCGTGCCGAAAGGATTGCGTAATCCGTTACCACCTTTTCCAGCAGATCCCGCACGGTACAGATAGCGTCGTGCTCCAACCCCAGGCGCTCCTGATTTTCATCATATATCATACGGATCGCAAGCAAAATGGCAGTCTGATCTTTATCCAATTGACAGCGGTTGGCCTCATCCGTGTTAATGACATAGAAATAGCCATTGAAATCGTCCTTGCGCAGGTCCCAGTCCAGCAGTGCCAGATATTCCCGCACCTCCGCATAGTGGCTGGACAGGAAGAGATAGTCCGGATTATTGATCCGAACTTTGTCCGCCCTGCACAGGGTCTTCACAAGATACGTCCGGCTGAGCAGCTGGTTGCAGACAGATTTAAACTGATCCAGCTCTTTCTGTGTCGCTCCATTGATCCAGTCCACATTCATGTCTTTTCCTCCCTGCGTTTGATTTGAAGCCGGGGGATAGCGTATCCGTTTTCCGAGTAAACTCCTTCCAGCTCACGGACTGTGTAAGTGGAAGACCTGTCGCCGCCAGTCAACACGGCAAGCAAACTCATGATGTAGGCTTTGTCGTCCTCCAGGTTCAAGTCCTCTGAGTAGCACACTTCGGCCTCTCCCAGCCATTGTTCCACATAGGCGGCGATCTCGCTCCTGCCATATTCCGAGTGCAGTAGAAGCTGGGCCTGCCTGGCCATCTCCGGGTCGATTTCTCCCTCCTGAATCAGCACTGAAGCCGCCTTTGTCCGTTTGCCCGGCCGCTTCCGGTACCAGACACTTTTCTCCGAGAGGAAGGACTGCTCATATAGCTGAAAGGCGGGCTGGATCTGCTCCACCAGCTCGGAGGCCCTTCGGTTTCTGGACAGCGCGGTCAGCAAATAATTCAAATTGCCCCGGACATTGTGATCCCGGTTGGTCAGGTTCTCAATTTTTTGTGTGGTTGCCCGGGTATACCGCCGGACCTGCTGGTCGATCTCATCCAGAAATTCATGCTCAATATTGTCGTAGCGCTCCTTGACCCAGAATATCTTGCGCAGCAGGTCGCTCCGGCAGGCGTTCAGATCACTCCCACGTCTGTCTTGAAGGGCAGCGTTGGACATGGCGGTCAGCAGGGCGTCGTCCTCCAGCCAGCCGGTCAATATTTTCTGGATCGGTACCCGATATTTGGGGACGGAGTCCTTGATTTTCAGTGGGCGGATGTATGCTTCCACCACTTTCTGGCCAAAATCATCGAAGTGGGAGGCAAGAACCGTATTGACCTGCTGCATATTGATTTGCAGCTGGAAAAAATGCTTTACATTGTGGTAGACCATTTGCAACAATTTAATCAGCGACTGCGTGTTATCATAGGCACTGTAAACTGCCGCCATTCTATCATAGACGCTGGTTCCCTCGCTGGCCACCTTCAATGCAGAATATGTGCCAAAGACGTAGGAGTAGCCCCGCATGGGGCTGTCGTCCCTCAGCTGGTGAAACAGCTCCAGCAGCCGGCTGCTGTACCCCGGAACGGTGATATATTCGTTAAAATCATCTCCCCGCTGTTTCTCTAACCAGCCCTTGCTGTTCAGCTTCCGAATCAGAAATCTGGCACGACCGGAGACATCACGCAGCTCTTCCTCGTCAATGTCTTCCCCCTCAAAGGTTGCCTCCGCCAGTTGCTGTTCCAGTTTGCCCCGCAGCATGGAGTATAACGTCTCTTCAGGAATCTTTAAATTTTCCTGGTACGACTCATAGAGGACATCCAGCGCATCTGCATACAAACTCCGGTTAGGAGAAGCCAGGACAGAAAAAAGCTCATTGGGAACCGCGTCAAATAGTTTCATATCTAATCCCCCTATAAGGAGTTATCTATGTTTGGAATCTTGATTTTTAACGGAGATCGCCCAGATATTGCATTGGAAGATGGAACCCTGTACGGGGACCTGCACTGCGGCGATTGCTTCCGATATTACGCTGATGGCTGGCTGCATGTACGGCTGGAATATAATGAGGACGAGTGGGTACTTGTTTGCCATGAGAATCCTATTCCTATCAAATATGGAACACAAGTCAATTTATAAGGCCGATCATTACATTAATAGACTCTGAACTAGAAAACAGCTGTTCTCCTTATTTTTACTTTCCAGTCTTTGCAATCCCCCAAATCATTTCGCTTAGTTCATAGAGAAGCAACTGTCTGTCTTCAATGGCGGCTTTGTTCCAATTGGGCCATGCTCGCAGGATTTTATTTGTGCGGTTGATCGCAGTATCTATCCCCTGGTCCACCAACTCAGACAACGCAGAGGTAAGATAAAACTTGGATTGTTTATAGGCTTTAGCTTTCACATCATAGCCCTCGTTCTGGATAGACTTGTTGATGCTGTTTTCCAGCAATGTGAGATTGCCAAGCCGGTTCATGTAAATAGAGAATTCCTCCTCGGTTATGCTATACTGTGATTTATCAGGGCAGGTCTGGGGCATGATATGCTCAATTTCAACTGTAGACTGAACGTAGGAGGTCATATCCCCCACGATTGTTTGTTTCTGGCGCAGGGCATCTACATAGGCTGTGATTTTTCCCAAGATAAATTTGATTCGATATTGCTGCATACTGTTGAGGCTCAAACGCATGAAGTTGGATTGATTGTCCTGTTTCCAGGCAGTAATTATTGGTAAGATAGAACGGTTTACAAAAGCATTCAGATTTTCAACAGTGGTAATTTCTCGTATCTCCCCGCACCAAGTTGCAAAGGTTCGCTCAGTAATATTTGTAGTGATTCGGTTAATCACAGTATAGTAGACAACAGACTCAATAATTTCCTTGAATCTAATCATCGCATCCTCGTCCATGTTGGAGGCCGCAAGCAGGAGCATTAGATGGAGCTTATAAGATTTGCCGGCGAGCATGGTCACATTCTTCAAATGGATGTTGCCAGCAAGGTCATCCTTTGGGTTTCGGAATTTCATATAAAGATTTACATCATGCTTCATCTTTTCAACGAACTGAAATGGCTTCTCTTCGTATTGACACTGACCATTATTGCTTTTCAGCCAATCATATATTTGGTCTTCACGAAGTATGCCATCCTTTACAGCAGAGGTATTGTAGCTAGCCATAATAAAATAGCGGAGGAAACGGAGCGGTTTCTCCTCAATACTCTCCAAAGCACGGGTGATCTCCTTCCAGTTCATATTGAGTTCCTTGAACTTATTCCTGTCTACCTGACAGAATACCATGTTTTTCAAAAGATCCATGGAATCAAGCCCTTTACCACGCTGATTGATAGTTTCAAATATTTTCAGCGCATCGGTAATATCGTGGGTTTCAATACGTATAAAACTTGTTACCATCAGAAGAAAATACACAAACTTTTTTAATTGAGGCAAATCGGAGAACTTCTCAGACAAAAAATCCGTAATGATTTTAAAGGCATCAAAAAGCCTCTCTCCGCTCAGAGCCAAGTCCTTCGGCCGGCTCCCCCCGCTTTCGATCAACTCAAGGCAGTTGCCCGCATCCTCATACTGGAGCTGTAAATGGTAGCTGTGGATAGTGTCACCATTTGGATCCATCGTTGGACTATAGATGAGATTCTCAATCAAATCCGTTGATTCTCCAGCGGTTTTGTACAGATGCTTGACTGCACAGAGCATAAGAAAAAATGTTGTCAGCCGTTGTTGGCCGTCAATCAATTCGAATTGGCTTCCCGTATCGCAGGTGACGATAGTGCCAAGAAAGTAAGGTTTCTTGTTGTCTTCTTCAAAAGCCTCCAAAAGATCTGAGAGCAACTGTTCGACCTGATCGTTTGTCCAAACATACTCTCGTTGGTAGTCTGGAACGATGTAATGATCC
>Ga0224748_10672_pt1 | contig 10886 bp, 11 predicted proteins | sample LIM_F_Water_Neg_FD_182074 | JGI IMG/M metagenome (GOLD analysis project Ga0224748, IMG submission 182074) | Enriched cells from gastrointestinal tract of the lab mouse from Pacific Northwest National Laboratory (PNNL), Richland, Washington... | ecosystem: Host-associated > Mammals > Digestive...
TTCCGCATATTCTGTAGGCGGGAAATAAGTAACTTCAACCTCCGCCACCTCGGACTGGGCGTTGTACGCCTCAACCGCCGGGTCTAAGTATGCCGTCTCGTCACTCCATGAATAAAACTGGAGCTTCACCTTTTCTCCTGTGGCTTCTGCGGGAGCCGCATCAGAAGTATCGCTGCTGCCCGTATCCTGCGCGGTATCTTCCGCAGGCGCAGCGTCGCTGTTTGCACTGCCGGAATCAGAACCGGAGCCCTCTTTGAAAAGGCAGGCGTTCCTTTCAGTCAGGAACAGCTCACCTGGGACGAATACCGTGATTTGGCGAAACAGCTTACAAAAGACGGAACCTACGGCGGTCTGGTAGGTATGGATAACTTTGTACTTCTGCAGCAGCTTGGCGGCAGTGTGATGGACGAGGATACCGCCAAAATCCGCCAGAGCCTTGAGCTGTGGAAAGCCCTTGAGGACGACGGCGGCCATGTTCCCTTTGCAGAAAAGCTGGAACTGAGCCAGAATGCAGGTTCCCTGTTTACATCCGCCCCGGCGGAATACGTGGCAACCTTCCAGAACGGTACATGGGGCGTTGCAAGCTACAACTCCAAGTATGAGACACGCGAGATGCCCTTCCAGTACAGAGTAATGCCCATGCCGGTTCCCGAGGGTGCAGCAGATTACACCGCCCCCAGCTCCATCAACTACCTTTCCATCGCAAAGTCCTGCAAGCATCCGGCGGAGGCTTATGACTTTATCGAGTGGATGTGTACGGAGCCCGGCGCAACCATCATTGCCGAGCATGCAACCCTGCCGGCCTACAGCAACGCCGATATTGAAAAGATTTACCTTGACGCGGCAAAACAGCCGGACGACACCCTTGCAAAAATCGTGTTCTCCAAAAACAATGTTCCCGACGTTATTTACGACCCGAATTACTCTGCCGTAGAGACGATTCTGAAAGAGGAGCAGGAGCTTTACATGATTGGCGAGCAGGATATCGATACGACCATGAGCAATTTTGAATCGAGAAGGGCAGAGATACTGGGACAGTAATCTGAAAATCAGGTTTCATAAGTCTGCCGAAAACATGTTGACGAAAGTGGGGCTGCTTCGGCAGCCCCATTATTGAACTGAAAAAACAGCAGGCATCCGAAAGTGCACGGAAGGATTTAACGTTGCAGAAAGCGGTGATAAATCCTTCCGGACCAGGAGGCGCCGATAGTTGCCTGCGGAACTTATAATAGGAAAAGGTTTTTGTATGAAAAAAGAAAAAGCAAAGAAAAAGATGACAAAAATGGAACAGCGTGAGACTGTGGCCGGCTATCTGTTTCTGCTTCCGAATATCGTCGGCTTTCTTATTTTCACGCTTGTGCCGGTGGTATGGGGGCTGATGCTTTCCCTGATGGAATATGACGGGTTCAGTTCTCCGAAATTTGTGGGTATGCGCAATTTTACCACATTGTTTAAGGACCAGTATTTTTATACATCACTGAAAAACAATATCTACTACTCTGTGGTAAGCGTTATTTTTACCCTGCTGTTTGCGGTTATTCTGGCGGTTCTGCTGATGCAGAAGCTTCGCGGAAGCGAGATTTTCAAGACGATTTTCTTCTTCCCGCAGCTTGCCTCAAGCGTGGCGGTAGGTATTATTTTCATGTGCCTGTTCCGCGGGCAGGGGCCTGTGAACGGCATTTTAGGCCAGCTTGGCGTGGAAAATGTACCCAAATGGCTGACCTCCACCTCATGGTCGATGACCACCGTCACCATTGTAGCCATCATAAAAAATGTGGGCTATTATATGATTCTGTTTCTGGCGGGCCTTTCCAACATTTCCGAAGATTTGTATGAGGCGGCGTCCCTTGACGGGGCGGGTGCATGGGCGAAGTTTATAAAAATTACCCTTCCGCTGCTCTCGCCAACCACCTTCCTGTGCACCGTCATGTGTATTATCAATTCCTTTAAGGTGTTTGACCTGGTAAACGTTATGACGGACGGCGGTCCGGGCACATCCTCAAACGTGCTTGTCTACCGCATTTATCAGGAGGCTTTCAGAAATTATAAGTTCGGTTATGCGTCGGCTTATGCAGTGATTCTGTTTTTGATGATTTTCGTGGTGACTTTAATACAGTTCCGGGGTCAGAAGAAATGGGTCAATTACTAAGGAGGGATGGAGAATATGAAAGGAAAAAGCAAGAAAATCTTAAAAGCTGCCGCAACCTATCTCATCTTTCTGATAGCTGCCTCTGTGACGGTGCTTCCGTTTTTATGGATGGCCTCCACTGCCTTTAAGTATGAGCAGGATGTGTTTAAATTCCCCATCGAGTGGATTCCGAAGCAAATCCGGTGGGAGAACTTCACAGATGTATTTACAAAAATTCCATATGTGAACTACTACTGGAATTCCATCAAGCTTTCCGTGACTATCACGGTGCTGACGCTGGTGACCAGTATTTTGGCGGGATACTCCTTTGCCAAGCTGCATTATAAGGGAAGGGACGCGCTGTTTCTTCTGTATCTTGCGACCCTGATGGTGCCCTGGCAGGTGATTATGATTCCCCAGTTTATCACGATTACAAGAATCGGTCTGGCGGACACGCACCTGTCTCTGATACTGACACAGAGCTTTACGCCCTTTGGAGTGTTCCTGATTCGGCAGAGCTTTATGGGGATTCCCGACGAGTACACTCAGGCGGCGAAAATAGACGGCTGCGGCCACTTAAAGACCTGTTTCCGGATTATCACGCCAATGGCAAAGCCCGGACTTTCCGCACTGGCAATCTTTACCTTTATGGGAACATGGAACGATTACCTTGCGCCCCTGATTTTTCTGACAGCAGATAAAAAGCGCACGCTGCAGCTGGGTCTTAAGTATTTCCAGGCGGAATTTCTGACCTCCTACGCCCTTTTGATGGCGGGGACGCTGATGGCGCTGGCGCCGGTGATTATCGTGTATGTGCTGGCGCAGAAGAATATTATTGAGGGAATGGCAAGCGCGGGAGGAATTAAGGGGTGAGGTTCCGGGCAGGCTTTACCTCTCTGTAGGGAAGATGGCGGATGGCGTCCTTGTGGATGGTGCGGTGAGCGTTGCGCCACTGTCTGGGGCTGGCGTCAAGAAGCGCTTTAAAGGCCACATGGAAAGCGGAATAAGAGCAAAACCCCACGGAAAGGGCAATGTCAAGGATACTGTCCTCAGACTGCAGCATTTTGCCGCAGGCGGCTTCAATGCGCAGTCGGTTTACGTACTGGCCTATGGTCAGGCCTGTGTTTGTCTTAAATTCCCGCCGGAAATGACCTTCGCATAAACCGCATAAACCGGCCAGATGTTTACAGCCGGTTTCTTCCATATAGTGCCCGTTTAAATAATGCAGCGCCGGAAGAATGGCGGCTCTGGGCTGGTCGTAGGTCTGCCTGCTCACCTTCAGCGCGTCAAGCTCTGTAAAAAAGGCCAGAATAAGCCCGTTAATGCTGGCAGGAGAACCCTGCTTTGGGCTTTTTAACTCCTCTACAATGCACTGGAGAATCTGGTTGAGCAGCGGATATTCCCGGGAAGGGTACATAAAAGGGATTCCGCCGGGGAAACAGACGGCTTTGGCGGTAGATAAAAAGCCCGGAAAAACGCATTCCATGAGAAGCTGCGGGTCGAAATAAAAATAGTCGATTTCCGAGCTGTCGCAGGAGACGTCCGGCTGGGCAAAATGGCTGGCAAAAGGGGGCACCAGAAAAAAGCCGTCTGAAATCAGCGGTAAAATCTGCCCCTCTAAAAACACGGTTCCCGTCGGGTGATGACAGATACCGATTTCAATATAATTATGGAAGTGGGGCGTATTCAAAACCGCCGGATTTGTGCCGTGCTGAAGAAAGGTGATATAAGGCTTATCCGGGGAAAAATGATATTCCCTGTAAATCAGATGTCTGACCAAATTGTCCGCCTCCCGGCTGCCCAGGACTCTGCCGCATTTGCCGGCATGCCGCAGGGCGCCTCACTTTGTTCTAAATGCTGCAGAAGTATCCTCGTATTAAACGCAAATATATGTTATATTAAGTCTAGCATAAAGTAAAAAAGGAGTCAAACGAGATGAAGCGCAAGGACAGGATTGGAATCCTGCAAAAGGAAATGGAAAGTCGCGGACTTTCCGCCGCTTTGATTTCAGGGGAAGTGAACAGGCGTTACCTTACCTTTGCCGGAATCGGCGCGGGCGCGCTTCTGGTAACGGGAAATGACGCAGTGTTTTTTACCGATTCCAGATTCATAGACCATGCAAGGGAAAGCGTCCGGGGCTGCGAGGTGCGGTGCGCGGACCGGCCTGTGGAAGCTGCGGCAGAGTTGCTTTTACAGACAGGGATGAAAAGCTGCAGCCTGGAATACGATGTGATTTCCGTATCACAGTACCGGAAGCTGCAGAACATGCTGGCCGGTATTGAGCTTTGCCATACGCAGGGGCTGGACGGGATTCTGGCGGACATGCGGAAGGTGAAGGACGAATACGAGATCCGCTGCTTCCGGCAGGCGCAGCAAATCGGCGACGAGGCGTATACCCACATGCTGGAATTTATACGCTCCGGTATGATGGAGTCGGAAGTGAGAATGGAGCTGGGCGCCTATATGGTAAAAATTGGAAGCGAAAATTACGGGATGAATTTTATCACTTCCGCCGGAAAAAAGACGGCATATCCCCATGGGGGACGCGGCGACGACAAAATCATGGAAGGAAGCTTTGTCATGATGGATTTCGGAGGCGCCATAGACGGCTACAGCGCGGATATGACAAGAACAGTGGCGGTGGGCTATGCAGACGAACAGATGCGTCAGGTTTATGATACAGTCAAAGCCGCGCAGGAGCTGGGGCTTTCCATGCTAAAGCCCGGCGTAACCGGACAGTCGGTCCACATGGCGGTTTTGGATTACATAGAGCGCAGCGGATATCCGGGCTGCTTTACCCACGGTCTGGGGCATAGCCTTGGCCTGGAAATCCATGAAAATCCCAGATGCAACCCATGGGACGAGAGCCTGTTAGAAGCCGGGGAAATGATGACGGTGGAGCCGGGGATTTATCTGGAAGGGAAGTTTGGCGTTCGGATTGAAGATATGGGAATTGTGACTGCCGACGGATTCGACAATTTTGCAAAGAGTACTAAAGAACTGATAATTTTATAATTTTTAAGAAGGAGCGTAGTAAAATGAATAAAAAGGAACGACTGGAAGCTTTTTTTAACAATCAGGAGGTTGACCATGTGCCGGTAGGGCTCTGGAGACATTTTCCGCCGCAGCAGAGCCATGGACAGGCCTATATCGACGCGCAGATGAAGTTTTACAGGGATACTGACCAGGATTTTGTAAAGATTTCCTGCGACGGCTATTTCGGATTCCCCAATCCGGTGCTTGAGAATCTGGAAAAACCGGAAGATTTGTTCAATATAAAGCCTTTGGGGGGCGACCACCCTTTTATCGCGGAACAGGTACAGAGAGGGGCGGATATTGTAAAGGCCCTGGACGGAGAGAGCATGTGCTTTTACACTATGTTCTGTCCCCTCTCCTACTTAAGGCTTCAAATCGGCTGGGATAAAATGATGGAGTATATCAGAGAAAGCCCCGAGGCCGTAAAGTTTGCCTGCGACGTGATTGCGGAGGATGTAAAGGCGCTGGTAAAGGGGCTTCTTGAGGCGGGATGCGACGGTGTGTTTTATGCCGTACAGAATGCGGAAATCAACCGGTTCACGGTGGAGGAATATAATGAATGGGTAAGGCCCGGCGATAAGAAGGTTCTGGATTATGCCAATACCCTTGGCAGCCATAATATCCTGCACTGTTGCGGCTGGGAGGATGTGCGGAACCATCTTGAGGTCTGGGAGGACTACGAATCCGGGGCAGTAAACTGGGCGGCGTATATCGACCATCTGGATATCCCCCACGCAAAAGAGTTCTTCCGCCGTCCCGTGTGGGGAGGTTTCGACAATAAAGAAAAAGGCGTTCTCTACAAAGGGACAAAGGAGGAAATTCAGGAGGAAACGAAAAAACTGATTCAGCAGGGCGGCAAAATGGGCTTCATGCTGGGGCCGGACTGCAGCCTTCCCGGCGATATTGATATCCGGCATATTAAATGGGTGGTGGAAGCGTCGAGAAGTATCTGATAACATATTATCGGCAAAATGAGCGCCATTGCCGGGAGCGAAGGGCGGGCGCCGGCCTGTGAGCATATCATTACAAGAGAGGATATTGATGAATTATTGGTGCGGGAGCAGATATCATACTGCTTCCCGCACCGGGCGCCGTACCGGGAATTACCATGGAGTACGTGCCTGCTCCGTGGCAATCAGAGGCGTGCGGCACACATATCACAGGATTAGTTTGAACACAGCCGCCAAAATACAGACAGCAGCAATTAAAAATGATATGACTATTCGCAACAGGGAAAAACTATATAGTTTTTCGGGATTAAGCTTGTCATAACGTACTTTGACAGTCGAACCGACCTGCAAGGCCATAGGCACCTGCACGCGGTTTTCTGACTGGTAAGTTTTCCCGTCTACTGTATAGGAAACTTTTGCCCATTTTGAATTGCGGGCTTTTGCCGTTTCGGGATTTGGCATTTTAATTGAAATAATGGTTCCTGTTGTCTGCGCTGCCCTGTTTCGCTTTAAAAGAAATTGAATACAGTTTATAAGTCCAAAGCACAATGCCGCCGTGGCAATGGCATAAAGAAAAATGGTATCGCTGTTCATATTTTTTATTTCCTTTCTTTCAGGCCAGGTCTGCACTGCAGTAAAATCTCATTGACAGGAAAGCTGAAACGGCTAAAATCCCCAGGCTCAAGAGGGCAATGCCCCCATAGGCAGGAATTGGAGAAAGCAGGGAAAGAAAATCCGGATTTACGTTTTCCATTGTCATAAGCAGTGGAAGAATGAAAGGGGAAGCCATTATAACAACGAAAAAAGCCAGTTTTGTTTTCTCATACCCGAATTTGTATTGTACCGGTAAATATACGCCGATAAAAACAGAAGTTACAAAAAACATGAGTACAAATAACTTTATGTCGCATGCGCCTAATCCCGGAACAATGAAAGTTTCAATCCCATATATAACGCAGCAGACCGCGTAAGTTGTCAAGATAAAATGGTTGATTATCTCAAAAAAGCCTTGATTTACGGGCATACACGCAGGATTTCAAGCTGAATTTACTACCAATTTACTACTTTTGAGGGAAAGAGCCTTGATATGCCGCCCGGAACCCTGCAAGCCCAAACACCAGCACACAGCATTGAGAAAGAATAAATGAAAACTGAATACGACGCAGACGCGGCGTTTCTCTATCCCATAACAGGGAGAACAGGAACGCCGCTTTTTTTATGCCCTCATGTTACGCATTAGGGGCAGAAAGAGCCTTGCTACAAGCGGCTTTGCGGGCGCGTTTTAAGCTGGGACAGGGATTTATACCTAACCCCGGCAAAATGCCGTTCTATCGCGTAACAAATCCACAACCAAAGGAGTGATGAAGCTATGGCAGTTTTCCGAGTGGAGCGCAACAAGGGCTATACAGTTATGAGCAACCACCACTTACGCAACAAGGAGCTGACACTAAAGGCAAAGGGGCTGTTATCACAAATGCTGTCACTTCCCGAAGATTGGGACTACACCCTTGCGGGGCTGTCACAGATCAACCGGGAAAGTATCGACGCTATCCGCACCGCCGTATGGGAGCTTGAAAAAGCCGGGTATATCAAACGGCAACAGGGGCGCGACGAGAAAGGCAAAATGACCGCTATCGAGTACACCATTTACGAGCAGCCCCAGCCGCCGGACGACAACCCGCCGGGATTGGATAAGCCGATATTGGAAAATCCAACACCGGGCAACCCGATATTGGAAAATCCGACACCGGGTAAACCGACGACGGAAAATCCAATGCAATTAAATAAAGATATACAAAAGACTGACTTACCAAAAAAAGAAAAAATAATTACTGATGAACAAAGTACCCATTCCATTCCTATCCTTTCCCCTAACCCCTCACCTTGCAGGGAAGCGGCACAGCCGCCGGAATGGAAACGAAAGGAAACGGAACCGCAGACAGCTTTTGAGATTTACCGGGAGATCATCAAGGACAATATCGACTATGACATTCTCATGCAGGATATGAAGTTTGACGGGGACAGGCTGGACGAAATCGTTGACCTCATGCTTGAAACCGTATGCACCCGGAGAAAGACAATCCGCGTTGCCGGGGACGACTACCCGGCAGAGCTGGTGAAAGCAAAGTTTATGAAGCTGGACGGTGAGCATATCCGCTTTGTGCTGGACTGTATGCGGGAGAACACAACCAAAATCCGCAACATCAAGCAATATCTGAAAGCAGCCCTTTTCAATGCCCCGTCCACGATTGGGAACTATTACACGTCCCTTGTGGCTCACGACATGGCAAGCGGCGCACTGTCACCGAAGAAGCCACAGTACGGCGACCCGGACTATTATTCATGCAACGAGGGCGAAAGCCTTTAACTACCACAACCACAAAAGGAGGATTTTATTATGGCACAGAAAATGACGGGAGCATTGGTATTTGACGAGCGCACAGACCGCTACGACATTCGCTTTGACCTTACCAGCTACTACGGCGGGCTGCATTGTGGGGAGTGTTTCGACGTGTTCACCCGCGGCAAGTGGAAGCCCACCCGCATTGAAATGAACATGAAACAGGAATGGTACTTAGTCGGTATCAGAGCCGACGACCTTAACGGGCTGCGGGTGCGTATCTGACCGCCGCCCCATAGACTGACGCGAAAGGAGGACGCGACACCATGCAGGACGAGATCAACGAAAAAACCGTTGCCCTGTATATCAAGACCGGGAAGCTGACCGCCGAAGTGCTGCAAAAAGCTATGAAATCCGTACTTGCGCAGACAAAGAAACAGATCGGGAAGCAGCCCCACGGGAAACAGACCTTAAAGCAGCTTATGAAGCAGAACACAGGCGTTTCCAACATTGAGATCACAAAAGACAATATCAAGGCATTTCAAAGTACCGCGAAAAAATACGGTATCGACTTTGCGCTGAAAAAGGACGCGACGGAAACCCCGCCCCGCTACCTTGTATTCTTCAAGGGCAGGGACGCGGACGCACTGACCGCCGCTTTCAAGGAGTTTTCCGCAAAGAAGCTGACGCAGGACAAGAAGCCCTCTATCCGAAAGGCATTAGCGGCTTTCCGGGAAAAGGCAAAGGAGCTGAACGCCAGCCGCCAGCAGACCAAACACAAAGACAGGGAGGTATCGCTATGAAGCCGGAGATCAAGAAGCTGCTTATCCTAAACGCCCCCTATCTGCTCTTTGTGTACCTGTTTGACAAGGTGGGCGCGGCTGTCCGGCTTTCCCCCGGCGCAGACATGAGCGCAAAGATTTTACATCTTGGGGAGGGCTTCACCGCCGCCTTTGCTTCCGCTGCCCCCAGCTTCCACCCCACAGACTTACTGATCGGCATTGCCGGGGCTGTCATTATCCGGCTTGCGGTCTATCTAAAAGGCAAAAACGCGAAGAAATACCGCAAGGGCATTGAGTACGGTTCGGCACGTTGGGGAACGGCAGAGGACATAAAGCCGTACATAGACCCGGTATTTGAGAACAATATCCCACTCACGCAGACGGAACGGCTCACCATGAACAGCCGACCGAAGCAGCCAAAGTATGCCCGTAATAAAAACATTCTTGTGGTTGGCGGTTCCGGCAGCGGCAAGACCCGCTTTTTCGTCAAACCGTCGCTTATGCAAATGCACAGCAGCTATGTTGTCACCGACCCGAAAGGCACGGTCTTAATCGAGTGCGGGAAGCTCTTACAGCACGGCGGCTATAAGATCAAAGTGCTGAACACAATCAATTTCAAGAAAAGTATGCGCTATAACCCCTTTGCGTATATCCGCAGCGAAAAGGACATTTTGAAGCTGGTAAATACCATAATCGCCAACACCAAAGGCGACGGGGAGAAATCCGGGGAGGATTTTTGGGTGAAGTCGGAACGGCTTTTCTACTGCGCCCTTATCGGCTATATCCACTATGAAGCCCCGGAGGAAGAAAAGAACTTCACGACGCTGCTTGAAATGATAAACGCCAGCGAAGCCCGCGAGGACGACCCGGAATTTCAAAGCCCGGTTGACCTCATGTTTGAACGGCTGGAAGAAAAAGACCCGGAGCATTTCGCTGTCCGGCAGTACAAGAAATTTCTGTTATCGGCGGGCAAGACGCGAAGCTCTATCCTCATTTCCTGCGGCGCACGGTTAGCCCCCTTTGACATTAAGGAGCTGCGGGAGCTTATGGAAACGGACGAAATGGAGCTTGACACGCTGGGGGACAGAAAGACCGCCCTTTTCGTTATTATCAGCGACACCGACGACACCTTTAACTTTGTTGTGAGCATACTCTATACCCAACTATTCAACCTCTTGTGTGACAAGGCTGATGATGAATACGGCGGGCGGCTTCCCGTCCATGTAAGGTGCTTACTTGATGAATTTGCAAATATCGGGCAGATACCGAAGTTTGAAAAGCTCATTGCAACCATAAGGAGCCGGGAAATATCCGCTTCAATCATTCTGCAATCACAGAGCCAGCTAAAAGCCATTTACAAGGACAACGCGGACACGATTGTAGGGAATTGCGACACCACCCTTTTCTTGGGCGGCAAAGAGAAATCCACGCTAAAGGAAATGTCGGAACTTTTGGGGAAAGAAACCATTGACAGCTTCAACACTTCCGAAACACGGGGACGGGAGCTTTCCCACGGCATGAACTATCAGAAATTGGGAAAAGAGCTTATGACACAGGACGAGATCGCGGTCATGGACGGAGGGAAATGTATCTTACAGGTGCGCGGAGTGCGCCCGTTCTTTTCGGACAAATTCGACATAACGAAACAC
>Ga0224748_10673_pt1 | contig 10885 bp, 8 predicted proteins | sample LIM_F_Water_Neg_FD_182074 | JGI IMG/M metagenome (GOLD analysis project Ga0224748, IMG submission 182074) | Enriched cells from gastrointestinal tract of the lab mouse from Pacific Northwest National Laboratory (PNNL), Richland, Washington... | ecosystem: Host-associated > Mammals > Digestive...
GCTGCGTGCAATCTCATATATTTTCATTTTCGCCATACTTTGTTACCTCCAGTTTTAAATTATTGCCAATCAATGCGGCAAACCCTTTATCTGTAATCGCCAGTGATGCCCGAAATTCCTTTCCGATGGCATTTCCCAGCTGGTCCTTGCGGCCAAATTCCGCATAGGGCACATGATAGAACCGACAGGAATCCGAAAACTTTTTTTTCGTATTCGCCGATGCATCTGCCGCTACCATCACCAGCTCTGCCCTTCCGTCCCGGACCGCTTTCTCTGTCATAAACTCCCCGCTCACTATATGTCCGGCCTTCATCGCCAGTCCCAGAGTTCCCAGAACCTTTTTTTCATCGATCATAATCAGTCTGTCACCCTTTTAATTGCCTTTCTAACTCATCATATATCTCATCCGGCACGTCTACACGGAAGGAACGGTTCAATGCATTGCTCTTCCTGGCTCTGGCAAAGCATTCCTCACTGTCACACAGATAAGCTCCTCTTCCATTCCGGCGTCCTGTCCTGTCGATACAGAACTCTCCCTCCGGCGTCCTCACCACCCGGATCAGATCTTTCTTTTCCCTGCTCTCCCGACAGCCAATGCACTGCCGGTTTGGCTTCTTTCTTGTCTGCATCCCGTCTCTCCTTCCTTATAAACCTGCCGCTCAAACAATATTTACTCCCCGTCCATCTTTTCTTCGGGATCGGATCCTTCCATACTCTGCGTCTCACTCTTAATGTCAATCTTATAGCCGGTCAGGCGGGCTGCCAGACGGGCATTCTGCCCCTCCTTTCCAATGGCCAGTGAAAGCTGAAAATCCGGAACTACCACTTTCGCTGTCTTCTCTTCCGGATCCACATCAACCGAAATCACCTTGGACGGACTCAGCGCATGTTCAATAAAAACTGCCGGATCCTCATCCCACTCCACAATATCAATCTTCTCGCCCCGAAGCTCTTCCACTACCGCATTGACCCGGACGCCATTCATGCCGACACAGGCACCCACAGCGTCCACATCTGGATTGTTGCTGTATACGGCGATCTTGGAACGCGACCCCGCCTCCCGGGAGACGTTCCGAATCTCAACGACACCGCTCTGGATCTCTGCCACCTCATACTCAAACAATCTCTTCACCAGTTCCGGATGCGTACGGGAAATAATGATCCTGGGGCCTCTTGTCGTATCCCTCACCTCGGTTACATAGAGCTTGATCCGTTCCCTTGGTGCGAACTGCTCTGACTCAACCTGCTCCTGAGAAGTCAGGATGGCATCCATCTTTCCGAGATTGATATTGTAGTTCCCATTGCTGTATCGCTGTACAATGCCGGTAACGATGTCTCTCTCCTTTGTGTAATACTGATCAAACAATACCTTGCGTTCCTCTTCCCTGATCTTCTGAACCACTACCTGCTTTGCCTTCTGGGCTGCAATGCGTCCGAAGTTTTTCGGCGTCACCTCAATACTCACTGTATCGCCCGCTGCCGTCCCGGGATATTTTACCTCTGCCTCCGTCAGGGACATCTGCAGTGTTTCATCCAATACCTCTTCCACCACTTCCTTATCCTGATAAACATGGAATTCTCCCGTTACATTATCAAGACTCACCCGGATATTATCCGACTTGCCAAACTGATTCTTACATGCCGCCAGCAGGGAATTTTCAATCGCTTCCAGTAAAATATTCTTACTGATATCCTTTTCCTTCTCTATGGCATTTAACGCCTCTATCAATTCCGGATTTCCTTTCTGTGGTGTCGTCGTTTTTTTCATTTCCTATCATCCTCCTATTATTAAGTATTAAAACGTAGCTGTCCATCTATCAGAATCAGCCCCCGTACTAAAAATCTATGGACCTTCGGATCAGTGCGATATCCCTTACCGGTATCTCCATCTCCTTTTCCCCAAAATCCAAAATGATGGCTGCCGGTTCTTCCCGATATTCTTTCAGTATTCCGATAAATTCTTTATCCGAATACTTCTTCCCCCCCTCTTCCCAGGTCACAGGGGAAAACAATTTTACTTCCACATCACCGCCCAGATTCCTTATAAAATCCTTTGGTTTCTTAAACGGCCGTAAAAGTCCCGGCGAACTGACCTCCAGAATATATGATTCAGAGATAAAATCATGTTCGTCCAGCAGATCGCTGAGTTCATGATTTACTGCAGTCAGATCATCGATCGTAATACCGCCCTCCTTGTCAATATAGGCGCGCAGATGCCAGTTTCCAGCCTCTTTGATAAATTCCACATCCACCAGCTCATACTGACTCTTTGTCAGAATCGGCACAAGCAGTTCCTCTGTCTTCTTTTCATACTCCTGATGTTTTCCCAAATAATGACCTCTTTTCTTAAATCAAGGCTTCGTCAGCCTCTATCATCCCGATGGGGATAATACACAAAAATAATGAGTGAACTGGCGTTCACTCATCATCATTAACAGTATCAATATAGCCAGTATAGCACTATTTTTCAATAAATGCAAGTGTTTCTGCGGATTTTTTTGTCACTGTACCACATCAAAGGCCGGCAGTTCATCCAGCACCTCCTGGATCGGCGTTATCGGAAGGTTCGTATCCTCCTCCGTCTCTTCTTCAAAATCTGATCCCCTGCCCCTTCTCTTCCTTTTTTGATCCGGTTCCTCGGTCTGGGGCAGTCTGGCATATGCGCTGCTCTTCTTAAACTGCCTTATGGTCTCGTTCAGCCCCGCCACCAGGAATGCCCTATGCGGATCTTCCTTACTTAAGCCAGAGAAAGCCCTTCTGGCCACATCCGCCGCCTCCTCCTTTGACCGGCAGTTTTTCAGCTGCTGCTCCAGCTGTTCCTTCCTCATCTTTACCCGGAGTGCCGCCTTGTATAACTCTGGATTATGTACCCGCAGATAATCCATCTCCTTCGCCGTCAGCTTCTTCCCCCGTTTCAGCTTCGATTCAATCCTGGCCGCATACGCCCTTTCCTCCTCCTGATCCATCCCCTTCGCCGGATCCATAAGCTCCTCTATCACCGATTTCCAGACATTCTTTCCCTGCCCTGTCAACGGCTCCTCCCTCTTCTGTATCATCTTACTACCAGTTCCTATACTCTCCATATTCCCTCCATTCTGAAGTGCCTTACGCCCCTCTTCCGATCAAAATAGAACAGCGCCGGATCCCATCTCTATCCTTTGAAATCCGGCGCCCTCCCTGGCTCATAAGCTCTAGCGAGCCTGCTAATTCTTATATCGGCAAAATCCTATCGCCGCACAAGAGATACTGAGTTATTTTTTTAATCTGACACGAATCTTCCGTTGCGCTTTTCCGCAGCGGACACGCACAACGGCCTGCTGTTTCTTCTTAAATTTCTTTACGGTAATCTGCCCATATGCATCCACTTTTATATATTTCTTACCGGAAGTTACTTTATAGGTGATCTTGTCCGTCGTCCCTTTCGTCAGGGACTTTACCTGAATCTGGCTTGTCTGCCCTTTCTTTTTCATGGTCACAGACTTCTTCTTTAATGTCAGCTTCCTGTTCTGCTTCCTTTTCTTCACAACCTGAATCGAAACCGTTTTCTTTTTCTTCTTATCTGAGGTCGCAATCGTAATCTTCGCCTTCCCTGCCTTCTTTGCCGTTACGACACCACTGGCGCTGACAGAAGCAACGAATTTCTTACTGCTCTTATACGTAACCTTCTGGTCTGCCTTTCCAGGTGTGACGGATGTCTTCAGTGTAATCTTACTGCCTTTGACCAATGTGATCTTAGATATCTGATATCCTTTTACCTTCACACTTATGCTCTTTGCGGCAGCGGACGGATCCTTTGCGGTATCCTGATCTCCCGCCGGATTCTGGATCGGATCCTTTGAAGGATCCTTGTCATTATCCGGCGACGGATTCTTTTCTTCCACAACCGTCTTGGATATTCCAATGGAGACGATATTCGGGCACCAGGCAGAATCATTCCCAAGTTCAATAGTATTTTCCCCCGCCTTCAGTGTAACATTCACATAGATGCTGTCCGCCGAACTGATGGCATAAGAACCGGTACTTGGGCAGCTGCAGCGGATTTTCCCGCCGCCATTTACTGAAACATCCACATTCCTCGTCTCTCCGGCGAAATAATTCAGCTGCAATTTATAGGTCCCCGCCCTCTCCGCCTTTACTTTAAAGATTGCCTTGCAGGCAGCATTTGCGCCAAGCCAGCTGATGGCACCGCCTTCCAGTCTTGCTCCACCTGCCAGCACAGCCGTCTGTGCTCCATACACCGTATAGTCATACTGGGTGCCGTCAATGGGTTTCTCGCCGTCATCGGTCAGATCTGTCTCGGTCGCCGGTTTATTCGTTGTTTTCTTAGATATTGCGATCCGGTCAATATTGGGCGCCTTTGAGAGCGGGTTTCCAAAGAAAATGGTATTGTCTCCTTGTTTCAGCCGGACATAGAATTTCTGCATGGCAAGCGTATTGACACCTGCATTCAGCCTGCCGCTGCGGATTTCGTCTCCCCCATTGATGCTATAAACAACTCTCCGGGGTACGCCGCAGGCATAGTACAGCCGCATCTCATAGATGCCATCTTCGGCTGCATTGATCTTGTTAAAGGTCAGTTTGTTATACGCCGTTCCGCCAACCCCTGTCACCTGTTTCATGCCGGACGCAAACTGGTTATCACCAACTGCTGCATTTCCGCTACGGGTATTTTCCTCATCCTCGGCCTCATAATATATGTAATTATCATACACTGTATCTGTCTTCATATTCTCTTTTGTTATCTTTACGGCCGCTCCGCCATTGGCAGCTAAGGGAAGTTCCAGAACTGACTCCCTTGTGACTTCTTTTAACTCAATCTCTATATCCGTTCCCTTATCATTATCCTGATACAGATATGCCTTATAGGTCCCCTCTCCCAGAAAATCAAGAGTAATGATTTCTTTCCCGTCTGCTGCTGTCATTGCCCCAATGTACCAGTCCTCTCCCGCTCTTCTCGCAATGACCACCTTCTTGCCTGGCTCACCGTTCAAAAGCTTCGTCTCATCCCACTGTGCCGGCACATCACTGATCATGGAAAGTCCCTTGTATCCCTCCAGTTTATAGACAGAAGAGGCAATATTCTGTAAGCCCGTCTGATAGGCAATCACCTGTGCCAGCTGAAATCCTGCTGTCACAGGAAGCTGGGAAATCTGAGTTCCCACAGGAGTAAAGTCCATTCCGCCCACTACGTTCCGGTTAAATACATACAAAAGGCAGTTGCTGACAGATGGACCGATATCCCACTTATACCACTCGCTTCCCCTGACGGCTTCATAACCAAGTACGTTGGGGAATGTCCGGATCTCTCCACGGGGGGCCGTACATCCATGGAACAGCACATTTAGCTTATGTTTTGCCGCTATCGTCGCACAGTCATACATCTGTGTCATCGTACCCTTGTCATCCTTTTCATAGTAATCCACCTTCACTCCGCGGATTCCCGTCTCCTGACACCACGCAAACTGTTCCTCCAGCTGTGCCGCTGTTTTAAGGGAATATTTCGGATACGCGGCATTTCCCTGCGCATCTTTAAAGCCGGCATGGTTATCATTATTGACACCATACCACAGAAGAATCCCAACCCCCTTCTCTTTCCCATATTCCACCAGTTCTTTTACCTTTTCCTTATAATCCGTCCACAGACACCAGCCAAAGTCCAGACAGACATATTCCCAGCCATTCTCTGCTGCAAAATCAATGTAATCCTTCTGCTGGTCATACTCAATAGGGTCATCCCCTGCCTCTGACCACCATGACCACGCCACCGTGCCTGTCTTGATCCACTGGCTGCCATCCTGATACAATGTCGGATCTGCTGCCGGATTCAGACTGCTGGTCATAGTGGCATTCACAATATCATTGAGATCATCCGACATCATCGCCACTCTCCATGGTGTACGAATGATCCCTTTCTCATTATATACCATGGAAACCGAACTGCCCGATCCTCTGCCAAAAGCAAATTTCAGATTTCTACTGCCCTTCTTTGTGGCAAGATGAGAAGCGCAGTAGGTATCCTTTTCACTAAATACTGCTGCTTCTGTAAAAAGCATCCAGTTCTTCCCGCTGTTTGCCAGCAGCGGCACGCAATATTTGTCTTCTGCCGCCTTTACGAATGACATTTTCATCTTCCTGTACTCATATTCATAATTACCGCCATCATCGTATCCAGCCCATATAACGGAATCCGCAGGTAATACAAATTCACTGGCCTCTCTGTTGATCTTCTCTGACTGTCCTGCTTCGCCTCTCCATTCATACCGGTAAGCGATACCATCTTTATAGACGCGGACATATACCGTCATGATTTTCTCCGTGCCATTCTTTTTCAACTGGAAACTCAATTCTTTGTACGGGTCACTGATCACCCTTTTGGCACCGGTAGTAAGGGTATACGCATCCTTACCCTCCACCGTTTCCGCTGAGTCTTCAACATATGACATTCCCTGCGTGAAGTCAAGAGATGTCACTGCCCCGATCTGAGAGGCGTCAAGAATTACATCATCCCCCCTGGCAGCCGTAATAAAATACCTTCCTGTCTCCCTGTCTTCCACAATTTTAGCTGAGATGCCGGAACCACTGACAACATGACTCACTGCCAGTCCTTCTACGTCCGTCACGCCTGTACCGTCTGTCAGTTCATTGGCGCCGCCATATTCTGTTGTCTCTGGTTTTTCTTCCACGTCAAATCCCTGGGCCCTGGCAAGCCGGACTGCCTCACTCCGGGTCAGGGCAGTCTTATAAAGGCAGAGGTCGTCCAGCTTTACCTTTGCATCAGGATCTGACCAGCCAGAACATGTCTTCCCCAGCGCGTTATTCACCAGCTCCGGCATGCAATCCAGCCGGATTGGAAGATTTGTCATATCCTCATAAGATCCCTTCTCCTCTCCATTGATATAAAAAGTAACCTGGTCTTCATTGATGGTTACGACAACAAAGCTCCACTCATCTTTCACCGGTTCTGATGCCATAGGTGCCCGCACGATATTAGTATCGTCAAATAAAACATTCCAGACCTTGTCCGACGCATAGGGTGCAAAGGCAAACTCATTACCGGATCCGCTGTCAGCAGAGGAAATCACCCTGGAATAACTCCCCACTGTTCTATCCGGCTTCAGCCAGAAGGAATAAGTAACTCCCGTATCTGCCGTCACCCCCCGATACAGATCAGATGGCAGGCTGACATAGGACGTTCCTTTCGCACCACCACTTAAAGACAGAACCCGATTCCCTTCGTTTTTGTAGTTCCTGCCGTTGATAGTGACCATATCTGTCTCCAGTTTTGCCGTTCCCTCCAGAATGGCATTGCCATCTCCTGCCGTTCCTTTGTTAGCCGCACTCTTATTGGACACATTTTCAAAATCCCAATGATACGCTGGTTCCGGCAGGGGATCTGTCACCTCTGCCGCCATTGACCGGACTCCTGCCGTGGATGGAAACAGTGTCATCGTCATGGCGAATGCTGTAATAACTGATAGTAATTTCCCCTTCATCATGATACCTCCCCGTGAATTTTTTAGCTGTCCGGCGGTACCGCCGGGCTTGCTGAATCAATCGTTATCTACATCATACACCGGCATATCCCTTATTCATATAGATTCATGTGTAGCGCACCATGCATTTTGTGAACTTATTATAAAGAAATACTATTCAGATAAAGATTGTTCTGGTATAATATCTAATAGTTCAGAAATTATTCACAGGAGGCACTGCCATGTCCCACAGCAGACAGGAAAAAAATCCCCCCGAAAAACATACTCTTGAAGAAAATTTCATCAATGTGGTGGGTTTTCAATGCCTGGATCATTTACAGAATAATGCCGTAGATATTTTTTTATCTACCTGTGGGGTGCAGAACTGCCTGCCTGGCCATTTCTTCGGCCCGGGAGAGAGAGACCTTTATATCATTCATTTTATCTGCGGCGGGGAGGGGTGCTATACGGCAGGAGGCAGGACATATTATCTTTCCAGCGGGGATTTCTTTGTTATTTTCCCCGGGACAAAAGTATACTATCAGGCAGATTCCGTACATCCCTGGGATTATCTCTGGATCGGTTTCCAGGGAGTAAAAGCCGCTACATATCTGAAACAGGCAGGTATTGATCCGGAACATCTCACTGGACACTTTCATGACTCATCTTTTATCCTTACCTGTGTCCAGCAGATGATACTGGCTAGAAGCCTGACTTATCATAATGAATTAAAACGCCAGGCGGCTCTCCTGCAAATTCTTGCCACCCTGATAGAGATCCATCATGATACCCTCAGTAACGAGGAACAAAATGACTATCCTTACCGTATCTATCTGCAGCAGGCTGTCGATTATATGAATGATCACATAAAGGAGAATATAAAGATCAGTGAAGTGGCGGCCCATATCGGCATTGACCGCAGCTACCTGTCCGGTATTTTCAAAAACACCCTGAAGATCTCCCCGCAGGAATATTTATTGACATTGCGCATGGATCACGCCGCCGGCCTGTTGAAAAATACGCAGGATAAGATCAGCAGCATTGCCGCAGATGTGGGTTATGAGGACCCTCTTACATTTACTAAAATGTTTAAGAAATATAAGGGCATGTCTCCTTCCGAATGGAGACGAAAATGAAAATTTTTAAACAAAAGGAGAAAAAAAGCATGAAAAAGAAAGCATTACTACTACTTACATGCTCAGCAGTACTGCTGGCAGGCTGTTCCGGAAACCGTGTCTCCGAAACAGTTGACAAAATCTCAGATTCCATTTCCAAGGAGCAGGGCACACCCGCTCCCACAGCCACGGCTGCACCTACCAGTACACCCGGGCCGAAAGAGACCAGCCTTACCCCTGGTGGGAAAGGAACGATTGGCGACTGGAGGATCTGTGTAAAGAAGGCCTCTGTCAAGACAAAGATCAACGATGGCAAGTACCGCCAGTTCAAGCCGGGAAAAGGAAAATCCTTTGTGGTGGTCTCTGTGTCTGCTAAGAACAACGGAGCCAAGGCCCAGCAGCTTCTTCCCCGCATCGGGTTGGAAAACAAAATGATCAGCGCCGCCCTGATCCATCAGGACAAAGACGAATATGCCCCCACAGAGCTGATCGCCTACAACAAAGATCTCGCAGCCGAGACCATCCAGGCCGGCTCCACCAAAAACGGCATCATCGCCTTTGAGGTGCCGAAGAAAGCGGCAAAACAGCTAAAGAAGATGAAGCTGCGCATCGGGACAAAGTCCGATTATCTCGTTTATACAATGTAACACACAAAAAAACAGTTCCACCGGATTTTAGTTTCTTATCCGGCGGAACTGCTTTTTTGTCCAGACTATATAAAATACTTACTGAGTGTCCTGGTACAATCTTTGACATCAATCGGTTTTGTGATATGATCGTTCATTCCGCATTCCCTGCAGTGCTCCGCATCATCGGAAAAGGCATCTGCCGTCAGTGCAATGATCGGCAGGTTACTATCAGGACGATCCAGCGCCCGGATCGCCTTAGTGGAATCATACCCATTCATAACGGGCATCCGGATATCCATCAGTATGGCATCATAATATCCCGGTTCCGCAGCTTGAAACATATCCAGACACTCTTTTCCATTGACGGCACGGTCGATCACCAGCCCCATTTCCGAGAGGATCGCATTGGCTACCTCCCAGTTCAGGTCGATATCTTCTGAAAGAAGGATCCGTTTGTTTCCAAAATCAACAACGCCTCTCTCCTCGCTGGCTGGCTCTGTCTCCCCGACATCATCCATATATTTGCTGAGGTGCATGTACAATGTGGATTTAAACAGCGGCTTGGCGATAAAGCCCGCAATTTCTACATCATCCGAGATGGCGTCCTCGATATCGCCCCAGTCGTATGCCGAGATTAGAAAAAACGGTATCCTGTCTGTATTGATATGACCTCTGATCTCCCGGATCACATCAATTCCGTTGGCTTTCGGCATCTTCCAGTCCATCAGCACAAACTGGTAATCCTCCCCCCTGTCATGGCGTTCCTTCATCATTTGGACAGCCGCTTCGCCGTCCTGGCAGGACTCGGCATGTACCCCCAGTTCCTCCAGATTTGACACCGCACTGGCGCACAGTCTCTGATCATCATCCACAACAAGAATATTCCATGCCGGCAGCTTCATATCCTTTACATTGATCTGCGCTTTCTTCATATCCAGTATGATATGAAATTTGCTGCCCCGGTTCAGCTCACTGTCGATCTCAATCGTTCCTTCCATCATATCAATGATCTTCTTGGTGATCGCCATGCCAAGCCCTGTTCCTGCAATGTTCTTTGCCTCGCCGGTCTCCTCTCTGGCGAATTTATCAAAAATAGTCTTCTGGAATTCCTTTGACATGCCAATCCCCGTGTCCTCTACAATAAAATGGGTCTGCACATATCCATCTCCCATTTGCGAGGGCTCCTGATAGGCGGTGACATTGATCCTTCCATTCTCTTTCGTAAATTTCAAGGCATTGGATAATATATTCAGAAGAACCTGGTTCAGTCTCACACCGTCGCAGCAGACCTCCTCTGCGATGATGTCATGGATAAATACATCGAAATACTGGTTATTATCCTTGAGCTGCGGCTTAATAATATTCACTACATCATCCAGCGCATCCCGCAGGGACAGCGGAGTCTCCGCCAGTGTCATCTTTCCGCTCTCAATCTTAGACATATCAAGAACGTCGTTGATCAGGCCAAGAAGCTGTTTACTGGACAGCTTGATCTTGTCCAGACAATCCTGAAGTCTTGTTTCGTCCCCCTTATTCTTTATGGCGATCTCTGTCATTCCCACAATGGCGTTCATCGGGGTCCAGCATATGTACTGTTCTCCTATGTCAGAAAATGCCCATTGGTATCTGGTGACGATCATGCCGGATGAGGTATTTGGCGGGATGCTCT
>Ga0224748_10674_pt1 | contig 10883 bp, 8 predicted proteins | sample LIM_F_Water_Neg_FD_182074 | JGI IMG/M metagenome (GOLD analysis project Ga0224748, IMG submission 182074) | Enriched cells from gastrointestinal tract of the lab mouse from Pacific Northwest National Laboratory (PNNL), Richland, Washington... | ecosystem: Host-associated > Mammals > Digestive...
GGACGGCGGCATGACCTGTCCCAACCGGGACGGTACCGTCGGACGCGGGGGATGCGTCTTCTGCAGCGCCTCGGGCTCCGGCGATTTTGCAGGTTCCCGGGCCCTTTCCATTACAGAGCAGCTGAAAAACGGAAAAGCCGCCCTTGCCGGGAAGCGCCCCGTACATTCCTATATCGCCTATTTTCAGGCGTTTACCAATACTTACGCTTCGGTGGAATATCTGGAGCGGATCTTTCTGGAGGCCGTCCGGGATGGGGAGGTGCGGATTCTCTCCATTGCCACCCGCCCGGACTGCTTAGGGAAGCCTGTGCTGGAGCTGCTGGAGCGGCTCAGCCGGATCAAGCCGGTCTGGATCGAGCTGGGGCTGCAGACCATCCACCCCCATACGGCCGCATACATCCGCCGGGGGTACGAACTGCCTGTCTTTGAAGAGGCGGTTCAAAATCTCCGCAGCCGGGGCATCGACGTGCTTGTCCATACCATCCTCTGCCTTCCGGGGGAGACCAGGCAGCAGATGTTTGAGACATTGGACTATCTCAATCACATGGACATCCAGGGAATCAAGCTTCAGCTTCTCCATATTTTAAAAGGGACGGATCTTGCCCTGCAATATGCAGAGCACCCCTTCCCGGTTCCATCCATGGACGAATATATCGGCCTTCTGGGAGCGTGCATCTCCAGGCTCAGGCCGGATATCACCATCCACCGTCTCACCGGCGACGGGCCTAAGGAGCTTCTCATCGCCCCGCTCTGGACAGGCCAAAAACGAACCGTACTGAATGCACTGCACCAGTATCTGAAGGAACAGGATATCTGGCAGGGAAAGGACTATCATGAATGAGACATTGACCTTGTACAAACTGATGATCTTATATTTGCTGAAAAAAGTAGATTTTCCCCAAACTTCGTGTATAATACAAACAGGTTTTAGTTCATTTGAGTCAATTCAGACTAAGATTCTTGAGGAGATAGAAGGAATTGCTTGTACGGTGAATGTACCAGCGACAGGCCGTATTCAGCAGCAATTCTGCCATCTGACCCATTAAATCCATAGACACCAACCGAATAGAGAAGACGACAGTGAAGAAAGGAAAGGTAATTTTATGACGAGAGAGAAGTATGAATCGCTGCCTCTTGCTACTTTGAAAGAGCTTGCGAAAGCGCGGAGTATGAAAGGGGTTTCTACCATGAAGAAGAGCGACCTGATTGATGCGATGCTTGCCCAGGACGAGAAGGACAGCCAGGAAGCGGCCCAGGAGGAAGCGAAAGAGGAAGTCAGGGAAGAGATGAAGGAGAAGAAGGAGTCTACGGATATTGAACAGCTTGACAGCGGCAAGACTGCCACCGGGATTCTGGAAGTGCTGCCGGACGGCTTCGGCTTTATCCGGAGCGACAACTACCTGCCGGGTGAGAACGACGTCTATGTGTCCCCCTCCCAGATCCGCAGGTTCGGCCTCAAGACCGGGGACATCCTGATGGGCAATACCCGTGTCAAGACCCAGGGTGAGAAGTTCAGCGCCCTGCTCTATGTATCGGCCATCAACGGCATGCGTCCGGCGGACGCGCAGAAGAGGCGCAATTTTGAAGACCTGACCCCGATTTTCCCCAATCAGCGTCTGCGTATGGAGACGCCGGGCTGTACTACGGCCATGCGGATCGTGGATCTGCTCTCCCCCATCGGAAAAGGGCAGCGCGGTATGATCGTATCCCCGCCCAAAGCCGGTAAGACAACCCTGTTAAAGGACATCGCCCTTTCGGTGAAGAAGTCGGATCCCAATATCCATCTTCTGATCCTGCTCATCGACGAGCGTCCCGAGGAAGTGACGGATATCCGGGAGGCCATCGCGGGCCCCAATGTGGAAGTGGTATACTCTACCTTCGACGAACTGCCGGAGCACCACAAGCGGGTATCGGAGATGGTCATTGAGCGGGCGAAGCGTCTGGTGGAGCACGGCAAGGATGTGATGATTCTTCTGGACAGCATCACCCGTCTGGCGCGGGCCTACAATGTGATCGTGCCTCCTTCGGGAAGGACGTTATCCGGCGGTCTTGACCCTACGGCTCTGCATATGCCCAAGCGGATCTTCGGCGCGGCCAGAAATATGCGGGAGGGCGGAAGCCTGACGATCCTGGCAACGGCGCTGGTGGATACCGGAAGCAAGATGGACGACGTTGTATACGAGGAATTTAAGGGCACCGGCAACATGGAACTGGTTCTGGACCGGAAGCTGCAGGAGCGGCGGGTGTTCCCGGCCATCGACATTCCCAAATCCGGTACGAGAAGGGAAGACCTGCTGCTGAACAAGGACGAGCAGGACGCGGTCTATATCATCCGCAAGGCGCTTAACAGCATGAAGTCTGACGAAGCGGTGGACAATCTTCTGAATATGTTCTCACGGACAAAGAGCAACGACGAACTGACCCGGATGGTCATCCGGCAGAAGTTCCTTTAAGAAAAAGATAAAAAACAGACGGGAATCGCAGAAAATCTCTTGCAAAAGCTTGTACGGTATGATACAATAACAGCGTTGTTTTGGAGAGTATAATGAATATTTTGAAAATAGAGAGGTGAAAGACATGAGAGAAGGAATCCATCCGGAGTACCATCAGGCAACTGTGACTTGCAACTGCGGGAACACATTCGTTACAGGCTCTACCAACAAGAGCATCCATGTGGAAATCTGTTCCAAATGCCATCCGTTCTACACAGGACAGCAGAAAGCGGCACAGGCGCGCGGACGTGTTGACAAGTTCAACAAAAAATATGGTATCAAATAAAAAGAACAAGCGGCAGGCTGAGGTAAACATATCTCAGCCTGTTATTGTATGGCAGCGATCCCAAAACGGTTCGCCCGCAGGATGCGCGGGGGCACCGGGGATACCGGCGGCCTGCAGCGGCAGATTATAGGAGATGATGCATATGAAGTCTTCAAATATAGGCGGACAGGCAGTGCTCGAAGGCATTATGATGAAGAACGGCGACCGCTATGCGGTGGGGGTGCGCAGGCCGGACCAGGAGATTGAGGTTCGTGTGCAGGAGCACAAAAGCTTTGTGCCCGGGGCAATCCGCAAGATCCCGTTCATCCGCGGAGTATTTAATTTTATAGATTCTCTGATACTGGGGATGAAGGCGCTGATGTTTTCGGCGGAATTTATAGAGGATGAAGAAGAGGAAGCAAGGGAGCTGACGGCGGACGAAGCAGCCAGGGAAGAGAAAAAGGAATCTCTGGTCATGTCCATTGTCCTGGTGTTTTCCATCCTGCTTGCGGTGGGGATATTCATGGTTCTGCCTTATTTCTTAAGCGGGCTGCTAAAGAGGTTTATTACGTCGAGAAGCGTGCTCACCGTATTGGAAGGACTGATCCGGGTGCTGATCTTTTTGGGCTACATTACCCTGGTATCCCGTATGAAGGACATTCAGAGGACGTTTATGTACCACGGGGCGGAGCACAAGTGCATCAACTGCATCGAACACGGACTGGATCTGAATGTGGAGAATGTCAGGGCCAGTTCCAGGCAGCATAAGCGATGCGGGACCAGCTTCCTGTTTTTTGTCATGATCGTCAGTATCATTTTCTGTTTCTTTATTACGGCCGAATCCCAGGTTATGCGCGTCCTGCTGCGTATCGCGCTGATGCCTCTGATCGCGGGGGTGTCCTACGAGATCATCCGTCTGGCCGGGAACAGTGACAATCCGGTAGTGAATCTGTTGAGCCAGCCGGGATTGTGGGTGCAGAACATGACCACCAAGGAACCCGACGACAGCATGATCGAAGTGGCCATTCAGGCGGTGGAAGCCGTGTTTGACTGGAAAGAGTATCAGGCGGAGAATTTTAAGGCCGCAGCCGGCATGGCAGGGCATGCCCAGGGCGTATCATGACGGTTCGGGATGCCTGTGTAAAGGGGACAAAGCTTTTGGAGCGGCAGGGGATACCGGAGGCGGCGCTGGATGCCTGGTATCTGCTGGAGCATATAACCGGCATCAGCCGGGCCAGGTATCTTTCGGACGGCGGACAGGCGTTGGAGAAAGCACTGGAAGCCAGGTATTTTGCCCTCATCGAAAAAAGAGGGCGGCGGATTCCGCTGCAGCATCTGACCGGGGTGCAGGAATTCATGGGATATTCCTTTCTGGTCAGCAGGCATGTGCTGATCCCCCGCCAGGATACGGAGACGCTGGTGGAAGAGGCGCTGTCCGTCCTGAAAAAGGAAGCAGGGCCGTTGCGTGTGCTTGACATGTGCACCGGTTCAGGCTGTATCCTGCTCAGTGTCCTGAAATGGATGTGTCAAGAACAAGGATATGTGATCAAAAGCCGGAAGGATTTTGATCCCGTCGCCGGGCAGGCTGTTTCAAGCGGAGAGGGCGGGCTGTCCATATGCGGAGTGGGGGCGGATATTTCCGCTCCGGCATTGGAGGTGGCCGCGGGGAATGCGAAGCGTCTGGGGGTGGAAGCCGAGTTCTGCCAGGGCGACCTGTTTGAGAATGTAAAGGGCCGGTTTTCCATGATCCTTTCCAATCCGCCCTATATCCGGACTTCAGAGATCGAAACGCTTCAGGAGGAGGTACGGCTGCACGATCCGATTTCTGCGCTGGACGGCGGAGCGGACGGGCTGGATTTTTACCGGAGGATTATCCGGGAGAGCAGAGAGTATCTGCGCCCCAAGGGACATTTGATGTTTGAGATCGGATATGACGAGGCCGGGGCAGTGGCGGAATGGATGAAAGAGGCAGGATTTGGGAATATTTCTGTAAAAAAGGACCTGGCAGGGCTTGACCGGGTCGTATCCGGTGTATATCAATAGCTGGGAGGATGGAGTAGATTATGTTTGACAGGTTAGAGGATTTACTGATTCGTTATGAGGAGGTCATGGGCGAACTGCAGGAACCGGACGTTGCCAATGACACGGATCGTTTCAGGCGGCTGATGAAGGAGCAGAGCGATCTGGCCCCCATCGTGGAAGCGTATAAGGAATATAAGCAGTGCAGGCAGGATGTGGAAGACAGCCTGGCCATGCTGGAAGAGGAATCGGATGAAGAGCTTAGGGATCTGGCCAAGGAAGAGTTAAACGGCGCCAAGGCGCGCATTGAGGAGCTGGAGCGTGAGATGAAGATCCTGCTTCTGCCGAAGGATCCCAATGATGATAAGAACGTCATCGTGGAGATCCGGGCAGGCGCAGGAGGGGACGAGGCGGCCCTGTTCGCGGCCGAGATCTACCGCATGTACGTGCATTATGCTGAAGGGCGACGCTGGCGGCCGGAGATGATCTCCCTGAATGAAAACGGGATCGGCGGCTTCAAGGAATGCGTCTTTATGCTGACCGGACAGGGGGCTTTTTCACGTTTAAAATATGAGAGCGGGGTGCACCGTGTGCAGCGCGTGCCAGAGACGGAGAGCGGCGGGCGTATCCATACATCCACGATCACGGTGGCCATCATGCCGGAAGCGGAAGAGGTGGATGTGGAGCTGGATATGAATGACTGCAAATTCGACGTGTTCCGGGCGTCCGGAAACGGAGGGCAGTGCGTCAATACGACGGATTCCGCGGTGCGTCTGACCCATATTCCGACAGGAATCGTGATCTCCTGCCAGGACGAGAAGTCCCAGCTCAAGAACAAGGACAAGGCGCTCAAAGTGCTTCGGGCCAGACTTTACGAGCTGGAGCTGGCAAAGCAGCATGACGCGGAGGCGGAAGCCAGGAAGAGCCAGGTGGGGACCGGGGATCGTTCGGAAAAGATCCGAACCTACAACTTCCCCCAGGGACGGGTGACAGACCACAGGATCAAGCTGACCCTGCACAAGCTGGACACCGTTTTAGGCGGGGATCTGGACGAGATCATCGACAGCCTGATCGCCGCGGACCAAAGCGCCAAGCTGGCAAAGATGAATGAACAATAAGATGAAATCAAAAAAAGACAGGCCTTTTCAGTGTCTGTCTTTTTTTGATTTCATTGTATGCATAAACGCGGCCAGCGGCATGTTTTCTGTATTCCATGTATGCAGAAATGCTTACGGCAGTCTCTATTTCACTTCCGCGATATCCACCAGCGTCAGCTTCTTGATATCCGTATTCTCCAGGCTGGTGATCAGCGCCCGGGCCGTGTCCATTGCAGTCAGGACGTTGACCCCTGTCTCTATGGCGTTTCTGCGGATTACGAAGCCGTCTTTTGCGTGCTCCGCCCCCTGGGCCGGGGTGTCGATGACCAGGTCGATCTCATGGCCTAAGATCAGATCCAGCAGGTTGGGGGATTCCTGTTCGATCTTACGCACCGCGATGGCCTTCACTCCGCCGGCCTTCAATGCGGCGGCGGTGCCTGCGGTGGCGAAGATCCGGTATCCGATGGCTGCGAACCGGCGGCCGATTTCCACCGCCTCCTCCTTGTCCTCGTCCCGCACCGTGAGGATCATATTCTTAAACCGGGGCAGCTTGATCCCCGCCCCCAGAAAGGCTTTGTACAGGGCTTCGTCGAAGGTGGATGCGATGCCTAAGCATTCTCCGGTGGATTTCATCTCCGGCCCCAGGCTGATGTCCGCACCCCGGATCTTTTCAAAGGAGAATACCGGCATCTTGACTGCAAAGTATTCGGCTTCCCTCTGCAGGCCCGGCGTATATCCCAGCTCCCGGATCTTACTGCCTGTGATCACACGGGACGCCAGGGGCACGATGGGGATACCGGTGACCTTGCTGATATAGGGCACGGTCCGGCTGGAACGGGGATTGACCTCGATCACATAGACGTCCTCCTCCCCGCAGACAATGAACTGGATGTTGATCAGCCCTACCACATGAAGGGCTTTTGCCAGCCGCCGGGTATACTCCGCGATCTTTTCCTTGGCCGCCTTTGTCAGGCTCTGGGCCGGATACACGGAGATGCTGTCCCCGGAATGGATACCGGCCCGTTCGATATGCTCCATGATTCCCGGGATCAGGATTTCCTCGCCGTCGCAGACCGCATCCACCTCGATCTCTTTTCCGCTGAGGTACTTGTCCACCAGGATCGGATGATCCTGGGCGATCCGGTTGATGATGCCGATGAACTCATCGATATCGTGGTCGTTGATGGCGATCTGCATGCCCTGTCCGCCCAGCACGTAGGAGGGCCTTACCAGGACCGGATAGCCCAGACGGTTTGCCACCTCCTTGGCCTCCTCCGCGGTGTAGACGGTGCCGCCCGAGGGACGGGGGATCCCGCATTCCTCCAGGATCTGGTCGAACAGCTCCCGGTCCTCCGCCTTGTCCACATTTTCTGCCGAGGTTCCCAGGATCGGAACCCCCATCTTCATCAGGCTTTCCGTCAGCTTGATGGCGGTCTGTCCGCCGAACTGCACCACCGCGCCGTCGGGCTGTTCCAGATCCACGATGCTCTCCACATCCTCCGGGGTCAGGGGTTCAAAATAGAGCTTGTCCGCAATGTCAAAATCCGTGCTGACGGTCTCCGGATTGTTGTTCACGATGATGGTCTCATAGCCCTCCCGGGAAAACGCCCAGGTACAGTGCACGGAGCAGAAGTCAAACTCGATGCCCTGGCCGATCCGGATGGGGCCGGAGCCCAGAACCAGAACCTTCTTCCGGTCATTGGTTTTTGCCGCCTCATTTTCACTGCCGAATACGGAGTAGTAGTAGGGGGTCTCGGCGGCAAATTCTGCGGCGCAGGTGTCCACCATCTTATAGGCCGCCACAATGCCGTTTGCATGGCGCATGTCGTGGATCTCCCGCTCAGTCCTGCCGGTGAGCCTGCCGATCACGGCATCCGGAAATTCCATCCGCTTCGCCTCCTTTAAAAGCTCCGGCGTCAGCTCGCTTGTCTGAAGGGACTGCTCCATCTCCACCAGGATGGCAAGCTTGTCGATGAACCATGGATCAATCATGGTCCGCTCGTGGATCGTATCATACTCAAACCCTCTGCGGAGGGCCTCCGCGATCCGCCAGATCCGCATGTCGTCCACGATGGAAAGCTGTTCGGTCAGTTCTTCCCGGTCCAGGCCGGTGAAATCATAGGACAAAAGGCAGTCCACATGCTGCTCCAGGGAACGGATGGCCTTCATCAGGGCGCCTTCGAAATTGTCGCAGATGCTCATCACTTCCCCGGTGGCCTTCATCTGGGTGGTCAGCGTCCGCTTGGCGCTGATGAATTTGTCAAAGGGAAGCCTGGGGATTTTCACCACGCAGTAGTCCAGCATGGGCTCGAAGCTGGCATAGGTCTTGTGGGTGATGGCGTTTTTGATCTCATCCAGCGTATACCCCAGGGCGATCTTTGCCGCCACCTTGGCGATGGGGTATCCGGTGGCCTTGGAAGCCAGGGCAGAAGAGCGGCTCACCCGGGGATTGACCTCGATGACGCAGTACTCGAAGGATTCCGGATGGAGGGCGTACTGCACGTTGCAGCCTCCCGTGATCTTCAGCTCGTCGATGATTTTGAGTGCGGAGGTCCGCAGCATCTGGTACTCCTTGTCACCCAAAGTCTGGGAGGGCGCAACAACGATGCTGTCCCCGGTATGGACGCCTACAGGGTCGATATTTTCCATATTACATACTGTGATGCAGTTGCCCCGGCCGTCACGCATCACCTCGTATTCGATCTCTTTCCAGCCGGCAATGCAGCGCTCCACCAAAACCTGCCCCACACGGGAGAGGCGCAGGCCGTTTTCCAAAATCTCCATGAGCTGGCCGGAATTGCGGGCAATCCCTCCGCCGCTTCCGCCCAGGGTATAGGCAGGGCGTAAGACCACCGGATAGCCGATCTCCCGTGCAAAGGCCAGTCCGTCCTCCACGGACTCCACCACCAGGGAGGCGGCAACGGGCTCGCTGATGCGCTCCATGGCAGCCTTGAACTCCAGCCGGTCCTCCGCTTTTTTGATGGTCTCGGAGGTGGTTCCGATGAGACGCACATGGTGCTCCCGCAGAAAACCGGACTCCTCCAGCTCCATGGCCAGGTTTAAGCCCGCCTGTCCCCCCAGGGTGGGAAGGATGCTGTCCGGCTGTTCCTTTAAAATCAACTGCTCCACCACTTCCGGCGTCAGGGGTTCGATATAGACTTTGTCCGCAATGTCCTTGTCGGTCATGATCGTGGCCGGGTTGGAATTTAAAAGTACCACCTCCAGGTTTTCTTCCTTCAAGGAACGGCATGCCTGGGTTCCTGCATAGTCAAACTCTGCGGCCTGGCCGATGACGATGGGGCCGGAGCCGATAACCAGTACTTTTTTGATGCTCATATCTCTAGGCATTGTTTGATCCCTCCATCATTTCCAAAAATCTGTCAAACAGGTATCCTGAATCCTGGGGCCCCGGACACGCCTCCGGATGGAACTGGACCGTAAAAATCGGTTTGCCCACATATTCCAGCCCTTCATTGGTGCCGTCGTTGACATTGACAAAGGCAGGAACGGCAACGGACGAATCCATCTGGTCGGTATCCACCACATAGCCGTGGTTCTGGGAGGAAATGTAGACCCGTCCGGTCCTCAGATCCTTGACCGGGTGGTTTCCGCCCCGGTGCCCGTATTTGAGCTTGTGGGTCTTAGCGCCTGCGGCAAGGGCCATGAGCTGGTGGCCGAGACAGATCGCAAATACAGGAATATTCGACTGATATATTTTTTTGATTTCTTCGATAATAGAAACACAGTCCGCCGGGTCTCCAGGCCCGTTGGAAAGCATGATACCGTCCGGATTAGCGGAAATGATTTCCTCCGCGGCGGTGTGCGCCGGATAGATGGTCACCTCGCAGCCGCGTTCGTGTAAAGATCTGGCAATGTTCTGTTTTGCCCCTAGATCAAGAAGTGCTACCTTTTTGCCGTCCCCCGGAAGAACCTGTTTTTTGCGGCAGGTCGCCCTGGAAACAACGTCCCCGATATGGTATGACTTTAACAGAGGAAGAATCTCCTCACGGTTGTAATTCAGATTGGTGGTGATCATACCGTTCATGGTTCCCTTTTCCCGCAGAATCCTGGTCAGCGCGCGGGTGTCGATGCCTGCGATCCCCGGGATATCCTGCTGCGCCAGAAAATCCTGAATGGTGCCTTCACAGCGGAAATTGCTGGGCCTGCGGGACAGCTCCCGCACAATATAGCCGTCCGGCCATGCCTTCCGGGATTCCATATCCGGTGTGATTCCGTAATTGCCGATTAAAGGATAGGTCATCACAACGGCCTGTCCCGCGTAAGAAGGGTCTGTCAGCACCTCTAAATATCCTGTCATAGACGTATTGAATACGATTTCGCTGATCATGTCTCTTGTGGAACCGATGCTTGTACCTGTAAACACAGTTCCGTCTTCTAAAATGAGAAACGCTTTCATCCATTCACCTTTCCCTTCGTGTTATTCGGCACCAACGGCATTCCCTTCATCATCGGCTATATCACCATCATGTTTTCTTTGGCATCTACGTCTACGATCTCCTACGACCAGCACTCCAACGGGATGAGCTTTCTTCTGACGCTTCCGGTCAGCCGCAGGGGCTATGCAATGGAAAAATATGTCCTGATGCTCGTTACGATGGCCGGATCACTGGCTGTGTCCTCCGTGCTTCTCCTGGCCGCGGTTTGCACAAACCGTATCCCCTTTGATCCGGGACTTATGCTGCGGGCTCTGCTGTCATGCGCCCTTTGGTCGGCGTTAGTCCATGCGCTGATGATCCCCATCCAGCTAATATTTGAAGCCGAAAAAAGCCGGATTGCATTTGCCGTAATCATCGGAATAGCGTACGCGGTCTTTTTTGGTGGGATTGCGCTGGCCAGGCATTTCCATATTGATGTTCCCGGGTTATTCAGGAGTCTTGTTTCCCGAATGGACACGGCAGTCCTGACACTGCTCCTTTGTCTGGCCGCGGCCGGAATACTGGGGATCTCCATTCTGGTCTCCCTGCATGTTATGAAGAAGAAGGAATATTA
>Ga0224748_10677_pt1 | contig 10848 bp, 8 predicted proteins | sample LIM_F_Water_Neg_FD_182074 | JGI IMG/M metagenome (GOLD analysis project Ga0224748, IMG submission 182074) | Enriched cells from gastrointestinal tract of the lab mouse from Pacific Northwest National Laboratory (PNNL), Richland, Washington... | ecosystem: Host-associated > Mammals > Digestive...
AACGAGTTCTCTTGTCCGTATAGCTATCTGACCAGTTATCACTGGTTTTAGGTATTTCGTTATCCATACTAAATGGTATTTTATATCATATGTGCAATGGGACGACTTCCTATAATTCTCCATAATATCACCTCAAGTTTTAGTATCTCTGTTTTCTTTTTTTCTAAACTTGAAGCTATGGGGTTGACCTAAAGGTTTCGCCTTAAGGCGAGGGTTTTAACCCCATTATACAGACAATAAACTTACTAATTATTTATAACTTTTTTACCACCATTCCACAAAGATACCAGTTCTGGCTCATTCATCAAGCTTTCCATAGTTTCGGAACGCTTCCACTTCTGTTCCAGATAATACCAGTCTATTCTATAATCAGTATCAGTTTCAAAATAGATAACAGCCGCAAGAATACAGTCAAATCTTTTCTTATATCTGCACAAATCTACAACCATTTTTATTTTATCTGTTATGCCTTTCTCACATGCAATAAAAATTATCCCTGAATCAGTATTTTTCAAAGGTCCCATGCATTTATTATATGACAGACATTTTCTTTTCGCATCATAAATTGTATTGTTTAAGCATGTCATAAATGCCCCGATTTCAACCCGATTCATATAAGCCAAGAATCTTACAATTTCTCTATACTGTTTTTCTTCTCCAAAATTAGATACCCTCCTATCCTTAAAATCAGACAGGAATTTTTTAAAGACATCCATTCCCTGTTTGTCAGGATTCGATACTCCATATTTCTCTGTCAGGAAACTTCTGATACAGTCATCTTCTGAATCCTTTTTTCTCTCATCGAGCGTAAAATAGTCTTGCCTGAATCCCAAATATTCTGTCATATCCTTTGGCGTTCCAATTTGATCGCAGCATTTCTTAAAATCTGCATAGGAAAAGCATTGGATAAATCCCATCAATGTTTTAGAAAATTTTAATCTAGGATACTCCGCCAGTCCCTGTTTATCCAATATGGCAAGCCCCCAGAAAACTTCTGTTTCCCCAAAAGGAACCGTATCTCCCTTTTCATTCGCAAACTCCTTTAAATCATCTAATTGCAAGTATTGATATGTATTCCTTAACTGCTTTTTGCACTTTTCTACTTTTTCATTTACCCAATTATTAAGATTTCCCTCTGCATTCGTATTTCTCTCCTTCACCTGAAATGCAATCATTTCCTTTCCTACACACACAATCAGATCTGCAAGCTCCCTGTTGCTTTTCTGCTCAAAATGCTTGCTGGTAAACCACAAGTCAGAAAAGGCAAACTCTCCATAAAAGAGATCAAGTCCAAGTTGTCTCATTTTTTCTTCAGATACAGTTTTTTCATTCATAAATATTCCTCCCAATAAAAAATTCCAAAATCTACACCTATTCTGCATATACTTCTATGCCTTATCTTTCGTAGATATTGGAATGTATTCTCATTGGTACTTTTTTCTAAATTTTAACCTACTATGCAAAACTTGTCAATCACTTTTTTGTAGTTAAAAATTCTTTCTTGTCTATAAACTGCTTTTTATAAGATTATACGCGATAACGAAGCCTACTCCTTCCTCTTCAATATATGCTTTTATTATAGTAAAAAGCCTTTACAATCTAATATCAATAGAACTGTAAGCCAAAAACGACCAATTTTTATGATTGGTCGTCTTTGGCTCATATATTATTTATTTGTTGTTTGATACACCTTTTCTCGTTGCCTTACTCTTTCTATCTGTATACAAAGCAACTTCTTCCATAACCAGTTTGTGAATTGCCGAAATAATCGTTTCCATTTTATCATAGTCGGGCTCTCCGTTTTTTACTGGCAGAACGATATTAAGGTTATCAGCATCTTTGGCATAAAAATTTCTGCCATAATCAAATTGACCATTATGTGATGATTTATGAATTGCCGTTGTAACAAATATAGCGGCTCTCATCGGCAATTTTTCTGTATGCACAACTGCAACATGGTCATCTCCGCCATATTCATAGTTTCTATATTTAGCCGAACCAAACATATCAATCGTAGTTGTGTTCTTTGGAAAGACATGAACCTTATTACCAATAAAATCAGAAACGCCTTCATCTGCTTCGCCCGCAGTCACAAATGGTAAACTTCCTGGAATTCTATCAGCGCTTTTCAAGCGCTTTCCACGAGTTGACTTCCCATATAATGCCTCAAGATTGAATTCCTCCCAATCGAGCATATCAAAATCTTCCAATGCCTGTTTCTCTTCAATGGAAAGTTGTGTGTCTTTTAGCCCTGTGACGGAAAAATATGATTCCAGCTCTGCAACATGTTGTGCTTCCAGCTCTGCAATGAAATTCTCCATAAAAACAAAATTTATTTTGCCATCACTTTTGAGCAATTGAATGTATTTATCCTTTACAACATTCCATCCACCCAATTTATTCTTATACGAATATATTGGCAAATCAGTAACCTTGTTAATGCACATTACCATAAACAAATACTGATTCGGCGATGGCATAAATTCATCTGACTTCCAACGAATAGCATAGGCATCAGATAAAACTGTAAATTCTCGTGACTGAAAATAAGCCCGATAAACATCACTATTAGATGGAATAGATATTACATCCTTCAAAATAGTTGCCCCATTTCTAGGCACATAATAATTTAATCCCTGATTGTTGAAACTTGATGTTAAACAAGGCAATGTGTATTTACCTGTTGCACACTTAGGAAGATTATCAGCTTTATACAATAATTTATTTGTCTTAATCCTTTCAAACAAATCGCCAATTCTATATTCGCCCCACTCAACTTCGCTTAGTTTTTCATTGAGTGAGGCATTTATTTTCCCAGGCGTTCATCCTCACGATTCTGATTTTTCAGTAAATTTGAAACCTCCCATGCAAGATAATCACTTACAGTTTTTTTGAAATCCTCCAAAGTAGGCTTTGTATCAATTGGTGCCGTCTGATTCCAATCTGTACCATTTTCCGGGTCAATCGTTCCCTCGTAGTATTCTCTTTCCGTTAATAAGCATAACTTGCCTTTGCCAAAACGCACTAAATCAACAATCTCTTGATAACGCTCCTTTGCATGGTCAGTATCCTTCAAATTATTACTTGACTTTTTACGATTAGAGCGGGCATAACCGTCATTGGAGAAATCTATAAACTTAACAACATCATCTTTTTGATGAGCCTCGCCGACTCTAAATACATATACATTTGTCTGTACACTTGATTTACCAATAAACAAGTCTATGGGCATTTTTATGCTTGCGAGTAATGTACTATGTTTCAGTATCCTTTTGTTGTATTCAATCGCTTTTCCAGAACCTGCTGAATTTTGAATAATAATAGCGGCATACCCTTTATGCATCATCGACAGGGCTTTTTCAACAAAATTCATTCCGTTTCCATGTGCAGAATACGGCGGATTTAAGACAAAAGCATCCGCAGGAAATTTATTATCCGTCTTTCCAAAACCATAGTTACCTGTAAAGTCCGTTAAGGAATCCTTGTTCAAAATATTCGAACTGCCATCACCCATGAGAATCATATTCAAAATAGCAAGCATATAAACGCTTGAAAGCAATTCTATACCAAGTAACTGTGTCGCTTTAATTTCAGCCGCCTTTTTTTGATATTCATCGGGAGACTTGATTTGCTCCTTGGCATCATTTAGCATTTCATTCATAGCCGCTACAAGAAGTCCGGCAGAGCCAGTAGCAAAGTCCCAAACATATGAGTCTTTATTGACTCTTGCAAGCTTTACCAATAATTTGGCAACATAAGAAGGTGTAAGGACAACATCATTCAACTTATCTTGTGAAAATCCGAGCCATCCATACATTTCATTGAACAACTTACCTGTAAAATCAGTGGTTAAACCGATTTTATAGTAAATACCTAAATCATCAACAATCTTTGTGAACACACGTTTTAACTGGCTCTCTCCATTTCAACTCTGTTGATATTATCCGTAGTCAAAGTGTTTTGTAATGTCCTTACAATAAGTTCTTTTTTCTCTTTAGGCAACTCCTTTTCATTTAAGAAAGCCTTAATCTTCCTAACAAGAATATCGCCATCTGTATTACCCTCTTCTGATGAAGATTTAAGCTCCGACTTTTCCAGAGGTGCTACTTTTCCAGGAATCCCAATGGTCGCAATAATAGAAGCTGCCACAAGATACACACGGTCGTTCTCGCCTAAACCCTTTTCGTTTTGATATATATCATTATTTAGTTTTACTAAGCTGGCGTCTATTTCTTTTTCTCTCTGCTCTTTTAACCTATCAATTTCTTCTTGCGATAATTGTAAACTCTTTACTTTATCAATAAAGCTATCAAAGTTCTCTTTTCTAAGGAATGAAAAATCAGAATAATCATCAATCTTCTGCCCGACACCGAAATTGCTTTTGGAAACATAATAAACACCTATAGAATACTGAAGATTACCATTCTCATCCTTGTAACCAGTCATTCCAATAGCAATAATATCAGTGTAGCTTGTGTGATGCAGTAATGCGTTGGCATAATGAACGGCGCCATTTACAGCGTAAGCATTAATATTCTTAAAATTCGGTTCATTTTTTGCCGTCTTATTATCTACCTGACCATTAGCATCAAGCTTGACAAGCTTATCTTTGTACCCCTTGTACTCCATAAGTACTGGATAAAAACTCAAGGCTTTATCCTGAAGCAGAAGTTTACAATCAGGTCTATTTCCGCCCGCACCACCATTTTTTGAAAAATAATCGTTTAGGGCAGTATCAATTTCTGTATTTAGGGACTCCTGCTCTAACTTATAATCCAATTTGTATGCTTTCAACCAACCATTTGCCAAATCAACAATATTAGGTTCAACCGATTTAACTGTTGTTTTTGTTGCCATTTCTATTTCTCCTCATCTATAAAGTACAAAAATTATCAACATTGCAATAGATAGCTACGTTATTCAAACCATCCGAAAATACTTTAGAGCCGCCATAATTGCTTCCTCCTTCTCTGGCGGGCACTTTGGCTGTATGGCATCTTCAGACTTCGCCTTATTATAATTTTCTCTCTCGATTATACCACATTTCCGCTTTACTTGTGTAATATACAAATTACTAACATGTAACCCTATCTTTTCCTTGACATAACCCTTAATTTCTTCATAAGTCGCCTTACTCTCCGCAGCCGTCAAATCAAGCTCGTCCATCTGAAGCTCAACCTCGATATGTTGGTCTGCATGAAGTTTGGACAATAAACACACAGTCTCTACATGTGTCGTCACCGCCTAATGAACACGTTTCGTCCACCACGTCACTCTCACATGAACACAAACTTAATTCTGTGTCCACTTCCACAATTACAGTCTTATCAACAACTTCTGCCAGCCTGCTCTCCATCTTATGACACCCTCTTTTCTTCATTTGACTTCTTTGCCTTTTCCTTAAACTGCTCCTTAGCATGTGGCACTGTTCCTGTTTGATTACCTTTTAACACAAAGGTCAGTTTGTAAGGATCGGGTGTCCCGTCTTCCTCATATCCTCCGACAATTACCCTGTCAATGATACTCTCAAAAACCACCCTGTCAAATTCATCAAGGACTTGTTCTTTTTCAAGTGTGTCACGGAGTTCTGACATCCGCCTGTTTATATCTTTCTGTGTGCAGATACTGTCCTCAAGAAGTGCTTTCCTCTCGGACAGTTTATGAAGCTTTCTGGTGAAATCCACCATTTTTTCCTCGTACACCTCTTTGGATATTGTACCATCAATCAACATATCTGTCATCCGCGATTTTTTTGATTCCAATGAAGAAATATCCTTATCAATCCGCTGTTTTTTACGCATATTTTCATCAATGTCAGCCGATTCCGCCACATATGACAATACCACATCCAGCACATCATCAAAATTACCTGCCAGCAGTCCAAAGGCATCCAGAAAAGCTCCCTCTAAAATTGCTTCATCGACTGCTTTACAGTTCGGACAGTTGGCAATGCCATTCTTAGTGGCATTCATACACTGCCACACCGGCTTTTCATAATCAGACCTGCTGTGTCTTGTCCTGCGTGTGAGTTTATGTCCGCAATAGGCACATTCGCACATACTGCTGAAGGAATACTGGCGTGTATAACGTTCCCTGTTTCCGGTTGTTTCAACTACTTTATTTCGGGAACGCTTCATGCGTATTTCCTCTGCTTTATCCCATATTTCCCTTGAGACAATCGGTTCATGATGATCTCTGAGATAATATTGGTTTTCTTCTCCCATATTTGCAAGCCTGCGTTTGGAAATTGGATCGGTAGTAAATGTCTTTCCCAGAAGAATATCCCCTTTGTACTTTTCATTCTTAATCATCCCCATAACACCATGCGTATGCCAGCTTACTTCTCCTTTTTTATTCTTAATTCCAAGTTCCATTAACCGTTTTGCAATCGTGGTCGTTCCATAACCCTCCAGATACATATCATAAATCATACGGACAATCTCCGCTTCTTCCTCATTGACAGTTATGCTCTTGTCCTCGGTATGATAAGCATATCCATAACAGCCATTGAAACCGATCAATTCGCCACGCTTCATTTTCATCTGCAATCCCATCTTGACATTCTGTGAAAGCGACTCCACTTCCTGCTGTGCCAAAGAACTCATAATAGTCAATAACAGTTCGCCGTTCATATCAAGTGTATTGATATTTTCCTTCTCGAAAAATATGGCAATATTCCGGTCGCGTAACATTCTCACATAATTCAATGTATCTACCGTGTTGCGGGCAAACCTTGAAATAGACTTTGTAAGTATCATATCTATTTCACCATTGTTGCAATGGGCAATCATATCCTGAAATCCACTCCGCTTATCCGTCTTTGTTCCTGTGACCGCTTCATCCGCAAATATTCCTGCATTTACCCAATCTTTATTCGATGCTATCTTTTGTTCATAATAGAGTTTCTGTGATTCAAAGCTCCCTAACTGCTCATCATCATCGGTAGATACACGGCAGTATGCCGCCACCCTGATGCGGTCAATCTTCAGCGCTCCCGTACTTCCCCTGTTCCTGCCATTCGGAACAATTTTTGTCTTTTGCAATACCTGCACTTCGCTCATACAATTCCTCCAATCTTTTCAATAATCTGCATATTAATTTCTGTCAGTCCTATATGAAAATGACAGCTACAAAGAATCTTTCTTTTTGAAGCATCCTCTGTATGCTGTCATCATATCCTCAAACTTGAATATTAACGAATGTACCGAAAAATTTTATGCTGCTTCATCAGTATTTTCCGCAATCAAAAATTTTTCTTTCAGTTTCCCCTTTGTATATCGAAACTCTGCTTCTGTAATACTCCCTTTGCGGCAAATTTTACAAAGAATTGCCATACACTTTGCATACTCCATTTCCCTTGTCATCCGATTCCTCCTCATTCTAAAATTTTCACTATCAACTTCTTTATTGGTACATTTAATTTAACAAAATGAATATCTCTGACAAAAGCGTTGACTCATTTGGCTTCCATTCGTATCCCATGCTGTCATTGCTGACCTTTAGCAACAATCTCTGTTTCAAAATCTGCCTGTGGGCTTCCCCTGCTCGGGATATTCCCACCCTTTCGGAAGTGTCTGCCTGCTCCCCTTTTCTGTAAAAGTATCTTTGCAGGTCTGTTGGCATGAAATACAGCTCATAAATCCGTTTTGCGGATTGTTTATCAATGTTCTTTTGCTGCTTCCAAAACCTTCTTCCAATTTTTTCAAAATTTGACACAAGATTTATTCGCGGCATGATATAATTCTTTTGTAACCGGCTTGTCTGCCTGATAGCTTTAAGTGGCTATATTTTTATGAATTGATGATACCAATACAAAGAGTGGAAAAACATTGACGGAGACTTGACCATACATTGACATAGAAATTTTTGAAGGAGAAAATCATTTGAGAAACCGACTTACCTTTGCAAATATAATAAGCATACTGCTCGAGAATAAAAAGAAAACCTATCAGCAGCACCAGCTTGTCCGCAGCTTATTTTCCGCATACTTGAACGATGAACTTCCAAGCGGTGAAATATATGCAGAAGACAACACCATGTACAGCCGCTGGTGTACCGGAGCAAGACCGATACCTATGGAAATCCTGCACATTTATGAGGAAAATAATTTTGAGATCATGGAAGAAGATTTCCGGTGCAAAATCATTCCGAACCTGATAAATGAATCACAGGCACGTTCCCAAATAGAAGAGCTGATCAATGACAGCCGCAATATCATCGGTAACAAAACCGCAAATGAAATGCTTGCACTTACCGATAATGCAGCATTTTTTACTGCCACGATCCGCTATGCTATTCTGTCAGACCACGAACACAGCGGCTTATTTTCCCCTGACTTATCTGATACCATACAAAACAGCCGCCTGCCCTCCATTACGGAAGAATTTGTAGGACGTAAAAATGAGCTGAAAGAATGCGGAAAACTGTTGCAGGAACGCCCCACGCTTTTTATCAGCGGCGTGGCAGGGATCGGAAAAAGTGAATTTGCAAAATATTATGCGGACAAAAACCGTAAGAAATATACAAATATCATTTACCTCTATTATGCAGGAGATTTAAAGAAAAGCATTGCAGGCATGGGATTTGACGATGATACCAGTGAAATGACTGAAGAGACGCTTTTTGACAGACACTATAAGACATTGAAAAAGCTGCACCATGACAGCCTTATTATTCTTGATAATTTTAATGTACTCCCAAAGGATGACAGCTTTTTCAGGGAATTTGCACAGAATGATTTTCAGCTATTGATAACCACCAGATGCCGTCCTACGCAGTACCCCATTATGGAATTAAAAGAGCTGGATGCAGATACCGAACTGCCGGAACTGTTTTACCGTCTGTGCCCTTCCGCAACAGAAAATACACTGGCAACAAAGCAGATCATACAAACCGTACACAGTCATACACTGACTGTTGTGTTGTCTGCGTTATCCTTATCCGCAAGCGGTATGGAAGCGGAAGAACTGCTATATGAATTACAGACCTGCGGACTGAGTATTGCTTCCGGTGAAGCTGTTGAATTATATAAGGATGGAGATTACACTGACGGACTGATGGCAGAGCATTTAAGGAAACTGTTACAGCTTGGGAAACTGTCTGATCCCTGTCTTGATGTCCTGCGTAACCTTTCCCTGCTTTCTGCCTCCGGCGTATTAAAAAATGCTTTTAAGAACTGGCTGAAACTGCCCTCATTAAATGATGTGAATTATCTTGCCAAATACGGTTTTATCCATGATGACAAAGAAAACCGGAAAATCAGTCTGCACCCACTGATAAGAGAGATTGTTGCACTGGAAACTTTACCGTCCGTATCAAACTGCCATACACTGCTTGACAGTCTGCATTGCATCTGCCTTGTGCATGGACTGGAAGTTAAAAGACCACAGAATGTGATCGATTCGCTTATCAGCATTACAGAAAATATTTTAGCAGACATACCAGAGGATTATCTGCTGTTCCTTCAGGATATGTTCCCATATCTTGAAAAATATCTTGTGACGGACTATCTGCCAAAACTTGTAGAACGGATAGAGTATGTAATGAAACAGGATACGCATTCCTACTGCGACAGGGCGTTGCTTCTTGACTATAAGGCAGAACTGTTTCTTATCAAAAATGATTATAAAAACGCCTTGAAGAAACGGTTAAAAGCTGTCAGTATCTTAGAACCGTACCATACGGAAGATGCTGACCAGCGGACAGCAAATCTGCTTTCAAACCTGTACAACAATCTTTCCAATATATATCTGCTGATGAAAAAAACGAAAGAGGCTGCTGAAATGCTCCATACTGCTTTAACCATCCGTCAGGAATATGCACACCTTGGACTGTCAGAATCACATGATATGCTGCAACAGTTGTTGAACCTTACCAATATGCTGATCCTCTCCAAAAATACAGATATGGCAAAACAGGTTCTTTCCACCTATGAGAATCTCGTTCTAGAAAATGAGGGAATGCAGACTTTAGATAACGGAATCTGCCAGATGATGTATGGTGCGATTGCGCTTTCCGAGGGCAATGCTAAAGAAGCCGAACTCCATCTTTTATCTGCGGAGAATATTATTTCGGAAGTCATGGAAACCGATAACGATTATGTCAAAACAATTTACTTGTACCTGAATAACCTATATTCCCGATGGCAGAAACCGGAACAGGCTCTGGCGTATAAAAATAAATATCTTGCATGTTCCCATCAACATCAATAACAATTTTGGACACCATGAAAGTTAGCGAAAGTTAAAATTTTATCTTAATTGCAAAAGTAATGTCAAAAGCCGTATAAAATAAGGTTTTTGACATTGCTTGTACCTCTTCGAAACATAAATTTGCCAATAATCGGAAGTTAGCGAAAGTTAGTTTTTAAGCAATATTTTGTACAATTATTATCAAGCACAAATCCACCTAATCAGTTCATCAAAGTCACTATCGTATAATTTCTGAAAACTCTTTCCATTTTCATCAGACAAAAAATGCAAAAATTCACCTATGTCTTTTCTATATATTTGACCAATTACTTGAAGGTCATAAGTCGCCTGTCTTATTGCCTCATAATCATTTATTTGCTTCATAGCTTCCTCTAATTTTTCATACTGCTTTTTCCAATATCGCGTATACTCCAGCTTAGACGTTGCTCCCATGTATATATCTGCTTCGATCTTATCTGGTGCGTTCTTTCCATAATATTTTCTCTCTTTCTCAGTTAGAACAACAAACAAAAGCTTGTCTTTATAATGATGATCCTTAATTATTTCTCCCACTTCATACATACAGGCTTGTCTTCTTAAATAGGTATCACTTACAATAGTTAAAACAAAATCATGGTCTTGAATTGTATCCATGAAC
>Ga0224748_10678_pt1 | contig 10839 bp, 7 predicted proteins | sample LIM_F_Water_Neg_FD_182074 | JGI IMG/M metagenome (GOLD analysis project Ga0224748, IMG submission 182074) | Enriched cells from gastrointestinal tract of the lab mouse from Pacific Northwest National Laboratory (PNNL), Richland, Washington... | ecosystem: Host-associated > Mammals > Digestive...
AGCAGACCGCCCAGCTTCTGGATCAGAATGAGATCGTACAGACGGCATACCAGCGGGCAGAGGACATTATGAAACAGGCGGCGGAAGAGGCGCAGAAACTATTGGAGGAGGCACAGCTGGAGAGTGAACAGATGCGTCGGGCTTCCCTTGCTTATACGAACGATCTTCTGGCTGAGGCCCAGCGGCATGTAGAAGAGTCGCTGAAGGAGACAGAAAATAAACACCTTATGCTGGCGAGTGCACTGAAGAACAGCATTCAGGTAATGAAGGTAAACAGGGAGGAGCTTCTGTCTCAGCTGGAGCCGGAGAAGTATCTCAGAAAACAGCAGACAGCGGAGGCGGCAGCGGCAGAAACCAAAGAACAGGCAGAGGGGGCTGATGATGAATTTTATGTCCCGGAAAATGCATTTTTAAAAGAAAATAATTAACAGCCATGCGAGAATACTATTACCCGCTTTGATCATCAGATAAGGAAAGATAGAGAGTTCTGATCTGGCAAGGACACTGCCCGTTTGGGCGGCGGCGGAGAGACCGCCGAAGGACAGGATAGCCAGCATCAGGGCTTTTTTTGTGCAAAAATTTATTGCCGCTGCCTGCAGATAGGAGACGCCGCTTGTTATTTCCAGGAGGCCGGAACACAAAATTCTGGCGGAAGGGGAACTTCCCGGAAACCGGCTTATAAATTGTCCGAAAATGGAAAAGATAATGACATAGCCGCCAATCTTCACGAGAAGGAGAAAGCTGTCCAGGATAATCCTGTCCAGTCGGCCGCTGAGAGAATCAGCGGCGGTTGCAGCGCCCTCCGTAATACAGATGGGCTGTGTCCGATTCCGATAGGCAAAGTATGTGTGGCCGGGCAGATGAGGAACGGAGGCAAGCAATAGGAAGAGCAGGCTGCCGGCCAGAGAGGACAGGATCAGAAAGAGGAACAGGAGAGCCGACTGACGGGAATCCGTTCCCAGTATTGTTGCCCCACAAAATACCAGAACGAACATGGGACTGGGATTATTTACGAAGCCAAGATAGAAGTAGGCCTGTTTTCTTGAAAGAAGCCCTTTATCATACTGATTTGCAACAAGAGTAGCGCCGGCAGGATAGCCGCATAGAATACCGGTAAGCAGGAAAATACGACTCTGGGTGACACGGGGCAGGCAGGAGTCAAACAATCGGATGGCGATGAAAAAAGGAAGCAGCGTGGGGAGAAGCTGCGTGATCCACAGAGCCGCGCCGTATTTGCTGCCGGCCAGGGCGGTTTCCGGGAAGAAGAGAAGAAGACAAAGGAAGAGGATGGAGATAACTATCATAGTTCGTTCCCACCTTCGGGCAGTTCAGCGGTTTGTCTGAATTCGCCGTTGAGCTGACAGTTTTTTATAATTTTATGCTGATCCGATAGACAAATAGAAGTTTTCTATGATAAAATTTTTAGGTATGGAGAAAAAGAATGGACAATAAATGGAATTTTGAGATAATGACGGATTCTGCCGCGAATCTTTCCGAAGATGTCATTAGGAGGTATGGCCTCACCATACTCTCTCAGACTTACACCATTGATGGAGTGGAGTACAGGGGGTATGAGAAGGGGAAGGATATATCTGCCGGCCCTGTGTACGAAATGATGAGGGAAAAAAAAGAGATCCGAACGTCCCTTGTAAACGCACAGGAGGCAGAACAGGAGACGGAACAACTTTTAAGGGCGGGAAGGGACATTCTCTATATTGGTCTGTCCTCTGCGTTATCCGGCACATTTCAGGTTGTGCGGTTTACGTTTGAAGAACTGCAGGAGAAATATCCAGACCGGCAGCTGGCGGCGGTTGACAGTCTGTCCCTTTCTCTGGGAGAAGGTGTGCTGGTGCTGAGAGCAGCCAAGATGAGGGAAGAGGGATTTTCCCTTCGTCAGACGGAACAATGGCTGGAGTCAAACCGTCTCTGTCTGCGGCAGGAGTTTACTGTGGAGGATCTCTTTTATTTGAAGAGGGGAGGACGGATCGGAACGGCGGCGGCAGTACTGGGAGCCGCACTAAAGGTAAAGCCCATGCTGCGTGTGGATGATGAGGGCAGCTTTGCGGCGGCGGGAAAAACAAGAGGCCGTAAGAAGTCTCTTGATATTATGGCGGAGCAGCTGCAGGAAAATATTATGGATCCCAAGGAGCAGGTGATCTATATTATGCACGGGGACTGTCTTTCGGATGCTCAGTATCTGGCAGAAGGGATTCGTCAGAGGGTAAAGGTAAAGGAGATTCAGATTCGGATGCTGGAACCGGTGCTTGGCTCACATTCTGGTCCGGGGACGGTGGGGCAGATATATTGGGGGAAACATCGTTAATTGTTTGCGAAAGGAGAGTATACAGAACATGGGGGAGAGATCGGAAAAGATGATCCAGGGCATTCTGGACAGTTATCGGGAGCATGAGATGACAGTCCGGATCGATGAGGAGAATATTATCAATAAGGAGATTGTAATTGAGATCATAGAGGAACTGCGCAAAGTTTTGTTCCCTGGATATTTTGACCAGAACAGAGTGAGGAGCGAATATGTCAAGTATCTGGTGGGTCAGCGTATTGAGTTTATTCAGTACCATTTAAAAAAACAGGTGGCAAGGGCGCTGGGGACGGCGGATGACTGTGACTTCTGTCCACGGTCCGGCCATGCGTCGCAGGCGGATGAGATTGTTCAGAAATTTCTGGAGAGCATACCGAAGATACGGGAATATCTTGTGACAGATGTTCAGGCGGCTTTCGACGGAGATCCGGCGGCATACAGTACAGATGAGATTATATTTTCCTATCCCGGGATCCATGCCATCACGGTCTACCGTATCGCCCATGAGCTGGTAGTGCTTGGGGTGCCGCAGATTCCCCGGATCATGACGGAGCATGTGCACAGCCTGACCGGAATCGATATCAACCCAGGAGCGGTGATCGGCAAATATTTCTGCATTGACCATGGAACCGGAATCGTGATTGGTGAGACGACGGAGATTGGGGAGCATGTGAAGATTTATCAGGGAGTAACACTGGGGGCGCTCTCTACCAAGAGGGGACAGATGCTGAAGGGAGAAAAGCGGCATCCTACGATAGGCAGCCATGTTACGATTTATTCTGGAACCTCCGTTCTGGGAGGGGAGACAGTGATTGGAAACGGGGTGACCATTGGCGGTAATGCTTTTATTGTGGATTCCATACCGGCAGGCATGAAGGTGAATGTAAAAAGTCCGGAACTCCAGTACATCAGAGATTCAAAGAGTACATTTATACAGGGATGATACAGGGATGATCGGTTAAATTCCTGCTTGCAATCTGGGGAGCGCAGGCGTATAATTAAATGCGGTAAATTCCATTTTTTTCATAAAATTTGAAATAAAATATGTGCCATACGGGTACGAGGAGGAGACGAGGAAATGAAAGTATTAGTTATTAACTGTGGCAGTTCATCGCTGAAATATCAGCTGATCGATTCAGAGACCGAGCAGGTTCTTGCGGTGGGACTCTGTGAGCGGATTGGAATTGACGGAAGGCTGAACCATACGCCGGCCGGCGGCGAGAAGGTAGTTATCAATAAGGATATGCCCGATCATGAGGTGGCGATCCGGATGGTGCTGGATGCTCTGGTCAATGCCGGCTATGGCGTGATCCGAGATTTGAAGGAGATTGATGCAGTCGGCCACCGTCTTGTACATGGAGGAGAAAAATTCACCTCTTCTGTTGTAATAAATGAGGAGGTCATCGCGGGTGTAGAGGAGTGCAATCCTCTGGCACCGCTGCACAATCCGGCAAACCTGATCGGTGTCCGGGCCTGTCAGGCAATTATGCCAGGGGTGCCGAATGTAGGTGTGTTTGATACAGCATTTCATCAGACAATGGAGCCCAAGGCATTTATGTATGGCCTTCCCTATGAATATTATGAGAAATATAAAGTACGCCGCTATGGTTTCCATGGCACCAGCCACAGCTTTGTGTCCAAGCGTGCGGTGGACATGCTGAAGCTGGATCCTGAAAATTCGAAAGTTATTGTCTGCCATCTGGGAAATGGCGCCAGCATATCCGCAGTAAAGAACGGTAAAGTTATGGATACCAGTATGGGAATGACTCCTATGGAAGGACTCGTGATGGGAACCCGCTGCGGCGATGTGGACCCCACAGTGGTGGAATATCTGGCGCACCGTCTCAATAAATCCTTGGAGGATGTTATGGTGATCCTGAACAAAGAGTCTGGCGTGTACGGCATATCAGGCGGATTGTCCAGTGATTTTCGTGATCTGGAGGCTGCTGCGGATGAGGGAAATAAGAAAGCAGAGCTGGCTCTTGATGTATTTAGTTACCGTACGGCAAAATATATCGGATCCTATATTGCGGCCATGAACGGCGTGGACGCTGTTGTATTTACAGCGGGGATTGGCGAAAATACGTCGATCGTCCGAAGGAAAGTGCTGGAGCATTTTGGATATATGGGTATCACTCTGGATCTGGAGGCAAATAAGGTGCGGGGGGAAGAAAAAATTATTTCTACACCGGATTCCCAAGTAACGGTTGCGGTGATTCCAACCAATGAGGAACTGGCCATAGCCAGGGAGACGGTGGCATTATTGTAAAAAAGTAGTTGACAATTGAATTTTTAGCCTATATAATGATAAAAGTGTTGAAAATTTCAGAGGAGGTGTAATCGGCATGAGTATTTGTCCTAAGAATAAATCTTCTAAGGCAAGAAGAGACAAACGCAGAGCAAACTGGAAAATGACTGCTCCTACATTAGTGAAATGTAGCAAGTGTGGCGCCCTTATGGTTCCTCACAGAGTATGTAAAAGCTGCGGAAGCTACAACAAGAAAGAGATTCTTGCGAAAGCTGAGTAAGTGTAATATTACATGAAGTAAATGTGATGATGGTACATGAAGCCAATAGATCTGTCGTGATAGATGTGTTGGCTTTTTTCGTTGAAATCTCTGTTTTTTTGTAGTATGGCCAGGAAAAGGGATACAACCGGATCGAGAAAAAATTAGTGGGAAGAAGAATCATGAGTCATTATAATTTCAAAAAACAATTAGGAACAGCGCTGGCTCTGCTGCAGGTCATCGTGTTTTTTATAGTGATCTTTCCGATACAGACCAGTGCAGAAGAAGCCCGTACAGTAAGGGTTGCATTTTTTCCGATGGATGGATTTCATACCTATTCCGAAAATGATGGATATGGTGGGGCGGATGCAGATTATCTGGCAGAGCTATGCCGTTATACTGGCTGGAAGATTGAATATGTGGAGTGTTCCAGCTGGAATGATGCCCTTGTGAAACTGGGAAAAAAAGAAGTGGATCTGGTGGGATCGGCCCAGTACTCGGAGGAACGCGCGGCGGTTTATGACTATGCGGCGCTTTCCAGTGGGTATACATTTGGGTGCTTGTTTGTGGAAGAAGGCAGTGATCTTGCCTTTGAGGATTTTGACCGGATGAAGGATATGACCTTTGGTGTTGTGGAGAGTTATATCCGCAGGAAGGAGTTTTTGGATTATCTGAGACAGAATCAAATTCCGGATCCACAGATCCGGGAGTACGATACGACACAGGAACTGCAGGAGGCACTGCGGTCAGGACAGATCGATGTGGCGGCCCATACGCTGACCGAAGTTGCCAAGGGACAGTGCCTGGTAGGGAAATTTGCCTATGCTCCTTGTTTTTATGTGACCTGGAAGGGAAATAAATCCCTGCTGAAAGAACTAAATCTCGGTATACAGGAATTGAAGATGATCCACCCGTTGCTGGAACAGGAACTGATTGCCCGGTATTATAGCGACCGCCGGGAGAATTTTGCGGCGGATGAAAGAAATTATATTGATCAAGGAAATAAAGTCAGGATTGGATTCTACAAAGATACAAGACCTCTGGCCTATATAAATGAACAGGGGGAATATGACGGAATATATATCCAGATCATGAAGAAGGTTGCCGAGAGGAGCGGGATCCAGATAGAATTTTTGCCTATGGACCGCAGTGTCTATTGGAAAGACCTTCTTCAGAAGGGCCAGATAGATTTTTATGCAGGCTCCAATAATATGCAGCTGGCACAGGATGAAGGGATTGCGCTGACGAGTTCATTTATGCCGTATAATGCGGTGATCATTTCCACAAATGATTTTGTTCTTTCGGATCAGGAAGTGACCCTGGTACTGACCAAGGGGCGTGCTTATTGGGCTGACAGCCTGGAGATGAAGACGAAGGTCATCTACCAGGACAGTGCGAAGGACTGCCTGCAGGCACTGGAAAACGGTGATGCGGATATCACACTGCTCAATACAATAGAATATAATTATCTGTCGAAGAACGAGAGGTTTTCCAATCTTATTGAGTGGGATAATTTCCGGTTTCAGTCGGGGACTGCCCTGGCTTCATCCAAGGAGTCGGATCCAATGCTCTTTAAGGTAATGAATAAGGCGCTGGAGCTGATCACGGAGGGAGAACGGGAGGATATTATCAATCAGTACATGAATATTCCCTATGAGAGTTACGAATTGCGGGATTATGTATACCAGAGCAAAAATGTCATCGCTGCTTCTTTCATTCTTCTTATATTTTTTCTGACCTTCGGGCTTTCTATTTCCCATATGAGGAGAAAGTCCTATCATCTTCTGGAAAAGAAGAATGAGGAATTGCAGAACGCCATGGAAGAGGCGGAGAGAGCGAATCAGGCAAAAACGGAATTTCTTTCCCATATGTCTCATGATATACGGACTCCCATCAATGGAATCATGGGGATGCTGAATATCGCGGAAAACAACCCAGAGGATCCAGAGAGACAGTTAGACTGCCGGGAGAAGATCAGGACCTCGGCGGAACATTTGTTGTCGCTGATCAATGATGTTTTGGATATCAGTAAGCTGGAAAACGGAAATGTGGAACTGGCCAGCGAGGTGTTTTCCCTGACAGAGCTGCTGGAAAGCTGTTCCACGATTATTGGTGGTCAGGCGTCGGCGCAGCATGTGAGTCTGGAGACAGATTTTTCAGAGTTGTATCAGCTGCCCCATACATATTATAAGGGAAGTCCCCTGCACATCAAACAGATTCTCATCAATATAGCCGGCAATGCGGTGAAATACAATAAGCCGGAGGGAAGCGTTAGCTTCCGGTGCCATCAGGTTTCGGAAGAGAACGGTATCGCGGCTCTCTGCTTTGAGATATCCGATACGGGGATTGGTATGAGCAGGGATTATCTGGAACACATTTTTGAACCATTTACCCAGGAGCAGGATGGTGCCAGAACGAATTATCAGGGAACGGGTCTTGGCATGACGATAACAAAGAGACTGGTGGATAAGATGGGCGGTTCCATAAAAATTGAGAGTGAACTGGATCAGGGGAGCCAATTTACGGTTATTCTGCCGCTGGAACAAGCGGTTCCTCCAGAGGATCAGAAAGAGGACCGGCAGGCAGAGGAAACCGACATGGCGGGGAAGAAGGTTCTGCTTGTGGAGGATAATGAACTGAATCAGGAGATTGCGTGTTATATGCTGGCGGAGAAAGGGCTTGAGATCACAGTTGCCGCCAACGGGAAAGAGGCAGTGGAGCTGTTTGAAAAAGCTCCGGCCTATACATTCGCTATGATCTTTATGGATGTGATGATGCCGGTGATGAATGGCTATGAGGCGACAAAAGCCATCCGGGCCCTTGATAGGCCGGATGCTGCCCAGATACCTGTTATTGCCATGACAGCAAATGCTTTTGCGGAGGACGTGAAGGAAGCTCTGGATGCAGGAATGAATGAGCATATGGCAAAGCCCCTTGAACCGGAAGTGATAAACCGTGTGCTGGCGAGATGGATCTGACGGCTGCGGCGCAGATCGGGATAGCACAATAAATTCCCCCCTGTGTTCCTTGATAGAACAGGAGACAGGGGGGATTCTTATATTTATAAATTATGACAGAAGCTTATTTGTTGCTTCTTCTCCAGATATTCATTTTTTCGGCTTCTTTGATCAGTTCATCACGGAAATCCGGGTGGGCAATGCCGATCAGTGCCTCGGCTCTCTGCCATCCGGACATCCCTTTCAAGTTGACCATACCATATTCTGTCACGATATGATGGGTGTTGGCGCGGGTGTCTGTTACAATGGAGCCGTTTGCCAGTGTGGGGCGGATGCGGGACTGCAGCTCCCCCTGTTTATTTTTAAAGGTAGAAGACAGGCAGATAAAGCTTTTACCGCCCTTTGATTTGTAGGCACCAAGCACGAAATCGAGCTGGCCGCCTGCCCCGCTTATATTTTTCGTTCCGGCGGACTCCGCATTCACCTGGCCGAAGAGATCGATATCTACGGCATTATTGATGGAAATGAAATTATCATGGGCGGAGATCACGTCGATGTCGTTGGCATAATCTACAGGGACGCTCATAACCTCCGGGTTGTCATCCAGAAAATCATACAGCTTCTGGGTGCCGGCGCCGAAAGCAAATACCTGGCGGCCTTTATTTATATTTTTCTTTGATCCATTGATCTTACCTGCCCTGGTGATATCAACAAAAGCGTCGACATACATTTCGGTATGTACTCCCAGGTCTTTCAGATCGGATTCGGCGATCAGGGAACCTACTGCATTCGGCATCCCGCCAATCCCCAGCTGAAGGCAGGCTCCGTTCGGAATCTGCGCCACGATCTGTTTTGCCACAGCCTGATCCACTTCCGTAGCGGCACCTCCGCCTCCCAGCTCTGCCATGGCAGGGTTCTCGCCCTGGATGATCATATCTACCTTGGAGATATGGATGCCGTTTTCGAATCCGCCGAGACAACGGGGAACGTTTTCATTTACCTCTACTATAATGCATTTGCTGCGCTCACAGGCCGCCGCCAGATGAGATGCGCTTGGTCCGAAATTGAAATATCCGTGCTTGTCCATAGGGGCTACCTGCATCACGGCAACGTCCACCGGTTCCGGCATATCGCGGTAGTAACGGGGAAGCTCGGAATAGCGGATGGGCGCATAGAAAGAAAAGCCCTGAGCGACAGCTTTCCTCTCGATCCCCCCCATATGCCAGGAATTCCATGTAAAGTGTTCCGCAGGAGATTCTACCTTGAAGATTTCCGGTACCCACATCAGGATGCCCCCGCGGAATTTGACATCGTGAAGTCCGGTGATGCGTTTTGCCATCTCCTGGTCAAAAGCGACAGGGGTAGTGGCAGTCCAGCCATAATCCACCCAGTCGCCGGATTTAACCACCTCAGCAGCTTTGGCCGCCGTTGTCAGTTTGCTCTTATATAGTGCTTCGTAATCCATAACAACCTCCTATAAAATATACTTTAAAGTTTGTTATAATTTTAACATTAGGGTGTAATATGGTCAAGGGTGTTTTGGGAGGAAAAAACTTTGTTAAATTCTTGACGATATCCCCTCTTTATGTTATGATCCCATCTTTGACAGTTGGAAAGTGAAAAAGCGGCTACAAGCCCCGTAAATATGGTGGTGTAGCCGTTTTTATTTATGTAATGATATGTGCTATATTATGATGTCTTTGATTTTATCTGCTTAGTATCTTTAATAATTGTTCTCATAGAAGATTTTGAGATAAACTCATAATCCGTTCTGAACCCAAATGTTTTGTGTAGTGAATCTGTCAGTTCACTCCGCATATAGGATGGAATATATCCGCTGGCTGTATTTAACAGTGTCATCTGCATAGAGCGTAATGTCCTGAGAATCTGGCTGGTTGTATAAGTATTTCTGAGCTTCTTTTCCAGTAAACGATAAACAAGAAGACTAATGTAACACGTCATGAAGTGAGCTTTGATTCGATCTTCTTTTCTGACATACACTGGTCTTGCTTCAAACTCAGTCTTCATTATTCGGAAGTTTTCTTCGATTTCCCACCGTTGTTTATTAATTCTTATGATTTCTGAAACATCACCTTCCAGATTTGTGATAACAGTGTAAAAACCATCATACATTTCTTCTTTTTCTATTTGTTCTTTATCCAGATCATACACTTGTTTTTCAGCAATCTCACCTTCTGGAGTGACTGAAGTTTTCCTGACGAAACGCATAGGATCATTTTGATTTTTTCCTTTCCGTTTATGACCGGGTGATGCAATGATCTTTTCTGCACGTTCAATCTGGCGGGTACGGATTTTTCTCTGATATGCTTTATATTTTGGAGAATAAGTAACAATCAAAGTTTCATCCATGCGGCCTGTAACAATAGGAACTTCTTTGTAATAAATCGAGTTATAAACTTCCTCGTCTGTTTCATCCAGTGTACGGAGATCTATGAACTTTTGAGAGCCAACTTTACGGAACTGAGTTGGGTTTAAAGCAATCTCACGGTCTTGTTTTTTCATCTTTTTCAGAGAGTGCGTAATGATATATGCACGATTTCCGATGCTGTTAAATCTTCGGTTGCCAGCACTTCCAAGTCCGGAATCAGAGCAATAGATAAACTCACTACAGTTAAAATCCTGGAGAATTTTAGACTCTAAAGGTTTCAGGGTTGTCTGCTCATTTTGATTCCCCGGAAAAATATCAAAAGCAAGCGGAATCCCATCAGTATCCATGAATAATCCCATGGTTACGATTGGATTTGGCCTGTTCTCTTTACTTTTCCCATAACGCCTGGAATCACTTTCTTCTTCAATTTCAAAGTAATAATTCGTACAGTCATAATAAAGAATACGGTTGTTTCTTGGATGAATAAAGTTGGAGTTCTTATAAAGCTCACTTTGAATGAAGTCTGATTCTTCCGCAATCACAGAGAGTGAGCGGTAAACGTCCTGCAGACTGTATTTGGGTGGTTCTAATAAGGACCGGCAATACTCATAACTGGCCAGTTTACTGGAGGGAGAAAGGATTCTTGCATAGACAAGATCCGTAAGT
>Ga0224748_10679_pt1 | contig 10837 bp, 9 predicted proteins | sample LIM_F_Water_Neg_FD_182074 | JGI IMG/M metagenome (GOLD analysis project Ga0224748, IMG submission 182074) | Enriched cells from gastrointestinal tract of the lab mouse from Pacific Northwest National Laboratory (PNNL), Richland, Washington... | ecosystem: Host-associated > Mammals > Digestive...
CACTGAAGCCAATGCTTCCAACCGTTTCAAGGACCACCCCGTACTGCTTTTCCACATCTTCAGCCAGCTTGCTGTAGCTGTCCTGCAATCCTTTCCAGACCATATCCAGGCTATACGTCCAAATATTATTTTCATACTGGTTTTCCCACTCGTGGCTGCCGGAAGCGATAGGGGAATGGTCTTCCCCTATCAGCACTGCTTTGATTCTGGTAGAGCCAAATTCTATGCCAAGCGCCGTCCTGCCGTTGATAATCATCTCTTTTCTATCCATCGTTCCCTCTCATTCTGCCGCCCAAACGATATTGCAGCCCATATATGCTTTACCTGAATGCAATCTCATTCCATCTCAATTCATTCTTAAAGTTCCTGATAGTCGTGTCATTATCAATGACCACGCTCTCGATCCCCATTGCTGCTGCCCAATCTACCATCTGGTCTACGCCCAGGTCATAAGAAAATGCCGTATGGTGCGCACCCCCTGCCAGAATCCAAGCCTCTGCGCCTGTTTTCAGGTTGGGTTGAGGAGTCCAGAATGCTGTCGCTACCGGAAGCTTCGGCATCGGTTTTTCTACCTTTTTACAATCTACCGCATTGATAATCAAACGGAAACGGTTCCCTAAATCAATCAAAGAAGTCGCTACTGCCGGCCCTGTTTTGGAAGTAAATACAAGACGTGCCGGGTCTTCCCTGTCTCCCATAGAAAGCGGGTTTACTTTAATTCCAATTTTCCCTTCTGCAACAGTAGGGCAGACTTCCAGCATATGAGCCTGCAAAATGCCTTCCTTGCCAGGCACCAGATTGTAAGTGTAGTCTTCCATAAATGAAGTTCCCTTTGCGTCCTTCATGCCGGATGTCATAAGCTTCATCAAACGTACCATAGCGGCTGTTTTCCAATCGCCCTCTGCCCCGAAGCCATACCCTTTTTCCATCAATCTCTGGATTGCAAGCCCCGGTAACTGCTGCAAAGCGCCAAGGTCGCCAAAATGCGTAACAATTGCATGATAGTCCTTATCTTCCAGGAATTTTTCAAAGCCGATTTCTATCTTTGCCTGAACCGCTACATGTTTTCTAAACTCCGCTTCATCCCTTCCTTCCAGAAGGATATCATATTTAGAATAATATTCCTCTACAAGGGTATCCACATCCCCTTCTGCCACATCCTTAACATAATCCGCAATTTCATTAATCGGATATGCATCAATTTCCCATCCGAATTTAATCTGTGCTTCCACCTTATCGCCTTCCGTTACCGCAACATTCCGCATATTGTCGGCAACACGGCATACCCTGATATGGGAAGATTCCATAATGCCGATTGCAGTCCGCATCCAGTCCGCAATCTTCTGCTGTACTTCTTTATCGTTCCAATGCCCAACTACGATTTTCCGCTCAATCCCCATACGGCTTACAATATGCCCATATTCCCTGTCGCCGTGAGCCGACTGGTTTTCATTCATAAAGTCCATATCAATCGAATCATAAGGGATTTCTTCATTAAACTGTGTATGTAAATGCATCAAAGGTTTTCTATATTCCTGCAAACCGAGAATCCATGACTTTGCCGGGGAAAATGTATGCATCCATGTGATAACGCCTGCACACTCTTCATCCGCATTTGCTTCATTAAAGGTTCTCCTAATCAATTCATTCGTAATTAAAGTCGGTTTCCATACTACTTCAAAAGGAAGAATCCCACACTTATTCAAATTTTCCACAATAATCCTGGAATGTTCCGCCACATTTGCAAGGCACTCATCCCCATATAAATCCTGTGATCCTGTACAAAACCAAAATTTGTAGTTCTTTCCTGCTTTCATTTTACCATCCTCCATTTCCACTATTTGCATACTGTTGAAGATTTACCATAACAGTTCCGCTTTTTACCATACCTCTTTTCTTTATTTTATTTCCTTTCTATCAAACTTGTCAATATTTAGTTATCAAAAATATAATACAAATACAAAATAGTTGTACTATCACATTATAGTACAACTATCTATTTTCCATCATCTCATCTATATATCCCCTATCCCACAACAAAATTTTCAATTTTTTTGCTGCATCCACCGCAGGGGCAGTAAAATATTGGTTAGTCATCACGGCACCTACCATACAATCATAATAATCCCTGCCCGCGTAAGCTTCCTGTACCGCCTTTACCCCCACGGAATCCGCATAGCACTTACACTGTATGGCATAGGTAACCCCTTCCTTCTCCGCTAATACATCAATCCCATAATCGCCGCTGCCTTTTGTTACCTCCACTTCCGTAAACCCATTGTCCTTTAAAAGTTCTGCACAAAAATATTCAAACTCATGCCCTTCCATATCATCTATAAACCCCGTCCTCCTTTTCCGCCCGGCACGTACTATAGCTATGATTCCCATACAAATCAATATGCCCATAACGGACACCGCCAGAATTATCCATACCTCATTCTTCATTGGTTTTCCCTTTCCGTTATTCTTTTTCTCTATATTTCATGCAATTTCGTATTGCATACAACTCTGTCCTATTATACAATAAAAAAATATACCATTTATTTTATTACAAATCATAAATCCATACAACTTTTTCCCAAAGGGGGTTTCTATGTTTGATTTCAAATTTGATTGGTGTAAAGAAATGGAATGCGGCGTCAAGGCCATTGACGACCAGCATCAAATACTCTTCCGTATCGGCCGTGACATGGAACAACTCATTATGAATGGATGCCAAAATGCTACGAGCAAAGAATTGCTGAATATCGTCTGCGAACTAAGGGAATACACTTCTTACCACTTCTATACAGAAGAAGATTTAATGGCGAAATACAACTATCCTATGTCCGATAAACACAAAGCTTCCCACGTAGAATTTCGATCCAATATCCTCAATATCAACCTGCCTTTACTGGGAAAGCATCCGGAACAGGTACTTCCCCAGATAAAGATACATTTACAAGACTTTTTGTTCAACCACATATTAATAGAGGACCAGGAACTAGGCCGATATATCAAAACATGCGCCAATGAATGACGCATGTTTTTTATTCCCGCGAGCAACGAGCCAAGTGGCTGCTTGCAGACATTTGGCGACTGCCGCGAGGGTCAAATACCCCGCTGCTCTACAACGCTGCAAGTTTGATACCCGTTGCTTGCAGCGGGGTATTTGATTTATGCCCAACCCCGTGCAGAGGAAATATTGCGCATGGGGCGCGTGACGAACTCGATGATAGATTCATATACCAAAAACCAGCCCGACGGCACCCAATGTCATTTAGTTAGTGCCTTGATTCAGCCGTGAGGAACATAAAATGCTCAAGGAACCCGTTAAAAAGCGTCGGCACTTAACGAGGTTCCTCACGAGTTTAGTGTCCGTTACGCTTTTTACCGAGCGAAAGCGTGGTGACGGAGCATTTTATGTTCCTCACGGCGTCCGGTACCGTTAACTAAATGACATTGCGACGGCATCCGCTGTTTTTTACAATTTCATCGCCCGATAACGGTTAAAGCAGGCAAATATCTCCTGCCTTCTCGGCAGGGCCAGTCCGGATGGTAAATAGTCTCCCGGCACCACACTTGAGAGCCCTTTTTGCTCCATAAGTTTCATCAACTTATTTACGATTTCCTGCATACTTTCTTTCCCGTTAAACAGATTATTTTCCGCATAAGCCAGCAAATACCCCAATGCAGTTACCTGCTCACTGTCCGCTATCTGCTCCACATAATGAAGGTTCACATTCTCTTTATTCAGGCTGACCCCTTCCTTACCCATACTCTTTATTTTTACCCGGTTATCCCGCCCTTCGCCGCGGCCGCCTCTTCCCCTTGCATGCCCATTATCATGACCGCCTTTCCCGGCTTTCGGCATCCGTTTATAATCAGGGTCTTCCGGATCTTTAGCCGGTACGGATAAGGGCGGGTATTTTTCCGCTTCCGCCTTTGCCAAGTCCGTAATTTCCATCGGCACATAATTGTCCATCTGTACAATCCAGTCCGAAATACCGAAATATGCCCCGGAACTTCCCGCAACTACAATACAGGAAATCCCTTTCTTTTCATACAAGTACCGCGCCCTTTCAATAAAAGGCGTAATCGGCTCTTTATCCCTGTGGACTACCCTTTGCATCAATTCATCCCGCACCATAAAGTTTGTGGCGCATGTATCTTCATCAATGAGCAAAAGGGAAGTTCCGCTTTCCATCGCCTCAATGACATTGGCCGCCTGGGAGGTACTTCCGCTGGCATCCTCCGTATAAAAGCTCCTTGTTTCTTTTCCGTTTGGAAGATTGTTGACAAACATGGAAATGTCGTCGTTTTTTACGCATCTTCCATCTTCCGCCCTGATTTTCATTGCATCGGGAACCGTGATTACATATTCCCTTCCATCCCCGGCGATATGGTCATACACGCCTAACTCCAACGCCTTTAATAGCGTAGACTTTCCATGATATCCCCCGCCCACAATAAGAGTAATCCCTTTACGGATACCCATTCCTTTCACCGTTCCTTTATGGGGCAGTTCCATCTCCACTTCCATAGATTCCGGCGACTGGAAAAGGACACTGTTTTTCATCGGCCTGTCCGAAATCCCCGATTCCCTTGGCAGCACCGAACCATTTGCCACAAAAGCAACCAAATCCATTTCTCCCAGCCTGTCACGGATATATTTTCTGTCATCCGCTAAGAAGATGACTTTTTCTACTTCATTTCTGTTCAATTTTTTATAGAACAACACATCCTGCACACATTTCGGCAAGAAATCAAAGAGGATTTTTATCAATTCCGAAGAACAGATTGTCCTTCCGTTTGCGGGAAAACCCACTTCCAGACGAACCACCAGCTTGCCGGATGCCGGATGAATCTCACATGCAGTGCGTTCCAATACCTCCTGCCCCGGTCTGCTGACCGACATAAGACCGCTTTTGCCGGAACCTTTCGCTTTGAAATTATATTTATCCACTTCATTGCGGAACAGCCTTAACAAATAGTCCTGCAATGCAATCCTTCTTTCTTTTGCCTTATAATATTCCTCCGGAAATCCTGCGGTTTTGCCTTCTATGTGGATGCTCACTTTGGAAGGTGACGCAAAGGGGTCGCCTTGTACGTGGTCGATAGAAAGCATATAATTTCCAAAACCATAGCTTCCTCTCGTCTCTTTATAGGCAGGATATCCTCTGCGGTCTATATTTCTGAGCAATATCTGTAAATCCGATGATGTTTTCATTTTACTAATCATTTCCTTTCTGTTGTTGCTTTTAGCCAGTATTTTACATTCCTTTGTATTCTATAATGTATGGCAGCTTACCGTCAAGGAATTTTAATCTCCCTGAACAACCAAAAATGATTGTGTTACAATATTTCCGTTGATAAATGCACAGGCAGCTTCGATACAAATTACGCCCTTACTTGACAAAGAGAGGAAACCAGTCATAACACACAAATTAAAGACCCCGCTGCAAGCAACGGGGTATCAAACTTGCAGCGCTGCAGAGCAGCGGGGTATTTGACCCTCGCGGCAGTCGCCAAATGTCTGCAAGCAGCCACTTGGCTCGTTGCTCGCGGGAATAAACGCAAATAACAGCGGCTAAGCCTCTCACAGGCCTGGCCGCTTGTCATTATAAAACCAAACTCCTTCCACTATTCATTTTCCCTTATCTTAATCGAAAAGCTGAACCCAATATCCTCCCCGGCATCTATCCAATATTTTTCTTCCACGTCCGTTCCCCAACTATCGATACCCCCAACTCCGCGGACTGCACCATAGATGCAGAGAACCGTCCGGCGGGGCAAAGGCAGTTCTTCCTGATGGGTAGCGCTTTCCAGTTCCAAAGCAGTATAGGGCAGGCAGGAAAATGCCAGATTGCCCAAATCGAAATGCAAAGCCGATGTTTCCACATCTTTATTCCTTCTATTATCCAAACTGCTGCTTCTGTATATTTCCACCCATTCCGTATCCATATGGACACCGCAATCCTGGGGAACCAGATAAGGAGTGACAGGCAATCCCTGCACTTCATAAATCCCCGGCACGCCCCCGGCTTTTCTGTCCGGATAAGTTTCCCCTGATAAGCCCTTATAGATAAACTTATCCGCACAAGTCGGCATCAAAAAACGTATGCCGAAAACAGGAAGCTGCGGCAGACCCTGCCTCCCATAATAACGCGCTTCTACACGGATACCCCCATCCCCTGTTATTTCATAAGCAACGCAAACTTTTGTAGACGGAGCGGTAACTGTCTCATATGTATAAGTAACCTTTACCCGTTCTGCCTCTGTGGCATCATCCGCATACCGGTTATTCCCTGGCGCACTAGGGAAAGGGATATCCTCTCCGTCCACTGCCACAGCGATGCCTGTACATTGGATAAACATATCCGCCGCCAGCCACATTCCGCTTTTTAGCGGGAACCCGCTCCCCTTATCATTATCCGTCGCCGCCCGCCAGAAGGTAGGGGCAGGCACCCGGTACAACCATTCCCTTCCGTCAACGACAAGAGACTCCATGCCATGTGCCGCATAAGAAAAAATATAATGGAATTTTTTCCCGCCGCATGTGCCCCCAACCCCCAGCGTTACATCGCCATAGACCACTTGCAGCAAATCCGTTCCTCCATCCATCCCTTGCCCTGACTGGAACTTCTCTTTACTTATACTGCCCATAGTAATACCTCACCTCCTGCATCGCCGGTTTTTCTGTCCGGTCTGCAAATACAATACCGTTTCCGGAAAAACTATAATCGGAAGGCCGGTCATCGAAATCCCCGCCATACCGCAGCACTTTTCTTCCGGTAACTTCATCTTCCACAAAAATTGCCTGGTCAATATAATCCCAGATAAATCCGCCATGATACATTTCATATGCATCCAACAGTTTCATATAAGAATCCATCCCCCCCAGCGAATTGCCCATATCATGCATATACTCGCAAAGAAGGAAGGGCTTCTTCGGCTGGTTCTCCAAGTATTCCCTGATTTGTTCCGGCGGCGCATACATGCGGCTTTCCACATCGGAAACGCTATCTTCATAGGCCCGGTTATGGAAGACTCCCTCATAATGTACCAGCCTTCCGTCCTCTTTTTCTTTCAAATACCGGTTCATGGCTTCTATATTATCGCCTGCATAAGACTCATTCCCCAAAGACCAGAATAAAACAGATACATGGTTTTTAAAAAGTTCAAAATTGCTTATCATCCTATCTAATACCGCTTCCCGCCATTGCGGCAGGGAACCGGGCACATTCCATGACGGCTCGCATGCCCCCATCTTCTGCCACGAACCGTGAGACTCCAAGTTCGCTTCCGCCATCATATAAATACCGTTTTTATCGCACATGTCATACCAGGGAATCTGGTTTGGATAATGGCAAGTGCGTACCGCATTAATATGGTTTGCTAAAAAACAATCCATATCCTGCCTCATTTCTTCCATTCCGATGCATCTGCCTTTTTCGGCACTCCATTCATGACGGTTCACCCCGTTGATTATCAATCGTTTCTCATTCAAACGGATGACCTTATCCCGTATTTCTATCTTCCTGAAGCCAATAGAGTAAGGCACGGCCTCCACCAGCCCGCCCTCTTCGTCATATAATCGAATCAGCAGAAAATAAAGAACAGGGGTTTTATTTTCCCAAGGAACCACCTTGCCCAATGCCTGCCTTTGCATTTTTCCATATACTTCCTTGTAAATGCCGGGTTTTTCTATATCCGCCCCGTTCGGCGACAGAAGCAGCTCATGGCGCAGCAAACTATTTCCTTCCCCATCTTCCAAAGTAATTTCCATCCTGCCGGAACGCCCTTGTTCCATAGAGACTCTTGCCTCCACCGCCAAGCTTCCCGTTCCGTCTTCCTTCAGTTCCGGCTGCGCCCAAAAATCCTCCACATGCATCTTGGGCTTGGCATATAAGGTTACATTGCGGAATATGCCGAAAAAGCGGAAAAAGTCCTGGTCTTCCAAAAATGCCGCACTGCTTCTTTTATGTACTTCGATTGCCAGCTTATTCCCCTTTTCCTTCAAATAAGGGGTCAAATCAAATTCCGAAGGAGTGAAGCTGTCCTCGGCATACCCGACAAAACTGCCATTTAGCCACAAATACAGAGCCTGCTCCACCCCTTCCAAGCAGATAATCACCCGGCTGCCCAAAAGCCCTTTCTCCAAGTCGAACTCTTTCACATAGGAGCCTACCGGATTATAAGCGGCCTGGCTGAACATCCCTTTCCATCCGGTTCCATTTCCCAGGCTATAGGCCGGCCTCCGGTAAATATGCCCTTCCCACGGGTACATCGTATTAATATAGTGGATTTTGTCATATCCCGCCATTTCAATATGGCAGGGCACCGCAATTTCATCAAAATCCGTATATTCAAAGCCCTCCTTATAAAATTCCGCCGGACGCGATGCTGCATTCGGGGAATAACGGAATTTCCATATACCGTTCAAGGACTGCTCCAAAGCACTCTTTCCTTCTTTCAGTTCCTCCATGTTCCTGTAAAACCGATGGTCGCTATGGGCCGGAAGCCGGTTGACCCGGAACACCTCCGGGTCGTCCAGCCAGTCGATTTCTGCTTTCATATCCTTCCTCCTATTCTTTCACGGCCCCCGCCGCCACTCCTGCCAGAATGTATTTCTGGAAGAAAACATAAATGGCGATGGTCGGAATCATAATGATAATAATGCCGGCCGCTAAAGTCTGCCACGACCCCTGCTGGGCATTGGCATAATTCATCAAAAAAGTCGTCAATGTACGCAGCTTATTCTTCGGCATATATAAATACGGAATATACATATCGTTGATAATATTAATGGCTTTAATTATGCATACTGTAGCCGTAGCCGGTGCAAGCAGCGGGAAAATAATTCTTACAAACAACCCAAAATAAGAACACCCGTCCAACAGCGCCGCCTCGTCCAACGACACGGACAATCCCGAAATAAACTGCCGGTAAATATAAAGCTGCATCAAGTCAGACGCCACATAGATAACGATGGGCGCCCATATGGTATTATAAAGATGCAAACCCTGAATCACCTGAAATCTGGCAATCTCCGTTACAAAAGTGGGTATCAGCATCCCCATAAAGAATAACCCTACCACAATCCCCTTCCCTTTAAACTGGAAACGTTCGATAATAAAAGCTGTCACCGTGCCGAACATCACGTTAAAGAAAAGTGAAACTACCAATATAATACCTGTATTTTTAAACCCAAGCAATAGATATTTATCCGTCAATACATCCTGAAAGTTCTCAAATGTCACCCTATCCCATGCCGGCAAAAGCAACGGCGATGTAGTCGCCATATCCGCCTTTGTCTTCAATGCCGCAAAAAATGTAAGAAGTATGGGAGCAAGGACAATTGCAACCATGCAAAGGCATATGATTTGTTTGACAGTCTGCGTCAATACCCTTTTCTGCATACCTATTTCCTCCTATCCTTCAAAACCAGACCATGAATGAGATAATTCTGTACCACGTAGATGAAAACAATCATAAACATAATTGCCACAGCCATTGTGGACGCGAGCCCAAAGTTCGAGAATGTAAACGCAGTCTTAATCGTATATAACGTAAATGTGGACGACGCATACCCCGGCCCGCCCGCTGTCATAACAAACGGAATATCGAACACCTGCAAAGCCCCTCTGATATTATCGAACAATACAAAGTCTACCATCAGCATAATCGCCGGCACCTGTATGTACTTGAAAAGCTGCCATGTTGTGGCCCCATCCACTTCGGCCGCCTCCAATTGGTCCTGCGGGATGGATTGCAGCGCCGCCATAAATAAAATAATATGATACCCGCTGAACCTCCACAAAGAAACAAACGCCAGCACGTAATTGACAATTTTCGGATCCGACAGCCAGCTCCTAATCAACGATTCCAGATGGACTGCCGATAAAATAGCATCAAACGCCCCGTTAATCGGCGAAAAGAAATAGGAAAAGGCATAAGAAATCGCCACTCCATTAATAATATACGGCATAAACACCATTGTTTTATAAAACTTTGCGGCTTTCAGCTTCCCTGTCAATAATACGGCAAAGGCCAATTCCACCACAATCATAAGTAAATGGATGAAAAAATATACCGCATTGTTCTTTAATGACATCCACAAATCCTTGTTCTGGAACATAGATACATAATTTGCCATCCCGATAAACTCTTTTTCCGGTGAATATCCATCCCAATTCGTAAAACTCATCCGAAATAAATCAATGGCCGGAAAAACAACAAATGCAATCAGGAGAAGCATCGGTACCACAAGCGCGAAAAAAATAAACTGTTTCCTCTTCTTACCTAGTTTGCTCATAACTCCCTCCCGGTAATAATCAGGGGCCGCTCCACGCAGCCCCGTCCTCTGGTTACTGTCCGCTTTCCGGTTTACTGAATCCCTAATTTCGCCCTGGCTTCCGCCCATTTAGTATTCAGCTCATCCAATGCCGCATTCAAATCAAAACCTTCCGTCATCATCTGTGCGCCCAGTTTTTTATAATCAAATGTTGTCTCGTTCTGGATTGCCGTAAAGTCATCGCCGCCTCCGTCATACATTACCAGCACCTTATCCGGGCAAAGTGTGTCGGATTCTGCCAGAACAGGGTCTTTATCCTTCGGGAAATTCTTCATGGAAGAAGCCGAAGATACGTAATTTATGTAAGAAGGATACCATGCTTCGGAATAGAACCATTCTACAAACGCAACTGCCGCTTCCTGGTTTTTGGAGTGTGTCGTTACACCCATAAAGGAATCGCCCTGCACGATTACGTTATAAGGGTCGGATTCCGTATTCCTTGTGGGAAGATAGAATGTTCCAAGTTGGGAAATATCGTCCGTACCATTCATAATATTCTGC
>Ga0224748_10680_pt1 | contig 10830 bp, 16 predicted proteins | sample LIM_F_Water_Neg_FD_182074 | JGI IMG/M metagenome (GOLD analysis project Ga0224748, IMG submission 182074) | Enriched cells from gastrointestinal tract of the lab mouse from Pacific Northwest National Laboratory (PNNL), Richland, Washington... | ecosystem: Host-associated > Mammals > Digestive...
AATGAGGGCGAGGTTCCCCGGTATTATGTGGAAGGGAACCATCCAGCCATCATAGAGCCTGACCTTTTTGACAGTGTCCAGGCACTGATGAAGGCAAGGCGGCCGGGGAAGAACCGGAATAGCTGTGTGAGTGTTTTCTCAGGGAAAATTAAATGCGGGGACTGCGGGAGCTGGTACGGCTCCAAGGTGTGGCATTCCAACGATAAATACCGGAAAGTGGTCTGGCGGTGCAACCACAAGTATGACGGAGGGGAGAAATGCGCCACCCCTCATTTTGACGAGGAGACCATTAAGACGCTGTTCGTCAGGGCACTGAATATTTTCTGCGGGGAAAGGGATGAAATTACGGCAGTCTTTGAGGAGGTGAAGGAGACGGCCTTCCGGACAAATGGTCTGGAAGAGGAGCGGGATCGCCTGCGGGAAGAGATGAACGTGGTGGGGGAGCTGATACAGCAGCGCACAGCGGAGAACGCCGGTGTCTTGCGGAACCAGGCAGATTACGAGGAACGCCGCGATACTCTTTGGGAGCGGTTTGACAAGGCGAAGGCACGGATGGGTGAGGTGGAAGACAGGATTGTAGCAAATCAGGCACAGGGGGAGATGGCGCGGAAACTGGTGGATACGCTGAAGGGTATGCCGGATGTTGTGGACAGCTTTGATGAAGGCGCGTGGTATGCGCTGGTGGATTATGTGACAGTCTATGGAAGGGATGACGTTCGGTTCACCTTTAAGAATGGGGTGGAGATTAAGGTATAGGATGTTGATCCAAATTTATCTGTTTGGGACAAATGTCCGGGAGAATATCCGTATGGGTAAGCTGTCTGCCACGGATAAGGAGGTGGAGGCGGCGCGCGCCTTTCCGGAGGGGAGCGGCAGAGGATTGCCATAGCGAGGGCGATGTTAAAGGATGCGCCCATCGGAGCAGATAAAAGAAATGGTCTGATGATACAAGTTTAACATTAGCTCTAATAGATAGTATTATTGAAAAGAATAAAATAGATTATGTTGATATTATGGATAGATTTTCTAATTGGCTAATGTATAATGATTATACAGCATGTGGAGAGGTTTTTGACGTAGGTAACGCAACTAGCAGAGCTATTATGAATTATGGCCGTGGTATAGATCCGCTGGAGTGCGGCGGTATTTCAGAATATGAAAATGGGAATGGTTCATTAATGAGAATTCTTCCAATTGCATATTATTTGCAAAAACAAAAAGACAATAAGATGGAGTCGAAAATGGAAATAGTACATAATGTGTCCGCTTTAACACATAGACATCCAATAAGCTTGATTGCATGTGGCATTTATGTAAATGTAGCACTACGGCTATTGAAAATTGAAGAATCATTATATATGTGTGTAGAACAAGGAATAAGTGAAGCGTTTGAGTTTTATGACACTGAGATGCCTGATGAAGCAGATAATTATAATCGGCTAAGAAATTTATCAAGTTTTTCAAATTTGGCTGAGGAAGAAATAAAAAGCAGCGGATATGTTATTGATACTTTAGAAGCATCTATATGGTGTTTGTTGAATACCAATTCGTATAAAGAATGTGTTCTGAAGGCTGTAAACCTTGGAAATGATACAGATACGGTTGGATCTGTTGTCGGTGGTCTGGCTGGGATATACTATGGATCTGATGATATTCCAGAAGAATGGTTGGATGTGTTGGTTAGAAGGCAGTATATAGAAGAATTGTGTGAAAAACTACAAAAGATCGGCTGAACGGCTGGATTTAAGTATTCAGACAGAGGGGGAGGAAAATTTTACCAAATCAAATATGCGGTTTCCTGCCGACAGCGATTCGGATATTGTCATAATGGATATGACATTTGAGGATGGAGGAGAACAGTATATCCCAGAACATCTCCTTCCATATGTTATAAGTATGGAGGGGTGAGATGTCATGAAAAACAAATTGGTTTGGGAACAGTGGTCAGCTTTCAGTCAGGCAGGTTAGGAGAATATAAAGATGTGGAAAGAACGTTTAGAGGAAATCGGACAAGAAGAAAAAAGATATGGTCAGGACATCAATCGCGGCATTTCAGAGGAGGCGGGAACCTTTATAAAAGCCGTAAAAGATGAATAGGGTATCGCCTTGTCGGAGGATTACGGCGCAATCTATTATTACGATCACGAGTTTGAATATGGCGAGGATCCGGAGGACCATGTGACCTATCTGGCAGAGTCGATTACAATATTTATCAATTCATTGGTGGAGGAAGAAAATGACGAGGACGGCGAAGCGTAAATGGACAGAGATGAACTTATCGAAAATCTGCGGACAACTCTTCTGTGGGAAACTGTGTGTGCCCATATTGAAAGCAGGAATGAAGCGGATGTTCTTTTTCGAAAGGCGGGCATGGAGAACGGTGTCGCTGCCGAATGTGCGGAGATTCAAGACAGCGAGGATTTTTTCGTAACGGACATTTGCGAAAGCGGCGGCAGACTTTTAAAGTAAACCTTCGCGCGCCCGGCAGCGGATGCGCCACCACACATGAAAGTCTGCGGGTGCCCTTGGCATACCTGAATTTAGATCGCCTGACGGCGATGGGACTTTCAAAGTAAACCACATGAATTAACAGCGAATAGTGACAAGCCCGGGGCTCATAAGATGTTGTAAGGCGGTTTTTTTATTTTACCCTCAAGTTTTCCCTTCTGCCGGGGTTCAGAAACAGGGGATAAAATACGGAAGCCCCTGCGGGAGGTGGTTCTTATGACAGAAGGACAGAAAAAAGTGATTATAAAATCCCGTAACAGCGGCTTGGGATACGGGACCATAGCAAAGGACATGGGGCTGACAAAGGAGGCGGTGACGGCGTTCTGTAGACGGAACGGCCTGACCGGGAACATGGCGGAGAAAGCGGGGGCAGAAACTGGCGGCCAATGCAAAGAATGCGGGGCGGCACTGGCGCGGGTGGAGGGTATGAAGACGAGGGTGTTCTGCTCTGCGGAATGCCGGAAGAAATGGTGGAAGGAACACCCGGAGACGCTGAACAAAAAAGCGGTCTACACCCATACTTGTGCCGGGTGCGGCAGGGAGTTCACGGCCTACGGCAATTCCAGAAGGAAATACTGCTCCCACGCCTGCTATATCAAAGACCGGTTTGGAGGAGGCGGGACAGATGACTGAGGAGCGGTTCCGGGCGGAAAAGCTGTATTATATCTCGCTTTCCATCGCTAAATCCATGCTGGAAAAGGGAGTCATCGACAGGGAGGTATTCACCATAATTGATACAAAACTGCTGGAAAAATACCGCCCGGTTTCGGGTACATTACTAGCTGGAAAGCCGTTGACTTAATGCGGTTTTAGAGTAGCGGTGATGAATGAGAAAGGAGGTGTGGGAAAATCAGCCACAGCCACCACACAGCCTACCTGCAGGCATCCTGGAGTGAACAGTAACGTTTTCTGGAACAGTATTAAAAACTGCTGTCTGTCAATATTGAAAAGCGGAAGTGGGAATGATATAATAAAAACAAATAGGAAGATCTACAGGGAGGTTCGGCTATGGAGAAAATATATGCCATGAATGAGATACAGGCGATCATCCGTCCGATTCTGCGGGATTACGGCGTGAGCCGGGCGTATCTTTTCGGCTCTTATGCCCGTGGAGAGGCTACGGAGCAGAGCGATATCGACCTGCGGATTGACGGGGGCAGAATCCGGTCCATGTTCGGTCTAGGCGCTCTTTACCATGAACTGATGCGGGCTTTAAAGAAACCGGTGGATCTGGTGACGACAGAGGCCCTGTCCCATGACGCGAACGCGGCAAGGACGAAAAGGTTCCGTGTCCGCATGGAGGAGGATGAGAAGCTGATCTATGAAGAAGAACATTGACATCCTTGAGCATATCCAGACGTACTGTGAAGACATAGAGGCGGCACTGGAACGCTTTGGGAGGGAGAAGGATATTTTTGATACGGACAGGGATTACCGAAATTCGGTCTGCATGAGCCTTCTCCAGATCGGGGAGTTGACCGGGCATCTGACGGAGGATTTCCGTGAGGGGACAAAAGACTCCATTTACTGGCCGGCGATCAAGGGGATGAGGAACCTGTTCGCCCACAATTACGGTGCTGTGGATGTGGGGCTGGTATGGGAAACGGCAGTGTCGGACATTCCGATCCTCCATGAGTTCTGTAACCAGACAATACGGATGTTCCGTTTTCTGGAGCAGGAGGAAGAGCGGGACGGCGACATGGAGCGTTGACAGAAGCCGTGAGTTAAGGAGAAAAGCCGATTTTGGAAGCAACAATGGCGGAAATTGGACAGATGGAGAACCTGCGGGGATAGGAGCGGTAAAACAGAACAACGGAAAAATTTCAGGGAAGTATCGTGGGAGACCATGATACTTCCTTTTTTTCTCGGGAGCGGAGCGACCTGTACCCTTGTTAAACGGGGATGGAGGGCACTCATGGCAAAACGGGACGACCGCATGCTGGGAAGCCACTGGCTACAGTTTAGTGGGTGACTCCCTGGGAGGCAAAGTTAAAAAGTATGGGGCAAAATTAAAAGGTTTGAGGCAAAGTTACATTGTATCAAAGACGGCTTTTAGATAGATGAAGGAATCACTGGAACACAGACGAGAAGGCGGGCAGGCTTCAATGCCATGATTGAGGAGGCGTTTCAAGGTGGGATCGACTTGATTCTCACCAAGGAAGTCAGCCGTTTTGCCAGAAACACCATAGACACCTTATCCTACACCAGGAAATTAAAGGAGATGGGGGTAGGGGTGGTATTTACCATTGACAACATTGACACCAGGGACTCAGATGGTGAGCTGCGTCTCACCATCATGGCCAGCATTGCCCAGGAGGAAAGCCGGAAGACCTCTGAACGGGTCAAATGGGGTCAGAGGAGACGCATGGAACAGGGGGTGGTGTTTGGAAGAGACCTGATCGGATATAAGGTGAAGGGCGGAAAGCTATATATCAATGAAGAGGAGGCCAGGATCGTCAGGAGCATTTTCCGCAAATATACCAATGAAGGAAAGGGGACCCATACCATAGCCAGGGAGCTTTTAGAGGAAGGTATGCGGCCGCCGAAAGCGGAGGTTTGGTCAAATGTGGTGATCCGGAGGGTTCTTGGCAATGAAAAATATGTGGGGGACTTATGCCAAAAGAAGACCATCACACCCGACTATCTAACTCACGCGAAAAAGTACAATCAGGGTGAGGAGGAGATGGTCTTCCTGCGTGATCACCACCAGCCCATCATTGAACGCTCCCTTTGGGAAAGGACTCAGAGGGAGTTGGAGCTCCGGAGGGGATCAAGGGAGGAGAAGGGACGGTACAGCAGGCGGTACTGGTGCAGCGGAAAGCTGTACTGCGGTGTGTGCGGAAATCGGTATGTAAGCCGTTATAAGAACCTGAAAAGCGGAACAAGATATCAGGCATGGCGCTGTTACAAGGCAGTAAACCACGGAGCGCCAAAGCGGGATAAAATCGGCAAGTGGGTGGGGTGTAAGAATCAGCAGATAAATAATCAGACCCTGCTGTTTTGTATGAAATTCTGCGTCAGCCATATTGACAGCGATCAGGCAGCCGTGAAAAAGGAAATCCTCCATGAAATCAGACAACTGGAAAAAATATCAGGGAGCAGGACCGGTACGAGAAAAATCCAAAGAGAAATGGAGGCGCTCAACAGCAAAAAAAGGAAGGCTATTGACCTGGCTCTGGAGGGGGTGATTTCCAGGGAGGAACTGAAAGAGCAGAATTCCTGGTATGAGGAGGAATTGAATATGCTGTCCAGAAAACTGGAACAGGCGCAAAAGGAGGATAAGATCCACACAGGACAGATTGACAACATGGAACAGTATGCCAAAGCTCTGGATGAGATTATGGGTTTTCAGGCACCTAACCAGACACTGTACGGGGAACTGCTGGAGAGAATCTGTATATATCCTGATTATAAACTGGATATATGGCTGAAATTTCTTCCCCTTGGGATCAGGCTGAAATTCAGGACATCAGGCAGAGGTGAAGGATTTTGCGTGGAGATATTGGAAATGACTGTTGAAGAGAGGGGTCATTTTGATACCGATACACCGATATCCGTAAGCACTGCCTTGCCGATATCATAGGGCATGGCGTAGCGCTGGGAGAGGTAGCGCATGGAAGCGCCCATCTCGCCGTCGGGACCACCATACTGACTCATAATAAACTGTGCCATTTTAGGATTAGGCTGGCTGATATTTACCGGATACTGCAGGCGTTTCTCGTAATTCCACATGGGGCGCTACCTCCTTCCCAGGGCCATTTTCCCTGAACCCAGGTCCAATACTGATTCGAATGAACGTGATCCACTGTCAGGGGGCCGTAGTTGGTCTCATAGGCCTCCTTGGCATCTTGGCGGATTTTAGAGACATACTGATAATAGTTGAGAGCCGCCTGATCACATGGATGGGTGTCCAGAAACAAAAGGACATCATCCATGGCAAAGCTGGCCTGGTTGATAACAGATAACAGCTGGTTTGAGTCAGATACAGGCATCAATGGCACCTCCCCATATTGAAAGTCAGATCAAGATCCGGGAAAATGGTTCCTCTCTCGAATCCTTTTTCCAGAGAGTAGGTCTGCTGCCACTGCTGCCATGGAACGTAGGCCATGGCTACAGGGGACTGTTCCAGAGTGCCGGGGCGGGTGTTGGGACACTGGAACGGATAGGTCGGTGCCTGGGGCCTGGCTGTGGCGGCAGGCTGATTATTATAGGAACAAGCCATAAAAACTCCTTTCTGGTAGGTGTAATTATGGTATCAGTTTATGACGGCGGCAGGAAATCTGTGCGGGTCCGGTGATCAGACGGCCAAGGCGGTCGAACCTGGAGCCGTGGCAGGGGCAGTCCCAGGTGAATTCCGCCGGGTTCCAGGTGAGCCGGCAGCCCATATGGGGACATCTCATGACCCCGGGTCCAAACCCTTTTGTCAGCCCTTTCGCGGACTCGGCCATGTGGACAGCCAGTCTGGGCGCGGAGGGGCGCAGGCGAAAGCGGGAAGGCGAGTACAGGGACTCATAAGGCGACTGCCGTCCACAGATCAGATCCGTCAGGATATGGGCGGATACCATGGACAAGGTCATCCCCCATTTTCCAAATCCGGTGGCCACATACCAGTCAGGATTGTTCCGGGAGAAGCGGCCGATGAAAGGCAGGGAGTCTATGGTCACGCAGTCCTGGGCAGACCACTGAAGCTCCGTGCTGGCGTGGGGGAAAAGCCACCTGGCCCGGGAAGCCAGGGCATCGTAAGGATCTGCTTTTTGGACTCCCACCCGATGACCTTGTCCGCCAAGGAGCAGCCAGGGACCCGCGCTCCGAAGGGACAGGCCATCTGGATCAATGCCAAGATACATGCCGTCTAAGTCAGGGGCACCGGACAGGGCCAGAACATAGCTCTGATCCTGATACATCCTTAAAAAGAAATATCCCGGTATAAGGGGAAAGGGATAATGGCAGGCAAAGACGATCTTGCGGGCAGTGACCTGGCCCCGGGGAGTGGAAAGCACATGACCCTTCACAGTCATCACAGGGGTGCGCTCAAAAACTGTTACACAGGAAGACAGAGCTTCCAGGAATTTTAATGGCTGAAAGCTGGCCTGATCAGGAAAACGGACAGCTCGTTTGACCAAAAGAGGAAGAGAAGTCTCTGTTACTTCCAAAGCAGGGATCCCTGCCTTCCTGGCTGCCAGGGTTTCAAGATGGATCAAGTTTGGCTGATTCATAGTATAGAGGAAAGCGGGCTTTTTTTCAAAGCCGCAGCAGATCCGGCGGGAAGAGATAAGCTGTTCATAATCCCTCACAGCCTCCTGGTTGGATTTCGCGTAGAGCTTCATGGAAGCTTCACCCCGGTCGGTCAGCAGCTTCTGATAGATCAGTCCGTGCTGAGACGTGATCTTTGCCGTGGTGCCGGAGGTCTGTCCGCTTCCTATGGAAGAGGCCTCCAGGACAATGGTTTGTTTTCCTTCCATAGTCAGATAGAAAGCAGTGAGAATTCCCGCCAGGCCGCCGCCGATCACAGCGACCTCTGTGTCCAGATTGCCGGGGAGAGGGTTCCTCCTGGGAATCTGGCAGGTTTGATTCCAAATAGATTTCATGATTTTCACCTCACAGTTAGAATGCGCACACAATGTCCCACTCATTCATAAGATATAGTACAAACATGAAAAATAAAGGAGATTTAAGATAATGTGTGGTATTTGTGGATGGAATTGCTGTGTATGCCGGAGAAATTGCTCTTGCAACTGTAATAATAACTGTGGAAATGGAAACGGGTTCGGAAATAACTGCTGCTGTGGAAACCGCCCAGGTAACAGTTGCTGCTGCCGCGGAAACGGAAATCGTCCCGGCAACAGCTGCGGGTGCAATTGCGGCTGTGTCTGCGGAAGCGGCAATGGCTCCGGAAACAACTGCTGCTGCGGAAGCGGCAATGGCTCCGGAAACAACTGCTGCTGCGGAAGCGGCAATGGCTCCGGGAACAACTGCTGCTGCGGAAGCGGCAATAGCTGCGGCAACAATTGCTGCTGCGGAAGCGGAAATGGCTCTGGAAATAATTGCTGCTGCGGAAACGGAAGCGGAAATCGTCCCGGCAACAGCTGCGGGTGCGACTGTGACTGCGGTTGCGTCTGCGGAAGCGGCAATGGCTCCGGAAACAACTGCTGCTGCGGAAGCGGGAACCGTCCGGGAAACAACTGCAATTGCTGTGACTGCTGCGGAAACGGCAACGGCTGGGATCACGGACAGCGCAGAGCCTTTCGGGCCGGTTACAGGCAGGGATACAATGCGGGCTATAATGACGGCTGGAACGCGGCTGTAAGAGACGGAAACTCCTGTCCCGGATGCGGCTGTGGTTCAGGCGGGTATCTGGCAGACAATGAGTATGTAGCGGGAGCGGAAGTCAGCGACGAGGTTTATGAGGCCTCAGTAGAAAGCAATATAGCTGAGGAAGCTGAATAAAAAATATTTCCAGAGAGGGGGTTGCCGCGGGAGCGGCAGCTCTTTCTCTTTTTTGGCTTTATGCATATCAGTGAAAAAAAGCCTTTGTTTTTGTAAGAAATAGCTATTGCAAACCCAGGAAGAAAGTGGTATTGTATAGGTACAAGGTGTTTGTATACAAATTAAGAGTTTGTATACAAATAAAAACCGCAGCTGTCAGTCAGGCTGGTCTCCAATGGGCGGATATGGCAGGGACAGGTAAGCGGGAAAATAAGAAAAGGAGAATGTATGATGGACAACAAGACAAATTTCTCTCTGGCAGGAAAAGTAGCTCTGGTCACAGGCGCTTCCTATGGGATCGGTTTCGCTATCGCGAAAGCCATGGCAGGAGCGGGGGCTACCATCGTGTTCAACGACATTAAGCAGGAGCTGGTTGACAAGGGAATCGCCGCTTACAAAGAAGAAGGGATCACAGCTCACGGCTATGTATGCGATGTCACCGATGAGGAAGCGGTAAACGCCATGATCGCGAAGATCGAGAAGGAAGTAGGCGTGGTGGATGTTCTTGTGAACAACGCGGGTATCATCAAGCGCATCCCCATGATCGAGATGTCTGCCAAGGATTTCAGACAGGTGATCGATGTGGACTTGAACGCCCCGTTTATTGTTTCCAAGGCAGTGATTCCCAGCATGATCAAGAAAGGTCACGGAAAGATCATTAACATCTGCTCCATGATGTCTGAGTTTGGCCGTGAGACCGTGTCCGCTTATGCCGCGGCCAAGGGAGGCTTAAAGATGCTGACCAGGAATATCGCCTCTGAGTACGGTGAGTTCAACATCCAGTGCAACGGTATTGGGCCTGGTTATATTGCCACTCCTCAGACAGCGCCTCTGCGCGAAACCCAGCCTGACGGCTCCAGACATCCCTTTGACCAGTTCATCATTTCCAAGACACCGGCAGGCCGTTGGGGCGAGGCTTCTGACTTAGGCGGCCCGGCAGTGTTCCTGGCCTCTGACGCGTCTGATTTTGTAAATGGACAGATCCTCTATGTGGATGGCGGAATCCAGGCTTATATTGGAAAGCAGCCATCCTAATACCGCGGCCCCATAGGGCAAAAAGAAAAGCTCTCCCGCTCATTGAGAAGGAGAGCTTTTTATGTACACGGGGCGGGGCCGCTAAAGCGGCCTCGCCCGGCGAGTGGGGGAAAGGGCCTCCCTGCCCGATTGATCTTTATTTCAGCATATCTAAGATTTCTTCCGGAGTTTTTCCGGATTCCTGTATTGCTTTAAGGATCTTGGTCTGGTTTTCTTTTAACGCCTTTTTGGCGGCAGCGGCGGACTCTTTTTTCTCTTTCGCGATAGCGGCCTTCTCGGCTTTCAGCTGTTCTTTATAAGCTGCTTTCAGTTCTTCCTTTGTGGCTTTTAAATCCGCTTCCAGTTTCTGTACTTTCTCGTTGAGTTTCGCGGCTTTTCCAGTATAAACCACTTCTTTTCTTACACCTCTTGGCATAACAATTTCCTCCTTGTAGGTCTGAAACTTATTTAATTGATTTTCGGTTTCTGAATTTATGATACAACACAAACATATTAGTTGTAAAGAATAATATTATATTTTTTATAGAAAATTTTTGCGGAAAATTAGAAAAGCGCAAATCCGTGTTCTGGAAGAAGGTCTTTTGGGACAAATTATGTTGACCGGCATAAAATAAGGTAGTATGATATTTGGAGGAGAAACGGGGTTTGATGGCCTGAAAGATGACAAAAAGCAGTAGGTGCTGATACCCGATATTACATAAGGGGGCTGAGATGAGAAGAATCTATAAGTTTCGTTTGATCACGCGTTGTTTGATTTTTATCGCCTGCGGGGTGATGTATTTGGGCAGGCCGGAGGCCCTG
>Ga0224748_10681_pt1 | contig 10829 bp, 7 predicted proteins | sample LIM_F_Water_Neg_FD_182074 | JGI IMG/M metagenome (GOLD analysis project Ga0224748, IMG submission 182074) | Enriched cells from gastrointestinal tract of the lab mouse from Pacific Northwest National Laboratory (PNNL), Richland, Washington... | ecosystem: Host-associated > Mammals > Digestive...
CAGATTCGGAGAAATTGAAGCAAAAGCAAGTGCCTGAAACAGTGTGCATTGCAGTAAAAAGCATACGCTGATAATTAAAAATACTGTTAATTTACGTCTCATTTGCCAGCTCCTTAATTATTTTTGCGGGAATTCTGATTATTAACAGTCTTTTTATCCAGTACAACCAGAACTTCCTGCAGATGTTGAAAATCTACTGCCGGAGTGATTGTTCCTGAGTAGGTCAGATTGTTGGAATCTCGGTCAATGGTATTAACATATCCAATGAGAATTCCTTCTAAATATTTATCACTAATGTGGGAAGTGACAACCTGCTCTCCGGTTTTTACTGCATCGTCTTCACATTTTAAATCTGAAAACTGTATCACCTGGCTTTCATTCATTGATACCAGATTTCCATTGACAATACAGCGGTCTGCCGTGGACAATGCCATTCCGCTCACATTGCTGGCATCGTCAATTATGGAACGGACCTTGGCATAATTGGGGCCAGTATCAATAACAATACCAACAAGCCCGCTGCCTGCAATCACATTCATATCTTTCTCAATGCCGTCATTTTCTCCTTTGTCGATAAGAAAAGTGCTGAACCAGTTACCGCCGTCATTACCGATTACCCGCGCTGCAACTTTATCGTAACTGGGATATTTTTGGTCCAGTTCCATCAACTCCCGCAGATTGTCCAATTCATACTGCTCAAGTTTTATGGTATTCAGTTCCTGCGTCAGTTCATCTACCTGTGCCTGCAGTTCTTTATTTTTCCGCATGACGCTCCGCAGGGACGCCAGTTCGTCCGCCTGATTCACAATCCAGGTTCCTACCTGGTTGATTCCCTTCTGCATAGGCACAAAGATATACCCCGCTACGGAATTTAACGGTCCTCCAGACAGATTCAGTGTAAAACTGACAAACATGACGATTACACAGATTATGGTAAGAACCAGAAGGGTATATTTGGTTGGAATAGAATGTTTAGATTTCCGTTTCATAAATGTCTACAACCTTTATTTATAAATTCTAGTTTTCATGTTAAAAGCAAGCTTTCGGTACTTCTCATCCGATACAATTTTATTCAGTCCCCGAACTGCGCTTTCTTCCGGAAGCTCACAGGTATTGACCCGAATATTGGTGATTTCGGTGAAAAGTTCATCTAACTTTCGTATTTTAGAGGATCCCCCTGTAATATAGATGCCAGAATGGATAATGTCTCTGGCTAATTCTGGAGGAGTTTTTTCCAGTATCATCTTGATGGAATTACAGATGGAATTCAAATTGTCTTTTATCGCCTCATAAATTACAGGAGAGGAAATTTCCATTTCGATAGGCAGGCCACTGACTACATCTCTGCCGACAATGGTTTCCGTATACTCTTCTTCTTCTGGAATGGCGCATCCTAAAGTTTCTTTTAAATGCATAGCTGTTTTCTGTCCGATCACCAGGCCGAAATTACGTTTTAAATGGTTGATAATGGATTCATCAATTCGTTTTCCACCAAAATGGAGGAGATCACTTAATACCAGCCCTCCCAGTGAAATAACAGAGATTTCTGTGGTATCTGCACCGATGTTTACAATCATAAAACCAGTAGGAGAATTAACATCTAATGCCAATCCTACTGCGTCAGCGATGGGTTTCTCGCAGAGAAGCACATTTTTGGGCTTAAACCGGCTCTTATAAAACAGGTCAAAAAATGCCTTCTTCTCCACTTCGGTGATATCGGTAGGTACAGCAACAATAAATTCGGCTCCTTTGATATGATTTTTAACATGCTTTTCCAATACCTCGCCGATCATAACCTGCATATTGTTATAATCTGCAATTACGCCATTGACTACCGGAAAAGACACTTTGATGCTGTCGGGGGCTTTCTCGTACATTGCATATGCATCATCGCCAAAAGAATACAATTGATTCTTGTTAATGATGGCAATTGTATTTTTTTCATTGATTACTTTACCAGTTGCCTTGCAAAAAACTTTTAAATTGCAGGTTCCCAAATCAATTCCATAAACATTTGTAGACATAACTTACGTTCCTTTCCTCTGACCCAACAGGCCGTTTTCTCTAAAGCTTACATATCGGTTGTCACCGATAATAATATGATCTGCCAGCGCGATTCCGATAATATTTCCGCTTTCCATCACCCTGGAGGTCACATGGATATCCGCTTCACTGGGGGCGGGATCGCCACTGGGATGATTGTGGAGCAGTACAATATGCACTGCCTGATATTCCAGGGCTTTCAGAAAAATCTCTCTGGGCGATACCAGGGAATTATTCACTGTTCCGATGGAAATGACAGTATCTCCCAGTAAATTGCTTTTTGAATCGAACATTGCCAAAAGCAGTTTCTCTCTGGGTTCATGCCGAAGGCTCTCCATATAGTACAATGCCACACTTTCCGGGTCGCTTAAGCATACCTCTTTTTCCCGGCTTGTCCGCGTAATACGTTGGGCAAGTTCTGCAATGCATTTTAACTGGGCAGCTTTCACCTTGCCAATGCCGGGCAGTTCCAGCATTTGTTCCTGATTCATATAAATCAGATTCAAAAGTCCTTGATCCTTTTGTGCCAGAAAAGCCTGCGCAAGCTGCAGAGCTGACATTTTCTTTGTACCTACCCGCAGAATCACAGCAAGAAGTTCCGCATCTGAGAGTCTCTGTGCGCCGAACCGGCAGCATTTTTCACAGGGCTGCTCTGATGACGCCATTTCTTTCATAGTTATGTGTGTATTCATATTCTTCCTTTCACTCTCTCAGGTCAAGGAAAAAGTTTTACATTTTATTCTAGCACAAAAGGGCTTTGATATACAACTAATATATTATTAAAAATATTAAGATTTCGCTAAAAATTTTATAATGACACCAGACCTTCTTCATACAGTTTCTGCAGAGACATTAAAATGCCCAGTTTTGCATGGTACCAAGTGAGTCCTCCCTGAAAATATACGGCATAAGGGGGACGCAGAGGGCCGTCCGCACTCAATTCAATGGAAGAACCTTGTACAAAAGCTCCGGCAGCCATGATTACTTCATCATCATAGCCAGGCATTGCCCATGGTTCAGGCGTTACATGGCTGTCTACAGGCGCGGCTGCCTGAATGCCTTTACAGAAGGCAACTAATGCTTCCGGGGACTTAAGAGTTACCGCCTGAATGATATCATGACGGTCTTCTGTACTGTCTGGAATCACTGGAAAACCAAGGCTTTCATAGATATTTGCCGCATAAATTGCGCCTTTGAGCGCGCTGGCGGTTACAACCGGCGCCAGAAACAGCCCCTGATAGAAGGACTGAATGACTCCCAGAGAAGCGCCGACTTCTTTTCCAAGCCCTGGGGAGGTCAGACGGTATGCTGCATTATTTACACACTCTTGTTTTCCAACAATATAACCTCCAATTGGAGCAAGGCCGCCGCCAGGATTTTTTATCAGAGAGCCTACTATCAGATCTGCTCCAGCCTCTAAAGGTTCCTGCTTTTCCACAAATTCACCATAACAGTTATCCACCATGCAGATAATGTCCGGTTTGATTTTTTTGATAAAAGAAATCAATTCTCCAATTTGGGCAACCGATAAGGTTGGCCTGGTCTGATAGCCTTTGGAGCGCTGAATGGTCACAAGTTTTGTTTTTTCATTAATGGCTTTTTTTATAGATTCATAGTCAAACGTTCCGTCTGCCAAAAGGTCTGCCTGGCGGTAAGTAATGCCGTATTCAGCAAGAGAACCCTTGGAAGGGCGGATTCCTATGACTTCTTCTAAGGTATCATAAGGCTTTCCTACCGGAGATAACAGCTCATCTCCAGGCCGAAGATTGGACATCAGCGCCAAGGCAAGAGCATGGGTTCCACAGGTAATCTGGGGACGGACCAGGGCTGCTTCCCCTCGAAAGCAGGTGGCATATACTTCTTCCAGAGTATCTCTGCCAAGGTCATTGTACCCATATCCGCTGCTTCCCATAAAGCATTCAGCGCTGACTCTGTGCGTCTGTAATGCTTTGATAACTTTAAGCTGATTGTACTCAGCAATTTCATCAATTTCGGCAAAACGCTGTTTTAATTTTTGCTCAAATTGTTGTCCGTATTGAAATACTTTTTCCTCTATTCCAAGTTCCTGATAGATTTCTCTCATGTTATGATTCCTTTCCGTATTAGTTCTTCCTGCATATAAGCCAAAATCTTATCATTGTCATAACCAAAGTCTGGTTTGTTGATCCAGGTTACTTCCCGCTCTCGCCGAAACCAGGTAAGCTGGCGTTTGGCAAAATGCCGGGTATCTCGTTTTATCTGGTATACTGCTTCTTCCAGAGTACATGCTCCCTCCAGATACGCCAGTATTTCCTTATATCCAAGCCCCTGCATGGAAACCATTTGCCTGCTGCATCCCATGTCCTGCAGCATTTTTACTTCGTCTACCAATCCCTGGACAATCATCTGTTCTACCCGTTCATTGATTCGCTGATAAAGCTGTGTCCTTTCATCATTCAGTACAAAGTATGCAAAATTATACGGTGATTCCTTTTTTCGCTCCGCGTCGTTATGCTCTGATATTTTCTGTCCGGAAAGATGATGAAATTCCAGTGCACGGATCACCCGTTTTATATTATTCTCATGTATGTTCTCCGCTGCCTGAGGGTCGGCAAGGGCCAGCATTTCATGCAGGGCATGGGCGCCTTGTTCTCTGCAAGTCTGTTCCAGCCAGGCTCGGTATTCTTTGTCTTCCTGTTCGCTGGTAAAGTCTATGTCATATAAAAGAGCCTGAATATAGAAGCCTGTCCCGCCTACAATCAGGGGAATTCTGCCCTGGCCGTAGATATCTTTCATGTATTTTCTGGCATATTCTTGAAATTTTACCACATGAAAATCTTCTGTGGGTTCTAAAACATCAATCAGATAATGAGGAATTTTCTGCATTTCTGTTTTTTTTATTTTTGCTGTTCCAATGTCCATGTGGCGGTAAACCTGCATGGAGTCTGCTGAAATCACCGAGGCTCCTGCCATTTTCGCTAATTGAATTGAGAGTTTTGTCTTCCCCACTGCTGTTGGACCAGTCAGTATGATTAATGGTTTTTTCATTATAGCACCCGCTTAAATTTCTTTTCCAATTCATATTTTGACATGGAAATGATCGTAGGACGTCCATGCGGACAGTGATAGGGATTGTCCAGCGTAAGAAGCTCACCCAGCAATGCTTCTATCTCGGGCATGGAAAGCTTCTGGTTGCCCTTTACCGCTGCCTTGCAGGACATAGAGGCGATTTTTTCTGTGATCATTTCCGGAGTCTCTCTGCCATGAAATTCTGACAGACTGTCTAAAATCTCTATCATCAGATCCCTTCCATTCAGTCCGAACAGGTTTGCGGGAACGGCTGTCACAGAATATTCTTTTCCGCCAAAATGTTCCAGTTCAAAACCCAGTTTCCGAAAATAGTCCATATATTTTTTTAGGAGTGCTTCTTCTTGCATAGTGAGCGTAAGCAAAAGAGGCGGATATATGGTCTGGGAAGTGAATTCTCTGCTATCCAGGGATTTCATGGTTCGTTCGTATAAAACTTTCTCATGCGCTGCATGCTGGTCAATAATATAGAGTTTTTCATCAAACTCCAACAGCCAGTAAGTCTCAAACAACTGCCCAATGATCCGATGGTCTTTTTGAGAGGAAATATCTAAAAGTTTTCTGCTACTCTCCGGAATGCTTTCCGGTTGTATATTGTGTTCTTCGAATAATCTCTGTTGCTTTTCTGGTGTTTCCAGTGTCTTTGGTGTTTCTGAAAGCTTCTGCTGTGTACTATTTTTCTGGATGCCGTAATTTGCAGAGTCACTTGTCATGCCGGTTGCCCCTGTAAATTTACAGTCGTCTGCCGCCAATTCCAGCTGCTTTTCAAATTTCGGTTCATAGGGGCTGTCTTTTTGAATGGCCTGCTTGACTGCCTGCAGACGTTTTGTCTCAAAAGGCTCCGGTGCCTGTCTGCTTGATTTGAGCTGTTCCTGTTTTTGCAGACGCATTTTTTTCTGATTTTCCTTCTCTTTCTCAAAGTCAGATTGATAAACTAATTCACTTTGATTGATATTTTTTTTAATCAGTTCAGTAAGCGCCTGATAAAGGGCCTCTCCATTGCTGAACCGCAGTTCCATTTTAGTGGGATGAACATTGACGTCCAATAAACTGCCATTGATGGAAATGTGAAGGACGGTAAAGGGGTATTTGTGCTGCATAACAAAAGATTTGTAGCCTTCTTCGATGCTTTTGGCGATTAATGCGCTTTTGATATATCTTCCATTGATAAAGTAATTTTCATAATTCCGGTTTCCTCTGGAGATTAAGGGTTTGCCAATAAAACCACGGATGGAAAACAGATCGTTTTCCTCCTTTATTTCCAGCAAGTTTCCGGCAATATCCCTCCCGTATAGGTGATAAATGATTTCCTTTAAGCTGGAATTACCGGAGGTATGGATTTTTAATTGGTTATTGGCAATGAATTTGAAAGAGATTTCCGGATGAGACAAAGCCAAACGTTCCATCAGGTCGTTGATATACCCTGTTTCAGTCTGTGGAGTTTTTAAAAATTTCCGTCTGGCAGGGGTATTGTAAAAAAGATTCCGTACCAGGAATGTGGTCCCCTCCGGGGCTCCGATTTCTTCCATGGATTTCTCTTTGCCGCCATCGATCAGATAACGAACGCCGCTGATTCCCTGTGCGGTTTTTGTGATCAGCTCTACCTGGGAAACAGCCGCGATACTGGATAACGCTTCGCCGCGAAATCCCAGAGAAGATACCGTAAACAAATCTTCCACACTGCGGATTTTACTGGTGGAATGGCGCAAAAAAGCAAGGGGTACTTGATTTTCTTCAATTCCGCATCCGTTGTCTGTGATGCGGATAAAAGAAATTCCTCCTTCCTTGATTTCTACGGTAATGGCGCTTGCTCTGGCATCAATGGAATTTTCCACCAGTTCCTTTACCACGGATGCCGGACGTTCAATGACCTCTCCCGCCGCTATTTTGTCAATAGTCTGTTGGTCTAAAATCTGTATGTTTGGCATAGCTGCTCCTTAGCTTTTATAGGCTTTTTGTATATTTTAAAGGACGAAAATGTGCTATTGATATTCAAATTTCATAGCTTATCATATCATTTTAAAAGTATAAGTTCAAGTATTCAAACTTCTTGAATTAAAACATACAGCAGTTTACATAAAAAAATTATGTAAACTACCAGCGGTTTTTGATCTTATTCTGCAGTTCGTACAGTTTATTCAAGGCATCAATGGGGGTGAGATTTCCAAGATCCAGTTCTTTTACTTCCTGAATGATGTCATCATCTTTTACGGTATCAAACAAAGATATCTGTTTTAAATCCACTTCATCTTTTTTGCGGGATTTTTTGCGGGGAGCGCTGCCGGCTGCCGTGATATTACTGGTAAGCTCCGTAATATCATGAGCACACAATTCATCTGCAATGACTCTTGCACGTGCAATCACGCTCTCTGGCACTCCGGCAAGCTTTGCCACCTGGATGCCGTAACTCTTGTCTGCGCCGCCAGGGACTATTTTCCGCAGAAATACAATATCTTCCCCCTTTTCTTTTACGGCGATGCAATAATTGTTTACATTATTCAGCTTTCCTTCCAGCTCTGTCAGTTCATGATAGTGAGTGGCAAACAATGTTTTAGCGCCCAGAAGTTTAGGATTGCTGATATGTTCCACCACAGCCCAGGCAATGCTGAGGCCGTCAAAGGTGCTGGTGCCCCGGCCGATTTCGTCCAGCACCAGCAGACTGTTGCTGGTTGCATTTCTGAGGATATTTGCAACCTCTGTCATCTCCACCATGAATGTACTCTGCCCGCTTGCAAGATCGTCAGACGCACCCACTCTGGTAAATATACGGTCGACAATCCCGACTTTGGCACTGTCTGCTGGAACAAAACTTCCAATCTGCGCCATCAGTACAATCAATGCTGTCTGGCGCATGTAGGTGGATTTTCCCGCCATATTTGGACCTGTAATAATAGAAATACGCTGTTTGTGATTGTCCAGATAGGTGTCGTTGGCAATAAACATGTCATTGTTTATCATCTGCTCAACGACTGGATGCCGTCCATTTTTGATATCGATGACGCCGCTCTCATTAATGGAGGGCCGGCAGTAATTGTTCCGTTCCGCCACCATGGCGAGTGAGGCAAACACATCAACGCCTGCCACTGCCTTTGCGGTTTTTTGGATTCGCAGCACTTCTCCTGCAATTTTGTCCCGAATATCGCGGAATATTTCATATTCCAATGCTGTCAGTTTGTCTTCAGCGCCCAGAATAATATCTTCCAGTTCTTTCAGTTCCGTGGTGATATAACGTTCTGCGTTGGCAAGCGTTTGTTTGCGGGTATAATAATCCGGCACCATATTTTTGTAGGAATTGGTCACTTCAAGATAATAGCCGAAAACCTTATTATACTTAATCCGCAGATTTTTGATCCCGGTTTTTTCCCGTTCTTTTGCCTCTAATTCTACCAGCCAGGTCTTTCCTTCTGTCTTTGCATGACGCAGTTTGTCAATTTCCTCATCATAACCTTCTTTTAAAATTCCGCCCTCCCGGATGGAAATGGGCGGTTCTTCGGCAATTGCAGAATCAATCAATGTAAAAATATCTTCCAGAGTATCTAAATCCTGCTGTATCTCCAGAAGCAGCGGGGCATGAAATTCGCTCAGAAGGTCTTTGATAAACGGCAGCATGGCAAGCGAACTCTTAAAGGCAATAAGGTCTCTGGGATTAGCGGTCTGATAGGTAACACGGCTGATTAAGCGTTCCAGGTCATAGATTGGATTTAAGTACTCACGGATTTCTTCTCGTGTGATGGCATGTTCTTTGAAAGCTTCAATTGCATCCAGACGTCGTTTGATTTCCTTTTTTTCAATCAGGGGCTGTTCTACAAAGTTTCGAAGCATTCTGGCGCCCATTGCGGTTTTTGTTTTATCCAGCACCCACAGCAGAGAACCGCGTTTTTGTTTTTCACGCAGAGTTTCTGTGAGTTCCAGATTACGCCTTGTGGAACTGTCTATAATCATATATTTTCCGGTACTGTACAGCTGCAGTGAGGTCATATTGGCAAGACTGTTTTTCTGAGTTTCATAGAGATATGTTAAAAGCGCTCCTGCTGCAATGGTTCCAGAGTCATAATCTGTAAGTCCCAGGCCCTTAATATCAGACATTTTAAAATGAGAAAGCAGTGTATTTCTTGCCGTTTCATCATCGAAATACCACGCGTCCAGAGCATAAACTGCTATTCCAAGGCGATGTTTTAAGTACTCGAAATCCAGTCCCGTCATAAAAAATGATTCGTTGCAGATGATTTCAGAAGGGGAAAATTTATGTATTTCATCCATCAGTTTGCGTTCGCTGTCCAGTTCTGTCACATAGTAATCTCCGGTGGTCACGTCGGCGACAGAAACGCCGAAACGGTCTTCCAGACAGACAATACACATAATATAATTGTTTTTTGTTTCGTCCAGCGCCTGCGTGTCCAGATTTGTGCCAGGCGTTACTACCCGGATCACTTCACGTTTCACCAGTCCTTTTGCCATCTTGGGATCTTCTACCTGTTCACAGATCGCCACTTTATATCCTTTGGAAACCAGTTTGTTCAGATAATTTTCCACTGCATGATAGGGAACGCCGCACATAGGCGCCCGTTCTTCCATACCGCAATTTTTTCCGGTAAGGGTGATTTCCAGTTCTTTTGACGCAGTCAAAGCGTCCTCAAAGAACATTTCGTAAAAATCACCCAGCCGGTAAAATAGAATACAGTCCGGGTATTCCTGCTTGGTTTCCATGTACTTCTGCATCATTGGAGTCATTTCTGCCACGATGTATTTCCTCCTGTTTCGTATGTTCTTATCAGTTATCAGTGTTTTACCGGCGCAGTAAAAGCTGCTGCGATTCTCTCTGCGGTTTTGATTCCGTCCATGGCTGCTGACATGATGCCGCCCGCATATCCTGCACCTTCTCCACAGGGATACACCCCTTTCCAGTTACTTTCAAATGATTCGCCGCGGGTAATTCGTACCGGGGATGAGGTCCGGCTTTCTACACCCGATAAAATCGTGTCTTCCTGGTCAAAATCTGGAAGGTATCGTGCGAACTGGTGCATTCCCTGACAGAAGGATTCGTAAATTTCTTCTGGAAAAAGTTCATGCAGAGCGCCAAATGTATGCCATCCTTTCATTTCTGATGGAAAACTGCCATAAGATACAGAAACTTTCTTTTTCTCAAAATCACCAAACAACTGCTGGGGAACCATTCCTCTGCCCAATTTATAAGCCTTTTCTTCCAGACTGCGCTGAAAGGCAACGCCTGCCAAGGGTCCATCTTCCTGGAAATCCGCTGGCGTCACAGTGACAATAATAGCGCTGTTGGCATTTTTCCCATCTCTGTCATAATAGCTCATGCCGTTAACGGCAAGCCGCTCGTTTTCAGAAGAGGCATTTACCACATAGCCGCCTGGACACATGCAGAAAGAGTAAACGCCTCTGCCGTTTTCCAGGTTAGCTGTCAGTTTATAGGAAGCTGCGGCAAGCTTTTGGGCGGCTTCTGCTCCATATTGTGTCTGGCTGATCATCTCCTGCGGATGTTCCACCCGCAGTCCCACAGCAAAAGATTTTGCTTCCATCTGAAATCCTCTGTGCAGCAGCATCTCAAAGGTATCTCTGGCACTGTGGCCGATAGCAAGAACTGCGAGATCGGTCTCTCTTCTGGTTATTTTTCCTGAAATCTGTTCTTCACAAATCAATGCCTGAAGCCTGCCCTGGGAAAATTCCATATCTTTTACACAGGTATCAAAAAAATA
>Ga0224748_10682_pt1 | contig 10825 bp, 14 predicted proteins | sample LIM_F_Water_Neg_FD_182074 | JGI IMG/M metagenome (GOLD analysis project Ga0224748, IMG submission 182074) | Enriched cells from gastrointestinal tract of the lab mouse from Pacific Northwest National Laboratory (PNNL), Richland, Washington... | ecosystem: Host-associated > Mammals > Digestive...
TGCATAGATAAAATTAACATCGCATTCACCAATGTAGACCCCATTTGGAATATCCGAAAGTCAGATTGTAGTCCTTGCGGCTCCTACATATTGGGCTAATGTTCCCGCCCCAGTAAAAAATTTATTTGATCGTCTGCTGGGAACTGCTATGGAGGAAACAGCGGCATTTCCAAAACCTCGATTGTCCGGGAAACAATATGTGCTCTTGACTGCCTGTAATACGCCAGCGCCCTTCTCGTGGATATTTGGACAGAGCAGGGGAGCAATACGAAGTATGGATGAGTTTTTCAAAACCGCTGGGATGAAATCAATGGGGAAAATCGTTTGTGCAAACACTGGTAAAACAAAGAATGTGCCCGAACAGGTGTTGCAGAAAATAGAGAGGTGTTGGAAATGAAGCAGTCTATCAAAAAGGCGGCTGCGGCTATCATTGCTTTCGCTATTTTAATAGGGGGTATTGCGCTTGCGGCCTATTTGAAACAAGTAGCCGATTATAAGCGCTCTGTGAGTGAAACCTCTATTGAGGAAATCTGCCTTTCGGATATTCCAAATGGGGTCTACATTGGTGAATGCGATGTTAATTTTATCTATGCAAAGGTAGAGGTCACAATAAAAAATGGAGAAATTACGGGTATTCGCATTTTAGGGCATAAAAACGAGCGAGGCCAAGCTGCGGAAGCAGTTGTTGATAGAATAGTCGCGGAACAGCGGATAGATGTTGATGCCGTGTCAGGCGCAACAAATTCCAGCACTGTGTTAAAAAAAGCAGTTGAAAATGCCCTGAATAATGATTAAAGCAATTCTCTGAAATAGCAATAATAGAAGAAGTATGGTAAAATAGCAGCGGGGTGAGGAAGATGCTGCATAACGAAGCAAGGAATCTACTGGTAAAAGCCTATGAGAAAACGCGCGACGCAAAAGCAGTTGCATTGGCATATGGGGTATCGGAGAAAAAGAAGATGCTCCACGCTTCAGAACAGGAGCGTCCCCGATGTGCAGGCCAAGAGAGAACAATGGAGTGGGTTTGCGAAGACGACACCCATTAAAACTGAGTACAGTATTCCGGTAGATGAAAAATTGAGAAAGGATATGAGCGCTATGTGCAATCTTTCACAGGGAATCAGAGAAAACGCAACAGATAACGCCATAAATGGCGTGATTATGAATATGAATAGAGATGGCTATTCATCAGAGCAGATAGCAGGGATTGTTGAAAAGACCATAGAGGAAGTAGAGGCTGTCATCAAAAAACGGGAGCCTGCGCTTGCATAATCAAAGTAACTTAATAACAGATACAGTAAAGCAGTGAGCTGAGTTTTGTAAAAACAGTTCGCTGCTTTTTTGTTTTCAGGGAGAAAGACAGTCACATCATTTTGAGAGCGAGAAGTACAAAAACTACCTCTCCACCATGTCTAAATTCCATAATTACAGTGTCAACAACACGCTCCTGATAGCCTTACAGCTCCCTGACGCCAGTCTGGTCGCAGGCTACCAGGCATGGCAGAAAAATTTCAACCGCCATGTAAACAAGGGGGAGAAGGGAATCCGTATCCTTGCCCCTTACAAGATCAAAGAGGAACGGGATAAGTTAGACCCTGTGACCGGGGAAATCATGCTTGACCAGGATGGGATGCCGCAGACGGAGGAAGTGGAGATTAAAATCCCCGTTTTCCGTGCGGTATCCGTCTTTGACGTCAGCCAGACATCAGGAGAGCCAATCCCGGACCGTGGAGACAAAAGAGCTTCTCTCCATGGTGGAGGGATATGAGGACTTTGTTAAAGCAGTTGCCCATGTTGCTCTGGTTCCAATCAGCTTTGAGGATATACCCGGAGATTCAAAAGATTTCTTCAGCCCAACAGAAAAACGGATTGCGGCGCAGGAGGGCATGGGCGAGAGCCAGACTTTAAAGACGATGGTGCATGAAACAGCCCACTCCATGCTGCATGATAAGGAAATCAATAAGGATATTCTTGCGCCCGCAAAGGACAGGAACACCAAAGAGGTGGAAGCCGAGGGGGTAGCGTTTACGGTTTGCAGCCGCTTCGGAATTCTTCCCCTGATACAATCTGCAGGGCTGCATCAGAGCTTATCACAGGGATTGAGGGGCAGCTCCGGGAATTATAACGTGGCCGGGAACTGATGCAGGGGCAGGAAAAAGAGAGCCTTTTGCTGATACAGAACAGCGATCTGTCCGAGTACAGCCTTGTAAATGTCAGGGGATGGATGCGGCAGAGATTATAGAAGCCCTCTCCGCCATGAATGACGATGACAGACTGAGTGTTGCCGCATATCTGGAAAGCAAAGGCGCATGGACGACGGAGATTGCCAATCAGGATACGAAAGAGTTCAGGGAATATCACCTTGATGTCCGGTATTATGCCGATACGAGCGAGATCATTGACCTAAAGGCAGAAATGGAATGGAACGAGAGGGCAAAGGAGCCTGTCGGGGCGGATGATGTGATTTTGAAAATTACGCATTCAAACGGTTTTGAGGTAGAGCCATGACCAATAAGACACCGGAGGAAGCGCAGGAGATCATGGGGGGCGTTCACAAAGCTGGAGGTTAAGGATAGAAAAAATATCCATGACTGTCTGGAAAGCTGTGGGGTTGATTATGTTTCTATTATTGTGGACGGCGGCAGAAATTCCGGTATGCCGCAGTTTAATGATCTTGAGATTGACGCACTCCCTGTCCCGATGATCGGTTTATGGGAGATGGAGGAATACGGCTATACATGGAATGAAATGCTGCCATTGACACAGGGGAGGGCATCAGATTTTTTGGCCATGACCTGCCTGTATACCTGCTCCATGAGGACGGCTCTGAAACAACCGTGCATGACAGGAAGCAGATCACAGGGCATGGGGGAATCTTCGGCATAGAACTACATTGGAGCATGATTTTTGGAATGTGCCGGGAATTGACAGGCAGCAGTTTGTGTTTTTTGATTTTGAGCAGAGCGCAAAGGCTGTATTTGTGGAATATATTGCAATGATGGGCTTTTCAGAGTGGGCAGAAAGAGGAAGTAAAGCGGGCAATGGCTGTCCGTGTGCCAAAGGAAGTCATACTGTCGTATTTCTACCCGGAAACTTCGGTGGTAAGGATGATTGAGATGCGCAGGAGGTATGAATCGTAATTTTAACCGATGGTTGTGCATTGGTGTATGTGTGTGTTACAATGGTTTCAATAGTATCAAGGGGAATTGAAACTGCATTTTAAGGAAGTATGGGATTTCCATGACATAAGGAGGCAGATGGAGTGGCTATTACAGTAAATATTTATTACAGCGGAGTGGATGGGAATGCAAGAAAATTTGCGAAAGAGATGGTTTCAAGCGGCGTTGTCAGTGACATCCGTGCGGAAGATGGAAACATGGGATATGAATATTTTTTCCCAATGGATGATAAGGAGACAGTGCTTTTAATCGACAGTTGGAAAGACCAGCCTTCCTTAGATATTCACCACGCATCTCCCATGATGGCAAAGATTACGGAACTTCGGGAAAAATATGGCCTGCATATGAGGGTGGAACGGTATGTGTCTGATGAAACTGGCGTTCCTGCCGCAGACAGGGCATTTATAAAGGAATAAGGGGCAGCCGGTTCCATATTCTGGCGTCTGTTCCACTGGAAATTCAGTGTGGAGCAGAGAAAGGAAGTAAAGCGGGCAATGGCTGTCCGTGTGCCGAAGGAAGTCATTTTGCCATATTTCTACCCGGAATCGTTCCGATACTACTGGAAAGGAAACATAGAAAGGGAGGCAGACATGGATTTTAATACAGATATTCTTAGATGGACAAGAGAGCCTGAGCAATACAGGATTGAGAAAGATAAAATAGAAATAGTAACCATGCCCCAGACAGACCTGTGGCAAAGGACATATTATCATTTTAGAAATGATAATGCGCCTGTATTACAGTTGGAAACAGAAGAAAAGTATTTCTCCTTTATCGTAAAAACGGACTTTACAGAGAGCCATCACCGCTTTGACCAGTGTGGCGTTGTTATGTATCTTGATAGTGAAAACTGGCTGAAAGGTTCCGTGGAATATGAGAATGATAAATTTCAGCATCTTGGAAGTGTTGTAACAAATCATGGCTATTCTGATTGGGCAACAACAGCGATACCGGCAGATGTTAAGACGATGTGGTATAGGTTCAGCCGCCGGGAAGATGATTATTGCATCGAATGTTCAACAGATGGACGCTCCTTTACACAAATGCGTGTCTGTCATATGTGGGAGGGGGCAGGAAAGATACAATTCGGGATTTATGCCTGCAGCCCGGAACAATCAACATTCAAAGCGGTCTTTACCGATATGCAGATTACGGAATGTATGTGGAAAGCGCATGACGGGCAGGCTCCTGATACGGAGTGACGCGCCTTGTTTGATTGCCGGGCTCATGACTTCGTCAGGCGGTTTCTTCTGGACATTTGAGCAGGCGGTTTCCTATTGCCAGTTTACAATGGTAAATTATATTGGATTTACAGACAGGGGGATGCTGCTTGTCGGGGGATGCGGGGACACGAACGGGAAACCGCAGATAGACAAGACAGCTCATTTGCAGGGGTGCATGAATTTGGGAAGAAAATTTATCTGGAATAGTTTCTCTTGTCGGTAAAGGCTTATTTGTGACGCTCTCGGCACAAATAGCTAATGCGAACAAAGTTCGCTATGTGAAAAATTGGCATATCAACGCAATTATTCACAGTATTTACCTCTTTTATGGGATTGACAGTAGAACGCTGAAAAGTGGGTTGCGCTGATCCGCCAGTACAGTGACCTGCAGGAACTGACAGCAGGCATCATAAGGGAACTGATTACTAAAATCTATGTGGGCGATGTCCGCAAGGTTGACGGTGAGAAAGTCCAGTCTATCGAAATTCATTACCGTTTCATCGGCAGTCTGTCGAATGGGGCGGAGAAATAACAATTCTTAAATAAAAATCCCAATTTACAGAACAATTCCGCTGTAAATATCACTTTATTCGGTGTTTACAGGATTAAAGACAGTAGTAACAGCAATCGGAGCAGGCGTTGGCGTATGGGGCGTTATCAATCTGCTTGAGGGATATGGAAATGATAATCCGGGTGCAAATGCTCATGTACGGTAAAGAAGCAAGCAACCGAAAACAAGAGATAGACCGCCAGCACCACACTATTCCGAACAAAAGAAACAAAAGACCAAAAGACAAGCATTGTGGAAATGTGCATAACAGGCTATGGAATCATGGATAACTCTGTTCACAGCATATGGAAAAGCTAGAGTGCAGCTTTCCCACATCCTGCAAACAGAGTTACCCACAATTCCATAAGACAGCCAGTTATACACATTCCCACGAATGCCGACTGCTACGGAATCCCTCTCATTCTTTCATTCACTCAAAATATATGGCATTTCTTTTTTGAAAGATTGAATTGACGTACATAAATAGACCTCTCCATAGTAAGATACGAAGAATTAACCCCGTAAGAGATTAAATATTTTCTGTATAGAAAAGCATTACATAGAGTAAAAGTGGTATCGCAACTTCAAGTTGCGAAAAAGCACGACAAAATTGGTGGTATAATAAAGAGTATAGGTTAAAATAAAACCATCAAAAATAAGGAGGGCATACAAATGGTGTTTGCTGATAAATTACAGAGTTTGCGAAAATCAAAGGGATTGTCGCAGGAAGAGTTGGCTGAAAAGTGCAATGTAACAAGACAGTCCGTTTCAAAATGGGAAACAGGTTTAGGATACCCCGAAACGGAAAAGTTATTGATACTTTGCGAAATATTAGATGTTGATTTAGACTATCTTATGCGAGATAAAACTGCAACAGCAGAAGATTGTAGCGTACAAAGGGAAATATCGTCTTATGAATCTTATGTTGGAAAATGGGTGCGGATTTTTTTGAAAGACCGAGAGTTTAACGGTTTGCACTGCGTTGCTCTTGTATCAATTCAGAAGTCATATTTAATTATTATGAATGACAAGGGTAAGCTGGGATTTATAGACGGATATTCTGTTAGCACCATTTCTGATTTTGCTGATAAGAAAAAGCAAATGAAGCTACCACCTATTCCAAGCAAAGAATCCATTAAGGATATTGGCAATTACCTTGTAGGGAAAAGATGTGATGTGAGATTGAAACAAAATAATTTGCTTTTGGGATTAGGGTTTAATAAACCCGGAGGATTTTATTCAGTAACTATTGAAAACATTTCCAATGATGAAGTGATTGCTTGTGATTTGAATAAATGTAAGTATACCAGCAGATTATCAGATGTTTTATATATCAAAGAATGCTAAAAACAAAATTCTAATAGGGGAAAGTCAACAGAAATATGAATATTGTTTTATTCTGCTATTGATAACAGCATCAAGTATTATTATCGCTATTTAGAGGGACGATAACAAAAAGTGTTGCCGCCCCTCTAAATTATAAAAATGTATCCATAAACCATGCACCGCCCTATGTGGGAGAAAGGGGGAATCGTATATGCCTTATGCAGAAGCATACAGAGAACACATCATGTATACTTTCAATGGCTATTGCAAGACCGTCATACGCTTTGCGGCTATCAACGCATGGCGTGACAGAAGCAGACGGCGGCAAAAAGAAATATCCCTTGAATACCTCACAGAAGAAAAGTTTTACCCTTTAGGCACAACAGACGAATATTTTGAAGCACCCTATGAAGAATACCCCGTTACGATATGCGGTCAGACAGTTATCCTCACCAATGGGGAGCTTGCCGCCGCCCTGTTATCTCTGCCGGAGAAGAACCGGGAAATCATTTTCCTTTACTTTTTCGGGCATTACACACAGCGGGAAATCGGGGAAATGTACGGACGCTGCCGGAGTACGACCGGGTATCAAATCCGCAGGACTTTACGGCTTCTGCACAAAGAAATGGAGGTGCTTTCACATGGGAAATCCGAACCTTTTGCCCTATGAAACGATTGTCCGGGCGACCAACGGAGAGCCGGAAGCCGTGGACGAGGTTTTACGGCATTACAGCAAGCAAATCCGAATTGCCGCCATTGAAAACGGGCATATCGACAGGGATACCGAGGACAGCATAAAACAGCGGCTTGTCACTGCCCTGTTTAAGTTCCGTTTTGATGAACAGAAAGTATAAGAAATCGCTTTCATTTTTTGAAAAATGGATATATAATAAAGCGACAACAAATCGGAATTTTATTGGGAGGATGCTGAAATGGTGCATTTGGTGTACTGCGATAACGCAGGCAAAAAAGGCGAAAAGGTATTAGATAAGATTTTAGCCGGAACGAAAACAATGGTTGTGCGCGGAGCGGCAGGGAGAAAAATTCCCCATAGCAGGGTTTTTGAGGGTGAGCAGCTTTACTTCATGGAAAAAGGAAGTGCAGAGATAACGGTAGCCGCCACTGTAAAAGCAGTTCAAAATTATGTGAAATTGTCTGATGAAGAAATTACCAAAACGCTTGCAGACAATCAGGGCAAGCTAAACTTGTCGGATAAGCAAAAGGTACGATGGCACAAGAAATGTCTGTGCTTAGTGGAATTTGAAAATGTTGAAGAAATACCCCACCTTGCTTTTGACCATCAGGGCAACATGGACGATTGGCTGATCATCGAAAAGATTGAAGATGTCGTTGTGGGGACAAGCATACCCTATAATTACGAAAAATCAAAGTTAAAGTTTTAGTATGATAAATTCCAGTTTGTGGAATTGTAGTCAAAAGAAAACTGAATGATAACCGCCGCTACATAGAACGGCACACCAAGACAGGAAATCAAGAAAAGTTTTCCTGTTTTTTTGCGCCCATTTTTGGCATTTTCAAAAATCGCCAGTATTATGCCATGCAAAGGCGGGAGATATATTCGTTGCGGTCTTTGAAGCTGGCGGCAAGGTCGTTGAGTATCGCCGCAAAGTTTGTCATACACACGGAAACCTCTTTCTCCATGAGGGCATTGGCGATACACCCGGCAAAATAGCTTTTCCCTGTGCCGACACTTCCCCACAAAATCAGCCCGTGGTTCTCCGCTTTCATCAGTTCCCAACACTCCACATATTCACGGGCATAGCACATTTGCGGGCATTTCCCGTTGTCGTTCTCAAACGTCCATTCCCTCATAGCCGGGTCGGTGAAGCCCTTTCTTTTCAGCCGTTCCACTTCCTCCCGGTGTTTCTGTTCCCGGTCTGCGGCTTCCCGTTCCTCCCGCTGTTTCCGCTGGCAGTCACATTCTTTGGGGTGTCGGTCACGTCCGAAAAGCGTCTTTCCCTCTGCAAAATAGGCTTCTTTGGGCTGGCGGCAGCTCCCGCAATACAAAAGCCCGTCCTCGCCCGTGTAGTCCTCCGGCTCTGCTTCCTGTGCCGTGGCAAGCTGGAAAATAGCGTTATCGTAATCACACATAAAATCGTTCCTCCTTGTTCATGGTCTTTCACGCCCTGTTTACGGGGCGTTGTTTCTATGCTGTCAAAGGCTCTCGCCCTCTTTGTAGGAATAATCGGGGATTCCCTTTTTCGGTTTCTCTTTTTTCTCCCGGTTTAACCAGCGGCGCAATGCGGCGGCATGGCACACATAATCATTCCCGCTGGCGGCTATGTACTCGCTCATTTCCTCGATAAGCCGTTCCAGCCTGTCCGGGTATTCCTCTTTCAGTTCCGCATACTCGGATTCAGAGAGGAAAATATTTTTATATCTGCCAAACGGGGCGGGCGGCTCCCCACTCGCTCCTTTTTGTTGGTTCTCTTTTAGTTGGTTTATAGTAAGTTGGTTAGGGGTCGGTTTTCCGGCTATCGCAATGGTCGGTTTTCCGCCCTTATGAGGGTCGCTTTTCCGGCTATCAGAGGGTCGGTTTTCCGGCTGTATGGCGGTCATATGGTCGGAAAACTGTACCACTGGCACTTGCGGTATTTTCACATAAAGGCGGTTCGGTGCGGAAAAGCCCCGGCGTTCCCGCACTAAAAGCCCGGCAGCGTCCAGCTCATTCAGTGCGGATTTTATGGCGGTTCTGCCTTTATCCAGCGTTTCCGCTATCTCCGAAACGGGATAGAAAATATACGTCCTGCCCTCGCTGTCCTGCCAGCCGTTCTTCTGTGAGAGGGTGGTACGGTCTAACAGCAGCGCATAGAGCAGCCTTGCGGTATATGACAAGTCCATTTTCAGCAGGAAACAGGGATAAGGGAAAAACTGCGGCATTGCGGTGTCGGCTGTGATATAATCGGTTATGGTTCTCACCTCCTGTCTGTGGGCTTCTGTTACGCTTTAGGACGCCGTTTTGAGGGGTAAAGGATATAAATATCGCCTACCCTTTGAGGGCGGTCAAAAAAGCCTTGATTTACGGGGGCTTTCCAGTTCCTAAAGCGTGACATGTAGCCTTTGTTTCCGCTTGCGCTGTGCGGCATGGATTCTTTTCATGCGTCCGCACAATCCGGGCAATATTTCCCCCGGTTTGACTTGGGGAGAAAATACCCGCCGCACTCGGTACAGCGTTTCCTGTCTGCCCGGTGGAGCAGGGCGGCTTCCAGCTTCCCGTCCAGCGGCAGCACGGCGGCAGTGAACCAGCGGCACATAAGGGAATAGCTGATACTCTGCACACATACGCAAGGCTCGCCGTTATCCAGCAAGATACAGTTGCCGTTGTCATAGTTGCAGCACTCATGCACAAGACGGCGGGCGGCTCTGTACTGTGGGTAGTCCATGTATGGGCGTTTACCGTTCATTTTCCCGCCCCTTTCCCCGTTCCGGCTCACGGCGCAAGATTTGGTCTATGTTGCTCTTTATGGTCTGCAATTCCCGGACGTTCTCTTTCTTCTCCCGGTATTCGTTGTAAAGGCTGTTCTTCTCCCGTGTAAGCTGCTCAATCTCCGCTTGTAATGTCTTGGACGCTGGCAGTTTGGAGATTCCCCGTGTCTTGAAATACCGGGCGGCAGATTCGGAAATGATAAACTCGCTTTCGTGCTGCTCCCGGTAGGCTCTCCGGGCTTTCTCCGTTTTCTGCGCCCGCAGTCCGTCACGGGCTGGCTTGGTCTTGATGTAGGCTAATAGCTGTTTCTGCAAGTCCTTTTTCTCCCGTAAAGTGCTTTCCACGGCTTTCAGTTTCCCGGTGGTTTCATGCAGTCCGGCACTGGCGGCGGCAAGGGCGGCTTCCAGTTCTTCCGGGGAAGAAAAGCCGGATTCCTCGTAAATGCTCATGGTCGCCGCCATTTGCTTCAGATTGTGGACAGCCGCCCAACGGTCATATCCTATACCCTTGCCCTCGGCTCGTTTCGCTTCCCGGTCTACCATGCGCTGTACGCTGTCTTGTTTCGGTGCGTTAATGGCGGCTTTATTCCTCTGTAATTATGCTCCGGGGGTATTCCTGTTTGGGTAGGGGCTTTTCGGCGGCTCTGACGGCGTTCTGTGCGTTTTGGGTGAGTGCTTCCAGTACGGCGGCACGGTCAAAATCATCACCCAATTTCCGGGCGGTGATTGGCTTTGTCCTGTCCGGCGTGAGATAGCTCAATCTCCCCCGGCTCTCCTTGACGGTCACGCCTTGCTGTAACAGCTTCCCAGAGAAGTCCTCAAAGGAAACGGCAGAGGACAGGGCGGTGCGGATCGTGCGCCGCAGCTTCTCCTTGTCGGTTTCAAATTTCGTGAGTTTCGGCGGCTCTCCTGTGGTGGCAAGGGTAGCGTTCTCTTTATCCAGTGCGGCTTGTCCTTTCCGCTTCGCCCAATATTCACGCTCGGTCACACGGTTCTTGCTCCCGTTCAGCAAGTCAATCTGATAGAGGTTTTCCCGGTGGCACATCTCCATGACTTCCGCTTTGAAATACTCCATAGCAGCGTCCGTACAGCGGTGCTTG